>Ga0310810_10011996_pt1 | contig 10152 bp, 6 predicted proteins | sample NCmetagenome_FD_207641 | JGI IMG/M metagenome (GOLD analysis project Ga0310810, IMG submission 207641) | Soil microbial communities from experimental microcosm in Duke University, North Carolina, United States - NC | ecosystem: Engineered > Artificial ecosystem > Soil microcosm > Unclassified ...
GCTCGAAGAACAGGGTCATGTCGGCGGGGATATTGGGTGGCGGCTGAAAGGCCGTGTAGCGGCGGACCAGGCTGCCAAGGACGATGGTCGACGTCGTTGACACAGAAGTGGTCGTCGTGACTGGAGCGACAGTCGTCGTCGTGGTCGACGTCGTCGGCGTATTGCCGCTCGGCCCGGACGGCGTCTTGGTTTCGCAACCCGCGATCGCCGCGCAGCACAGAAGCGCCGGCAGTAGTAACTTGCGCATGGCACCCGCCCCTAGAAAGTCCAATCGAGACCGACTACCGGAGTAAACATGTCGTGCAGGCCGTTATCCTTGAGAGATACCAGCGCGTTCCCGGAAAACACCACGCTTCCCTTGAGATTCCACTTCAATCCAGGAGCGAGCGTCAGTTTCTGAATGCCCTTTTCCGTCGCCACCGCCATGGTCAGGGAGCTGACGCCGCTGAGTTCGGGTGGCACCGGAACGTCCTGAACCCTGACCTGGCCGCCGCCAAGAATCTTCCGGAACAGCAGATCAGTAAGAAGGGTGATCTTGGGCCCAGCCTCGAACTCGAATCCACCGCCAGCGAGCACCTGGTGGCGAGCGCCTACTCGATGGTTCCCGGTGAAGTCGGTGTCGACCTCGAGTCCTTTTTCCCACCAGTCGAATCCGACCTGCCCATGCGGTCGAAACTTTCCGACGCCGCCGGACGCGATCACGCTTCCCAGTACGCGCGTGATCCCCAAGCCACGGAAGTTTTCGCGGTTGCCGGTCGGCAATCTTGTCGTGAGCATCACCGCGATGCCGCCAGGATCGGGCTGGCCTTCGCCGAACTTTGCGACCCGAAGCTTCCCGGTCACGCCAATGTCTCCCAACCCGGAGGACTCGATCTGACGGTTCATGAAGTCGATGACCTGCCCACTGGGCAACTGTGCCCACGAGATGCCATCCAGCTTCACTTTCACAATCGGAAGCAACACTCCGACATCGAACTTGTCCGTGGCGCCAATGGCCGCCGAGATTACAGTCGACTGGGACGACAACACCATGCTCGAGATGCCGTCCAGGCGGCTCGACACGGCGGCGCCGGTTGCCTGGGTGAGGACCATCTGTTTGAGATCGAGCTTATTCAGCTTGTCGTAGGTCGCGACGGCGAGACTCACACCAAAACTGACCTTGCCCTCGCCGGCGGTCAGCGCTCGTTCGGTGAACGAGGGACCAAATGTCGGTGCGGTTCGTACCCTGAGGCCAGTCGCGGGATCCAGCTTGAACACGAAACCGCCAGCGGACGATCCGGTCGGCGCGTTCGCGACTTCGAGGGCCGTGGCCAAACCGATCGCTTCACCCGCTTGAACCGCCGCGATATTGGCGGTCAAGTCGAAGATGGCGCTACGCAGCGACGGTTCGTCCTGAGCAGAGGCTGACGCAGATACTGCAACGACGAGAAACAGTGCGGGAGCAATCGGGGAGCATCTCATTGCCATGTTGAGCACTCTACTGCCAGGATTAACGCGAGTGGTTTAACATCGTTCCAGTGAGTGAGTCAAGCAACGAACACTCGCGTGTTGTGTGCGCCGTGCGCGGTTTGAGCGCTATTCGGACCCACGAGGCGCCGTGAGTCGATAAAAAGCAAAACGCTGGTTCCTTTCCCGGTACTCGCGTACCATTTCGAACGGCTTTCCGCCGATCGCCTGGGCGCAAAACGATCGCTGAACCGGGTCCTGCACGTTGCACCAAAAATTCCAGTGCAAGTACACCTCGTGATAGCGCAACGCCAGGAAGTCCAGTTGCCCGGGGTTGGTGACGATGTTCGACATTTGTCCGGCATTGATGCCCCAGACGTGGAACATGCCGGGATTGTGGGTCAACACGTATGCGTGCGGTCCCAATTCGGGAACGAAAGACCCGGCAAACGCCACATCCGCCCGGGCCGCCCAGGCTTCTTCCGTTCTCGCGCGCACGAGAGGCGCGTAGCTCAGCCACTGAAACACCAGGGCTGCCGTCGCCAACGGGATCGCCTGCCTGTGGAAAACTGCGCGCCCGGTTTCGCGGAACGAAATCAGCCTCGATACGCCCAGGCCACTCAGCACGGCGACGGGTGGAAACGTCATTAAGGAATATCGGACGTCGGCGCCGTAGTTGTAGCTCCCGGCGTAAAACAACAGATACATTGCGAAAAACAACGCGAAGTACGCCGCGAACGCGAGCCGCGCGGCCACCACTCCGCCGGCCACGAGACCGACGCTCGCCAGGATAGTAAAGAGCACCGGAAATCTTTCGTCACGCAGGTAAAACCATCCGTTGGCGCGAAGGTTCGTCACCACATAGTGAAACGACAGACGCGCATCCGTCGTACCCCACGATTCGTTTCTGACGGCCACCAAATGGCCGAGGTGGATCGAGACCAGTACGAGGGCCAGCAGGCCGATGGCCAGGAACCGAGGCTTTCCTAGCTCGTCCTTGGAAACTCCCGAGACAACCATCAACCCGACGATCGGCACGATCACCGCCGACTCGGCGCGAAACTGGACCGCGTAAACGGTCGCGACGGCGGTCGCGGCCAGCGCCACGGTGCGCTTCGACCCACGGAACTCCGCGGCAAAGAGCATGGCGGTCACGCACGCCAACGACGCCGACGGTTCAACGGCGGCGGTCGCGCTCCACAGCGTCTGCTCGGGCATCAGAACCATGACGAGCGCCGCAAAAAACGCGGCGGTGCGATCAGCAAACACGCTGAAGACCAGAAGGTAGATCGCCACGGCGGTCATTGCGGCAATCGCCGCATTGAAGCGAAACGCAACGCGCTCGGATACGCCGAAGATTCGATAGAGGACGCTCAACAGATGTGGATAGGCATAGGGCTGTTTGTTGTACTCTCCGATCCAGCACTGGAGACGGCCGTACTCGACGGTCCCGTCGTTGCACATCTGCGCGAGCTTCAAATCGGCAAGGTTCTGACCGATGCTCTGGTAGATCTGCTCGTCGTAGTAGATCCGGTTCGTGCGCGGCGCAACGAACAGCGTGAGGGCGAGCGCTGCAACGGCAAGCGTCGCGAGCGACCAGGCATCGCGTCGATCCATGCGTCGCCGCATCTGCGACAGGACGATGCCACCGAGCGCGAGGCCGAGCGCCAGACAGGTCTCGAGCGACCAGAACTGAAGGGCTCTCAGTTGTTCACGGAGTCGTGGGACCGGGGTCTGCAGCCACACCACCAGCGCAACAACGACGGCGAGCCAGCCCACTCCCAGCACGATCCACGTACGTCGCGTCGCCGGCGGATCGAAGATGGAAGAAAGCAGGGTCAATTCCCTTGTGCAGGAACGAGAAAGGGTCCGATCGCCAGGGCATCGGCGCCGGATCGTTTGAAGACGTCGATCGCTTCGCCGGGCGAGCAGACGAGCGGTTCGCCATGTATGTTGAAGCTTGTATTGAGGACCGCCGCCACCCCCCACCTCTGACCGGCCTGCCGCAGCAACTCGGCATAGGCCGTCCTCTCGTCGTCGGGTACGAATTGAGGCCGGCAGGTCCCATCGATGCTGGCCACTCCGGCGAGGCGTCCTCGAAAGGTCTCCGTCAGCTGATACGCCATCGTCATCGAGCGATTGCGGGCACCGGTCCAATCCGCAAACACGCGCGCCCCCTCGCTCTCGAGCATGCTCGGGCAGAACGGCTGATACCAGACTCGCCGCTTCAGCACGAGGTTCAGTCGATCGCGCAACTCCGGCCGATCGGGCCGCGCCAGCACGCTGCGGTGGCCGAGCGCTCGTGGACCGTACTCCATCCGGCCCTGAAACCACATCACGATCTGACCTTCGGCAAGTAGATCCGCCACGCGAGTAGCCAGATCCGGCACCGACGGGGCGCAAAGCCCTGCAGCGCGCAAGGCCAGCTCAATCTCCTGATTTGGGTACTCGGGTCCGAGATCAAGATGCCGCAGGTCCAACTCGATCGGCGTGCCTGAATTCGCGGCAGCCACGACCGCCGCTCCCAAGGCAAGCCCCCCGTCTCCCATGTGAGGAAACACGTAAATGTCATCCAGTTCCGGGAGCAGGCGCACGCGGCGCGTGGCCTTGACGTTGGACACGACACCGCCGGCCAGCGCGAGCTGGTTCAGACCGGTCAACCTCATCGCATCCTTCGCCAGATCGACGCAGGTCTTCTCGACGACGCGCTGAGCCAGATAGGCAAACTGCTCGTTCGAGTGGCGCCAGTGAATCTGCGCCAGTGTCCGCCTCAGCGAGTGCCCCGAGGCTGCCGTCTCGATCACGCCGTTGCGGACGCGCACCAGTGCCATCAGCGGGTTCTCGTTGTCCGCGATGGGCGCCGCGTAGTCAGCGAGTGCCATCACCTTGCCTTCGTCCTCGAGCTCGCGCATGTTCAGCAAGTTGGTGACGTGCTCGAAGAACACGCCCAGCGAGTACTTCGCGGGCGACGTGGCCAGCCGCGTCAGTCGGCCATCACGAAAGCTTGAAATAGTCGCGGAAAGCCCGTCGCCAAGGCCGTCGATCGTCAGGACGCCGCAAGACGAAAAGCCGGACGCCCAGGCCGCCGTCATCGCGTGTGCCTCGTGGTGGTCGACGAGGTGAAGCATCGCGCCGGCGAGCCCGCGCGTTCTCAGCTCGCGCTGGATCGCCACACGGCTCAGCCCTCGGGAGAGAGGCCCGGGAGACCATTCGGTCATCCGGTACTTCACGAACCGCGTCAGACCGGCGAGCGGGCCGGGGTCAGCCTTCCGTCGCCGCACCGCGTAGTAGCGCTCCTTGCTGCCCGGCCACCATCGGCCCAGTGTCTTCGCCGGATCGGTCGTCGAGATTGCCACCGCCTCGATCTGGTCCGCGCGCAGACCAGCAAACGCCAGACACGCCTCGATGGAGCGCGCAGGAAAACGAATTTCGAGCTTCCGCCGCGTCAACCGCTCTTCATTGACGGCAAAGCGGACGCGCCCGGACTGGAGCAGCGCGGCGCCTGCGTCGTGCCCGTCCCAGATGCCAACTACATTCACGCGTCAGAGGAAAAGATATTTGAACAAGGAGTAACCGTATCGCGGCGCACATCGCCACAGTCGGATATGCGACACGCCATGAGCCCGGGCGTGCTCGTGACTCGGAACTTCAGCCATCCGCCATCCGTGCCGGAGCGTCTTGATGATCATCTCCTGTTCGATGGTGGTCGTGTCTTCCCGCAGGTCGAGCTGACGCAGGACGCTGGTGCGGATGGCGCGAAAGCCGTTCTGGCTCTCACTCAGCGCACAGCCGAATCGCCAGTTGATGCACGCGGTGATGAAGGAACTGCCGGTCAATCGAAGGAACTCGTCGAAGCCGCCATGGAGTTCGCTCGATCCCCCGCGCAGGCGCGATGCGGAGACGTGATCGGCCCGATCGGCCTGAATCGGCTCGACCAGCAACGGGATGTCTTCGGGATCGTGCGATCCGTCGGCATCGAGAAAGACCGCGATCGGAGTCTGGATTCGCGGGATCGCCAAGCGAATCGCCTCACCCTTGCCGCGACCGCCGTCTTCAATCACACGCGCGCCGCATCGCGCCGCAATCTCGGCCGTCCCGTCGGTCGAAGGACCGACGATCACGAGGACCTCACCAACGTAACGGCGGGCGCGCCGGACGACGTCCTCGATGCTCGGCGCTTCCTGCTTGGCGGCGATGACCGCGGAGACGTCGGTGCTGACGTGGCTCGCGAGCGCGGTGTGCAGCTGCGCATGAATCGTCGCGTCCGTGAAGCAGGTGACGTTCATCGCGTTCCTCCCGACGAGGGGGATGCATCCGGAGACTTCAGCAAGTTCAGCATCGGCCGGCTGCCACCACGTCCAGCGAGCACATTGCCGAGGATGCTCTGGTAAGCCTCGCACGCCGTCCAGCACTGCGGGCACTGCCCTTCCCAGATTTCAGCCTGCGTCTGCCTGGCTGCGGTGCCTTCCCAGATCGGCGCCAGCCGCATCCCCGTATCGCGCAATCGTCCCACCGGGTGCGAGTACGTGATGCACGGATACACCACGCCCCACGGATCGATGAAGCAACTCGATCGGAGCGCGTGGCACGGCATGGGCGTGCGTTCCGTCTGCAGGTAGTCGTCGAGATAACTGAGGTAGGTGTTTTCGAGCAGCTGAGCGGCGGAACGCGAACGACCGCGCCGGCGGCGATATTCGTGAAGCTCCTGCCGGACCGCTTCGGGATCAGGGCGCATTCCATTCGATCCGCTGTTGCCGTAGTAGTGACTGGAGAACTGCGCCACGTTCAGGTGCAGGTCGTCAATCGTCAGGCCCGGGCATTCGCGCGCACACGCCTCGAACGTGTCTACGAACTTGCCAAGGTTATACGCGGACAGCGTCATTCCGAAGATAGCCGTAATCCCGGGAATGCGCCGGAGCGCTTTAAACGTTTCGATCTGCCGCTTGAATCCCCCCTTGATTCCGCGGACCTCGTCGTTGGTCGCTTCGTCGCCGTCGAGGCTGACAGTGACGACGGTCATGACCGGGCCGCGCCCGGCGATTCGTTCGACGCTCGCAACGATGCGGTCGGTCAGAAAGCCGTTGGTCGGAAAATGCAGCAGCGCCAGCCGTCTCCAACTCGTGACCACTGCGTTCAGAATCTCGTCGATGTCGGGGCGAAGAAAGATCTCACCCCCGGTGAGGTCGGCCCAGGTGATGTTGGGGTTTTCGCGAATGAATGCGACCACTTCATCGGTGGTCAACTCGTCGGTCGGCTTGCGTTGCCAGATGTTGCACGTCTTGCAGCGGTACTGACACCAGTAGGTCAGGCACCAGTTCAACTTGACGGGAGAGCGAGGACGATGGAGCGTCGAGTTGAGCAGCGCGCTACCGAGATGTGCGGAACGTCTGACCCGGTCGATGAGTCGCCCGTCAAGCGTCATGCGCGATCCACCTGAGAACTCTTCAACGGCCGCACGGTATCACAAGGTGCCATGTGCGTCAGACTTCCGCGCCGGTATCGCCAATCACTTTACCGGTGTGACGGTGAGAGCCTGGATCGTCCAGTTGCCGTCCGTTCGCTTCAGCGTGAACAGGTTATTCAGCTTCTGAGGTTGATCCTTCGGTCCCTTGTACTCCGGTTTCGAAAGGGCGCCGACCTTCACGGTCGCGGTTCCGACCGGCGGACTCAGGTCCAGATATTCCAGCGGAGTCGTGTACGTGTACTCCAACGACTTGTAATAGTTGAAGGCGTTCTGCAGGCCCTTGAGATATGCCTCCGATGCCGTCGGATACAGTCGCTTGATTCCGGGAACATCACGCGCCTCGTAGGCTTTCCTGAATGCCTCGAGAAGGTTCTTGATGTCCTCCTTTGCGATCGCATCGGCCGTAGGCGCGGGTCCATCTGGTTTGCCATCTGGTTTCGGTTCCGGCTCCGAAGTTCCGTGTGTGCCGCCCCGACCCTCCAGTGGATCCGTGGCTCGACCACCTCCACCCCCCGATGGGCCGGTCGTGCCACCGCCCACGGCACCACCTGCGCCTGCACCAGTCGCGATGCCGGTGCCTGCGCCGGGGAGCCCGCCCCGGGTACCGCCAGGAGTCCCACCGCCTCCGCCCGCCGTGACGCGGTCCTTCATGAAGAGCGCGCTGCACCGGCGTGCCTGGTTCATAATTGCGTCACCGCTTCGCGCGCACTCTCCGGTAAATCCCTTCGCGGTAAAGTCCGGATCCGCCAGACCGGTCAGCTTGATGGCCTTCCCCTGCTCCACCTCCGCCTGGCACTCGTCTCCCATGGTCCCGCACTGAATCCCGGGGCCGATGATGGTGCCGCCAGTCGCTTTCACCACCGTCAGGGTAAACGTGGGCACTGGCTTCACCGCTTCGACCTTGGCGAAGATCGCCCCGCACGTCTGTGGACCGTCGATCGTCGTCAGGCCGTTGGGGGCGCAGGCCCCGGTGAAACTCTTGAAGGTGTAGCCGTCGTCCGGATCGGCCCGCAGCTGCACGACCGCCCCTTTCGCCAGTTTTTTCGTGCACGACGATCCGTTGGTCCCACACGTGATTCCCGGGCTGCTGAGCGTTCCGCCTTCCGGCTTGGTGATCGTCAGCATCTGGCCAGAACCCATCGTTGTGAACGCGACGTAAACCGCTGCCCCGACGACAACGACGACCGCGGCGACGATGGCTGCGATGAGCAGGCCTTTTCCAACGCCGGCCTGCTGCTGACCCGTTCGTTGCCTGGCCGAGGATCCGGATCGATAGGAGCCTGTGCTGAGAACTGTTTCGGCATTGGCGGTCATCGTCCCCATAGGATGACTGCCGGTCCTCAGCACGGTCGCTTCCGATCCCGCGTAGGGATCGGCATGGGTGTGCGCCGCGGGCACCCAGGCGCGGTTGCCGAAACGCTGCACGACGAACGTGCGCGCTTCCTCATGCTCGGGATCCTCCGCCAGCGCTTCGATAGCGCATCGCCGGGCGGCGTCGTGCGCTCCCTCGGAGTACAATGCGAGCGATTTTTGATAGGCCACATCCGCCCGCGAATCGCGTGACTTGCGGCTCGGACTTGGCGTTGGATCAGGGGTGTTCCGCACGAGCGTCGGTTCGGGTGTCTGGCCGGGACCGACACGCCACCGCATCCGCTCAAACGCTTCTTCGAGAGACGTCGCGTCCTGGAACCGGTCCTTGGGATCTTTGGCCAGCGCGCGGTTGATGATCTGCTCGATCTCCGGATCGAGGTCAGGGATCAGGGTGGTGAGTCGCTCCGGTTGACTCTGGAGAACCTTGTTCTCAACCTGACGGGTATTCGTCCCGGTGAAAGCCTCGTGAAACGAAACCAGTTCGTAGCACACGGCACCGACGGCAAAGATGTCGCTGCGGCGATCGATGTCACCCCCTTCAATCTGCTCGGGGGACATATATCCTGGAGTGCCAATCCGCATATTCAGCTGCGTCACCTGGACGCCGCCGTACCGGGTCAACCCTTCTGAAACACGCGCGATACCAAAGTCGAGGATCTTCAGACGGCCGTACTGATCCACCATCAGGTTGGCCGGTTTGATGTCGCGGTGAATGATGCCGGCTTCGTGGGCGTGCGCCAGCCCCGAACAAAGCTCGACCATCAACTTGAGCTGCTGCGCGAGCGACATCGGCGCGCGCCGCTTGATTTTCTCGGCGAGCGTCTCGCCGCGGACATACTCCATGACGATGAATGGAGAGCCCTGGAATTCGCCCGAGTCATAGATGTCGACGATGTTCGGGTGATTGAGAGCCGCCAGCGCCCTCGCTTCACGCGCGAAGCGTTCGCGAAGATCGCCCGAGTCCAGGTTCGCGAGGAGCAGTTTGACCGCGACCAGCCGGTTGGTATTGGGATTTGTATCTCGAGCGAGGTAGAGCGAGCCCATCCCGCCGGCCGCAATGAGGGTCTTGATCTCGTACCGGTCAATGTGGGACGGCATGTGGAACATGACGGTGCCGCTCTAGGATTTAGACCGGGGAGGAAAAACCGCCGGACCGGATCGCGCACGCATGGGTCGCGCGTTCTCGACGCCACCGGGAAAGATATTGGACGGCCTGGGAAGCCATGTGCCGCGATCCCCTTCTATACAAGTGCTTTGAGTGGCGTCAGCCTACCACGATAGGACCGGCTTTGCCCACCCTTTCCCGCCGCTTCGCATCACTTGCCTCTGACGCTCGGGTCGCTGGAAGGTTCCCCTCCCAGGCAGACTATCCACCGTCGTCGACCGAGCCGATAAACGGGGCGCAGTCAACGGCGGAAGACAGCGGGATCTGCTTCTATTCAAGAGAGTTATGCGTTGACAAGGCCCGCCGCCGCCGATACTCTTGCAACCGTTGTCGAGCTTTGACAACGCCTCTTTAGGGTCTTCGACCCGGAAACGGAGCCTTCTCCAATGAAGGGACGCGACAGCATTCAGTCGCTCCTGGTGCTCAGGAAACTGACACGCTCGATCACTGACGTGGTCAGAGTGCAGATGACCGAATACCTGAGGACACTAACTCCCTTACTCCGTCCGAAGGCACTGCTGGGGGAATACATCCAGGGTGGACAGAAGGAACCGACTCGGAAGGCCGACAAGGCGTTCAAGGATCTTCAGACAGCCTATGAGGCAGTGGCCGGCACGCGACCGTTCAACCTGCCTCGCGAGCTGAACCCGCCGCTCAACTTCCCGGCACTGGGACTCGAGATTACGCCGCTCGACTACGTCCACAT
>Ga0310810_10011999_pt1 | contig 10150 bp, 7 predicted proteins | sample NCmetagenome_FD_207641 | JGI IMG/M metagenome (GOLD analysis project Ga0310810, IMG submission 207641) | Soil microbial communities from experimental microcosm in Duke University, North Carolina, United States - NC | ecosystem: Engineered > Artificial ecosystem > Soil microcosm > Unclassified ...
CGGAGCCGATCTGAATCTGCGAGCCGGTGGGATCGACGCCGTTGAACAGGTTGTCGGCCACGGTCTTTCCGAGCAACGCGATCTTGCGCGCGGCGCGGACGTCGCCGTCGGCGAAGATGTCCCCCGAAGTCACCTGCCAATCGCGGATCGTGAAGTAGTCGGTCGAGACGCCGTTGATCGTCGTGCGCCAGTTCCCGTTCGGCGTGATGACGACGCGGCGGGTGGTGATGAGCGGCGACACGGCGGCGAAGGTCGTTCCCTCGCGCTTGAGCTTCTCCGCGTCTTCCACCGTGAGCCGGTTGAACGTCTGCGCGCCGGTGCTGACTCCGCCCTGCTGCGTCGAGCCGGGAAGCACGAGGATCAGGTTGGTGCCGAGCCCGTTGATCGAGGCCTCGATCTGCGAGCGCGCCCCCTGCCCCACGGCCACCATCACGATCACCGCGCCGACGCCGATCACGATGCCGAGCATCGTGAGCAGGGTGCGCATCTTGTTCTTCAGAATGCTCGCCCAGGCGAGCTTGAGCAGGGTTCGCTGCTTCATCGCGCCTCCGTCTCCGCTTCCGCGTCCGCCGGCGGCTCGGCCGGTGGCTCGCCCACCGCGGGATCGATCGGCGCCATCGCGCGCAGGTCGGCCGCGGCATCCTGCCGGTCGATCACCGGGTGGTCTCTGATGATCCGCCCGTCTCGCACTTCGACGATCCGCCGCGCGTACTTCGCGACCTCCGGCTCGTGCGTGACGATGAGGATCGTGATGCCCTGATCGTTGAGCTCCTGGAACAGCGCCATCACCTCGACGGTCATGTGGCTGTCCAGATTGCCCGTCGGCTCGTCGGCGAGCAGCAGCGTCGGCTGCGTCACGAGCGCGCGCGCGATGGCGACGCGCTGCTGCTGGCCCCCACTCAGCTCGCTCGGCTGATGATCGACCCGATCGCCGAGCCCGACGCGCTCGAGCGCGGCGGCGGCCATGGCGCGCGGGTCGGTCCAGCGGTGCGTGCGGTCGTAGAGCAGCGGCAGCTCCACGTTCTCGATCGCCGAGGTGCGCGCGAGCAGGTTGAACCCCTGAAAGACGAACCCGAGCTTCTGGTTGCGCAGGTCGGCGAGGGCGTTGCGGTCCAGTCCATCGACGCGCACGCCGTCGAGCACGTAGCTGCCGCTCGTCGGCACGTCGAGGCAACCGAGGATGTTCATGAGCGTCGACTTCCCCGACCCCGACGAGCCCATGATGGCGATGAGGTCGCCCGCGTGCACGACGAGGTCGACGCCGCGCAGCGCGTAGACCTTGTTGCCGCCGGTGTCGTACACCTTGGTGACGCCGGCAACCTCGATGACCGGACGCGCGTCGGGCGCTCGGCGCTCGAAGGGCGTGCGCTGCGTGGCGGGCGCCGCCATCAGAACCCGCGACCGCGGCCGCCGCGCTGCGGCGCCAGCGGATTGTTCGACGCGCCGCCCCCGGCGTCGGCGGCGACGCTGCCGACGACGACCTGCATGCCGGTCCGCAAGCTGTCGCTCGCGACCTGCGTGCGCTGGCCGTCGGTGAGGCCGGTGCGCACGTGGACCGGATGCAGCCGGTTTCGCCCGTCGAGCGTCCAGAGCGTTGCGCCCCCCATGCCGCCCGCGCGGCGCGGCCGCCCGCCATTGGCGCCGCCGCGGCCACCGCCCGCGCCGCCAGTCGCGCCGGCATTCGCGCCGCCGTTCGCGGCACCGCTCGGAGCGCCTGCCGCGCCGCCGCGCGCGCCGCTGTCCCCCGCGCCGCCGCTGCGCTGCCGGCGCGCGGTGTCGTTCACGTACGTCGCCGGCAGACCCGCCGCCTCGAGCTCCTCCGGAGACGGCCGGTAGCGCAGCGCCGCGTTCGGCACGGTGAGCACGTTGGTCGCCGAGCCGGTGATGAACTGCACCGTCGCCGTCATCCCGGGAAGCAGCAGGCCGGCGGAGTTGTCGACGCGCACCACGACCGTGTAGCTGACGACGTTGTCGGTGAGCTTCGACTGGAGCCGCACCTCGTCCACGGCGCCGTCGAAGTTGCGGTTCGGGTACGCCTGCACCGAGAACGACACCTTCTGCCCCGCCTTGATGCTGCCGATGTCGCTCTCGTCCACGGCGGCGAGGATCTGCATCTGCTTGAGATCCTGCGCGATGAGGAAGATCTGCGGCGCCGAGAGGCTCGCCGCGACCGTCTGGCCGACGTCGACGTTGCGCTCGACGACGACGCCGTCGATCGGCGCGTAGATGTTCGTGTACGACAGGTTCTGCTTCGCGCGCTCGAGCGCGACCTGCGCCGAGCGCACGGCGGCCTGCGCCACCGCGAGATTCGTCTGGAGCGTCTCGAACTCGCTCGCGCTGATGAACTTCTGCTCGGCGAGCGGCTTGTTGCGGTTGTATTCCGCCCGCGCCTGGACGAGCTGCGCCTGCGCGCGCGCGACGCCGGCCTCCGCGTCGCGCACCGCCTGCTCCTGCAGCGTCGGGTCGATCCGCGCGAGGAGCTGCCCCTTCTTCACCTGATCGTTGAAGTCGACGAACAGGGCAGCGACCTTCCCCGACACCTGCGTGCCGACCTGGACCGTGGTCACCGCGCTCAGCGTGCCGGTTGACGACACCGTCTGCTGCACGTTGCCGCGCTCGACGGTGGCCAGGCGGAAGGTGGTGCCGTCCGCGCCGCGCCGGTGCACGACGAACCCGACGATGGCGAGGACGACGAGCAGCCCGAGGCCGGCGATGAGAGCGCGCTTTCGATCCATGAGCTCCAGGTAGAAAGAACGCGTCCGCGGCGCCGGAGACGCGCCCGTCGAACGCGAGGGAGTCGCGGCGGAGTTCGTGCCAGCGCGCCGCGCAGTGGGGGGTCCCCCCACCAATCAGTTACGCGCTGGCAGCGAAGTCGTTGGGTCCACGCGGCCGGCGAACGCACGAGCGCCCCGCGCGGTGGTGACGTCCCACCGCGCGGGGCGCTCGCGACGCCAAGCTCAGCGAGCGCGCGGGAAGGGCGTCGTTCCGGTCGGGAGCGGCATGCCGGCGATCGGATACCCGCCGATGATCCCGCCGCGGCCGCGCCGCCGCCGTCCGTCGGTGCGCGGATCGCACTTGTCGACTCCACCGATCCCGCCGCGGATCACGACCGCGCCGATGATGCCGCCGAGAATTCCGCCGAGCCCGCCGCCGCTGCGGCCGGCGCCGATGCCGGTGTCGCCCTCGTTGCCGCCGCGACCAACCGGGGCTGGCGCCGGATCGGCAGACGGCTCCGACGCAGGCTGCTGCGCGATCACGTCGGGCTGCGGCGCCGGCGCCGTGGTCTCGGGCTCGGCCGCCGGCGCTGCCGCCGGCGCGACCTCGCTCGTCGAGGCGGTCTGCTCCTCGACCACATCCGCCGCGGGCTCCGACACCGGCTCCGGCCGCTTCACCGGCGGCGTGCGCTTCTTCGTCGCGACGTGCCGCTTCGCCGGCGCCGCGGCGCGCGTGCGCTCCACCGCCGAGACCACCTGCATCTTCTCGTACGACGTGGGCGCCGTCGCCAGGCCGGGCGCGGGCGCCGCGGCGACCGCGAGGTCCTTCTGCAGATCGTCGGACAGCGTCGACGCCTGCTGCTTCTCGGTGCCGCAGGCAGCGAGGAGCAGGGCGAGCGAGAACGTCGCGACCTTCAGGTCCGTCCGCATGTGAGCCACCTCTGGGTGACGCGAAAGTGCACGAGCGCGTGGCAGCGCGTGGCACGCGCGGGCGCGAAATGCACGGGCGAGACCAGCGCGCGAGCCCCTGAATCGGGGGTTGCGGCGCGTTCGTGTCCGCGCGCGTGGACAACCGGTGTCCTCGCGCCGGGACAGCTCCACGCGACGGCGCGGGCGTCGGGCCTCGCGCACGGAGTGCGCCTTGTCCCGATGCGAGCGCTCCGACAACGTTCGCCCACCGCTCCGGCCATGATACCTCGCGCCATGCCGCTCCGATCCCGCGCCGCGCTCGCGCCGCTGGCGCTCGCGCTCGCCGCCGCCTCGCTCGCCACGTCGGCGTGCACGACGCACGACGAGGTGCCGAGCCCCGCCGAGCGCGCCGCGATCGCCGACACGCTGAAGTCGATGATCGTGAAGGCGTACGATCTCACGGCGCCGGGCGATCGCGTGGGGCGAATGCTCAGCCTCTATCCATCGAACGGCCCGGTCGCGTCGGCGAGCGGCGGGCTGATGTCGCTCTCGCGCGATTCGCTCGCCGAGGGTGTGCGCGCCTTCTGGCAGTACGTCGGCCAGAACATGCGCGATCCGAAATGGACGTGGGAGCAATTCCACGTCGACGTGCTGGGACGCAACGCGGCCGCGGTCACGGCGACCTATCGCGTGCCGCATCGCACGCCGCGCGGCGAGCCGCACGTGATCGCCGGCGCGCTCACCATGGTGTTCGCGCGTCGCGACGGCCGGTGGGTCGTGGTGCAGGAGCACCTGTCCGACCGCGCGATGGACATGGGCGGCGCGACCGGCGCGGACAGCGGCGCGAGCGCCGCGGACAGCGCGGCGATGCCGCCGATGGACATGTCCACGCCGCACGCGCACTGACCGGCTCGCCGGCCACGACGCGGCCCCGCGAAACTCTTCAACCTTTCGGCGACGTACGGTGTCCGAACGCTGTAACCCAGCGGTCGCGCCACCTTCTTCCCCACCGAGAGGTTCGCAATGGTCGGTGTCGTCGCCCTCCTCGGGCTCGCGCTGCAGATCCAGGCCACCGACGTCGCCAGCGGCGCGCGGACGTCACACCCGATACGCACGGATTCCGCGGAATCGCCGCGGCATCCCATGGTGACGGATACCGGCGCCACCGCCACTCTCGCGGCGGTCGCGCCGTCGATCGACGGCAAGGACGACGATGCCGTGTGGCGGGTCGCGCCGCCGATCACGAACTTCCGCATGTGGCGGCCGACCGAGGGGACGGAGCCCCGCGCCGGCTTCAAGACCGAGGCGAAGATCGCCTACGACGCGTCGAACCTGTACGTCTTCGTGCGCGCGTACGATCCGCATCCGGACAGCATCATCACGCTGCTCGAGCGGCGCGACACGTACACCGCGTCCGACATGATCTGGCTGTTCGTCGACTCGTATCGCGACCGCCGCACCGGCTACGAGTTCGGCGTGAACGCCGCCGGCGTGAAGATGGACATGGCGATCTACGACGACGGCAACGAGGACGCCGCCTGGGACGCCGTCTGGGACGTCGCCACGACGATCGATTCGCTCGGGTGGACGGCCGAATACCGGCTGCCACTCTCGCAGATGCGCTACAGCGCCGACAAGTCGCACGTGTTCGGGTTCCTGATCGACCGCAACATCTACCGGTACAACGAGCGGGTGAGCTGGCCGCTGCTCCGGCAGTCGAAGCCGGGGTTCGTCTCGCAGTTCGGCGCGCTCGCGGGGCTGGACGATCTCGAGACGCCGCGCCGTCTCGAGGCGATGCCGTACGTCGTCACGAAGAATGCGACCGAGGTGTCCGACAACCGCTTCATCGACAAGTCGCGCATCTCCGTGGGCGGCGACATCAAGTACCGCATCGCCCCCAACGTCACGCTCGACGCCACGGTGAACCCGGACTTCGGCCAGGTGGAGTCGGATCCGTCGGTGCTCAACCTGACGGCGTACGAGTCGTTCTTCGACGAGCGGCGTCCCTTCTTCGTGGCCGGCCGGGGGCTGTTCAACTTCAGCGTCAACTGCAGCGCGGTGAACTGCGGCGGCGAGGGGCTGTATTACAGCCGGCGCATCGGCCGCACGCCGGAGCTCGCGGGCACCTACGGCGACACCGTGCCGCTGCAGCCCACGACCATCCTCGGCGCCGGCAAGCTGATCGGGCGGTTCCCGACCGGGCTCACCGTGGGCATGCTCGACGCGCTCACGAAGAGCGCGAAGAGTCCGGGCGACACGACGTTCGAGCCGATGACGAACTTCACCGTCATCCGCGCCACCCAGGACATGCGCAAGGGGAACAGCAGCGTCGGCGCGATGCTCACGGCCGTGAACCGGCGGATGGATCAGTGGACGTCGCCGTACCTTTCGTCGGACGCCTACGTGGGCGCGCTCGACTTCCGCCACAAGTTCCTCGGCAACAACTACGAGGTCGGCGGCTCACTCGACTACAGCCGCGTGCAGGGCAGCCCCGACGCCATCCTCGGGCTCCAGACCAACGCGGTGCACTACTACCAGCGCCCCGACGCGGCGCTGCCGCTCGATTCCGCGCGCACGCTCCTCACCGGCGACGCGGAAGAGTTCCGGCTCGGCAAGGTCGGCGGCAAGCATCTCATGTTCGAGACGTCGTACCAGCGGCGCTCCCCGGGTTTCGAGGTGAACGATCTCGGGTACATGCGCCGCGCCGACCAGCAGTCGTGGAACACCTGGGCGGGCTTCTTCGACCGCACGACGCGCACGTTCTACAAGCGGTTCCAGTGGAACTTCAACTGGTGGCAGTACTGGACCACGTCGTCGCTCCCGCTCGAGGCGGCGACGAACACGAACGTGCACATCGACCTCAGGAACAACTGGGGGATCCACATGGGCAGCACGCTCGGGCAGCTCGGCACGACGTACGACGACCGTGCGTCGCGCGGCGGGCCGGCGGTGCGCCAGGACCGGTACATCGCGCCGTGGCTGTTCATCAACGGCGACGACCGGCGCGCCGTCGTGCCCAACATCAACTTCAACTACTTCCGCACCGGCGAGGGCCGTACGCATTCGGCGAGCGTCAACCCCGGTGTCGACCTCAAGGTGCTCGGCCGGTTCAGCTCCTCCGTCTCCATGGGGTTCTCGCACGACGTGCGGGACAACCAGTGGTACGGCCTGTACGACAACGCGGACGGGTCGCCGGCGTACACCTTCGCGCACCTCGACCAGACGACGACCTCGGCGACGCTGCGGCTCAACTACACGTTCACGCCGAGCGTGTCGCTGCAGGCGTACGCGCAGCCGTTCGTCTCCAAGGGGACCTACTCCGACGTGCGCCAGCTCTCGGACACGCCGCGCGCCGACCGGTACGAGGATCGCTACACGACATTCGGCGACGCGTCGGTCACGAGCAATCCGGGGGGCTTCAACTTCAAGGCGCTCCAGTCGAACGTCGTGTTCCGCTGGGAGTACGCGCCGGGCTCCACGCTGTTCGCCGTGTGGAACCACGGCCGCCAGGGCTACACGTCCGTGGAGGGGAACAACAGCTTCACCGGCGACGTCGGAGACCTCTTCAAGCTGCACCCGGCGAATACGTTTCTGATCAAGATGTCGTACTGGCTGAATAGGTGAGTGTGTTGGTGTGTTGGTGTGTTGGTGTGTTGGTGTGTTGGTGTGTGTGAACCGCCCCGAGTTTCCCGGAGACTCGGTTAGTTGAGTGCTCCACTCCCCACCGGGGTGGGGTGTAGGGCGGCAGACTGCGCTTCGTACTCCGCCGGGGGAAGGTAGCCGAGCGGTTCCAGCAGCCGACACGTGTTGAACCACGCGACCCATTCGAGCGTCGCGTACTCCACGTCGTCGAGGCTGCGCCACGGGCCTGCGTGCCGGATGACTTCTGTCTTGTACAGGCCGATGATCGATTCGGCGAGCGCGTTGTCATACGCATCGCCACGACTCCCCACGGACGCTTCGATGCCGGCCGCGGCGAGACGCTCGGTGTAGCGAATTGAGAGGTATTGCGACCCGCGGTCGCTGTGATGCACGAGCGCCCCGTCGGTCTCGCGGTCGTACACCGCCTGCTCGAGCGCATCGAGCGCGAGGTCGGTGCGCATCGACGCGCTCGCGCGCCAGCCGACGATGCGGCGCGAGAAGACGTCGATCACGAAGGCGACGTAGACCATGCCGCGCCAGGTCGCCACGTACGTGAAGTCGGCGACCCACAACTGATTCGGGCGCTCCGCGCGAAACGCGCGCGCGACAAGATCCTGCGGCCGATCCGCCAGGAGGTCGGGGATCGTCGTGCGCACGCGCGGCCCACGGACCACCCCCCGCAGCCCGTCGGCACGCATCAAGCGCGCGACCGTACAGCGCGCCACCGGGAGCCCTTCACGCCGCAGCTGTTTCCAGACCTTCTTCGCACCGTAGACGCGCCGATTGGCGCGCCAGACGCGATCGATCTCAGGCCGCAGGGCCGCGTCCCGCTGCGCGCGCGCCGGCCGTCGCGTCGGATCGGCCTCACGCGCCTTGGCCTCGTAGTAGGTCGACGGAGCGATCGGCAGCATCGCGCAGATCGGCTCGACTCCGTACGCCCCCCGGTGAGCGTCGATGAACGCCACCATCAGCTGCTTCGGCGGTCGAGCTCCGCCTGGGCGAAATACGCGGACGCCTTCCGAAGGATCTCATTCGCGCGCCGCAGCTCGCGCACTTCCCGCTCGAGCGCCTTGACCCGCGTCTGTTCTTCCGTCGTCACTCCCGGCCGCTGACCGCTGTCTCGCTCACTGCGCCGCACCCACTGCCGCAACGTCTCAGCAGCACAGCCGATCTTGCTGGCGATCGAGGTGATCGCCCCCCACTGTGTCTCGTATTCCGCTTGATGCTCTCGGACCAGTCGGACTGCCCGCTCCCGGACCTCAGGAGAAAACCGTGTGCGTTTCGCCATGCTCCCATCCTCTCACGATTGGGAGCCTCCGGCAATCCCGGGGCGGTTCAGCGTCACCGCGGTGACGCCCCTTTGTACAACTTGGGATTGAGGGTCAGCGGCCTTGCCTCAGCCGCACTCACTAAACCCGCACACATGACACTTTACACACCCCTCCGCATACTCGAGCTGCGACCCGCAGTCCGGACAGGTGCCCATGAACGTCTCCCCACCGTTGTACGCATCGAAGCTTAACTGAGTCTGCCCCTCCCCACCTGACGCCGCCGACGAAACCGGCCGCACGACCACCGCCTCAGGCGTACCCGAAACCACGGGCTGCTCGCCAGTAGTAGAAAGCAGATCCTGCTGCACCCCGAGCGTCCGATCCCGCCACCACTCCTCGAGCGCGAGGCCAATTGCGTCGGGTACCGAAAGTACCTTGTTCGGCCCGAGCCCAACGGCGCGATCAGAGGAAATGCCGCGCAGCTGCCGGTGCACCTCCATCAATGGAATGCCCGAGCGCAGGGCCAGAGAGATCATCCGCCCCATCGCCTCCGCATCCGCCATCGCCGAGCCGCCCGCCTTCCCCAACGTCACGAAGACCTCGAACGGCTGCCCTTTGTCGTCCTCCGTGATGTGCACGAACATCGTGCCCAACGGAGTTTCCTTGCGAATGGACGTCGACCGCAGCTTGTCCGGACGCGCCCTCTTCGCACGACGCTGCAGGTTCTCCGCCTCCGCATCGTACAGCGACTTCTTCAGCCGCTCGATCTCCGCATCCTTCTCCGCCAGCGTCCCGAGTAGCTCGCCGACCTCGCGACGGTTCTCCCCCGACACCGGCGCAGCCGCCGCGGCAGCCGCCGGCTTGTCACGCTCGGCCTTCGCTTTCTCGGTCGCACCCGTCGACAGCACCTGCGCGTCGCGCGAGCCGTCGCGGTACACGGTCACACCCTTGCACTTCATGTCGTACGCGAGCTCGTAGATCGCCCGCACGTCCTCGACCGTCGCCGTGTGCGCGAAGTTGGTCGTCTTGCTGATCGCCGAGTCGCAGTGCTCCTGGAAGGCGGCCTGCATCCGCACGTGCCACTCGGCGGGAATCGCGTTCGCCGTGACGAACACGCGCTGCCACTTCCTCGGCACCTCGGGGAAGTCGATGTGCCCCTCCTTCGCGATCCGCTCCATCAGCGCATCGCTGTACCACCCCTCGCGCTTCGCGATCTCGACGAAGTCCTCGTTCACGTCGGGCATCATCACGCCCGCCTGGTTCCGCATGAACGCGACGGCGAACAACGGCTCGAGACCGCTCGAGCAGCCGGCGATGATGCTGATCGTGCCCGTCGGCGCGACGGTCGTCACGTTGCAGTTCCGCAGAAGCTGCTTGGGACGGATGCGCTTCCCGTTCTCGTCGCGCGCGCAGGTCTCGTCCGGACCCCAGATGCTCTTCGCCCACTCGGGGAACGGACCGCGCTCGTTCGCCAGCCGCTCGCTCTCCCGCTTCCCTTCCACATCCAGGAACTCCATCACCTTCCGCCCGAACTCGACCCCCTCGGGCGTGTCGTACGCGATGCCGAGCCGCACGAGCGCGTCGGCGAAGCCCATCACGCCGAGTCCGATCCGG
>Ga0310810_10012000_pt1 | contig 10150 bp, 5 predicted proteins | sample NCmetagenome_FD_207641 | JGI IMG/M metagenome (GOLD analysis project Ga0310810, IMG submission 207641) | Soil microbial communities from experimental microcosm in Duke University, North Carolina, United States - NC | ecosystem: Engineered > Artificial ecosystem > Soil microcosm > Unclassified ...
GGCGGAGCGATCCTGCAGGCGCCGCGGCGCTTCGGCGACGCGCCGCCCTCGCCCGGCATCGTGGCCGCGGCGCTGGAAAAGAAGGACGGCTTCAAGGAAGACGTCGTCGACGCCTACGGCAAGCACACGTTCGTCGCGACCGCCTATCTTCCCGACAAGGATTGGACCGTGGTCGTCAAGATCGACCGCGACGAGGTGCTTTCGCCGTTCCGGTCGCTGATCACCGGCCCGCTGCTCATCAGCCTGATCTTCGTGGTCTTGGCCGCCGCCTTCGTGACCATCGTCATCACGCAATCCTTCCTCGCGCCCATCCGCGACCTGACCGACGTCACCCGGGCCATCTCGCTCGGCAACCTGCGCGTCTCGATCGATCCCGAGACGCTGGCGGCCCAGGACGAGATCGGCGACTTGGGCCGCGCCTTCGACCGCACGGTCATCAGCCTCAAGCTGGCCATGTCCGATCTCGAGGCCAAATCCGCGGCCAGGAAAGAAGAAAAGCGTTAAAGCGGGACGGCGTTCAGGGCCGCGCGCGTGCGCGGGCCGGCTTGACCGTAGCCGCTGGTCGAGGCCTCGCCTCCGCAGACGATGCCTTTCGCGCATTGGAAGCGCCGGACGGCGTCGAGCGTGAGCGCGCCGAAGCGTTCGGTCTCCTCGCCCGGCGAGCCGGGGCCGGAAGCCGCCACCGCGAAGCCGCTCTTGTTGAGCAGGCGCTGGAGCGTCATGACGTCGGGGCGGACCATGCCGAACCGCAAGTTCGCGGCGAGCGCGGCGGCGGCGCCGGCCGTGACGACGGCCTTCTTGGACGGCGCGCAGCCCCACGGGCCCGTGCCGCTGACGGACAGGAGATAGCGCGCGAAAGCGATGTTGCCCTCGGGCGTGCGGATGTCGTCGCCCATGCCGAGCGCTTTGGCGGTATGGAGGTTCTCGTCGATCTGGAAGATCCCGAGATATTGGCCGCGCGGGCCGCCGCGCAGCACCTGGCCGTCCGGGCCGAACTGCCTGAAGCCCGACTCGCACTTGGCGATGGCGATCATGTCCGGCGCGTCGGCGAATTCGGCGCGGACGCGGTCTTCCAGTCCGGCGTTCGGGTCCTGGGCGCCGGCCATGGACGGCGCCGCCGCCAGCGCCAGGCCGAGAATCAGGGCGAATGATGTTTTCCGCATATGCGCCCATCTTAAACGCCGATCAGACGGAATTCAAGGGAAGAGCTTCTTATCTGGTGCCGTTTAGAGTACACTATCATACGTGAACAGACGCTTTATCATCGCGTTGGGCAGCGCTGTCCTCTGGTTTTCCGCCGCGGGGTTCTTGGCCGTGCCGAACGCCCTCGCCGCTGACGGTTCCGGGACCTCCGTCGTCACGCCGACTTCGGTGAACGCAGGTTCCACCGGCAATACCCTGACCTTCACCTTCACCGCCGCCGAAACGATGGACAGCGGGTCCGTCAGGCTTACCGTGCCTGCCAACTGGAGCGCGCCGCAGGGGGTGAACGGCGCGGCGGGATACGTGACGGCGAGTTCCGGAGGCGGAATCATCGCCGACATCGAAGACGCCATGGACAGCGCGTCCAACTGGGCCGCCCAGGCCGGTGACTGCAACTCCGGATTGTCCGCCGACACGACGGCCTTCCATGAAGGCGCGGCCTCGCTGTCCTGCAAGAACAGCGCATCGACGAACAACACCAGCTTCTACAGGAACCTGGCCTCGCCCCAGGACTGGTCCGGATACACCAACGTCGCGTTCTGGATCCGTACCAGCGCCAACCTGAACGCCAACCACCTGAGGTTCGTATTCGCCGCCAATGCGAACGTCGCCACGCCGATCGCGAGCCTTAACATACCCGCCATCACCGCCAACACCTGGACCTACGTGAACCTGCCCTTGAGCGGCACGCGGACTTCCGTCGCGAGCTTCGGTTTTTTGACCGCCGGCAATACGGCGCAGACCAACAACATCAACATCGACGACGTCTTGCTGGGTCCCGGCTTGCCGCAATTCCTAGGCGGCGGCGTCGTCAGCACGCGCTTCCTTCAGCTGGCGGCTGGCCAGACCCAGACGCTGACGTACGGCGCGGGAGGGGGAGCCAGCGGGGCATCGGCACCGGCATCGGGGGAAACGAGCGTCTTCATCGTCCAAACGCGTATTTCTGACGCCGGTACGCCCACCGCGATCTCCTCGTCGCCGATCGTCACCGTCTTCAATCCGGTTCCGACGACGACAAGCATCTCGCCGAACTCGAAGGCGGCCGGAGCCGCTGCTTTCACGCTGACGGTCAACGGAACGAATTTCGCCCCTACCTCCGTCGTCAATTTTAACGGCTCCAGCCGCGCGACGACCTACATCAGCCCGACCCAGCTGACGGCCTCGATTCCGGCCAGCGACATCGTGTCTGCCGGCACGTTCAATATCACGGTCTTCAACCCGACGCCCGGCGGCGGGACGTCGGGCGCGCAGGTCTTGACCGTCGTTGCTGACACCGTCGCCCCATCGGCCGTTTCGAACTTGGCCCTCTCCGGCCCGACCACCTCCTCGATGGTCCTGACGTGGACCGCTCCCGGCGACGATAGCGGAGCCGGAACCGCCGCTCTGTACGACATCCGCTACTCGACTTCGCCCATCGTGAACGACGCCGGCTACAACGCAGCTTCGCAGGTCTCGGGCGAGCCCGCTCCGACCTTGGCGGGCACGGTCCAAAGCATGACCGTCACCGGCCTCTCCGCCAACACGGTATACTATTTCGCCATGAAGACCCAGGACGAGGTGCCGAACATCTCGGCCCTCTCGAACCTGCCGTCGCTGTCCACTTCCGCCAATCCTGACTCCACGCCGCCCGCCACCACCACGACGCTGTCCCTCTCCAGCCCGACGACTTCCTCGCTGGTCCTCGCTTGGAACGCTCCGGGCGACGACGGCGCCGTCGGGACCGCCGCCCTGTATGACATCCGCTATTCGACTTCGCCGATCACGAACGACGCCGGGTTCACGGCGGCTTCGCAAGTCTTGGGAGAACCGGCTCCGACCGCGGCGGGCACGGTCCAAAGCATGACGGTCACCGGCCTCTCCGCCAACACGACCTACTACTTCGCCTTGAAGACCCAGGACGAGGTGCCGAACATCTCGGCCCTTTCGAACGTCCCGTCGCTGTCCACCGCCTCCAATCCCGACGTCACGCCGCCCGCCGCCATCACCACGCTCGCCCTCTCAAGCCCCACCACCTCCTCGCTAGGCCTTACATGGACCGCTCCGGGAGACGACGGCAGTGCAGGCACGGCCACCCTCTACGACATCCGCTACTCGACCTCGCCGATCGTGAACGATGCGGACTTCGCGGCCGCCTCGTTGGTCTCGGGCGAACCCGCCCCGTCCTCCGGGGGCACGGTCGAGACGATGACCGTCAACGGCCTCTCCGCCAACACGACCTACTTCTTCGCCATGAAGACCCAGGACGAGGTGCCGAACATCTCGGCCCTTTCGAACGTCCCGTCGCTTTCCACCGCCTCCAATCCGGACGTCACGCCGCCCGCTACCATCACGACGCTGGCGCTCTCCAACCCGACCACCTCCACCCTGGACCTCACATGGACCGCTCCGGGCGACGACGGCAACGTCGGCACGGCCAGCCTCTACGACGTCCGTTACTCGACTTCGCCGATCGTGACCGCCGCCGACTTCACCGCCGCTTCGCAGGTCGCTGGAGAGCCCTTCCCGCCGTCGGTACCCGGCACGGCTCAGACCATGACCGTCACCGGCCTCTCCGCCAACACGCTGTATTATTTCGCGATGAAGACCCAGGACGAGGTGCCGAACGTTTCGGCGGTCTCGAACGTCCCGTCGCGCTCCACGGCCGCCAACCCCGACAGCACGCCGCCCGCCGCCATCACGACGCTGGCGCTCTCCAACCCGAGCACCTCCACCATGGTCCTCACCTGGACCGCCCCCGGCGACGACGGTTCGGTCGGCACCGCGACCGTCTACCGCGTCCGTTACTCGACTTCGCCGATCGTGACGGATGCTGACTTCACTGCCGCTTCGCAGGTCTCCGGCGAGCCGACGCCGCTCGCCGCCGGCACGTCCCAGGCCATGACCGTTACTGGCCTCTCCGCCAACACGACCTACTATTTCGCCATGGAGACGCAGGACGAGGTGCCGAACATCTCGGCCCTCTCGAACGTCCCTACGCTTTCCACCCTCTCCAACCCCGACAGCATCCCGCCCGCCACCACCACGACGCTGGCGCTTTCCAATCCGACGACCTCGAGCATGTCAGTGACCTGGACCGCCCCCGGCGACGATAACACCACCGGCACGGCCTCCCTCTACGACCTCCGCTATTCGACGACGCCGATCGTCACGGACGGCGATTTCACGACCGCCTTCCACGTCGAGAGCGAGCCGGCGCCGACGTCCGCCGGAAACGTGCAAAGCATGACCGTCACCGGCCTTTCGGCCAACACGACCTATTTCTTCGCCATGAAGACCCAGGACGAGGTGCCGAACATCTCATCGGTCTCGAACGAGCCGTCGCTTTCCACCTCGGCGGCTCCCGACGTCACGCCGCCATCCACGACCACGACGCTTGCCCTGTCCAACGCGAGCACCTCCTCGATCGTCCTCAGATGGACCGCCCCCGGCGACGACGGCACCGTCGGCACGGCCAGCCTGTACGACATCCGCTATGCGACGTCCCAGATCATCACCGACGAAGACTTCTCGATCGCGTCGCAAGTCTCCGGCGAACCGTCTCCCTCGACCGCCGGCACGGCCGAGAGCATGACCGTCACCGGCCTCTCCGCCAACACGACCTATTTCTTCGCCTTGAAGACCCAGGACGAGGCGCCGAACACCTCGGCCGTCTCGAACATCCCTTCGCTTGCGACCGCCGCCGCCGCGGACGTCATCGCGCCGGCTGCCGTCACCGACCTCTCCCTCCACGAACCCACGACCTCCTCGATCGCGGTCGCCTGGACCTCACCGGGCGACGACGGGTCCGTCGGCACGGCCGCTTCCTATGACCTCCGCTATTCGATCTCGCCCATCGTGACGGACGCCGACTTCACGGCCGCCGCGCAGGTCTCGGTTGAGCCGACGCCGGCGTCGGCGGGGACGATTCAGGCCATGAACGTCACCGGCCTCTCCGCCAACACGACGTACTTCTTCGCCATGAAGACCAGCGACGAGGCGCCTAACGTCTCTCCGGTTTCGAATGTGCCCTCGCTTTCAACCTCCGCCAATCCCGACGTCGCGGCGCCCGCGGCCATTTCGAACCTTGCGCTCTCGAACCCCACCACCTCTTCGATGACGCTCAGTTGGACCGCTCCCGGCGACGACGGTTCGGTCGGCACGGCCGCCCAGTATGACATCCGCTACTCGACCTCGCCGATCGTGACCGACGCGGATTACAGCGCCGCCACCGTGGTCTCGGACAAACCGAACCCGCTCGTCGCCGGCTCTCCACAGTCGATGGTCGTGGGAGGCCTCGCTTCGGGCACGAGATACTATTTCGCCATGAAGACCCAGGACGAGGCGCCGAACATCTCGCCGGTCTCGAACCTGCCGTCGCTCAAGACGGCCGTTTCCGGCGCTGGAGGCGGCGGCGGGGGCGGTGGCGGCGGCGGGGGCGCGGCAGATACGACGCCGCCGGTCAGTTCCATCATCAGCGCCGCTTCGATCACGAAGGACTCCGCCATCATCACCTGGGACACGAATGAGAACGCGGACTCTCTCGTGCGTTTCGGCCTGACCGATCCGCTAGGCGGAACGGCGGCCGATGCCGCCCTGGTGATCCATCACGTGGTACCGCTCGCCGGCTTGGCTTCGGGCGCGATCTACCGGTACTCGGTGTGCTCCAAGGATCCGGCCGGCAACCAGGCCTGCTTCGGCGAATTCACTTTCACGACGCTTCCGGCCGACGCGCCGTCGCCGACGTACGGCGCGGCGGAGGAACTCTTGGCGGCGCCGACGATCAACGCCGACAAAGGGCTTGTCGCGCCTGCGGCAGGTCCGGCCTCGACGTGCGTCTCCGGAGCGCTCATGAAGCTCCCGAACGACGGCAATCCGTCGACGCAATCGGATTCGGCCGTCTATTACTGCGGCGCGGACGGCAAGCGGTACGTGTTTCCGGACGCGGGGACCTATCGGAGCTGGTATCCCGATTTCTCCGGCGTGGTCATCGTCGAGGCGGACGCGCTCGCTGCCATTCCTCTCGGCGGCAACGTCACCTATCGGCCGGGCAGCCGCATGATCAAAGTGCAGACCGACCCTAAAGTCTATGCCGTGGCTCGCGGCGGCGTCTTGCGCTGGGTGACGACCGAAGCGGTCGCGGAGTCGCTCTACGGCTTGAACTGGAACTACCTGGTCAGCGACATCTCCGACGCGTTCTTCGTCAACTATGCCTTCGGCGAGCCGATCTTCCCGGCCGACGTGGCGCCCGTGGCGCCGGCCGCGCCGATCGAGGCGCCGGCCGCCGGAACGCCTTCGGCCTGCACGACGACCACCACCTTCACGGCGTTCCTCTCCGTCGGCAGCAATGACCCCCAGGTCCTTCCTTTGCAGGCATTGCTCGCGTGCCTGGGTTATTTCCCCGCGGACATCGTCCAGACCGGCCACTTCGGTCCGGCGACCGAAAGCGCCGTCAAGGCGTTCCAATCGGCGAACGGCATCGAGCCGTTGGGATATGTCGGTCCCGCGACGCGCGCCGCCCTTAACGTCTATACCTCCAGATAACGCTGTTGATTCAGCCTGACGCCATGCCAACCGCCAAAAAAGACCGGAAACCGCAGAGCATCTCCGAGCAGAAGACGGCCGAAGAAGTCCTGCGCCAGATCGAGCTGATCGTCGAGAACGCCCACGATGCCATCATCGGCGAGAACCTTGAGGGCGTCATCACGGCCTGGAACGGGGGCGCCACCAAGATGTTCGGCTATTCGGCCCAAGAAGCGATAGGGAAATCCTCGTTGTTCCTGCTCCCGCCTGAGTTGAAAGACCAGGTGCCGGCCCTGCTGAACAGGATCAAGGCGGGCGAAGTCATCGCCGACTACGATTCCGTGCGGCTGAGGAAGGACGGCACGAGGATTGACGTCGCCATTTCGCTCTCGCCCGTCTTGACGGAGGGGGGCGCCGTGATGGGCGCTTCGATCGTCGAACGCGACATCACCACCCGCAAGAAGGCCGAAGAGTCGATGCGGCAGATCCAGCTGATCGTCGAGGATTCGCACGACGCGATCGTCGGCAAGACGCTTGAAGGGATCATCACCAGTTGGAACGGCGGCGCCCAGAAGATGTTCGGTTATGCGACCGGCGAGGTCATCGGTAAGCCGATGACCAACCTCTTCCCGCCGGAACTGAAGGATGAGCTTCCTCGGCTGCTGGAGAAGGTCAGGCGCGGCGAGATCGTCGCCGACTATGATTCGCTCTGGCTGCGGAAGGACGGCACCCGAGCCGACGTGGAATTCTCCATTTCGCCGGTCCACGACGAGAAGGGCGCGATCATCGGCGCCTCCCTCGTCGGCCGCGACATCACCGAGCGGAAGAAAAGCGAACAGCACATCAAGGAATTGGACGAGATGCGCAACAAGTTCATCGCCATCATCTCGCATCAGCTGCGGACGCCGCTGACGGCCGTGAATTGGAACCTGGAGTCGCTCCTGGACGGCGATTTCGGCAAGCTGGAGGAGACCCAGCGGAAGTTCCTGCAGGCTACCCATCACGCCAGCGTCGAGATCACTCGGCGCATCTACAACGTGCTGACGGCCATGGACGTGGAAGAGGGGCGCGTCCGCTATGAAAAAGGAGAAGTGGCCCTGGACAGCCTGTGCGCCGGCGTCGTCAACGAGATGCTGCCGAAATGCGAGCTGAAGGATCTCGCCTGCACGTACGTCCCCGCCTCCAGCGACTTGCCGGCCATCGACGCCGACGGCGAGAAGATCCGGATGGCGATTTCGGCCCTGATGGAGAACGCGCTCGTCTACACCAAGGAAAACGGCAAGATCGCCGCCTCGCTTCGGGTAAAAGGCGACATGGCCCGGTTCGAAGTCGCCGATACGGGCATCGGCATCCCGCAAGCCGAACAGCACCGCATCTTCACCCGCTTTTTCCGCGCTTCGAACGCCTCGGTGATGCAGCAGGACGCCTTCGGGCTCGGCCTGTTCATCGCCAAGAGCTTCATCGAGCAGCACCACGGAAGGATCGGTTTCGAGAGCAAGGAGGGAGTAGGAAGCACGTTCTGGTTCGAGCTGCCGATGAAGGGCGGGACGGCGGGAAAGGAATAGGGGAACCGGACAGGCAAAGAAAAAGCTCCACGCGAAGTGGAGCTTTTTCTTGGCTCGGGGACCTGGATTCGAACCAAGATAAACAGATTCAGAGTCTGTTGTCCTACCATTAGACGATCCCCGAATGCGGCGTCATCGTACCGGGCTTTTCGGGGATTGTCAACGCCGCGCCGGGGGACCGGGCGGTCAGATCTTGCGGATGGCCTTGACGATCGCCAGCAGGACGACGGCGCCGACCACGGACATGGCCAGGGCGCCCAGGCCGGTGATCGGCTGGATGCCGACGAGGCCGGCGAGGAACCCGCCGATGTACGCGCCGAGGATGCCGACCAGGATGTCGCCCAGCACGCCGAAACCGCGGCCTTTGACGATCACGCCGGCCAGCCAGCCGACCACGAGCCCGACCAGCAGGAAGTAAAGAAGGTGCATTATATGGGGGTTAGCGTCTTATCCACATACTTTACCACATATCGGATTTTCTTAAAATGAGTTTTATGCCTATAATAAGGGAAGAAATCTAACACTTTTCGAGGAATCGATATGGAAACGCAACAGCCGATGGCGACGCCTCCGCTCCAGCCCTCTCAAAAGCCGGAAATGCCGGTCGTCGATTCGACGCTCAAGCAGGAAAACCTGCCGACGCAGCGCATCAAGCCCCTCTATCGGGTCTCCCAGATCGTCTGGTACATCGTCGGCTTGGCCGAAGTCTTCCTGCTTCTGCGCTTCTTCATGAAACTGCTCGGGGCGAACCCGATGGCGGGCTTCAGCCAGTTCATCTACGGCGTGACGGGCGTGTTCGCGGGGCCTTTCTATTTCGTGTTCCCCGTCTCGCAGTCGGAAGGAGTGACCTTCGAGGGCTCGACGCTCCTGGCCATGGCGGTCTACGCGCTGTTCGGCTGGCTGATCGTCAAGGCGCTGGTCATGAGCAAGCCGGTGACCACGGCCGAAGCCAACAAGAAACTGCCCGAACAGGAGAAGGTCTGAAGACGAAAAAAGCCCGACGAGAGTCGGGCTTTCAGGTTGCTGAGGGCAGGAGGCGGTCGGGCGAGAACTCGAGCCGCCCTTCCTCTTCCTGCGGAGGTTCCGGGCTGAAGCCTTCGACCGCGGCGCGGCACAGGGCCGTCACCAGGCATTCGACGATGCGGCCGGCGCGGCGGCACTTGGCGATGCCGTCATAGTGGCGGTCGGTCATGGTCGGGGCGTACGGCGACGATTCGTCGCGGGCCGCCATCAGGGCGGAGCGTTCTTCCTCGTCGCGGGCTTCGGCGGCGAAACGCGCGTATTCGGCCTTCCAGCGCGTGCTGAAGGCCCCGGATCGGTCCCACCAGCGCTTCCCGTCGGACTCGGACTCGTCCGTTTCCGAACCGGAATTCGCATAGACGAGCGCGGCGGTATAGCACAGCCCGTCGGCGACGCGGCAGACGGCGCGGAACTTGAGGGCGCGGAACGCCTCTTCGGAAGGCTTCGGCGCGTCCTGCGCGTACGGGCCTTCCAGGAAGATCTCGAGCCGGTCCTCGCACGCCTCCATCGTCTCGCGGCGGTAGAGATGATCGCCGGTCTTGCCGGCGATGGGCAGGCCGATCTCGAGGAGCGCGAGCGCGCCGCCGACCAGCCGCCTGGCGGCGGCTTCGTGCTTGGGCACGGGCTGGCCGTACGGCGTCATGTGGCGGCGCGCGTCCCAGTAGCGGTGGAGCAGCGGACCGGCGGCTTCGGGCACTTCCTCGCGGGGCAGGTTGCGGTGCCGCACCTTGAGGGCCGCGTCCGTCCACGAAAGGGCCGTCCGCCGCCAATCGGTGCCGCGGCCGAGCAGCTCGGCGCCGAAGGAGGCGATCTCCTTGCCGCGCACGCGTCCGGGCCAGAGATGCGCGGCGCTCTGCAGCAGC
>Ga0310810_10012001_pt1 | contig 10149 bp, 8 predicted proteins | sample NCmetagenome_FD_207641 | JGI IMG/M metagenome (GOLD analysis project Ga0310810, IMG submission 207641) | Soil microbial communities from experimental microcosm in Duke University, North Carolina, United States - NC | ecosystem: Engineered > Artificial ecosystem > Soil microcosm > Unclassified ...
CTTCAAACCAGCGGGCACACCAATCTGCCCCTAAGGCGCTGGCCATTTCGGCTCGGAGCCGCTGTTCGATTGGGGTGATCGTTTCAGCGAACCGGTCATAAAACGCCAGCGCGGAGACGTGCTCGTCAAAATCCTGCGGCCGAGCCACGCCACAGCTCAAGGTGTGCACCTCGGGTCTTGCGAGGCAATACAGGTCGTTGAATTGCATCGGGGTTAGCGGGGCGCACAATTCCACCAGCTTGCGAGGCGGTTCGTAGAGCTTGCCACCTTTATCATTCGGGCTGATGATAAAAACCCCCATGTCACGCTGGTGCGCAGCTTCGATCGCGCTCCAGTTCAAGTCATTAACGAAATACCAATGCACGTTGAGATAGTCGAACTCTCCGGTCTGAACCGCCTGCAGGATGATGTCTGTCGTAGCGTGGGTCGAGAAGCCGATAAATCGGACCCGTCCCTCCCGGCGCAGTTTCTGAGCAGCGGCAAGGCAGACATCCAAGGCATATCCTAGCAACTCGCGGTCGTTGATCCCGTGCAATGCCAATAAGTCGACATGATCCAACCGCAGATACTTAAGCGACGTCTCGAAGGTCCGTAGGAACTCCTTAGCAGTCGGTTTGGGAGCCACCTTTGTCTGCACGATGATCTTCTCGCGCGGCAGCGTGGGGAGAATGCGCCCCAGTTGCATTTCCGAAGTGCCGTAACCGCGTGCGGTTTCGATATGGTGGATCCCCAACTCCAACGCGCGACGGATGCACGCCTCCAGATTGGCCTGGTTGTCCGGCGGGATTTGACCGGGCGGGACATCGTCCCACTTGAACTGATACCGCATCCCACCGCAGGAGATTACTGGCATTGAAAGTTCGGTGCGTCCAAAGCGCCGGTATTTCATCGTGCGCGAGCATAGTTCAACCTATCGCCTCGAGCAAGCCAGTGAGAAATCAATGGTAGTAGCCTATGGAGACTACCAGAATCAGGTCGGCAAGCTCCGCCGGTCGAAAATGGGCTAACGTGGTGAGGCGCGAACACTACAGTCCATCTCATAAATGGTAGGGCCGGCTCGCCGAGCGGGCCGATCCCGTTTTTGTGTAGGAAACCGGACGTCTCGGCGAGCCGTCCCTACCAAAGGAAGCCTGTGTCGGGATTATTGAGAGATGAGTTCTAGGCAGATTCGGAAACTTGCGCCTGGCAACATGCCAGGTTTAGGGAGGTCTGCGCCGTGTAGGCATTTGGACTACTCCGCTTTAGGAATTTACATGACAGGAATCAGCGTTGACACCCCTCGTGCCCGTGACTAGTCTGGATCGACAATTTAATTGCGAATCACCATGTTGCTTCGAATCAGTTTAATCGTTGCTCTTCTCGCCGGGCTGGCAGTCGGGGGCCTGAACTTCATTTCTGTTAAGAATAAGATCGTAACTCTGGCCAACGACCGTGACAACGAGAAGAAGATGAAGGAACAGGCGCAGAGCGAACTGAGGACCACGAAGTCCGAATTGGCCAAGACAAGCGCCGAGCTGAAGACGACTAAAGCGACATTAGAAGCGACCACTGCTGAGCGAGACAAAGCGGTCGCGGAAGCTGCCGCCCAGACCAAACGCGCCGACACGGTCACAGCGGAACGCGACAAGGCCCGTAAGGAACGCGATGATGCCCAGGCCGAGCTGGCCGCTTATCGCGCGACGGATCTGAAACCCGAACAGATCATCGCCATCAATAAACAATATAAAGAGCTGCAAAAGTCTCTCGAGGGTGCCCAGGATGAAAACAAGGTCCTCGGCCAGAAGATCGTCAAGCTGACCACCGAACTTGACCGCTACCGAACTCCGGACAAGCCGGTGTACTTGCCTGCCAGTCTTTCCGGTAAAGTCTTGATCACGGATCCCAAATGGAACTTTGTCATCCTGGACATCGGGCTGGATCAAGGAGTCAAGGAGTACGGCGAGCTGCTGGTCAACCGCAACGGGAAGCTGGTTGCCAAGGTCATCATCCGCAGCGCGCAAAAGAATCGGTGCATCGCCAACGTCATGCCCGGCTGGCAATTGGGAGAAGTCATGGAAGGCGATCAGGTCACGCCCGCCCATCCCGAGTCGTGAAAAAAAGCCCTCTTACTTTGCGTTTCCTGTTGCTCCTCTTACTTGCTGCGGCCGTCCTGGTTTTATCCTCTTGCGCCACTACCGACGACTCGGAAAACGCCTCCGTGCGCCCGTGGAACACACCGAAAGGTTGGGAAACCGGTCTGCCGAGCAACATGACCGAAGGTAGATAATCTCAGAGGACAGACGACAGAGGTCAAGGTCAGAGTCCTATTTCTTCGCCGGAGCGTTCGTTGCCGCTTTCGCCAGGTCCTCCTGCTGCTTGTTCCACTTAGCCGCTAAATCGTTGTAATCGGCAGCCATTTTGTTGAATTTCTTAACGACCTCATTGCGATCTTCGACCATCTTCGCCATCTCCTCATTCTGCCGCTTTACCTCTTCGTTCTGCTTCTTGATGCTTTCATTGGCTGCTAGAAGCGCGTCTTTGTAGGCCTCCATCTGGTGCTGGGTCCGCTCGACTTCGTTGGTGGCCTTCTCCAGGCTCTTAACCAGGGTGGAGATCTGCAAATCGTTGGACTTCACCGTCTGGGTTAACTGATTTTTTATTCCATCCAGCCGCTGAATTTCAGACTCGTCGCGTTTTATGCTCACCTGCAGGTTCTGGATACTCTCCATTTTATCGTGAACGGTATCGGTCAAGCTTTGCACGTTTTTGCGCAAATCCGTCTCGCGTACCCATTGAAAGGAAATGAGCGCGCACAATGACAGCGCGAAGAAAATAAGCAGGTTTTGCAGAAAAGTTTTCATCGGCGAAGCCGGGGACCTATTGCTGTTTGGGTTTGGACGCCGCGATGGCGAATGATACCTTCTGGATCCCTTCACGCCGGACCAGGTCCAGCACGTTGATAATCATGCCGTGAGTTGCGTCCTTGTCGCCACTGATATAGACCGGCACGTTGGTATTGATTCGGAATTTATTCGAAAGGTAACTCTGCAGCTCCACCAGGTTGACTTCCTTTTTATCAATGTAGACATTACCGAGTTTATCGACTCCGATATTGACGATGTCGGGTTTAAAATCGCGTTTGGCAACGGTTGCGGTGGGCAAATCCATTTTGATCGATTGCAACCGGATCATGCTCAAGCTAGCTAACATGAACGAGGCGAGCAAAAAGAACATGATATCAATCAAAGGAATAATCTCAATCCTCGCTTTGTGATGCGGAATAGGTGACCCAATCTTCATACGTACCTTCGATTTGAATCGAGTGGTTCAACTACCCTGTGGTCCGGCTGGGCTCGCGGCGAAACTCGACCGTATCAAATCCCTTTTGCCGGGCTGCCTGCACCATGATCTCGACATTGGTTGCCGCCGACTCGAGCTCGAACTGTAACTGCGCGAGTTTGCGTGAAAAGTAGTTAAACGGAATCAATGCAACGATCGCGATGGCCAAACCGCACATCGTGGCAATAAGCGCCTCACCTATGCCGCCGGTGATTTGGCCCGTCGCCCCTTCGACGGTCGCACTGCCAATTGATAGAAAGGTGCGAAAAATGCCGGAGACCGTGCCAAGTAACCCCAACAAAGGGGCCAGAGTTACCAGCGTGTCCATCACGGTCAAAAACCGTCCGGCCTTCTGGAGTTCAACCCCTGCAGCAACCTGCAAAGCACCTTGCAAGGACGAATGGAAGTGGTTCATACCATGCCAGATCATCCGAATCACCGGGTCGGAAGAGTTACGTGAAATTTGGCTGGCTTCGCGAAAATCCCCATTCTCAAGGGCGGCGAAGAGCTTCTCGAGCGCTTGCGGGTCACGCCTTGAGCTCTCCCGAATCCACCAGACCGTGCGCTCGCCCACGACCGCCACCGCGACCAGCGCGGTGATGAGAATCGGCCACATGACCGGGCCGCCCGCTTCAAAATACTTTACCAGGATGTTCGCTAGCATACTTCGTTGTTTTGATTAGTGCTGATGTTCAACTGCCGTGCCAAAGAGGAGGCCCGTTTAAATTTTGGCGACTACAACCCAAATTGTCTATAAGAAAAGCCCCTCATTGGAGTTGGAAAACACACGGCCAATAATAGTTGCGCTCCGTGCCGGGGGGAAACCGCCACCGATTCTTGACGACGTCCAAAGCTGCCTCATCAAGCGCAGGAAACCCGGAGCTCTTCTGTACACGGGCCACCGTGATTTTTCCGGTCGCATCAACCTGTATCTCGATTGTCACCGTGCCCTGGTAATGATTTCGCAATCCAACGCCCGGGTACTGGGGCGGCGGATAAGACCCACCGTCAGCCACAGCAGGATTGAATCTGGTCGCCTGCGGTGGCGCATGATTCGCGGGAGGAGGTGGCGTTGCCAAATGCGCTGCCGGCGCGATCGCGACCGCGCCTTGCACCGGCACTGCAAATGCGACCGAAGTCGGATCCGCAGCAGCAATCACCGTCATGACCTGCGGTGTTTCCTCGGTAGTATTCTGGGGCTCATCCGGTTCATCGGGTTTGGACTCCGGTTCGACTTTGGGTGGCTCCTCCGGTGGAGTAAAAACAACCGGTACCGACTCTACTATTTCGCTAAGTGGTTTATGGATCACTCTTGGGGGTTTTATCCCAATCATGCCGACCAGAAGGAAGAGAAAACAAATCGAGTTAACCCAAGCCAATGTGCGATAGGAGTCCTTGTATTCCTGGGGCAAGCAAAGACGAGCTAAGTCGTCCTGCAACTGGTAATGTCCATGATTACCTGTGAGGGTCGCTGATGTCGCAAGCTGGCTTTGAGTTGGAACAGAAGACTCGCTCATTCGAACTGACCGCGCGCAAAATGATTTTGACTCTCGCGTTTGGAGAGGTGCCGATAAAGAGCTTGTAGTCGCATGTGCACTGCGCGGTTAAGGCTTGGGGTGTGGGCCAATCTGCCGGTCATGCCGGACTCTCGACGCAGTAACGTAGGCCATCCCTCAGAAACGCGCAACGGTTTCTGAAAAGTAAAGTTACAATTTTGTCAAAAAGGTCTTGCATTAAACCGGTCTAATCGGTTAATACTCGGCCCAGTCATTCCGTAAAACCTTGTACAACAACAACGTTATGAGTAATAAACTGCTCGAAAAGTTCCCCCTTAGATCAATGCTTACCGGTGTGACAGGGGTTTCATTAATCGCTTGCTCGGCTCTAGCGCAAGATACCAACGCGCCGACAGTGATGAAGCCAACTGTGGTAACCGGCTCGTACATCCCAACGGCTGAGACGGTCGGACCTTCACCCGTCCAAACTCTTTCGACCGAGGCGATAAGCGAAGCTGGCGCTTCGGATCCATTGCTCACGTTGAAAAAGCTGGTGCCGGGCTTCACGGGCAGCGGCAACTACCTGGGCAACGTTAATAACAACGTGAATATCGGCGCCGGGTTCCAGGCTTTCACAGGCCAATCCTACGCCCAGATTCGTAACTTGCCTACGCTAGTGCTTATTGATGGTCAGCGGGTTGTGACCAGCGCACTCAGCGGTGCTCAGGCAGTGGACTTGAACTCCATCCCTTTGTCGATGATCGAGCGCATCGAGGTCCTCAAAGATGGCGCTTCGGCAATCTACGGATCCGATGCGATCGGCGGTGTCATCAATATCATCACCAAGAAGAACTACAATGGGTTCGAGGTTGGCGGCCGGTTTGGCTTTCCAACCAAGAGTGGCCAGGATGACGACGCGATGCAATACAAGGCCTACATCGTTGGCGGCGCTTCCACGGAAAAGAGCCGCTTCACGTTTGGGGCAGAGATTTATCATCAGAATCCGCTGCTGGTCAAAGACCGACCCGACACTGGCTCTCTCGGTCCAGCCGAGTTGCAGGCCCATGGTATTATTCCGGCAGTCGCCTATCTGAGCCCTAGCTTCCCGGGGAAGGTGCAGGATGGAGGTGGTGCGTGGATCCTGGCTGGCTCTCCCTTTGCCCAAGGCCGGCCTGGTTATAATCCAGGGCTGGTTACACCGCCAAAATTCGGGACGAACTCATTTAGTTCCGTTGCAGCCTATAACGCTTTTGCGCTCGCCAACGGGTATGTCGATCCTACTGGCAATGGCCAGGGACCGTACCTGCCCTTTGATACGACGACTTTGCTGAACACAACTGACTTCGGGACCACCTCGATCCTTGAACAGGATCGCCGACAGTTCTGGGCAAATTTCGAGCATGAGCTCTTCCCCGAGACCTTGACTCTCTATTCGCGTTTCTTTTACGCGGATAACACGGCCTCAGGCCAATTGGCGCCTTCGCCGGTCCCCTTTCTCTACAATCCTGCGGCGGGATACCTGATAGGTGTTCCGGCGAATAACCCTTACAACCCGTTCGGAATTGATCTGGGCAGCGGCGGCGCGACTACGCCTCGTGTCCGATCTCGTTTCGTGGATTCCGGGAACCGCACCTTTGACACTTTCCAGGACACCTATCAATGGGTCGGCGGGCTTAAGGGGAAGATTACTCCTGACTACGGCTATGATGCTTCCTTCGACTATAGCAAGAGCCGTGAGGAACAGCAAACCCGCAACGCCATCAACGGCGCAGCCTTAAACCAGGCACTGATTCCCATTGGAGCCGTCGATGCCCAAGGGCGTCCACTCAGCACCCTGGTCGATGCCAATGGCAACAACCTCCCGGTTTACAACATTTTTGCGGGTGGTCTGGCTCCTGGCGTGAGCGGTAACGCCCCGGAGACCATCCAAGCGCTCCAATCGACACTCTTTACTTGGGGTGAATCTGAGCTCTGGGATGCCCACGGTGTCATTAACGGTACCCCGTTTGATCTGCCCGCGGGCAAACTCTCGTTTGCAGCCGGCGGTCAGTTCATCCACGAGGATATTCAACTGGCGGTGGACGGTCTAACACAGGCAGGGTTAGGCGTAGGCTTGAATCCACAAGCAGCCTTCCATGGAGGTAAGCGCGAAACCGCTGCTGGATTTATTGAAGTGAATATACCCGTGTTCGGTAAAGACCAGAACATCCCCGGCTTCTATGACTTAGAAATCAACGCAGCCGGCCGCTATCAATCGTTCGACCCCGGCGGGGACGCAGTCGTGCCGAAGGTCGCGGTGCGTTGGCAACCGCTGGACGAACAGTTCACCATCCGCGGCAGCTACAACAAAGGCTTCATTGCTCCTTCGATTTGGAACCTCTTTGGTCCTGATTTTGTCAGTAACCCAGCGATTAGCACTCCAGGCGGTACACCCGGCCAGGTCACCACAATTACCCGCGCCAATCCCAATCTGGAGCCGCAGGACTCCGAGCAGTTCGGTGTAGGTGCGGTAATCTCCCCTAAAATCGTCAAGAACCTGACAGTCTCGGCTGACTTCTATAATGTGACCCTGACGAAGGTTCCGGTAGCTGACGCGCAAGGGACGGCCAATAGCCTGAACGCGTTGGGTTCGGCTTCGCCCTTTGCACCGGGTTTCTTTTTCGCGGACGGCACTCAGCTCGCCAGCACCGCTCCGAATCAAGTTACGCCTGATAATTGGGGCAGCGCGATTATCCCGTGGTCGGGAGCCGGCCGCCAGCGTGTTCAGGGCATCGATTTTGCCGGCGATTATATCCTGCCGGTTGACCCATCCATTGGCAAAATCTCCCTGGACGCCGTGGCTAACCTGACTATCACGCATCAGCTGTCCACCGGACAGGGGCGTCCCTACTTTGACTACACCGGCACCTTCACCGCTATCCAAGGATTGATTCCTGACTACACCATCACTGCCTCGCTCACATATCAATATGAGGGATTGACCTTCGTCGCCAGCGCGCATTATATCCCTGAGTGCTCCGACCCAGGCAACCTCTTTCCGGAATATGGCGGGACCGAGCACGGCCTGACCGTCAACGGGCTGGCCTACAAGATCGATTCTTATTTCACGATCGACCTGCAGCTGAGTTATGAATTCGGCAAAGGCAAGGTCGAAGGCCGCAAATGGTATGATGGCTCCAAGTTCACATTCGGCGTCCTCAATGTCAGCGACGAAAAACCGCCTCTAATCCCGAGCGCAATCGAGGACAATACCGACAAGAATAATTATGACGTCCTCGGCCGCTTCCTCTATTTCGAAGTATCGAAGAAATTCTAAGCGGACAAAGGTTTAACCAAAGGCCGGCGCGTTGAGCGTCGGCCTTTTTGCTTGAAAAAGAACTTCAAGGCTGTAATCTAATAAAACACATAAGTTGGGCATATTATGAAAACATCCTCGTTTCTAGTTGCCCTGGCAGTCCTCGCTGCCACCGCAATCAGCCTCCAGGCTTCAGACAAAACCACCGACTCCAAAAAATCAAAGGCCACGGTCAAAAAGAAGACGGACTCGTATCCCGGGCCTTATAAAGAAAAAGGCGTGGTGCTGACCGGTTCCTATATCAAACGGGACGTCAAGCGCCAGGGCACAGTGACTGACGGCCCGAATCCGGTATACGTGCTCGATAGTAAAGCGATCGAACTAACCGGCGCTGCGGACCTAAGCCAGGTTCTGGTGCGTAGCGGTTTTCGGCGATAAACGGACTGGTTTCGCCGAAAGGCGAAAATCTCCCTGCCAAGGGACCGTCGTTAACGGCAATGTAACGACCGACATGCGAGGTTCGCAGAGAGTCTGAATGCTTATCTCCTCTGCGGGTTTCGCGTCTGTGCGGTTTCGGGCCCGACTCATCTCTTCTCGAATAATGGCGCGGTGGCAGCGTCATTTCGCTTGTTTCTCGGGAACAAACTTGTCACAAGAAATGAGCCGATAAGGCTCCATGAAAATCATTACCGACGAGCATTGCACCGGCTATTCCTACCCAGGTCATCCCGAACGACCCGAGCGCATTGCGCGCACGCTCGCGAAGCTGAAGAAACAAACTGAGCTGCCAATAACCTGGGCCAAACCTCTGCCCGTTGAAGATAATATCTTAATGCGCGCTCACACCCCCGAACACCTGGCACGCCTAAAAGAATCCAGGGACTTTGATACGGATACGCCGTACTTTCCGGACATTTCCAGCTACGCCCGCGCTTCGGTCGGTGCCGCGCTGGCTGCGTTGAAGGCGACACGAGCGGGCGAGACTGTCTTTAGCCTGATGCGCCCGCCGGGTCATCATGCGACCCGTTCCAAAGCGATGGGGTTCTGTTATCTCAGCAACATTGCGATTTCGGTCTTGGAAGCGCTGGCTACCGGCGCCAAGAGCGTTGCCGTTTACGATTTCGATGTCCACCACGGCAACGGCACTGAAGCAATTCTCTTGAACAAACCCGGCGCCAGCTTCTTCTCGATTCATCAATTCCCTTGCTACCCCGGAACCGGCACCCGGAACGTGGGTAACAATTGCTTCAATTACCCTGTCCCGCCGCAGACGCCACGCAGCGAATATCGGCACACACTGACTCACGCCCTCGAACACCTGCAGACGCTCAAGCCCGAGCTTATTGCGGTATCGGCCGGCTTTGATTGTTATGCACGCGATCCCCTCGCGCAGGAAACTCTCGAAGCGGAGGATTTTTACTGGCTCGGTCAGCAGTTGCGGCGACTGGGCATTCCCATGTTCAGCCTTTTGGAGGGCGGCTACAGCGATGATTTACCAGACCTGATTCTCGCCTATTTAAAAGGGGTGGAAGGAAAGTAAGCGAAAATCCGAAGTCCGAAATTCGAGGCCCGAAAGAACGCCGAAGCCCCCAAATCCGAAAGCTTTTTGCATTAGTTCCGATTCGGTCTTCCGATTCTTTTCTGCCCTTCGACCTTCGGCCTTCGGATCTCTATATATTCTCCCCTACGACCGGTGGGGGCTGGTAGCTCAACTCCGTCTCCGCAGCCAGCGTCTTTTGATCCTTCGCCAACACGCGATATTGGCGAATTTGAAATGAGACTTCCTTCCCGTCCTCCAGCGCATGATGTGCGTACTCCTCCTTGCTCATTCGCGCCCGGATGACCAACCCGCTCGCCAGTTCAAGTTCGACGCGCAGCATCACGCCCAAAAAGAAGGTCCGGCGCAGTACCGCCCGGTAGCGGTACTGAGTGAGATCAGCCGAGATTTGTACCGCATACGGACGAAAACCGATGCGCAACTTCTGTCCGGTCTCGAGGCCGTGCGAAGGGAATTCCAATTCGCCGAGCCTGGCAACGCCG
>Ga0310810_10012002_pt1 | contig 10149 bp, 11 predicted proteins | sample NCmetagenome_FD_207641 | JGI IMG/M metagenome (GOLD analysis project Ga0310810, IMG submission 207641) | Soil microbial communities from experimental microcosm in Duke University, North Carolina, United States - NC | ecosystem: Engineered > Artificial ecosystem > Soil microcosm > Unclassified ...
TGGCCAACGACGCCAATTGCTTCGCGCTTTCGGAGGCCGTCGACGGCGCGGCCGCCGGGGCGGAGGTCGTGTTCGGCGTCATCCTCGGCACGGGCGTGGGAGGCGGAGTCGTGGTGCGCGGCGAAGTACTCACCGGCCCCAACGGGATCGCCGGCGAGTGGGGCCACAACCCGCTTCCGCTGCCGCAGGAGGAGGACTTGCCGCTCCCCGAGTGCTACTGCGGACGCAAAGGCTGCATCGAGACCTATCTTTGCGGGCCGGCGCTGGAAAAAAATCCCGACATGGACCGCTACGAGGAGCGGCTTGCCCGCGCCTTGGCCGGCGTCATCAACGTTCTCGACCCGGACGTGATCGTGCTCGGCGGCGGAATATCGAATGTGCGGCGGCTGTATGCGAACGTGCCCAGGTTATGGGAGCCTTACGTTTTCTCGGATCAGGTCGCGACGCGGCTGGTGCAAAACCGCCATGGCGACTCGAGCGGGGTGCGAGGCGCAGCCTGGCTTTGGGGCCGGAACTGACAAAAAGGGGAGAGATCATGAGGAAAGTTCTTGCGGCGTCGATGGCGTTGGCGATTGCGCCGGCCTTGCAGGCGGCTGACATCGAGGCGGGGAAAGCGAAGGTCGCCGAAGTGTGCTCGGCCTGCCACGGCATGAACGGGGTGAGCGTCGGCGACAACATCCCGAACCTCGCCGGCCAGCACGCGGCCTATCTCGAAAGCCAGCTGAACGCCTACAAGAGCGGCCTGCGCAAAGGACCAGGCCCCGCCCATCCGGCCGCGATCATGAACGCGATGGCCTCGCAACTCTCGACGGCGCAGATTGCCGACGTCGCGGCCTATTTCGCCTCGCTTCCCGGCGCGCCCGCGGGCACGGCCAAATCCGGCCAGCTTCCGAACGTCGCCAAGACCAACCTTGCGTTCCCCGAGGATTACAAGGCGACCTTCGTCAAATACCACACGATCAACTTCCCTGCGACCAAGCAGGTGCGCCACTACTTCGCCAACCCGGCCGCGCTGGAGGCGGCAAAGGCGGGGAAGCCGCTTCCGGACGGCTCTTACCTCTTCACCGAGGTCTATGCCGCGAAACTGGACGAGAAGGGAAGCCCGGTGACGGGGCCGGATGGTTTCTTCGTCGCCGAGAAGCCGCTTTTCTACACCGCCATGGGAACCGGCGCGGGCTGGGGCGACGCGATCCCGGCGCCGCTGCGCAACGGCAACTGGAACTACGGCGTGTTCACGCTCGACAAGAAGCACCGCCCGATCAACCAGGCCGAGTGCCTCGGCTGCCACCAGCCGCTGTCCAAGGAAAGCTACGTCTTCACGCTGAAGCAGCTTTCCACGGCGAAGTAGCTACTTCTTCGGATTCATGACGATGCGGGCGTAGCGCTGCAGGGTCCAGTACGCCCAGGCCCAGTCGATCAGCACCACGATCCGGTTGCGAAAGCCGATGAGGAAAAAGATGTGCGCGCCCAGCCACAGGAGCCAGGCCGGGTAGCCCCAGAGCTTGAAGCGCCCGAGCAGCGCGATCGCCGCGTTGCGACCGATCGTCGCAAGCATGCCGTAGTCCTTGTATTCGAAGGGCTCGCTTTTTTTTCCTTTGAGATCATTTAAGACGCAAAGAGCGGCAAACCTTCCCATTTGCTTCGCCGCCGGAGCAATTCCTGGAATCGGCGGCTGGTGGCTCGGCACTGAAGCGAGATCGCCGATCACGTGGATCTCCGGATGCCCGGGAGCGGTGAGATCCGGCCCGACGACGACGCGCCCGGCGCGATCAAGCGGCACGCCGAGCGAGCGGCCGAGCGGCGAGGCCGCGACCCCCGCGGCCCAGACCACGGTGCGGGAAGGGAGCCGTTCATCGCCCAGCTGCACGCCCCCGGCGTCCACGCTGGTGACCGGCCGGCCCAGCCACACCGTGACGCCGAGCCGCTCGAGCTGCAGGCGCGCCTTCTCCGATAGATCGGCCGGATAGGCGCTCAGTATTCGGTCACCTGCCTCCACTATCAACACGCGGGCCTTGCGCGGATCGAAATTGCGAAATTCACCCGGTAACGTGTGCCGGGCGATCTCGGCGAAGGTGCCGGCGAGCTCGACGCCGGTCGGGCCGCCGCCGATCACGACGAAGGTGAGGCACGCCGCGCGTATGGCGGCGTCGGTCTCGCGCTCGGCTCGCTCGAAGGCGACAAGCACGCGGCGCCGGATTTCGAGCGCGTCGTCGAGCGTCTTCAAGCCCGGCGCGTACGGCGCCCAGTCGTCGTGGCCGAAGTAGCTGTGCGTGGCGCCGGTGGCGACAATGAGGCGGTCGTAGGCGAGCTCTTCCCCGGAATCGAGGACCACGGCGTGGCGCGCCACGTCGATTCTCTTCGCCTCGGCCATGAGGACGGTCACGTTCTGCTGCGAGGCGAGGATGGCGCGAATCGGCGCGGCGATCGCCGGCGCGGAGAGGCCCGCGGTCGCCACTTGGTAGAGAAGCGGCTGGAAAAGGTGATGGTTGGTCCGGTCGACGACCGTCACGCGCACCGGCGCGCCGGCGAGCGCGCGCGCGGCGAAAAGCCCCCCGAAACCGCACCCGAGGATGACGACATGAGGGGTCATCCAGCTATCATAGCTTGCGCATGAATCTCGCCGGGATGATCCGGCCGGGCTCCACCGGCCGCGCAGAATTGCTCGTGGGCGAGGAGCACACCGCGCCGCGCGTGGGAAGCGGAAAGGTGCACGTCCTGGCCACGCCCGTGATGATCAACCTGATCGAGGCCGCGGCGCTCGACGCGCTCGACAAGCACCTGCCCGCCGGCTACCAGTCGCTCGGCACGCGAATCGACGTCCGGCACATCGCCGCCACGCCCGTCGGGATGAGGGTTTTTGCAGAGGCTTCCATCTCGCGCGTGGAGGGGAGAACCGTTTTTTTCTCTGTGAAAGTCAAAGACGAAAAAGAGCCCATTGGCGAAGGCACCCACGAGCGCGTCGTCGTCAATGTCGAGAAATTCTCGGAGCGGATTCGAAGGAAAAATGCAGACTGACGTCGCAATCCTCGGCGCGGGCATGGTGGGCATCTGCTGCGCGCTGCACGCGCAGGCGCGCGGGCGCTCGGTGGCGCTCGTCGACCGTCGCGGCGCGGCGGAAGAGACTTCCTACGGCAACGCGGGCCTCATCCAGCGCGAAGGGGTCTATCCGTACGGCTTTCCGCACGACTTCGGCGCGCTCCTGCGCTATGGCCTCAACCGCACGATCGACGCGCACTACCACCCTTCGGCGCTGCCCCGGATCGGGCCGTTCCTCTGGAAGTACTGGCGCCACTCGCGCGCTTCGCGCCACGCCGAGATCGCGCGGCTCTACGAGCGCCTGATCCGCCATTGCGTGGTCGAGCACGACGCGCTCGCGGTGCAGGCGGGCGCGACCGCGCTCATCCGGCGCGGCGGCTGGCGAAAGCTCTTTCGCACCGAGCGCGAGCGCGACAAGCGCTTCGAGGAAGCGGCGCGCTGGAAGGCCGAGTTCGGCGTGAACTTCCAGGCGCTGGATGCAAAAGCGCTGCAGGAGGCCGAGCCGCACCTCGCGCCGGTGCTCGCAGGCGCACTGCACTACACCGATCCCACGAGCGCCGTCGATCCACAGGCGCTCGCGCTTGCCTACCTGAAGCTCTTCAGGGAGCGCGGCGGGCATTTCCTGCAGGGCAATGCGGCGTCGCTCGAAGAAAAGCGTCCCGGCTGGTCGCTGCGCACCGCCGAAGGCCCGGTCGAAGCGAGGGACGTGGTCATTGCGCTCGGGCCCTGGGCCGATGTGGCCACGCGCGCGCTCGGCTACGACCTGCCGCTCGCCGTGAAGCGCGGCTATCACATGCATTACCGGATCGCCGGGCAGGCGAAGCTGAATGCGCCCTCGCTCGACGCCGAGCGCGGCTACTTCCTCGCGCCGATGCGGGGTGGCATCCGGCTGACGACCGGTGCCGAGTTCGCGCTCCGCGATGCCATCCGCACGCCGGTGCAGCTCGGCCGCGCCGAGCCGATCGCGCGCGACCTCTTTCCGCTCGCCGAGCGCGTGGACCCGGAGCCCTGGATGGGGTCGCGCCCCTGCACGCCGGACATGATGCCGATCATCGGCGCCGCGCCGCGCCACCCGGGCCTGTGGTTCGCCTTCGGGCATGCGCACCACGGTTTCACGCTCGGGGCGGTGACAGGCCGGCTGATTGGCGAGATGATCGCGGGCGAGACGCCGTTCGTCGATCCGCAGCCGTACCGCGCGGACCGCTTTTAAGGGAGAGCCATGAAAAAGATCCTTCTGGTGGTTGCCGCGGTGCTGGCCGCGGCTTGCTCGAGCACGCCCGAAGAGAAGGCGGTGGCGGCCGCGCCCCAATTCAGGGTCGATCCGTGGTGGCCGAAGCCGCTGCCCTCGAACTGGATCCTCGGCCAGGTCGCCGGCATCGCCGTCGACCGAAGCGATCACATCTGGATCGTGCACCGGCCTGGCACGCTCGTGGACGATGAAAAGGGCGCGCAGGCGAAGCCGCCGGCCACGAAGTGCTGCGTTGCCGCGCCGCCGGTACTGCAGTTCGACCGCGACGGCAACCTGATGCGAAGCTGGGGCGGGCCCGGCAAGGGCTATGACTGGCCCGAGAGCGAGCACGGCATCTTCGTCGACGACGAGAACAACGTCTGGGTCGCGGGCAACAGCCCGAAGGACCACCAGATCCTCAAGTTCACGATCGACGGCAAGTTCCTGCAGCAGCTCGGCCGCCCCGGCAAGTCCGACGGCTCGAACGGCACCACGCAGCTGGGGCGCCCGGCGCACATGACCATCGACAACGGCGAGCTCTACGTTGCCGATGGCTACGGCAACCGCCGCGTCGCCGTCTTCGACGCGAAGACGCTCGCCTACAAGCGCCATTGGGGCGCCTACGGCGAGCGGCCGACCGACGACAAGCTCCCGGCCTACGATCCGCACGCCGCGCCGATGCGCTCCTTCGGCAACCCGGTGCACTGCGTGCGCATCTCGCATGACGGGCTGGTCTACGTCTGCGATCGCACCAACGATCGCGTCCAGGTGTTCGAGAAGAGCGGCAAGTTCGTGCGCGAGATCCGCATTGAGCCCGAGACGCTCGCGCAGGGATCGGTGTGGGACCTCGTCCTTTCGGAAGATCACGCGCAGAAGTACCTTTTTGTCGCCAACGGCGCGAGCAATTACCTCCTCACCGTCGAGCGCGAGACCGGCAAGGTCCTGAGCACGTTCGGCCGCCCGGGCCGCATGGCGGGAGAGCTCAAGTGGGTGCACAACCTCGCGATCGACTCCAGGGGCAACCTCTATACGTCGGAAGTCGGCACCGGCCGGCGCGCGCAGAAGTTCCTGCGCGTCGGGCCTTGAGCGCGCTCGCACGCTGGGTCGCCGCCGTCGCGCTGGGCGGCGCCTCGTTGGCACAGGCGCAGGACACGCTCGAGCAGCGCAAAGGCCAGGACACGTTGAACATGGGCCCGCCCGCCAGCTGGGAGGGCGGCTGGGCACAGACCTCCAACCAGCGCGGCGAGGGGTGGAGCAGGGTGGATTTCCTGCCGGCGAAGCAGACACCGGACGCGCGCCGCCAGGCGATCGCGCTGCTCGAAATCTGGGGCGGGTCGCAGCGCGACGGGGCCGCGCGCTTGCTCGCGGCCTGGGAAGCCGACGTGCGAAAGACCTGCCCGGAGGCGAGCGCGGCCCGCACGACGGCGCGGAACGCCAACGGTTTTTCGGTCCTTTACGTGCAGTTCCTGTGCCCCCGCCGCAGCGACACGGGCGAGGGCGTGCTGCATCTGGTGAAGACGATCAGCTCCGACAAGCACACGTTTCTCGTGGCGTCGGTGCGCAGCAGCCCGCCGTTTGCGCTCTCGGGCACGACCGTTCAATATGCCGACAGCGGCGAGGCGGAAGCGCTAAACCGCTGGCTGCGCGCGATGGATCCCTACCTCGAGAACATCCGCGCCTGCGACGCCCACTCGCACCTGGTTACCGTGTGCTCCCCCTGAGGAAATGAACATGACGACAGCGCTTGTCCTGATCGACCTGCAGAACGACTATTTTCCCGGCGGCGCGATGGAGCTCGTCGGCGCCGAGGCGGCGGTGGCGCAGGCCGCGAAGCTGCTCGAGACGTTCCGCGCGAAGGGCATGCCCGTCTTCCACATCCAGCACATCTCGAAGCGCGCGGGCGCGACCTTCTTCCTGCCCAACACCCGGGGCGCGGAAATCCACGCCGCCGTGCAGCCCAAGGGAAAGGAGCCGGTCACGGTGAAGCATTTTCCGAACAGCTTTCGCGACACCACGCTGCTCGACTCGCTTCGGGCGGCAGGCGTCGACAAGGTCATGTTTGCCGGCATGATGACGCACATGTGCGTGGATACGTCGGTGCGCGCGGCCTCCGACCTCGGCTTTCAGTGCTCGCTCGCCGCCGACGGCTGCGCCACGCGCGAGCTGCAGTTCGGCGGCAGGAAGATTGCGGCGGCGGAGGTGCAGCTGTCCTACCTTGCCGGACTCAACGGGGCGTTCGCCGCGGTCAAGCCGGCGGCGGAGCTTTGCGCGGAGCTGAAGGGATCGTGAATTAGTTTTGAATTTCCCGACGCTGCGGCCCGACAGGCGCGGCGTAATTCGATCGAACTGCGCATTTCGTCCCGGACTTTCCGCAACGGCCTTCGTAATCTTGCCGACGTCTTCTCTCGTGGAGGCGGCCATGGCGACCCAGACGAGCGCACCCTTCTTCGGCACGCTCAACGAAGCGGCGGGGCTTTTCAACCGGTTCAAGGACGGGGAGACGTTTCGGCACCATGTCGAACAGCGCCTGCGGCTCATCATGCCGGTGTGCTGCCTGATGCTGCTCGTCTCGGTCTGCGCGGGCGCGGGCGTCCTGCTTGCGCTCGGCCAGGTGCACCGCGGCCTCGCGCTCGCGGGCGTGCTTCTCATGCCGGTGATCCTGATCGGCAGCCTGTTCGTGCAGGCCTACCTCTTCTTCGCCTGGCTCGAGAACCGGGCGCTTGCCCATCGCAGCCCCGGGCAGGCCCAGGCCTGCCTGGGCAAGCTGCCGCCGGTGCCCTGGCTCCTCGCGAGCGCCTTGATCCTCATCCCGCTCGCTCTGCTCGCCACGGTGGCGTGGCACGGCGCGCTCGTGGTCGCGGGTCTCGCGGCTTTCGCGCCGTTCGCATACGCGATGCTCGATCGCTGAGCGGATAGGTAGACTTGGGACCGATGATGGTCGGTCCCACAGCGGTCCCCGCAGCGGCCCGGCGGCTCCTTGGCGCAGTTGGCGTGGCGGCGCTGCTCGCGCTGCAGGGCTGCGCCACGGTCAAGTCGCTGACCGGAAGCGAATCGAACGCGCTGCCCCCTGTCCCGCAGGGCAAGGGGCGCATCGTCTTCTACCGCACCAACTTCGCGCTCGAGACGCAGGTGCCCGCCGTGGTCCTGAACGGCGAGCGCATCGGCAAGCCGCTGCACCGCGGCGTATTTTTCCGCGACGTCGCCCCGGGCAGCTACGCGGTGACGACCACGATCGCCTCGGACATCGTCAACTTCCGCGTCAACGCCGGCGAGCGGGTCTACGTGAAGCTGAATCCGGGGTGGGGCTTCCGGATCGCGCCGCTGCTGGTCGAGCCCGCGACCGGAGAGGCGGAGTCGTCCGGGATGACGCTGGTGCAGCCGTCCCCGAAGTAACAAAATAAAATGAAGCAAGGAGGGAAATAAAAATGCAGAGTATTCGAACCCTGGTTCTGGCGGCCGCGGCCCTCGCGGCATCGGCTGGGGCGCTCGCGCAGGAATGGCCGAGCCGCCCGATCAGGCTCCTCACGCCCGCCGCGCAGGGCGGCACGACCGACATCCTCGCGCGCGTCTTCAGCGCGAAACTCGCCGAGGTGCTCAAGCAGCCGGTGCTGGTGGAGAACCGTGCGAGCGCCTCGGGCGTGATCGCGGGCGAGATGACGGCGAAAGCGCCGCCCGACGGCTATACGCTGATCCTCGCCTATCACCAGCACACGGTGAACGCGGCGCTCAACCCCAAGCTGCCTTATCACCCGGTGAACGACTTCACGCCGATCACGCAGCTCACCACCGCGGGCCTGCTTCTCGTCGTCAATCCGGGCTCGCCGCCCAGGAACCTGGCCGAGTTCATGGACTGGACCAAGAGCTACAAGGGCCTGCTCAACTACGGCTCGGCCGGCATCGGCAGCGGCGGGCACATGGCGGGCGAGCTCTTCAAGCAGCTCACCGGCGTCAAGGCCGAGCACATTCCCTACAAGGGCTCGGGCCCGGCGATCGCGGACCTCGTCGGCGGCGTGTACGCCTACAACTTCGCGGGCATGCAGGCGGCGCAGACGCTCGTGCGGGCGGGCAAGCTGCGCGCGATCGCGGTGACGAACCCGAAGCGCGTTCCCGCGCTGCCGGATGTCCCCGCCATGGCCGAGGCGCTGCCCGGCTTCGAGGTGGTCGGCTGGTACGGCATCCTCGGACCCGCCAACCTGCCCAGGCCGATCGTCGCGCGCCTGCACGAGGAGCTGGTGAAGATCCTCAACCAGCCCGACGTGCACGAGCGCATCGTCGCCGACGGCTCGGCGCCGGCGGGAACCTCGCCCGAGGAGTTCACGAAGTTCCTTCACGCCGACCTCGCCAAGTGGGCGAAGGTCGTGAAGGAGAGCGGAGCGAAAGCGAACTAGTAGGCCGGCGCCCCGAACAGAATGGGGTGGGCCCAGAAGAAGACGCCGTAGAGCGCGAGCCCGATCGCCGGGTTGCGCCAGCCGATCTCGGCGAAGTTGAGCCGGTTGCGCCCTTGGGCGATCGCGACGAAGGGCACGTTCGAGGTGACGCCGGCGAAGCGCTTCCAGTCGTCGCCGAGCGTTCTCGCCTTGCGCCCGTCCATGAGCAGGGTGCCGAGCGCGGCGACGGCGAAGAGGCCGCCGAAGAAGACGACCGAATTGAGCTCGCCGCGCGCGAGCACGTGCGCGGCGCCCCAGATCATGAAGCCCCACATGATCGGGTGGCGCGTGACGCGGATGATGCCGCGCGCCGGCTCCTCGCTCTTCAGCAGCCGGTCGGCGCCGACCAGCGTCGGATTGCGCGCGAAAAGGCCGCAGGCGAGGAGCACGAAGGCGACCGGCATGATCCAGACCGGCAGCTCGCGCCAGCCCTGCCAGAGCGGCTCGTCGGTGGCGCGCGCGAATGCCCAGATCATCCAGCCGAGGGTGGCGAAGGCGACCAGCGAGTAGAGCGCGGTATAGGGCCGCTCGCCCAGGCCACGCACCAGGGCGCCGCGCAGCGGCGTGCTGGTCACGAAATGGGTCGCGATGAACGCAGCGGTGGCGAACCAGAGCTGGGCCGCCGGATCCATCTCAGGCAAGTGCCTTGGTCACGATCTCCGTCACGTCCTTCGATATCCCCCTGGTATCGCGGATGCGGGCGAGCTCCCCGCTCGCCTTGCTCCGCCTATTCTCGTCAAATCGCTTCCAGCGGTCAAAGCCGCGCGCCATCCGGGCGGCCACCTGCGGGTTGAGCCGGTCCAGGGCGATCACCTGGTCGGCGAGGAAGGCGTAGCCCGAGCCGTCGGCCGAGTGGAAGCGCACGTGGTTGGCGGCGAAGGTGCGCACAAGCGCGTATACCTTGTTCGGCACCCGCAGGTCGAAGGCGCGGTGCCCGAGCAGGGTGCGCACCCGCTCCAGCGTCCCGGGCAGGCGCGAGCCCGCCTGCACCGCGAGCCATTTGTCCACGACCAGCGGCTCGTCCTGCCAGCGCGCGTAGAAGGCGTCGAGCGCCTCCTCGCGCTCCGGGCAGTCGAGATGCGAGAGCGCGGCGAGGGCCGCCATCGAGTCGGTCATGTTGTCGGCGCGCTTGAACTGCCGCGCGGCGAGCGCCGGGCCCTCGAGGTCGGAGAGATAGCCGAGGATGAGGTTGCGCAGCGCGCGCTTGCCCGTCGAGGCCGAATCGGGGCTGTAGGGCGCGGCGATTTTCAGCTTCTCATAGCAGGAAAGAAAATCGTCCTTCAGGAAAGCCGAAACCTCGCGCCGCAGCCGGTTCCTCGCCTCGTGCAGGGCGTCGGGATCGACCATGCTCATCTGCTCGGCCAGGAAGGTTTCCGAGGGCAGGGCGAGGCACTCGGCCACGAACGCGTGATCGGCCAGGCCGAGCAGCGCCTTGAGCGAGGCGAGGAACGCTTTGCC
>Ga0310810_10012003_pt1 | contig 10149 bp, 8 predicted proteins | sample NCmetagenome_FD_207641 | JGI IMG/M metagenome (GOLD analysis project Ga0310810, IMG submission 207641) | Soil microbial communities from experimental microcosm in Duke University, North Carolina, United States - NC | ecosystem: Engineered > Artificial ecosystem > Soil microcosm > Unclassified ...
CGCCGCGAGCAGGACGGCGCCGACGACGCCGTCATAAACGAGGGAGACGAGGGCGACGCGTCGGAGAAATTGCAGATTGCTGATTGCAGATTGCTGATTGATTGCGGATTGCTGATTGATTGCAGATTGCTGATCTCTCACGCGAAATCCCGGCAATCTGCAATCTCAAATCTGCAATCTGCAATTCACTGAATTTTCTTCAAGTCTCCCTGATAGGTCACCGTTTCGTTCGGCGTAATCACGACGTCGAACTCGTCGGGCTGATAGCCGTCGGCTTTCACCGACACGCGATGGCGCCCCGCGTTCAGCGGAAGCTTCTGGAACACGCCGTCCATCGAATCGATCGTGCCGACGAAGTAGCCATCGACATAGACCTTCGCGTCGCGCGGCTTCACCTTCAGACGCAGCGAGCCTTGATCTTCGTCGCGAGTGCCCTGGGAATAGCTCTGTGCGTAGCCATAACCGCCGCCGGCATACCCGAAATCGTCGCCTTCGTACCAGGGATCGAGCATCCAGGGGAAGCCGAGTCCGAACCCGTACCCGAGCATGTACGGCGAATAGAACGGCGAGTAGTAGTTCCCGTAATACGAGTTGCCATAGTAGTACGGCGACCCGTAATAGCCGAACGGATCGTAACGGCCAAGATAGTACCCGCGCCCGTCAGGCCGCGGCGTGGTGCGCTGCGTAGCGCTGTCTGTCGCGGGACGATCGCCGCGGGGGCGCGCCCAGTTCGGAACGGCTTGCGTGCCGCTCTCGTGCGAGGGGCTCGACCCCTGCCGCGCCGGGGTCGCCGAACGCGTTCCCGACGAGCTGCCGCTGGACGGCTGCGACGCGCTGCTGCCGCCCGAGCTGCCGCGCGGCACGGCCTGCCCCGTGCTCGTTCCGCCGGCCTGGGTCCGATGCTGCGGGGCTTCCTCGCGATACGCCGCACGCGACCCGCCAAATCCCATCGTCGGAACAGAGGCGGACGACGAGCCGGACGCGCTCGCGCTCGAGATGCTGCCGAAGGACGCCGCCGACCCCGCCGGTGCGGCGGGTGCGCTTCGCGCGCCGCTGTCGGCAACAGTCGGCCGATCGATGGCGGTCCGATCAGCCGCAGGGGTGCCGCCCGACTCGCCCGGTTTCTGCGCCATTGCCGGAGCCGCCGCTATGGCCAGGGCCGCGGCCACCATGCTGAGGCGAAATGTAAGAAATCTCATGTGCGCTCCTCCGCGCCTGAAGCTGGACGTCCAACAGGGCAATTCTGCAACACATTTGCCACCGATGATCGTCGGATTCTTTAGATAAGACGCGCCCGCGGCCGGCGAGGTGTCCTGTGCCTCATGGCCGCCTGTCCGCTTCGGTGGACGCCTGCTGAACGGCCGAACGCCGGCAGCGCGAGTGGTAGACTGCGATTTTGGCCGATTTCATGACGTTCCATTCGACAACCGTCCTCGGGGTTCGCCACAACGGGCAGGCCGTGATGGCCAGCGACGGGCAGGTCACGCTGGGCGACACCGTCGTCAAGCAGCGGGCTCGCAAGATTCGGCGTCTTTATAACGATCGGATTCTCGCTGGTTTTGCCGGCTCGGCGGCGGATTCATTTGCGCTCTTTTCGCGGTTCGAGGCGAAGCTCGAGCAGTACCGCGGGAACTTCGACCGCGCCGCCGTGGAGCTGGCGAAGGACTGGCGCACCGACCGGATGCTGCGCCGCCTCGAAGCCATGCTCCTCGTGATGGACGCCAACTCCACGTATCTGCTCTCGGGCAACGGCGACCTGATTGAGCCGGACGACGGCATCGTCGCGATCGGATCGGGTGGCGCTTACGCGCTGGCTGCGGCCAAAGCGCTCGCGCAGCACACGTCGCTCGACGCCCGGACGATTGCGGAACAGGCGATGCACATCGCCGGCGCGATCTGCATCTATTCGAACGACACGCTCACGATCGAAGTGCTTTGACGTTTTCCTGACCGTTGCTTTCATGCCTATCTATCTTCCCGAGACCACGTCCTCGACGCTGCAGTCGCTGACGCCGCGGCAGATCGTCGCGGAACTCGACAAGTACGTCGTCGGCCAGCACCAGGCGAAGCGCGCCGTCGCGATCGCGTTGCGCAATCGGATGCGGCGCAGGAAACTCCCGGCCGAGATGGCGGAAGAAGTCGTGCCCAAGAACATCCTCATGATCGGGCCGACCGGCGTGGGCAAGACCGAGATCGCGCGGCGGCTCGCGAAGCTGGCGCAGTCGCCGTTCCTGAAGGTCGAGGCCTCGAAGTTCACCGAGGTCGGATACGTCGGACGCGACGTCGAATCCATGATCCGCGATCTCACGGAGATTTCGGTGGAAATGGTCCGTGAGGAACGGACGTCCGAAGTCCGCGAGAAGGCGCGTCAGAATGCTGAAGAGCGCGTACTGGATCTGCTGCTCCCGCCGCTCCCGCCAGCGTCCGAGTACGACGAGCAGGCCTCGTCCATCCGGGACCAGGCGCAGCGCACGCGCGAGAAGCTGCGCGAACAGCTCCGCGACGGCCGGCTGGATCAGAAGCAGGTCGAGATCGACGTCCGTGAGCGCTCGTTCCCGTCCTTCGAGATCATCGCCGGGTCGTCGGTCGAGGAAGTCGATATCAACATGAAGGACATGCTGCCGGGGCTGTTTCAGGGGCGCACGAAGAAGCGACGCGTCCGCGTTCCGGAGGCGCTCGAGGCGCTGGAGCAGGAAGAAGCGCAGAAGCTCGTCGACATGGACAGCGTCGCGCGCGCCGCTGTCGAGCGCGCGCAGGAGTCCGGCATCATCTTCATCGACGAGATTGACAAGGTTGCCGGCCGCGAGAGCGGGCAGGGGCCGGACGTGAGCCGGGAAGGCGTGCAGCGCGACATCCTTCCGATCGTCGAAGGCACGACCGTCAACACGAAATATGGAATGGTCCGCACCGACCACATCCTGTTCATTGCGGCCGGAGCGTTCCACGTCTCCAAACCGTCGGATCTGATTCCCGAACTGCAGGGGCGGTTTCCAATCCGCGTCGAACTCGAAGCCCTGGGCCGGGACGATTTCGTTCGCATCCTGACGGAGCCAAAGAGCGCGCTCGTGCGGCAGTACACGGCTCTGTTGTCGACCGAAGCCATCGAGCTGCAGTTCACCAGCGGCGCCATCGAGCGCATTGCCGATTTCGCGGCGCTCGTGAACGATCGCACCGAAAACATCGGCGCGCGGCGGCTGCACACGGTCATGGAGAAGCTGCTCGACGAGCTGTCGTTCGAGGCGCCGGACATGGGAGGCCGCGAGGTGACGATCGACGATGCCTACGTCGACCGGATGTTGAGCGACATCGCCCGCAACGAAGATCTCTCGCGGTATATCCTCTAACGCTGTGGTTCTGCGCCGAACGGGTCGCGCCGCGCTGGTCATGTTGGCGGCGCTCGTCTGCGGCTGCGGCAAGAAGGGGCCGCCGCTCCCACCGCTCAATCTGGTCCCGGATCGTCCCGCGAATACGGCGGGCCGCGTGGCCGGCGACACCGTGTATCTGTCGATCACCGTGCCGGCGAAAAACGCGAACGGACGCGGTGCGCTTGCGCTGGATCATCTGGAGATCTACGCCGTCACCGTCGATGCGGGAGCCACGGTCCCGCCCAACCGCGAGTTGTTGACGAAGGCCCACGCCATCGCGTCCATTCCGATCAAGCCGCCGGCGGATCCGGACGAAGCACCCGATGAAAGCGCGCCCCCCGACACGCGGCCCGGCGGCGGCGACAAGATTGTCTTCGCAGAACACCTCACCGACGCGCAGACGACGCCGGAAGTGATGGCGAAGCCGTCGACGACGGCGGCAACGCCGGCGCCTCAGGGTTCGGCGACCACGGCGGCTCCGGGAGCTGCCGGGATGTCGACGCCTGCCGTGCCGCCGCTCACCTCGCCTGAGTCCGTGCCCGCAACGGGCGGAGGTGGAGGCGTCGTCGGGGTGCCTTCCGCACTGCCGCAGACGCCGGCAACGGAATCCGCGACGTCCGGCGGCGAAGAGCCTGAAAGCTCGAGTTCAGCGGCGCCCGGTGCGCCACCGCAGGCGGCTTCCCCCGTTCCCGCGGCTCCGCCGACTCCAGCGGCGACCGTGACGCGGGTCTATGTCATCCGCGGCGTCACGAAGAAAGGCCATCCGGGTACGCCGTCTGCACGTGTTGTCGTACCGATCGTGTCGCCGCCACCTCCGCCGTCGAATGTCTCGGCCGAATTCGGGGAGACGAGCGTCACGATCAAGTGGTCCGCGCCGGAAGCGCCGGCGGGCCAGCACGCGCCGTTCGCCTACAACGTGTACGCGTATAGCAAATCTCAACCGGCGGAGACGTCACCGCCGCTCGTGTCGATGCCGCCGCCGCTCAATCCGCAGCCGATCGACACGCTGGCGCTCGAGCACGGCGGGGCGGAGCCCGGAAAAGAACAGTGCTTCGTCGTCAGGACCGTTGAAACGATTGCGTCGACGTCGATTGAAAGCGAACCGAGCCCTCCGGTGTGCGTCACGCCCGTGGATCGCTTTGCGCCCGAGGCGCCGACCGGACTCGCCGCCGTGGCCACGACCGGCGCGATGAACCTGATCTGGGATGCGAACCACGAACCGGACGTTGCGGGCTACCTGGTCTTGCGCGCGGAATCTCCGGGTGACACACTGCTGCCGCTCACGCCTGAGCCGATCCGGGAGACGCGGTTCCGCGACACGACCGCACAGCCGGGCGTGCGCTATGCGTATGTGATTGTCGCGGTCGACCGCGCGGGGAACCGGAGCGCGCCGTCGGCGCGCGTCGAAGAGACGGCTCGATGAAGCGTATCTACAGGATTGACTACCGCGGCACGCCGCGGCACGTCATCGAAGAGGACGGACGCTGGCGCCTGCTCGAAGGAGATCTGTTCGCCGCCTACGAAGCGGGCGATGACATTGCCTCCTCGGGCCACCAGCTCCTTGCACCCGTCACGCCGTCGAAAATCGTGGCGATCGGCTTGAACTACAAGGACCACGCGGCCGAGCAGGGCAAGCTGCTGCCGAAGGAGCCGATGATGTTCATCAAGCCGTCCACGGCCGTCATCGGTCCCGGCGAATCAATCGTGCTTCCCGAAGGCGCCGGGCGCATCGAACACGAAGCGGAAGTCGCGGTCGTCATCGGCAAGCGGGCATCGCACGTCCCGGAGGACCGCGCCCGCGAGTACGTGCTCGGCCTGACCTGCATGAACGACGTCACCGCGCGTGAACTGCAGGCGAAGGACGTACAGTACACCCGCGCGAAAGGCTTCGATACGTTTGCGCCGCTCGGTCCGTGCATCGCGCTGGGCGTCGACTACAACACGCCAGGCGGCCTGGCGATCGAAGGCTGGGTGAACGACGACCGGCGCCAGAAGTCGTCCACGAACCAACTGATTTTTTCCATCGATACGCTCGTCGCCTTCGTCAGCCGCGTCATGACGCTGCTGCCCGGCGACGTCATTTCCACCGGCACGCCAGCCGGCGTCGGGCCGCTCAAAGCCGGCGACCGCGTCACCATCACGGTCGAGGGCGTCGGCGAATTGAGCAATCCCGTCGGCCAGGGCATCACACTGCGAGGAGCACGGGCATGAAGATCTTCATCGACACGGGCCACATCAAGGACATCGAAGCGCTGGTGCCGCTCGGCATCATCGATGGCATCACGACGAATCCGTCGCTGCTGGCGAAGGAGCAGGGGGACTACCGCGAGAACCTCAAGAAAATCTGCGACATCGTCCAGGGGCCGGTGAGCGCCGAGGTCACCGAGCTGGTCTGGGACGCGATGGTGCGCCAGGGACGCGATCTCGCCGCGATCGACAAACACATCGTCGTCAAGGTTCCGTTGACGCGCGACGGCATCCGCGCGTGCAAGACGCTGGCGCAGGAAGGGATCCGCGTCAACGTCACGCTGTGTTTCTCGGCAACGCAGGCGCTGCTCGCCGCAAAGGTGGGCGCGACCTACATCAGTCCGTTCGTCGGCCGGCTGGACGACATCTCGACGAACGGGATGGAGCTGATTCGCGACATCGTGGACATCTATGAGAACTACGATTTCCACACCGAGGTGCTCGTCGCGAGCGTGAGGAATCCGATGCACGTGGTGGAAGCGGCACGGCTCGGTGCGGACATCTGCACCTGCCCGCCCGCAATCATCGATTCGCTGTTCAACCATCCGCTGACCGACAGCGGATTGAAGAAATTCCTCGCCGACTGGGACAAGGCGTATGGCGCGGGCGCCAGAAAATAGATGATGACGCGCGATCAGACTCGACGAACGGGCGTGCCGACGCTCCCCGCCTTCTAATGGATCCGATCCGGCACCTCGAAGATCTCGAACGCCGCGCGGCACTCGGCGGGGGCGGGGAGCGCCTCGAGCGCCAGCACGAGGCCGGCAAGCTGACCGCGCGCGAACGCATCGACCTGCTGTTCGACCCGGGTTCGTTTCAGGAGATTGACAAGCTCGTCACGCACCGGTGCCGCGATTTCGGGATGGCCGAGCAGGTCATTCCAGGCGACGGGGTCGTGTGCGGCCAGGGGCGGATCGACGGACGGCCCGTCTATGCCTTCGCGCAGGACTTCACGGTGTTCGGCGGCTCGGTGTCGGAAACCAACGCCGCGAAGATCGTCAAGATCATGGACCTGGCGATGAAAATGGGGGCGCCGGTCGTCGGCCTGAACGATTCGGGCGGCGCGCGCATCCAGGAGGGCGTGCTCTCGCTCGGCGGATACGCGGACATTTTCCTGCGCAACACGCTGGCGTCAGGCGTCATTCCGCAGATCTCGGCCATCATGGGCCCGTGTGCCGGCGGCGCCGTCTATTCGCCGGCCATTACCGACTTCAACGTCATGGTCGAGGGCACCTCCTACATGTTCGTGACGGGGCCCGACGTCATCAAGACCGTCACGCACGAGGAGGTCACGAAGGACGAACTCGGCGGCGCCATGACCCATAACGCGACGAGCGGCGTCGCGCACTTCGCGGTGGCGGACGATCGCGAATGCCTCCGGCTGATCCGGGAACTGCTCTCGTACCTGCCGTCGAACAATGTCGACGATGCGCCGCGCCTCGAGGTTGCGGATCCGATCGACCGTGAGGACGAGACGCTCGACAGCCTCGTACCGGAGTCTCCGAACCAGCCCTACGACATACTCGATCTCGTCCACCTCGTGGTGGATGATCGCGTGTTTCTGGAAGTGCATCGCCACTTCGCCAGGAACATCGTCGTGGGGTTTGCGCGGCTCGGCGGCCGCTCCGTCGGCATCGTCGCCAACCAGCCGGCGGTGCTGGCGGGGACGCTGGACATCGACGCGTCGGTCAAAGGCGCGCGCTTCGTGCGCTTCTGCGACGCCTTCAATATCCCGCTCGTCACGTTCGAGGACGTTCCCGGCTTCCTGCCCGGCACGCGGCAGGAGTTCGGCGGCATCATCCGCCACGGCGCGAAGCTGCTGTTTGCGTTTGCCGAGGCGACCGTGCCGAAGGTGACGGTGATTACGCGCAAGGCGTACGGCGGCGCGTATTGCGTCATGGCGAGCAAGCACATTCGGACGGACATGAATTTCGCGTGGCCCACGGCGGAGATCGCGGTGACGGGTCCCGACGCCGCCGTCAACATCCTTTACAAGCGGGAACTGGACAAGGCGGCGGACCCGCAGGCCGCCCGGGCCGCCCGCATCGCCGAGTTCCGCGAGAAATTCGCGAACCCGTACGTGGCCGCCGAGCGCGGGTTCGTCGACGAAGTGATTCATCCGCGGCAGACCCGTCCGAAACTCATCGCCGCGCTCAACGCGCTCGAGACCAAGCGGGACAAGAACCCGCCCAAAAAACACGGCAACATTCCGCTCTGACGAGCGGGGCGCTCGGTGCTCGGTGCTCGGTGCTTGGTGCTTGGTGCTTGGTGCTCTCGCGCGCTGAGCACGCCGGGGCGCGCTGGATTCTCTGCCTGTGCGAACGCGGCGCTGCTCGCGTGCGTTCGGTTAAGTGTGTAATCGAGCGTCCGGGGTCTGACCCCGTTTGCCCGCCGACCGGGGTCTGACCCCCGGAAGTGTGTAAACGAACGTCCGGGGTCTGACCCCGCTTGGGTTCAGTCGCGCCCCGCCGGGCGGAACCGTCGTCTTGCGCCCGCCAACCCCGATCCCCGAACCGGTAGAATGTACCGGTGAAACTCCTGATCGCGAACCGCGGCGAGATCGCCGTCCGTGTGATCCGCGCGTGCCGCGAACTGGGCATTCCAACCGTTGCCGTCTATTCCGACTGCGATCGCGCGGCGCGCCACGTCCGCGACGCTGATCAGGCTGTCCACGTCGGTCCGAGTCCCGCCGTCGAAAGTTATCTGCGTATCGATCGAATGATCGAGGCTGCGAAAGCCACCGGGGCGGACGCCGTCCATCCCGGCTATGGCTTTCTCGCGGAGAACGCCGTGTTCGCGCAGGCGTGCGCCGATGCGGGGCTGACGTTCATCGGCCCGACGCCGAAGGCCATCGAGCGCATGGGCAGCAAGACCGGTGCGCGCGAAGTCGCCATCGCCGCGGGGGTTCCCGTGGTCCCCGGCACCGACGCGCCGCTCGGTCAGCACGCAACGGACGACGAGATCCTGCGTGAGGGCGGCCGGATCGGGTATCCGCTGATGGTGAAAGCCGTCGCGGGCGGCGGCGGAAAGGGGATGCGCGAGGTCCGCTCCGCGCCCGACCTGCTGGCCGCGGTCCGCACGGCGAGGTCCGAGGCTGGATCCTCCTTCGGCAACACCGCCGTCTACTTCGAGCGGCGTCTCCTGCATCCGCGGCACATCGAGATCCAGTTGCTTGGCGATCATCACGGCACCGTGGTTCCGTTCGTCGAGCGTGAGTGCTCGATCCAGCGCCGCCACCAGAAGGTCGTCGAAGAATCACCGTCGCTCGCGGTGACGCCCGCGCTGCGTGAGCGCATCGCCTCCGCGGCCGCCCGCGTCGCATCGGCCGTCGGGTATACCAACGCGGGCACGATCGAATTCCTCCTGGACCAGGACGGCTCGTTCTACTTCCTCGAGATGAACACGCGGCTGCAGGTCGAGCATCCGGTCACCGAAATGGTCACGAGCGAGGATCTCGTCCACTGGCAAATCCGGATCGCGCGCGGTGAGAAGCTCACGCTGGATCCCGCGCACGCGTTGACGCCGCGCGGCCACGCGATCGAGTGCCGCATCTATGCCGAAGATCCTGACCTCGGCTTCATGCCGTCACCGGGCCTGGTCCGCGGCATCCGCCCCGCGAGCGGCCCCGGGGTCCGCGACGATTCCGGAGTGACGGAAGGCTTCACCGTCCCCGTGTTCTACGATTCGATGATCGCAAAGCTCGTCGCGTGGGCCGGCAACAGACCCGCCGCAATCGCACGCATGAACCGCGCGCTCGCCGAATACGAGGTGCTCGGCATCAAGACGACGATCCCGTTCTTCCGCTGGCTCATGGGACAGCAGGACTTCATCGACGGGCGCTTCGACACGACGTATCTCGATCACGTGCTCGCCGATAGAGATGAGTCGTTCTCCGCGTTGAGCGAGCCTGAAGAGCAGCGGATTGCGATCGCGGCGGGGCTCGACGCATGGTTGAAGTCGGCCTCTTCGCCCGGCCAGGCATCGGGAAGCCAGCCGGCAAATGCATGGAAGACGGCCGCCAGGCGGGAAGCGCTTGGTGGCTGAGTGAGCACGTTCGAAGTCGACGTGAACGGCCGGCGCAGGATTGTCGCGGTCGAGCGCCTCCCGCAGGGATGGTTCAAAGTCACCGTGGACGGCGCATCAACCATGGTCGACGTCGAGCGGGTGGGCCAGTTCGGGTTGTCGCTGCTCTTTCCTGAGGACGGCCACCTGAGCGGCACGGTGCAGTTGGCGCCGGCCGCGAGCGCCGGCGAGCGGCTGGCCGTGTGGGAGGGCATCACCGTGCCGGTGACGCTGAACGGACGCCGGCACGCCTCCACCGACGGCGCCGGTGGCCGGGCCAAGGGCGAGCAGAAAATCGTCGCGCCGATGCCCGGGCGGGTCGTGCGCGTGCTCGTCAGCGAAGGGGATGAGGTCGAAGCGCGCCAGCCGGTGGTCGTAATCGAAGCGATGAAGATGGAGAACGAGCTGCGGTCGCCGGTCGCCGGACGAATTCGCGAGGTGGCGGCCTCGGCCGGAACGTCCGTCGAAGCGGGCC
>Ga0310810_10012008_pt1 | contig 10148 bp, 10 predicted proteins | sample NCmetagenome_FD_207641 | JGI IMG/M metagenome (GOLD analysis project Ga0310810, IMG submission 207641) | Soil microbial communities from experimental microcosm in Duke University, North Carolina, United States - NC | ecosystem: Engineered > Artificial ecosystem > Soil microcosm > Unclassified ...
GCAAGGCGGTCGATCAGGCGCGAGGTCGAATATTGCGGCAGGAGCATGTGCTTCTCCAGTTCAACCGGGCGCAGCATGCCATGTTCGGCACGCGACAGTTCAAGCAGAGCGTCGTACCAAGCCAATGGCGGAAAGCCGGCCTTCTTCAGGTCCCGCTCGACCGCCACCAAAAGGCCCTGCTGCACGCGCAAAAGCCGCGCCCATGCCGAGGTGGTTTCCTGCGAAGGTTTCCGCGTCATCCGATTCTCAACGCAAATCTATCGAATCCATGCACTTGCATCAACCTTGACTTCTGAATGCAAGTGCATTTATGTTCATGCATCTGCATTAACAATCCGAGACCCCATCAACGAAGGAGTGGCTTTATGAAGCTGTATTACATGCCGGGGGCGTGCTCGCTGGCGCCGCACATCGCGTTACGCGAGGCCGGGCTGCCGTTTGACCTCGAAAAGATCGACGGCGCCACCAAGAAGACCGCGAGCGGCGACGACTACACTGCGATCAACCCGAAAGGCTCGGTGCCGGCGATTAAGCTTGACGACGGTCAGGTCCTCACCGAAGCGGCGGCGATCCAGCAGTACATCGCCGACAAGTCACCGACCAAGAAGCTTGCGCCGCCGGCCGGCACGCCGGAGCGCTATCGCCTTCAGGAGTGGCTCAACTACATCGCCAGCGAAGTGCACAAAGGCATCGGCCAATTGTTCAACAAGGCGATGCCAGACGATTATCGGGAAACGGTAAAGAAGGGCCTCGCCACCAGGCAGCTTCCGTATCTCGAAAAGGCCCTCTCCGGCCGCGAGTACCTGATGGACCATTTCACTGTCGCCGATGGCTACCTGTTCACGGTGCTGAACTGGACCAAACTCCACAACATCGATCTGTCGGCGTATCCGAACATCAGCGCCTTCATGAAGCGCGTCGCGGCGCGCCCGGCCGTTCAGGAGGCAATGAAGGCGGAAGGCTTGCTGAAGGCGGCGTAGCCTGTTCCCGTTATTGATGGTTGGGGCCGGCGCGGTATCTGTCGCGCCGGCCCCGCTCACCCATCAATCGACGAATGCCAGCGGCCGCGCCACCTGTTCGAGCGGCTTTCGTTCCGCCGCGACCGCGAACAAGGCAGCAATTGTTCCAGCGGCAATCATCAGCGCGGCACCCAACAGATAGCCGGCAAACAGGCTTCCGCGCGAGCCGGTGTCGATCAGCACACCGAACAGCCACGGCCCCACCATGCCGCCGATGCCGGTGCCAATCGCGTAGAACAGCGCAATCGCGAGCGCTCTGATTTCCAGCGGAAAGGTTTCGCTCACGGTGAGATAGGCCGAGCTTGCCGCAGCGGAGGCGAAGAAGAAGATGACGGTCCAGGCCATCGTCTGTTGCGTGGCACTGAGGATGCCCTGCTCGAATAGATAGCCGCAGATCGCCAGCAACGCTCCGGATACAACGTATGTCGTCGCGATCATCACCCGCCGGCCGATCACGTCGAACAAGCGGCCGAGCAGAAGCGGCCCGAGAAAATTTCCAAGCGCGAACGGCAGGATGTACCAGCCCACGTCATTGGCTGGGATGCCGTAAAAATCGGTCAGCACCAGTGCGTAAGTGAAGAAGATGGCGTTGTAGAAGAACGCCTGCGCGCCCATCAGCGCGAGACCGACCAATGCCCGCGACCGATGGCGGTGCACGAGCGTTCGCAAGACCTCGGACAGTGGCGTGTGCGTTCGAGCACGGAGCCGCACCTTGGGTAGGCCAATCGCCGGCCCCACACCGACGCGCGCCTCGATGCCGGCGACCACACGCTCGGCCTCGGCTGAGCGGCCATGCGTCATCAGCCAGCGCGGGCTTTCCGGTAGCCACAGCCGCATAAAGAAAATCACCAGAGCCAGCGCCGCACCGATGCCGAAGCAGAGGCGCCAGCCGACCTCCGGATCGATCACCACAGGGTCGAGCATCACGATGGCGCCGAACGCTCCGAGCGCGGCGCCGATCCAGAAGCTGCCATTGACGACGAGGTCGTTCCAACCGCGCACGCGGGCGGGGATGAGCTCCTGGATTGTCGAGTTGATCGCGGCATATTCGCCGCCGATGCCCGCCCCCGTCACGAAGCGGAACACGAAGAAGCTCCAGAAATTCCACGACAGCGCCGTCGCCGCGGTGGCGACGAGATAGACCGCGAGCGTGATGAAGAAGAGCTTCTTGCGGCCGAGCCGGTCGGTCAGCCAACCGAAAAACAACGCGCCAAGAACCGCGCCGCCCAGATAGGCGCTGGCGGCGATTCCGACGTCTGCGTTGGTAAACCGAAGGACGGGGCTCGCCTTGAGCGCGCCGGCGACGGACCCCGCGAGCGTCACCTCAAGGCCGTCGAGAATCCAGGTGATGCCCAGCGCCGCAATCACCAGCGTGTGAAACCGGCTCCACGGCAGTCGGTCGAGCCGCGCCGGGATGTCGGTTTCGACGATGGTTTCCATGCTCTTGCGAACGCTGCAGAACAGGGTTCCGTTCCTCAGCCTCTTCGGCTCAGCAGGAACACCGCCTGTTCGCCGAACAGATTCCAGAACCACCACGGCGCGTTGAAGCGCAGTGGCGTGCCCCAGGCGTTGAACGCCACCGCGCGCTCCATCTTGGCGCCGGTGACGTCGCACAGCACGACGAAATCCTTGATCGTGCAGAAATGAATGTTTGGCGAATCCCACCAAGCATACGGCAGATTATCGGTGCTCGGCATGTGGCCGCCGAAGCCAAGCTGCAGGCGGATCTTCCAGTGGCCGAAATTCGGGAACGACACCACGGCGTTGCGTCCGATCCGGAGCATGTGCTCGAGCACGGCCCGCGGACGGCGGGTGGCCTGCAAGGTCTGTGAAAGGATGACGTAATCGAACGCATCGTTGGGATAGTCGGCAAGGTCGGTGTCGGCGTCGCCCTGGATCACCGCCAGTCCCTTGGCGACGCATTCATTGACGCCCTCGCGCGACAACTCGATGCCGCGGCCGTCGACGCCGCGCTGCTCGCCCAGGATGCGCAGCAATTCGCCGTCGCCGGCGCCGATGTCGAGCACCTTGGAGCCGGGCGCCACCATATCGGCCACCAGCAGCAGGTCGACGCGCGCGCCGCCCGGCGCCCGGGCGGCGTCGGCCATGGTCAGATCGCGTTTGAGACGGGACAGCATTCTCAACTGCCGCTCTTGAGGCCGCGCGCCTTGGCGGCGCCGTCGAGGAAACCGCGGACGATCGCAAACAGCTCCGGCTCCTCAAGCAGGAAGGCGTCGTGGCCCTTGTCGGTGACAATCTCCGCGAACGAGACGCGCGCTCCCGATGCGTTGAGCGCATGCACGATGGCGCGCGATTCCGCCGTCGGAAATAGCCAATCCGAGGTGAATGACACCACGCAAAACCGGGTTTCCGCGCCGCGGAAGGCATTGGCCACCACGCCCTGATAGTCCGCAGCGAGGTCGAAGTAATCCATGGCACGCGTCAGGTAGAGATAGGAGTTGGCGTCGAAGCGTTCGACGAACGACGAACCCTGATGGCGCAGATAAGACTCCACCTCGAAGTCGGCGTCGAACGAAAAGGTCGGATTCTCGCGGTCCTGAAACTTGCGGCCGAACTTGCGATGCAGCGCGGGATCCGAGAGGTAGGTGATATGTGCGCCCATGCGCGCGACCGCGAGACCGCGCCGCGGGCTCGTGCCTTCGGCAAAATAGCGGCCGTGTCTCCACTCCGGATCGGCCATCACGGCTTGCCGGCCAACCTCATGGAACGCGATGTTCTGTGCCGAATGTCGCGTCGCGCAGGCGATCGGCAGCGCGGAAAACACGCGGTCGGGATAGCTCGCCGCCCATTGCAGCACCTGCATGCCGCCCATCGAGCCGCCTGCCACCGAGAACAGCGTAGCGATTTCCAATTCGTCGAGCAGCATCGCCTGCGCCCGCACCATGTCGCGGACGGTGATGACCGGAAATTCGAGCCCCCACGGCTTACCCGTCTGCGGATTGGTCGACGCCGGGCCGGTCGTGCCCATGCAGGCGCCGAGCACGTTCGGGCAAATTACAAAGTAGCGCTCGGTATCGATCGGCTTGCCCGGGCCGACCATGGTTTCCCACCAGCCGGATTTACCGGTCACCGGATTCACGCTGGCAACATGATGATCGCCGGTCAACGCGTGGCAGATCAGCACGGCGTTGGAACGCTCCGCGTTCAGTGTGCCGTAGGTCTTGTAGGCGATCTGGAACGGCGACAGCTCGACGCCGGCGTCGAGCTTGAGCGGACGCTCGGCGCCAAATCGCGCGACCTGCGAATTGCGCGGCGCGTCGGCCTCGCGGGCGCGAGACGCGGCATCGGGTGCGGTATCGACAACGTCCATATTCGGTTGGCCCCGGCGGCTCAAAAAAGCGCACCCATTCGAGGCTAGGTAGGGATCGGGGCCCGCTTATGTCAATGTTTTCTTTGATTTAACGGCTTGGCTCTCCTATCTATGGATGCCGGTAACGCCATGACAAACAAGCCCAAAGACGCGCCGAACCTCGGCGAGCTCCGCAAGGAAATCGACCGCATCGACGAGACGATGCACGAGCTTCTGATGGAGCGCGGCGAGATCATCAACCGGCTGATCTCGGTCAAGAAGACGCAGGAATCAGGCTCAGCGTTCCGGCCCGCGCGCGAGGCCGACATGATGCGCCGCCTGGTGCAGCGCCATCACGGCATCCTGCCGCTCGACACCGCCGAAAGCATCTGGCGCGTCATCATCGCGACGTTCACCCACGTGCAGGCGCCATTCGCCGTGCATGCCGACCTGTCCGCCGGCGACGCCATGATGCGCGACAGCGCGCGATTTCATTTCGGCTTCACGGTACCCTTCGTCACGCACGTTGGCGCTGCCGGCGTGGTCGAGGCCGTGTCGGAGTCGAAGGGCGATCTCGGTTTGGTCCCGGCGTTCGCCACCGCCCATGGCGGCGCCTGGTGGACGGCGCTGGAGTTTTCCAGCGCGCCGAAAATCATCGCACGACTGCCGTTCGTGGATCGCCCCGATCATCCAGCTCCGCTCAATGTGTTCGTCGTCTCGCGCGCCTCGGCCGACTCCATGGTCACTGAGATCGAGACCTGGAGCGTGCGGGTAGCCGGGTGGAACGCGAAGGCCGCGCGTGCGACCGCGGCTCTCGCCGAAATCATTGCGGTGCCAGACAGCGCGTTCGACGGCGCGGCATTGCTCGTTTCAGTGCCGGCCGGTGGCGACCTGACGTCCGTCAGGGACGCCATCGTCAAAGCCGGCGCGACGGTGCGCTCGGTGGCCCTCGTCGGCAGCCATGCGACACGCTACAAGGTGCCGCGTTGATACGCTTTCTGCCCTTTTAACGGACTAAACAGCAATGACTTCCACTCGTCCTCAGCCCCGCAAGGGCGTGCTTGAAATTGACGCATACGTGCCCGGCCGGAGCAGCGCGCCGGGCGTTGCAAAGGTGTTCAAGCTGTCGTCGAACGAGACGCCGCTCGGCCCGAGCCCCAAGGCGATCGCGGCCTACAACGCCGTCGGCACGCACCTCGAGGATTATCCGGACGGCGCGGCCTCGGACCTGCGGGACGCGATCGGCCGCGTGTTCGGCCTTGACCCCGACCGTATCGTTTGCGGCGCAGGCTCCGACGATCTGCTCAATCTGCTGGCGCGGGCCTATCTGGCCGACGGCGACGAGGCGATCCACACCACGCACGGCTTCCTGGTGTATCCGATCGCCACGCTTGGCACCGGCGCGACACCCGTGGTCGCGCCGGAGAAGGGCTACACCGCCGACGTCGACGCCATCCTCAAGCGGGTGACGCCGGCGACCAAAATGGTCTTTCTCGCCAATCCGAACAATCCGACCGGGACCTACATTCCGTTCGATGAGGTCAAGCGCCTGCACAAGGGCTTGCCACCGCACGTGCTGTTCGTCATCGACGCAGCCTATGCGGAATACGTGCGCCGGAACGACTACGAGGCCGGCATCGAACTGGTGGCGACCAGCGAAAACGTGGTGATGACGCGCACGTTCTCGAAGATCCACGGCCTTGCCGCCCTACGGCTTGGCTGGATGTACGGGCCGGCCCATGTGATCGACGCCATCAACCGCATCCGCGGGCCGTTCAACGTCAATGGTCCGGCGATCGCAGCCGGGATTGCAGCGATCGAGGACACGGCGCATCAGGAGCGTTCGCGCGAGCACAACACCGAATGGCTGAGTTGGCTGACCGAGGAGATTGCCAAGCTCGGGCTGCACGTTACGCCAAGCGCCGCGAACTTTGTCCTGATCCATTTCCCGCCCGACAAGGGCTGCACCGCCGCCGATGCCAACACCTTCCTGATGAAGCGCGGATTGATTCTGCGCCAGGTCGGCGCTTACAAGCTGCCGAACGCTCTCCGCATGTCGGTCGGCACCGAGGAGGCCAACCGCCTGGTGGTCAAGGCGCTCGCCGAGTTTCTGGGGAAATCGGCGTGATGTCGTGACATTGCAGCGCGCCTTGTTTACCCCCCACAAGGTAGTTATTCGCCTGCGCGGAGAGGCGTTGTGACAGAAAAGAACGAGCCCATCTTCAACCGCCTCGCCTTGATCGGCTTCGGTCTGATCGGCGGCTCGATCGCGCGCGCAGCACGCGCGCAAGGCGCCGCACGCTCAATTGTTGCCACGGCGCGATCCGTTCAGACGCGAAAGCGCATCGCCGAGCTGGGCGTGGTCGATCAGGTGGTCGAGAGCAACGCCGCAGCCGCATCCGGTGCCGATCTGGTCATCGTCTGCATCCCAGTCGGCGCCAGTGGCGAGGTGGCCAAGGAAATCGGCGCGCATCTGATGAAGGGCGCGACCGTCTCCGACGTCGGCTCGGTGAAGGGCGCGGTGGTGCGCGATATGGCCCCGCACCTGCCATCGCACGTGCACTTTGTTCCGGCTCATCCGGTTGCCGGCACCGAGAATTCCGGACCCGACTCGGGCTTCGCCGAGCTGTTCGTCAATCGCTGGTGCATCCTGACGCCGCCGCAGAATGCGGACAGCGCGGCGGTCGAGCGGCTCGCCACGTTCTGGCGCAAGCTCGGCGCCAACGTGGAACAGATGCCGGCCGACCATCACGACCTCGTGCTTGGCATTACCAGCCACCTGCCACACCTGATTGCCTACACCATCGTCGGAACTGCCGATGAACTCTCGGAGGTGACGCGCTCGGAAGTTCTGAAATTCTCCGCCGGCGGTTTCCGCGACTTCACCCGGATTGCGGCGTCGGACCCGATCATGTGGCGTGACGTGTTTCTCGCCAACAAGGATGCCGTTCTGGAAATGCTGGGCCGCTTCAACGAGGATCTCTCGGCGCTAACCCGCGCGATGCGCTCGGGCGACGGCCAGACCCTGTTCGATCATTTCACCCGGACACGCGCGATCCGCCGCGGCATCGTCGAGATCGGCCAGGACTCGCCGGCGCCCGACTTCGGCCGTCCCCACCCGAACCTTCCGGCCGAGCCGCTGCCGCGGCCCTACGCCGCCGACAACGAATAACGATCTCAGCGCTGCGGGCCGGCGGTGTTGCGCGGCTCTGGCTTGACGTGCGCCGCCGCGGCCGCCGGCGGTTGATAGGCCGGATTGCGCACACACTGTCCGACGCCGGTCGCCGGACTGGTGGCATTTCTCGCCACCGTTACACACTCGTTGTAGTCCGCAAACGCACAGTTCTTGGTGAACACGTCGAGCTTGACGCACCAGGGGGATTCCTGCGCGCGAAGAGGCGCGGTGGCCACCGCCAGCATCAGGACGCCGAAAGCCGCAAACGATTTCTGCATCGGTTCAACCTCAGAACAACGACGGCGTCATGCCGAGATTTAATGGCCCAAGCGATACCAGTCCGTCGTCGAACCGAAGCGGCAGCATCACGGCACGCTTGCCCTCGAGCTCGGCCGGCTGGCCCATCAGGTTGATGCTGGCTGCAACCATCGGAGCGGCATTCTGGCGCGCAACGTTGCCCAGTCCAGGCAAGATGCGATCAAGCGCGCCAAAGGCCTTGTTGACCTGCGGCGAAGCCTTCTCTTGGGACAGCATCTGGTCGAGGCCGAGCGTCGGAAGAAGTTGCTCCAGGTTTGCCACGGTGAGGCGAAGCTCGCCATTAAGTCGCCCGGCCGGGGACAGCGATAGCGTGCCATTGGCGATCCCGATGGTATCGCGCTGCTGCACCCGTGCGTTGATGATTTCGATGCGGCCGCCATCAGCCTGCAACTCCCGCAGGCGTTGCGGCCAGGGCTTCGGCGCAAAGTCTTTCAGGCCGCGCAGTACCGCGGTGATGTCGGCATCGGTCGGGGTAGCCGCGGCCTGATGCCAAGACGGCGCCGACGCCGCTCCAAGCTTGAGCGCGATCTCGATCACTGGTTTGTCCTGAACGGTGCCCGAGACCAGCCGGCCGTTGAGGTCGAGCCGTCCGGCCTTGAACAGGTTCTGGCCAGCGACGCGGTCAACCACAGGCTGGATGACTTCGATCGAGGCGCTCTCCGGCGAGGTCGGCAGGCCGTGCACCGTACTGCGCGCCTGTTGCCAGTTGGCCGAGATCGCCGCGGGCTGGCCCGGCTCTGCGATGCTGAGCGGACCGGTGAAGTCGGTCATCAGCATGGTTGGCTGCCACAGACGCCCGGAAATCCGCATATCTTTGGCTTTCAGGGCGAGCGGCGAACGAATGGAGCGGAATTCGGCGCTGGCGTCGGCGCAATGAAATTCGACGCCGAACGGAAAACCGCTAATCGACTGGGTCGCGCAGGCATAGACGCGGCCGGCCTTCGCCTCCCGCTCCTTCCAGGCTTCGATCGTATTTTGCAGCACCCCTGATCCATAGAACCAGCCGCCCGCCCAAAGGCCGGCGAGTGCAAGCAGAAGAACGATCAGAACGGCCGGCCAGCGGCGACGGCGGCCGGAATCGTGAGGGGTCATGCGCGCCTTGAAGCCTGCGGAATGCGGCGTTTCAAAGGTACAATATTCCGTTGATACCCAAGAGGTTGCGGCGCCAGAAACCGCCTGATAGGCGAGCGCCTCGCGTAATTGAGAATCATCATGGACTCGGGCATCGACCAGACACCCGAAGACCTCTGGGTGTTCGGCTACGGATCGCTAATTTGGCGGCCGGGCTTCGACTATCTGGACCGTATCCCAGCTAACATCATTGGAATGCATCGGTCGCTGTGCGTCTATTCATTCGATCACCGCGGCACGCCGGAGCGGCCCGGACTGGTGCTTGGCCTCGATTTCGGCGGCGCCTGCCGTGGCATCGCCTATCGGGTTGCGGCCAAAAACCGCGCCGCCACCCTCACCTATCTACGCGGCCGCGAGCAGACCACAGCGGTCTACCGGGAACTTGCTCGCGGCGTTTGGCTTGAGGGAAAGCCGGAACGGCGGGTTGAGGCGCTGTGCTACGCGGTCGATCGGGGTCATGCCCAATATGCCGGGCGGCTGTCGCACGAGCGCCAGCTTCAGATCGTTCGCCAGGGTCATGGGCGGTCCGGCAACAACCGCGACTATGTGATCGAAACCGTGAAAGCGCTTGAAGCGCTCCACATCACCGATCATGACCTGCACCTGCTGGCGCAGCGCCTGATCGGCTCGTCGGACCCCCGCGTCTGAAGCCACGCCGCATCCCGTGAGATTAGGCCGAAAGCCGATGAGCTGAGCGCAGAGAAAAAAGCCCCGGCAGAACCGGAGCTTTTTTTAACTTCGATCAGTTGTACTTGAACTGCGGCATGCTCTTGAGCTGATCCTTCGAAGCACCGCTCAACACCGCATGGTCCGGATACCACTTCTTATCGTTCGATCGAGTGGTCGTGGTCGCGCTGCCCGCACCGGTCGTGGTGGTGGACTTGGTCGTCGTCGTCGAGGACGTGCGAACGGGCTCGTTGACGAACTTCAGCTTCGACATCTCGACCTTGATGTTGTGCTCGCCCATGCCGAGGAATCCGCCGACACCGATCACCATGCCGTCCACCTTGCCGGACGAGTCGAGCAGGATTTCATTGATGTCGCCGAGCTTTTCGTTCTGATCGTTGTACACGTTCAACCCGATCAGCTTCGAGGTCCGCCACATTCCGGCATGAGCGGCCGGGGCCGTGGTTGTAGTGGTCGTGGCAGCCGGAGCCGGAGCCTTGGGAGCCGCAGCCGGCGGGTTGGACTGTGC
>Ga0310810_10012009_pt1 | contig 10147 bp, 9 predicted proteins | sample NCmetagenome_FD_207641 | JGI IMG/M metagenome (GOLD analysis project Ga0310810, IMG submission 207641) | Soil microbial communities from experimental microcosm in Duke University, North Carolina, United States - NC | ecosystem: Engineered > Artificial ecosystem > Soil microcosm > Unclassified ...
TGCTGGTGCTCGGCTTCTTCACCTGCGGCTTCCAGCTCGCTTTCATCACCGTGCATCTGCCGGCCTATCTGTCCGATCGCGGCGTATCCAGCCAGACCGGCGGCTGGGTGGTGGCGGCGATCGGCCTGTTCAACATCATCGGTTCGCTCAGCGTCGGCTGGCTGCAGAACAAATATCCAAAGCGCTACATCCTGTCGCTGATCTATCTGGCGCGGGCGATCTCGATCGTGGCCTTCATCTCGTTCCCGATCACGACCTTCTCCGCGATCGTGTTCGGCGCCGCCACGGGATTGACCTGGCTGTCGACGGTGCCGCCGACCTCGGCGCTGGTGGCGCTGATGTTCGGCACCCGCTGGTTTGCCACGCTCTATGGTTTCGCCTTTGTCAGCCATCAGGTCGGCGGTGTCCTCGGCGCCTGGCTCGGCGGCATCGTGTTCGAGAAATTCGGCTCGTATACGCCGATCTGGTGGCTCTCGGTGCTGTTCGGGCTGTTGTCGGCGCTGATCAACCTGCCGATCGTGGAACAACCGGTCGCGCGGGCGGTTGCGCAGCCCGCCTGATCCGGTAAACACTCCCCGATATCAAAAGTTCGGGAGAGTTTGTCGTGGGAATGTTCAAGGCCATCAGGATCGACAAGGCGGAAAAAGGTACCACCGTCGCGCTGACGCAGTTCGACGAAGCCGAATTGATGGACGGCGACGTCACCGTCCGGGTCGAGTGGTCGACGCTGAATTACAAGGATGGTCTGGCCGTCACCGGCAAGGCCCCGGTGGTGCGGCGCTTCCCCATGATCGCCGGCATCGATTTCGCCGGCATCGTCGAACAATCCTCGCATCCGCAGTGGAAAGCCGGCGACAGGGTCGTCTGCAACGGCTGGGGCATGGGCGAGACCCATCTTGGCGCTTATGCCGAGAAGGCGCGCGTCAAGGGCGACTGGCTGGTTCGGCTGCCGGACAATATTTCGACCCGCGACGCGATGGCGATCGGCACCGCCGGCTACACCGCCATGCTGTCGGTGCTGGCGCTGGAAAAGCACGGCCTGTCGCCAAAGAGCGGTCCCGTGGTCGTTACCGGTGCAGCCGGCGGCGTCGGCTCGGTTGCGACCGCCGTGCTGTCAAAGCTCGGCTATCACGTCATCGCCTCCACCGGCCGGATGTCGGAGGCTGATTATTTGAAGGGCCTCGGCGCCAGTGAGGTGATCGATCGGGCCGAACTGTCGGGCCCCGCAAAACCGCTGGCCAAGGAGCGCTGGGCGGGGGGGATCGACAGCGTCGGGTCGACCACGCTCGCCAATCTGCTCGCGATGACCAGGTATGGCGGCGCCATCGCCGCCTGCGGCCTTGCCGCCGGCATGGACCTGCCGTCCTCGGTCGCGCCGTTTATTTTGCGCGGGGTGTGCCTTCTCGGCATCGATTCCGTGATGTGCCCGCTTCCGCAACGGAAACTGGCATGGAGCCGTCTCGCCAGCGATTTGGACCATGGCAAACTAGCTGATATTACTCATGAAATCGGTCTGGAAGGGGTTGTCGCGGCGGGCGCTAAAATCCTCGCCGGCCAGGTCCGCGGTCGAATCGTGGTAAAAATTCTCTAACGGCGTTCAGACTTTACCAACCAAGCTGCTCCAATGTTGCCACGGTTGGTATGGTAAGCAGCGGGTAAAGAAGCCTATGGCGGGTGCCCGCGCTCGGTAAGTTGGAGTTGGTGCATGCTTGCGCGTTTGGTGATGGGGGCCGTCACGGCCGGGGTGATGATTGTGCCGGCGCTGGCCGGGATGATGAATGCCGATGAAGCCCGCAGGTTTGTAACCGGCAAGGTGTTCGCGTTTACCTGCTTCGATGGTACCCGCGGCGCAGGCCGGGTGCTCGACGATCTCGGCGCGGCCGGATCGATCCAGTTCTCCGGTGCAGGGCCGGTCCGCCATGTGCGCCTGCCCGGCAATACCCTGCAGATCCGGGGACAAGCCGTTTGCGCTTCCATCAAGGGCCTGCCGTTCGAGCCGTGCTTCAATCTCGACAAGCGCGATGACCGCACGTTCCGTGGATCGGTCTCGGGTTTGGGCTTCGCCTATTGCGATTTCCGTCACCAGGGCGCGGCGCAGATGCTGATGGCCCGCGCGGTGGCGCGGCCGCGCTCGCTGCATGCATCCGGGCCGACGCGCTCGGCCGATGCGTCGCGCACCGAAATATCGGCCCGCGTCGAGACGCCGGCGGTCGAAAGCGCCAAACTCGAACCGGTCAAGTCCGAGACCAGGGCGGAGCCGGCAAAGGCGGAAAGCGCCCCGGAGCTGCGCCGCTCGACCGATTGACCGGGTTTTAGCCACCAATTGGCAAACTGCTGCGGTGCAAACGCCGGGCCGTAGTCATACGGTCTGGCTAATTCATGTCCTGGTAGCGAAGTTAACGTCACCGTGGCGGTCAATGGAGGCCGGGGGGCAGGTCCGCACATGAGCTCGGTTATGCCGCTATATTTTTTCCGGATTAGCAATGGTCGTTACGCGGGTGCGTCCGACCAGGGATCCGAATTCGAGAGCCGCGACGCCGCCTGGGCCGAGATGACCAAGGTTTGCGGCAACCTGCTCGGCAGCATTTCGCGTACCCTGAAGCAGGATGCCGAATGGCAGATGGAACTGCTCGACGAGAGCAAGAAGCCGGTGTTCCGGATTCGCCTCGTCGCGGAATCGGTCGGCTGATCGATCCCCGGTGTCACTCTCCCGCCGGCACGGCGGGAGCAGCAGTTGCGGCGGCTTGCTTGCGGAACAGGATGCGCTGGTACAGCCAGCCGATCGCCACCAGCACCAGGCCGAGGCCCATGAACGACAGCGCCCGGTAGACGCCCGTCAGCGCCGACATGTCGATCAGGAAGGCTTTCAGGATCGTCAACGCGATCACGGCGGCCGATGCGAGCCGCGCGCGTTGCGAGTTGAACAGGACGCCGATCGCGAGCAGCACCACGCCGAACACAAGCCAGGCGATCGAGTAGCTGTACTGCTCGGCGCCGGTGGTAGGCCCGCTCGACATGATCGGACCATGATAGATCCGCCGGACCTCGAACGTCACGTAAGTGAGCGCCAGAATCAGCGCGCCGGCCGCGATCGTGTTGGTGTATGCGACCGGACGCCGCCCTGCCACCGCGTAGGACAACAGCAGCGCCAGCACGGCCGGGATGGCATAGCCGAGCAGCAACAGGTTGATGACAACGCCACCGACGTCGATCGGCCACAGCACCGGGTTCTCCAGCCCCAACAATCCGAACACGGCCGCGATGCCGGCGAATACGGTGAGCAGCCCCGCAGCCGCCGTGTGAACGAAGCTTCCGGTACGTATTCGCAAACGCTCCAGTCCGATCGCCATTGCCAGCGCGACGCAGATCTGCAGCGCGACCTCGGTCAGGCCCGCGCTCTGGCGATAGACGTCGCCGTTGTTGACGGCATGGCGGATTTCCAAGAACGCCAGCAGCACCGTGAACAGGATGGCGGCGGACTCCACCGCGCGCAGCGGGGCGTCGTCGCCGCCGCGGCGCAGGAAGATGCTTGCGGCCCAGAACGATGCCGCAGGAATCCCGTAGCCCCACAACAGCCAGTTGAAGATCGGCGTGGTGCCGACGGCGTCGCCGACAATGCGCGGTTCGTAACCGATGCGCAGTACCACGATGGCGGCGAGGATCGCGACCAGCGAACGTAGAAAGGGAATCGGCCGCTGCGTCGATATCCAGGCGGTGCCGAGCGACATCAGCGCCAGCGCAATCGTGAGCCAGCCTTTTTCCAGCGCAAAGGTCAGCGCCAGCGCCAACGCGGAAAGCGCGCCGGTCGCAAACAGCGCGATTCCGGCCGGTGCGCCCGGCCGCTCCTCGCGCTTGCTCAGGATCTCGGTCGCCGCGGCATAAGCGGCGGCCAGGATCACCGCGAGAATGGCGAACGGGATCGACCGGTCGAGATGCGCAATGCGGGCATAGAGCGCGACCAAAAGCGCCAGCGGCGTGAACACCGCGGCCGCCGACCAGATCACCGGGATGATGGGGCTCGATGACCGGCCTTGCGCGAAAAATCCCGCGAGGCCAAATCCGGCGGCGAAGATTGCCGCCGTCGTCAGGTGCAGTGAGACCGACCCGTCGGTGGCGCTCGGTCCGATGCCCGGCAGCGGTCCGCCGGGCAGCACCAGCATGTCGGGATTGGCGCGGACCGCCCATTCTGCGAACACCACGAATACCAAAGCGGCCGCCGCGCCAACCGCGCCCGCGGCGGCATCGCTGCGCCAGGCCACGAACAGGCTGCCGGCGACCAGCAGGCCGAAGGCGATCATCGCGGTGTCGGCGTGAAAACTGTTCAGCACGATCAGCATGGCGCCGACCAGATAGGCGGCGAGCGAGGAGGATGAGATCGGCTCGATCTGGCCTTCTTCTGCGGCGGGACCGAACATGAAGGCGCACACCACCAGCAGTGCGGCGAGGATGAAGCCGGCCATCACATGGAACGCGTGCGGGCCGACCATCGAGGGACCGCATTGCAGGCAGGGGAAAGTCCACAACAATGCGAACACGATCGTAGTGACCGCAAGCCAGCGCCACAGCCGCACCCTCGCCAGACCGAAGGCCGCGGCCGTGACGATCGCGAGATAGACATAGAGCGCCCAGAAGTCCGGTTTGCCGGAGGAAACCAGGATCGGGGTCACGAAGGCGCCGGCGACGCCGAGACCGGCGAGCGCCGGCCCGTGCAGCAGCGCCGCGGCGAGCGTGCCCAGCGCCACCAGCCCGAGCAGGATGAAGGCGGTCGCGGGCACCAGGAAGCCATAGAGCGCATAGGCCGCGTAGACGGTTGCAAACGCCACCGCGGTGCCGGCGGCGGTGAGAATCGCCGGGATATTGGCGATCGGCAGCGCCTCGATGGTCGAGATGCTCTCCTTGCGGCGGGTCCATTCGCCGGCGGCAAGCAGCGCCAGCGCGAACGCTCCGCCCAGGATCGTGCGCACGCCGGGGCCGATCAGGCCGGCCTCGATCGAATAGCGCACCATGAAGAACCCGCCGAGCGCCAGCGTAAGGCCGCCGATCCACACCACCCAGCGGGTGCCGATCGTCTCCTCAAAACCGCGATCGGGTTGCGGCAACGGCGGCGGCGGTACGGCCGGCGGGCTGGTCGCGGCGTCGTTCGACGTCTCAACTGCTGTCGTCGTCGCGGCTGGCGCGATGGATTCGGCATCGGGGAGGATTGGCGGCGGTTCGGGCACGATACCCGGCGAGGCGCGTGGCGAGGTTCGTTCGAACGCCTGCGTCGGCGGCAACGGCGGTGGTACGGGCCTTGCCAGAGCGATTTGGCTCGCCTCGATCGCCTCCAGCCGCTTGCGCAGTACCGCGATCTGATCGAGCGCCTTGCGCGCGACAATAAAAGCAACGACCGCGATCGCAATCGGGATCAAATCGAACGGATTATCGAACATCAGCCCTCCAGGCGGGCGCGCCTGACCGTTAACCGGTCACGTCCGTGCCGTTGACGGTCACGTCCGTGCCGTTGACGGTCACGCGCGGCCCGTCGCAATCCAGTGAGTGCAGTTTTGCCCGCTAAAAGTTCAAACCAGTGCCGGGCGGCTTTGTCGCACGCTTTACTCGATATCCACGCGGAAAGGCCGACCCTCGACGGTCATGCTGCCGGGTCCCATCTCGTCCAGCGCGCGCAACATGCGCCCGTCGCGGCCCAGCGCCTTGTCGGCGAGGCTGACGATCAGGCGGTTGGGCTGGGCGATCGGGGAGGCGGCGCGGATTTGCCGTGCGATCGCGATCTCGTCGCGGTGCGGATTGAGCATGCAGGCCGCCGCAAAGGCGCTCGCGGTCGAACGGCTGATGCCGGCATAGCAGTGCACCACCATCGGCGCGCTGCGGTCCCAGCCGCGGACGAAGTTCAGCACCTTCTCGATGTGCGAATCCGACGGTGCCACAAAGCCATCCATGTGCTCGGTGATGTCGTCCATCGACACTTTGAGGTGGTTTTGCTCGAGCACCGAGGGAGGCCGCTGCACCTGATCGACATTGGCCATCACGGTCAGGATATGGCTGGCGCCGGTGGCCTTGACGGTGTCGGGAAGTGCGGCGAGCGAGCAGACGTGAAGCATGGCGTTCCCTGACGATTCTTCGTTGCGGCGATTATAGGCCGTAGGGTGGGCAAAGCGAAGCGTGCCCACCATCTTTTCCGTGGTATCCATCGTGTGGTGGGCACGGCGCAAGTGCGCCTTTGCCCGCCCTACGCCGTCGACAGCAGGTCAAATCGCGCCAGAAACTGCTTCTCGGCTCTCGCCGCCGTCCACGGCGTCAGGTAGTCGCGCACGGTCGGTTCGGCCAGCCCAGGATCCTTGCCGAACAGGCGCTTCGCTTCCGATTCCGAAAAACCTGCCAGATGCGTTGCTTCGAGATAGGCCGCGCCGCGGTCGGCGGCTTTGATGGCTTGCGTGATGGCGTCAGCCAGCACCGGCGGCAGGCCGAAGCGGATGTGGATCGCTGCCAAGAGGCGCTTCTCCACCACCTTGTAGTCGCCGCCGATCACCGCCTTGAACGGCGAGATCATGTCGCCGATGACATATTCCGGCGCGTCGTGCAGCAGCGCCGCGAGTCGGAATTTCATGTCGACGCGCGGCATCTGCTCGCGCAGCACCGCTTCCACCAGAAGCGTGTGCTGCGCCACCGAGAAGATATGCGCGCCGCTAGTCTGCCCGTTCCAGCGCGCGACGCGCGCCAGCCCATGCGCGATGTCGGCGATCTCGATATCGAGCGGCGAGGGGTCGAGCAGGTCGAGCCGCCGCCCCGACAGCATCCGCTGCCAGGCCCGGGTGGAAATGTCCGATTTGCCTGGCGTCTTTCGTGCCGTCATTTGACTTTGAGGCGGGGCTTGCGATGTTGGCCGCTGCAGCCCTCGTGGCAGAAGCACGTGACCAGATGGTCGTTGACCATGCCGGTGGCCTGCATGAAGGCATAGACGATGGTCGGACCGACGAATTTGAATCCGCGCGCGCCGAGCTCTTTTGAAACCTTGATCGAGACCGGCGTCGAGGCCGGCACGCTGGCCGTGGTCTTGAACGCGTTCACCTTCGGCTTGCCGTCGACAAAATTCCACAGGAATTTTGAAAACCCCGCGCCCTCTTCCATGATCTTGAGATAGGCCTTGGCGCTGTTGATGGTGCCTTCGATCTTGGCGCGGTTGCGCACGATGCCGGCATCGTTCATCAGCGCTTCGACTTTTTTGGCGTTGTAGCGCGCGATCTTTTCGGGCCGAAAATCGTCGAAGGCTTTGCGGAAATTGTCGCGCTTGCGCAGGATCGTGATCCAGGACAGTCCGGCCTGGAAACCGTCGAGGATCAGCTTTTCATACAGCGCGCGGTCGTCATATTCCGGCACCCCCCATTCGGTGTCGTGATAGGCCATGTAGAACGGATCATCGCCCGGCCACGGGCACCGGGTCTTGCCGTCGGCATGCAGTCGCGCGGCGAATTTGCTCATGCGACGGTCTGCTTCGGCGGGGTTCGGACGTCGTTCGGGTCGGTCAGGCGGATCGCGAGCCCCCCCGCGGACAGTTTTAGTCCGGCGTCGAGCGCATCCGCGACGCGATCGGTGCGGACCAGCGCGATACCATGGCCGCCGGCGGTCGATCCCATGGTTCCGACCGGCTTGTCGCCGGCCAGAACCGGGATGCCCGCCTCAGGCGAAAAATCCTCCAGCGTGATCCGCACGATGCGCGTGCGCGCGGTGCCGCGATGCTGCATCCGCGACACCACCTCCTGCCCGACATAACAGCCCTTGTCGAAATCGACGCCGTGCAGGCGGTCCATATTGGTCTCATGCGGGAACGCGTCGCTGTACATGAAATCGAGCCCGCCGCGCGGCACGCCGTTCGCGACGCGATGGGCCTCATAGGCGGCTTCCTCGACCAGATCGGCGCCGATCAGATCGGCCAATTTCTGCTTCAGCTCTTCGGGAACCAGAATGCGCCAGCCGAGCGCCTCGTGGCGCGGGTCGGCGAATGAGAGATCGGGCCTCATCGAAGGTTCGCCGTCCCACACCGCCAGCACGCCGAGACTGTCGGAAAGGTTCTCGACGGCGACCTTGGCGCGCAGCTTGTAGAAACCGAGCTTGTCGGCGAGGCCTTTTGCCAGCGGACGCGGCGCGTCGATCAGAAAGCCGCCGCCGTGGCCAGCCGGCGCCTCCGTGATCAGGAAATCCACAATGATCTTGCCCTGCGGCGTCAGCAGCGCGCCGAACCGGCCAAGGCCCGGGCGCAGCAAGGTGACATCGGTGGTGACGAGCCCGTTGAGGAAGTCGCGGGCATCCTCGCCGCTGACCTTGATCACGCCCCGATCGGTAAGAAACGCTGCTTTCATGCGCTGAAATGGCCCATTTTGGAGGTTCTTCTTGAGGTTTCGTTCGAGGTTTCTGGGGAAACCGGAGTGGCCGATATCACAGGAGAACGTAAGGCGCTAAGGTGCCCGCAACAAGCCCGCAGGAGCGCCGAAAGCGGCCGTCGAGGACCGATGAATCAGCGATTTGATACCATTCTAAAATCCGGCACCGTGGTCAATCAGGACGGCGAGGGCGTTCGCGACGTCGGCGTCACCAATGGCCGGATCGCCGCGATCGGCAGCCTCGCTCAGGCATCCGCTGGCGAGACCATCGACTGCAAGGGCCTGCACATCCTGCCCGGCGTGATCGACACGCAGGTGCATTTCCGCGAACCGGGCCAGACCCACAAGGAAGATCTCGAGACGGGATCGCGCAGCGCCGTGATGGGCGGGGTCACCGCGGTGTTCGAAATGCCGAACACCGATCCGCTGACCATCAACGAGGCGGCCTTCGCCGACAAGATCAAGCGCGGCCGCCACCGCATGCATTGCGACTTTGCGTTCTTCATCGGCGGCACCCGCGAGAACGTCCGGGATTTGCCGGAACTGGAACGCGCCGAGGGCTGCGCCGGCGTCAAGGTGTTCATCGGTTCCTCCACCGGCGCACTGCTGGTCGAAGACGACGAAAGCCTGGAGCGGATATTTGCCGTGATCAAGCGCCGCGCCGCCTTCCACGCCGAGGACGAGTACCGCCTCAACGACCGCAAGCCGCTGCGCATCGAAGGCGATCCGCGCTCGCACCCGGTGTGGCGCGACGAGACCGCGGCGCTGATGGCGACGCAACGTCTGGTCAATCTCGCCCGCGAGAGCGGCAAACGCATCCACGTTCTCCATATCTCGACCAGGCAGGAGATCGAGTATCTGCGCGACCACAAGGACGTCGCGTCCTGCGAGGCGACGCCGCATCATCTCACCCTGGTGGCGCCCGAATGCTACGAGCGGTTAGGGACGCTTGCGCAGATGAACCCGCCGGTGCGCTCCGCGGATCACCGCGAGGGTATCTGGAACGGCATCGCGCAGGGCATCGTCGACGTGCTCGGCTCCGACCACGCCCCGCACACGCTGGAGGAGAAGTCAAAAACCTATCCGGCCTCGCCCTCGGGCATGACCGGGGTGCAGACGCTGGTGCCGATCATGCTTGACCACGTCAATGCCGGGCGGCTGTCGCTTGCGCGCTTCGTCGATCTCACCAGCGCCGGCCCCGCGCGGCTCTACAACATCGCGTTCAAGGGCCGCATCGCCGCGGGCTATGACGCGGATTTCACGGTGGTCGATCTGAAGCGAAGCGAGACCATCACAAACAAATGGGTGGCCTCGAAAGCCGGCTGGACCCCCTATGACGGCGTCCGCGTCACCGGGTGGCCGGTCGGCACTTTTGTGCGCGGCAGGCGGGTGATGTGGCAGGGCGATGTCGCAACGCCGTCGACCGGCGAACCGGTGCGGTTTCTGGAGACGTTGAAGGGGTAAGCCGCAACGGCTTCATCCGTCATTGCGAGGAGCGTAGCGACGAAGCAATCCACCTATCCTTTATGCCGCGCTGTGGATTGCTTCGCGGAGCCTGTCATCGGGCGCGCATTCGCGCGACCCGTTGGCTCGCAATGACGGCTGCGAAACCTACTGCTTCGCCAGCGTCAGCGAAAACTCGCCGTTGCGCACGCGCGCCGGGATGCCCTCGACGAACTTCGCCACCGCGTCTTCGCCATAGGTCGAGACCAGTTCGGCGAGTGCGGTGAACAGGCTCGCCTGCGCCAGGCAGTCGCCGTCGACGCCATCGT
>Ga0310810_10012010_pt1 | contig 10147 bp, 18 predicted proteins | sample NCmetagenome_FD_207641 | JGI IMG/M metagenome (GOLD analysis project Ga0310810, IMG submission 207641) | Soil microbial communities from experimental microcosm in Duke University, North Carolina, United States - NC | ecosystem: Engineered > Artificial ecosystem > Soil microcosm > Unclassified ...
ACTTCTCGGGGACGGCGCAGGACGTGGCCTTCCAGTTCCAGATGCCCATGCCCCCGAGGGCTGGGGAGACGATCTCGGGGACGCTGTGCGGCGAGGACTACGACGGCCGGCACGCCCTGCTGGAGGTAAGTTCTGTCCAGTACGTCGAGAACAAGGGCACGTCGGTCGACTCGGACGTCGGGGCGATCTGCCACTGCTACGTCAAGGAGACGTGGATTCGGGCGCCCCACAGGCTGAAGAAGTAAAGGAGACATTCATGGCCCTTCACCTCACGCCGCAGGAGCACGACGAGAACCCGCCTCGCACATGGGAGGTGGTCAAGAAGCGGGCCGGCCTGTGGCACCTTCGCCAGAGGGGCCAGGAGAACCCGATTGATTCCTTCGCAACGAAGCGCGAGGCGGAGGAGGCCAAGAAGAGCGGCCGATTGGTCGACCTCTACGAGAACGAGGGCCGCTGGTTCCGCGGCGAGCACGTCCCGGGATGGAAGCCGTACAAGGGCTGAGGCCCCCGCTTCCCCGCAAAGGAGACAGAATTCATGGGCGTCTACCACTACTTTCTTCGGAGAAAAGTCATCAAGGCCCCGATCGAGGGCGAAATCGTCCCGGTCCACTCATTTTCGTTCGCGTTCAAGTACCACTACCACCCCGAGGACGAGCGGCGCCAGTTCCTGATCGCCGAGACGGCCCGCCGGTCGTGGGAGAACAAGGAGCTGCCCAAGTACTGCTTCCTCGGCGACATGCCGACGAAGGAGGAGAGGGCGAAGGGCTGGATCGCGACCGTCTACACCGACCTGACCAACTACGGCTGGGTCGACACCAACAAGTTCCCTGGCCGGGCCGTCGGCGGCCTGTCCGTCGAGGGCAGGAAGGTGGCCTTCCTGAACGCCCGAGACTACCTGATCAAGGAGTACGAGCTGAGCGTCAAGGCGATGATGTGCTCGCCCGACCAGCCGGCGATCGCCCAGCACCGCAAGATGATCAAGTTCCTCGAGGACGTCAAGATGGAGCCGGGCGTCATCAAGGACGTCGAGGCCTGGCGGCGTCTCGCGTACGACGCCGTCCGCGAGGCCCCCGCAGCGGTGTAAAGGAGAACGCATTGAAACACTTCCTCGTCGTTGACCAATACGAGAAAGAAAACGACCATAGGTATCGGCACATGCTGTTTACGGGTTGCACGTACAGCGAGGCCGACTTCAGGGTCTGGGTAAGCGAAACCTGGAATGTGAGCAAGGACCTGCCGATCCCGGAACTGAGCAAGGTAGCCTCAAAGGGCGGCTGGGTCGTCTACGAGAACCATGGAGCCTGACATGAAGAGACCCGACGCCAAGATCCTGGAGGACATTCGCGACGTTGAGGCCCAGCTCTCCCCCGAGAATCTGTTCTGCGACGGGGAACGGCCGGCGTCCGAAGCACGCAAGATCGAGAGGCAGTTGCTGATCAAGAAGAACAGGCTCGTCAAGGAGCTCGGACGGCAGCCGAGCTTCAAGGAAATCTACGGAGAATAGGCATGAGCACACGCGGCACGTTCGGCATCCACATCCATCAGCAGGACAAGCTGATGTACAACCACTCGGACTCGTACCCCGACGGCCTCGGGGTTGACATCCTCGAGCAGGTTCGCAAGCTGGTCAAGAAGCCCGGCCTGCTGGCCCTGAAGGAGATCGCCCGAAAGCTCGAGATCGTGGACGGCGAGACCAAGCCCACGAAGGAGCAGAGGGACCTGCTCAAGCCGTACGCCGACTTCGGCGTGGACGACGGGCGTCCCGACAACTGGTACTGCCTGACGCGGCAGTTGCAGGGCGACCTCGCCCGGACGCTGACGGCCGGGATCAACCTCGGCAACAACACCTTCATCCTCGACTCCCTGTTCTGCGAGTGGGGGTACATCGTCAACCTTGACAGCGACAAGCTGGAGGTGTACAAGGGCTTCCAGAGCAAGCCGCACGACTACGGCCGGTACGGGAGGAAGCTCCCCAAGGGCCAGGACCACCGCAAGGGGGAGAGCGTCTACTACGGCTGCGCCCTGCTGTGCGAGTTCGACCTGAACGACTTGCCCACCAAGGCCAAGTTCCTCAAGGCGATCCACGACGCTGACAAAAAGCGTCACCCCGAGGACTACGAGGACGAGGAGTAACGAGGCCCCCGCTGCCCACCAGGAGAGACATCCATGACGAAGCAGGAAGAGATCGAGAAGGTCAGGGCCGCCGAGCAGTACGGCCTTGACAAGCACGGGTGGTTCGTCCACCTCCACGAGGACAAGGGCCCGGAGGGGCTGGTCAACTTCCACACCCACGGCCTGGCCTCGAAGTACCCGAACGGGCTGGACCTCCAGATCGTGTGGCCCATGAACCACGTGTTCGCGAACCTGATCTTCTGGGAGTTCGCCGACATGCTCGAGGCCGGAGAACGCCTGAAGTCCGGAGGGAAGTACCTGATCAAGCCGTTCGACATGACGGTCATGCTCGCCAACGCCATCGAGGGCGGGCGCCTCGTGTACAGGATCATCGTCCCTGACGCTGACGGGTGGCTGTCGCCAGACCAGCAGCGTGACGGCCACGAGAAGCAATGGATTGAAGCAGTGATAGTCCCTTGAATCTGCCGCCGAAAGGCGGTAGACTGTGTCAGGCCCCCGCTTGGGGGAGGCAGAGGCTTGTCAGGCCCAGCTAGGCTGGATGGACGGAGCCTCACATCGGAGGACAGAACAATGGCGAAAGCCAGCACGAAGAAGAGCGACGCGAAGACCCTCGGGGTCGCGCCCGCGGCCGTCGCGACGCCGGCGAAGCCGACCCTTGACGACCTGTTGGGGGACTCGGTCTCGACCACGCCGAAGAAGAAGAGCGGCACCCCTGACATCCGCCTGACGGGCGACGAGGTCGAGCAGGCGATCGCCGACTACGTCCAGGCCCTGTCGGACAAGAAGGACGCCGAGGCCGCGATGGCCGACTCGTTCGCCGTCATCGCCCCCGAGGTCGAGGCGAAGCGGGTCGAGTTGAGCCGCTCGACCAAGACCTACCAGAGCAGCATCCGCGTGAACGCCCGCCTGACGTACATCGGGCCGAGCCAGTTCTGCAAGATCAAGCTTCCCGACGCCGCCAACCAGTACGACGGCCTGCTCGGCCTCTTCGGAGCCCGAGCCCCGGGGTACTACGGCAAGGGGTACTCCCTGAAGGTCAAGGCCGAGGCGATCGACGCCGAGACGGTGGCCGCCCTGAAGGAGGCCTGCGCGAAGGTCGGCAAGGCCTTCGGCGAGGTCTTCGACACCGAGCAGGTCGTCTCGTTCGCGAGCAGCCTCCATACCGACCGAATCATGCTGCCCGACGTGGCGGCCCTCTGCAAGCAGGCCGAGGAGCAGGGCTTCCTGAAGCCCTACAAGGCGACTCTCAAGGAGTAGCCTCGGGGGCGACAGAAGTGGTGGGGCACGGGGGAGAGCTCGGAGGAGGGCTCTCCCCCATTTCATTCCCCGAGGCCCCTGCTGCCATTCAAAGGAGAGCCCATGGGCAAGCCGATCAAGGTCGTGAGCGAGAGCGAGTGGTACTGCGTCTACATGCCGCGGATCAAGAAGGGAGTCCTCGCCCTGTGGAGGACGGCCAACTGCACCTACGTCCCCGTGGAGGTCATCAGCGGCCAGTCCGACCTCCAGGTCAAGGACGCCAGCAACGGCCTCGAGCGCGGCAAGGAGTACGGCATCTACATCGAGAACATCGTCGAGCTGGAGTTCCCCGATGAGATCATCAGGGTGGACCGGCCGTTGACCTCGTTCAAGGCTTACTAGGCCCCCGCTGCCATTCAGGAGGAACACATGAGCGACGGCATGGACATCCACGCTAGGTTCGTCAAGAAGACGGATGTCTCCATCGAGCCGAGAGGCTTTGAGTGGGGATGGAATGGCAACATCATCCCGTCGAAGCTCTGGGACGACGAGGCACGATCATTTATCGAGGCTCTCAGGTCAAAGTTCCCGAACGGCTTCAAGATCGTCGGCGACTCGAAGGGTGCCACGATCACGCCACTGGAGGGCTGATGTCTTTCGTATTCAGATACCCCGACGACCCGCGCCGGATCAGCCAGGACTACCTCAAGAAGCTCGAGGACAAGTCCAAGCCCGGCGACCTCATCGGCCAGTTCAAGTGGGACGACTGGCGCCTGATGGCCACGAAGGCCTCGGGGGCGTGGCGGTTCTTCGCCAAGCGTGGCTCCAAGGAGGACCGCTCCAAGCAGCCCCCCGAGGACCTGCGTCGTCAGTTGCATTCCCTCGAGCTGCCGGACGGCACCACCCTGGACATGGGCTGGGTCGGCCCACGAGATCCGTTCAAGGTCTTGAAGGGCCGGCACTTCCTCGTTGTCTGGGACCTGATGTGCTGGGAGGGCAAGTGGCAGGGCGAGTTCCCGTACCATTTTCGCCTGAGCAACCTGCGGGCCATAATCACGCCCCGGAAGCACGCCGCCAAGGCCGACCTGATCGAGATCGCCGAGTCGCGCGTGGCCGACCTCTCGAAGATGTTCGAGGAGTCCAAGGCCCATCCCGAGTACGAGGGGATCGTGGTCAAGAGAGCGAACAGCAAGCTCGTGGGAGGCTGGGCCAAGGCCGAGGACAATCCGTCGTGGTGGAAGGTCAAGTACCGCGACATCAAGGAGCCGACCGCGTTCTAGGCCCCCGCTTCTGGGGAGGAGGACAGATGAACTTTGGATTTTGGATATCGCCCGACGGGAAGGAGATCGATGTTCATAGCGTCGCCCCGTTCACCCATCATGGGCACGCCCTGTCCCTCGGGGCTCCTGCCGACAGCCACAACCCGATCATGTCGCTGCTTAAGCTAGGCTGGATCAGGGTCTCGCTGGACGTCATTCAGGTGTGGGACATGACGGAGCGGAAGCGATCGGTCATTTCGTCGTTCGTCGGCAGGCACCCAGAGTACTACCGAGATGACGTGACCGTTCTGGTCGAGGACGAGCTGGCAGAAAGCTCCACGAGCGTGCCGTGGAACGAACTATCCTAGTCCCTCCAGCGCCTCATCTCCTGGGCGCGCTGGAGGGCCTCGGAGTCCGGGGAGACGCCCTGCAAGAAGGCGCTCATTGGCATCTGGTTGATGTCGTTCGTGGCCAGGTCGTCTATCTCTAGGACCCTGACGTCCCTGAAGTAGTCCATGTGGCGTGATATGAACTGCTGGATCACCGGCCTTCTGAACTTGAACTTCGCCATCTGGAACGTGTCGCCCGACACTCGAATCCACTTCTTCTTCTTGAGCAGGTAGTCGAGAGCCTCCGCGGGGTCCATCTCCCGCCCCTCCGTCTGCATCACGATCTTCTGGGCCTCGCCCGAGTGGCTGAAGCCTGGCACGTGGTGCTCGACGCCCTCCGGCGACACCAGGTACTGCATGTCATCGTTATGGGAGTTCTGCCCCGGGACCGGCTGCTGAGGCTGCGTCTGCTGGGGCTGCGCCTTTTGCTGTGGCTGGGGCTGCTGCGGCATCGGCGGTTGCTGCTGCGTCGCCTGGTCGTTCATGGCCGGGGCGGCCTTCCCTGGAACGGCCGGCGCCGCCACCTGGGCGAAGCGCATGGTCTTGGCGATGTAGGCGATAAGCGCCGGGTACTTCTCTTTCTTTAGCTCTTCCACGCTCGGGACATCCTTTACTTCTGGGCGGCCGGGGAGTTCTATCCCGTGAGGCCGCGCGGGCTTCATCCTGAACTGCTCAACCTCGTCCTTCATGATCGGAACGTGCGGCAGTCCCTGGCTCCTGAGCTTGAGGTATCGCTCTCGGCGCTCGTGCCAGGTCTGCGGTGCGAGGACCAGGTCTCTCTCGGCCTGCTCCCGGTCGAACTTCTCGTTTGGGTCCATCCTGATGATCTTTGATCGCTCGGGGACTGCGATCGTCGAGTCGAGGGACAGCGGGAGGTACTTCTCGTAGACCTTGCCGACGCCTTTTCGCCTCATGTTCGCGGCGTCGTACTCCTTCGCGAAGGCTTGTGCTTGATCCGGTGACTTGAATGAGAGGAGATAGGAGTTGTCCTCTGTGTTGAAAACGCTGTAACCCTCGTCCGACGGCTGGATGTAAGCTTGGTGTGCCTTTCGGTCATAGTCGATCCTCGTGCGCGTGGGATCGTAATCGGCTATCTTGTACCATTTCATAAGGGTCGCTCCATCATGTAATTAGTGGCGGCCAGCGTGCGTTCCTTTGACCCGCGCAGTGCATTTGCCGCACTGAATTTTCGGATTTGACTTGCGAAGGACGCTCATGTGGGGTAATCTACATTTGCGACTCGTCCCTGGCCCCCCTGCTGGGAAGTTGGCCGACCGATTAAGGATCGGCGACTCAACCCGGCACCCAGGGATACATCCCCGCGGCCTAACAAAGGCCCAAAAACATACGTACAAGCGGAGCCCTGGGCCTTTCCCCCAGGGCTTCCTGCCGTTTAGGCCAATCTTCGCTGTATAATCCACACCAGTGTCGGCTGGACATTCAAAAACGACCTGTTCACGTCCGTGGGCACGGATTAGCTACCCGATGCACCCGGCTGACTGAATCCAGGGAGCGGTGGAAGGCGAAAAAGACCCGCACGGGGAGCTGATTGTGGCTCGATGTGTTATTGATAGGTCATCGTCCCAGAGTACGCCGGCAGGCAGATCGACACTTAGATTTTAAGGAGCACCGATGAAGATCACCGTCAAGATTTGCAGGGTCGCGAAGGTTCCAACCCAGTTCTTAAGGGGCTGCGTGGGGGCCGACATAGACACGCCGCCCTCCCAGGTCTTCTCGAAGATCATTGAGAACTTTGGGCCGATCGCCCCAGGCGTTGACTTCTTCGTCGAGTCCAGCAAGGCAGTCATCACCAAGGAGGTGATGGCCTTCAACATCCAGGCGAAGGACATGCCGTTCGCCGGGCTGGCCACCGCGGACATGCTGACGCCGAACGACATCGCCAGGGTAGACGGCGGCATCGAGAGCGAGCTCGCCAGGATGGGGATCACGTCCGATCCGAAGGAGTACGAGTGGCGGGCTCTTTACGAGGTCACGAATGCTTAGAGACGAGAAGTGGAGGGTCAAGATCACGACCTCCAACACCGATGACACGTACTACGTGACTCAGGACGGGCTGGACCAGATCAGGGACACGCTCGACGACGGCGAGTTCGTCAAGTTCGAGGATACCGACGGCGAGGTGTACGTCATCCGGAAGTCGCTCATCGAGCGCGTCCACATCAGAAAGGAAGAGGAATGATTTTCGTCTACGAGGGGCACGACGCGGCGGGCAAGGAGCAGGCGGGGACGGTGAACGCCAAGAGCCTGGAGGAGGCGGCCGAGTTGGTCCGAAGGGATCGCAAGGTCTACGCCAGGAAGATCGAGCCGGCCAAGGTCCAGCCCCAGGAGGTCGACCACAGGGCGGAGGCCGCCAGGCTGGTTCGCCAGCAGGCCGAGATCCAGGACAACCTGAACAGCGGCAAGATGCACGTCTACACGCCCGACTTGGGCCTGGACGGCCAGGCCGACCCCAGCAAGTACGCGATGAAGCACGTTGAAGAGAAGCTGCCGAAGAAGGCGGAGAGGGCGGAGCCGAAGTTCGTGAACGAAGAAGAAGAGCTCGACGCCCCCAAGCAGTACGCCTGGGAGGCCGAGCTCGAGCGTGGGCTGGAGGCCGCCGAGAAGGTCGCGGCCAGGTTGTCTGCATCCGGGAAGGTATCGGTGGACCTGGTTGACCGCCTCAAGAACGAGATGGTCAAGACGGCTGTCATCGCCGCTTGGTCGAGCGCTTCAAGAATTTAGCCTTCCTCGGGGGAGAGCCGGGCCTTCGGGTCCAGTCCCCCCTCGGCAGGTCCCTCGTGGTCGCCCGAACCCCGGCGCCCAGCAGCGAGACGAACCCCCAGAGGATCGCGAAGATCACGCACCAGATCATCTGGATTGAGATCATCGCCCCGATGGCGTCCTCGCCGTGGGCCTTTACCACGCCGATGTAGACGCCCAGCGTCATTGCCCAGCAGACTATGCCGGGGACGATGGCCTTGAACCTGAAGCACATCAGGCCCGCGAACAGCAGGCCGATGGGCAGCAGGCCATGTACGAAGATGTTAGGCTGAAATTCGCTCATCTGACTCCCTCCCTCATCAGACAGCGGGGGCCTTAGCCCTCCAGTGTCTCCTTGATGTCCTTTACCACCTGGACGGCGTCCGCGGTGAGTTCCCCCGTCCTCTTCAGCTTCGCGTTGACGACCTCCAGCTTGTAGGGCCCGACCTGGTTGAGGATGAACCGCCACTCGCAGCCGTCCTGGCCGATCGCGTCGGCCTTGTAGGTGACGATGGTGCCGTTGTTGCAGAGCTCGTCGGTCCGGATGTTCCACCTGCACTCGTTCATGCCCTTGACGAAGTGATCCAGGTTGAGGAACAGGCAGCCGATCAGTCCGTAGAAAGACTCGGCGCCTGATCCGCCGTAGTTCGCGATGACCGCCGCGGCCGCGTCGATGCTTTCCGGCGGGGCCATGCGGGCGAGGTTCGGGATTACGTCGGGCTTGATCATTGGTGTCTCCTCTGTGCTCGGTGAGATGGATCTTAGACGGAGGCCTCGTTCCAGCAGACCTTCTGGACCCAGTGCAGCCGGGACTTCCTGTCGGCCTCGTCCTTCGTCATCTCTGGGAGCGACTGGGGACGGGACCCGACGAAGTCGTGCTGCAACGCGTACTTGGTGAAGTCCACGTCGGACGTCCTCAGGTTGCCGGCGACCACGTTCCTCGCCCGCATCCAGGTCGCGGCCGCCTGCACGTCCTGCGGGCGGGGCTCCTTTGAGGTGATCCTGTATTCGACGCCGCTCGCCGGGCCGCTAAGGACCTTGTCCATGCAGCACGTCGCGAGTTTGACCTTGATCTCCTTGCCGGCCGGTATCCTCACCGTCGGCTGGGCGACGTCGTGGTTGCCGGCGACGAACAGGCGCTGGTGCTTGTCGTCGTCTGGGTGAAGGACAGTCCCGGTGAGCTCGACGATCGCCGTCCGCTTGCCGTCGTTGACGAGGCAGAGTTCCAGCGTCGACATGTCGTCGGTCCTGCCGAGCGTCGCCTTCACGTGGCCCGGCAGCTTGGCGAGCTTCATCGTGCCCGGGGGCAGTCCCGTCGCGTCCCCAGCCGCCTTCATGCTCTTGTCCTGCTTCAGGTGATCCGTCAGCTTCTTGGCCATGTCTTCATCTCCTCCAGTCCCAGCATTATATCATGCCGGGCGAAAAGTGCAAGTCTAAACACAAACCTATCCGAGCGTCCCGACGATGTTGCAGAGGATATGCTCAACTACCCCGAGGACCGACTTCGGGAGGTCGTCAATGTCGCTCAGGACCGAGTTGTTCTTGTAGAAATGTTTGACGGCCTCCGAGCAGATTCCGAGCCCGAACAGGAACAGGCCTTCCGACTCCTGAGCCTCGACCGTCTTGTTGACGGTATAGAGGTGACGCTGGAGTTCAGACGGGCTGGACATCGCAGAGTAAGGGACGCCGTCCGAAATGACGATGCAGAGTTTCGTCCGTTCCTGACGAGCGGCCAGACGGCTGACGCCCCAAAGGATGGCCTCCCCGTCGACGTTATCCCAATGGGCGACCTTCGTGAATACGGAGCGAGCGGCGTTTTCTTCCTCGAACGACTTGTACAGGTACCCTTGGAAAGGGACGAACCGGCTGAAATGCGGCAGGTCGGCCTCGTCAATCTCCATGGCACTCATGCGTTCGGGGGCAGTCGTATGCCCGATTACCTCATGGGGTATGCTCAGGTTCGTCATGACCTCGCTGAGGCAGCATGCAGCCGACGTCGCGAGGTGGAACAGGGTCTTGCCGTTCGGGCTGACGTTGGTGTCCAGAGAGCCCGAGCAGTCCATGATCAACTGGACGGCGACCTTGGGGTCGGGCAACGGTTCGACGTTTTTCCGAATTGAAGAGACGTCGACGTCGGCTCCCCGAAGGGCCATGCCTACCTTGTACGCCCAACGGGGGTCAAGGCGTCCTTCCTCCTGATTCAGGACGACTCGGCAGAGCTCGGGCGAGTACAGGCGGCTCAACTTCTCCGTCGTCTCGGCGATGATTCTCGCGTACTCCTGCTTGCACTTGTCGTACTCGGCGAGCCCCTCGCCCGTCTCTTGGACGCGATGGACCTCGTCGTAGTCTCGGCAGTACGGGACGTACTTT
>Ga0310810_10012011_pt1 | contig 10147 bp, 8 predicted proteins | sample NCmetagenome_FD_207641 | JGI IMG/M metagenome (GOLD analysis project Ga0310810, IMG submission 207641) | Soil microbial communities from experimental microcosm in Duke University, North Carolina, United States - NC | ecosystem: Engineered > Artificial ecosystem > Soil microcosm > Unclassified ...
AAAGAACTGGAAGAAGCTCACGTTATACGCCGGGAGGATCGCTCCGGCACAATAACTCACGAGCTGACCCACGATCGCTTCATCGAACCAATACAGAAGTCGAATCATAAGTGGCTTGCCGGATACGAGGCCGCGGAGCGAGTTCGCGCGAAGTTGGAAGAATGCGCTAAACGCGAGTCGGATGAACTTCTGGATGAAGTAGAGCTTCGTGAAGCAGAGGAGTATTTGAATTCGCCAGAGGCGAAGATTCTCGGAGCATCTCCCGAGGCGCGGCTGCTTGTTGCGCGCAGCAGGAAGCAAGTAGAGGAGGCCAAAAGACGCCAGGCCGAGGAATTGGAGGAAGCACGTCGCCGCGCTGAAGAACAGGAAAAACTGCGCAAGGCCCAGAGCGAACGCTTAAAGCTTCTGCTGGAGAAACGCAAGCGGGAACGAATTTTCGGCGTCACGGTTTTCCTGCTCGGGATAATCATGCTGATTGCCTTGGCAGCCCTCTCGTTAGTGTCATACCGGGCGTGGCGGCTTTCGAAACAAAAGGCCGCAGACTTGGAGGCACAGCGTCAGGCACTGGTTGAGAGGGGCGAAAGTCTCAGAGAAAACGCAAAGTCAGTTTTAGCTAATGGGACGGATAATCCGATAAAAGACGTCGCTGCGCTTCGGAACCTCGCGCTTGCTCTGAATTGTAATCCTGCGGATACGGAAGCAGCAAGGCTGGCTAGCAATCTATTGCTTCAACATGTTTGGTGTCCGCCGGCCGCGTCGGCTGTGACCTATCAGAAAGATGCATTACTAGCAGCGACCTTCGTTCAGGGAAGCAACAACGAGATTTTCGCTGTGTCGGGCGATGGTCAGTTGCTGCTCTGGAACGGGCGCGAACTGTCGCACTTCCGGTATTTGTTTGAGAAGCCGCAACAGGACCTTCAACACGTCGTGCAACCTGGCTCCGCCTCTTTCAGTCTCGATGGCCTATGGCTGTTCATTATCCCTCCGACTCTAATTTCGGCCGCAAACGCGGAAGCTCCTGGACAAGGAGGGCCCCAGCAGGGAGTAGTTCCGCCTTCTGCCGGCAGTGGCCACGAGACATGTAAATTGCAGATCTGGCGATGGTCGATGCAGAAACGGACATACGAATCTGCGGGCGAGGACTTGGAGATTTCGCGGCTTCGAGGTTCCCGCATGAACTTTGCTTGGTCTAACGAATCAGACCGTGTCGTCCTTATCAATGCGCGCGGCTCGAACGAGGCCGAATGTGCCTTTTTCGAGCAGGAGGGAAAGACTTTCCGAGAACTCGTCGATCGATCGAACGAACTCAACAGGATGAAAGTCGTGGCGCTTGCCTTTGCCAAGTACCGCAGCGGCTTCGCCGCAGTCTCTGTTGACTCCGAAGCGCCGGCACTGCGCAAGGTAGGTTTATTTTCATTTAGCGGAGAGTATCTCGAAAGATTCCCTGTGAGCGGAAAGGATTCGATTCTATTATCCGAGGGTTTCCTACCAATTGGCATCGCTTTCGGTCCCGGCAATGACGAAATTACCCTAACGAGTTGGAACAGCGTCCGAATCCTTGATCTCCGTGATGGAAAAGTCACTCCGGTCCCGCCACCGACTTTCCGCGACCAGTTCATGCGACTGGTCGTTGGACCAGGCGACGTTGCCACGCGTCTCGTCGCCACTTCGCTTTACGGTCGAGTTCACGTCGCGAAGGGTGCGCATAGGCAAGAGCCGGCCGAGCCCGTGGTCTACCGCGGCTCAATCGGAATTCCACAGTTCAGTTCCGATGGCCAACGATTGCTGATTTTATCAGGCGCAATGTTTAATTTATTCGACAGCGTGCGCCTCATCGACGTCAGTCCGTTGTATCGGCCGCGGGAGGCTGCACCTGAAAAGGTCGAAGAAAAACCTGCGCCTCCATGGCTGGCAGAGATTGCGAGCGCAGTAAGCGCGTCCGATCCCAGTCAAGATGGCTCTTTGACGACACTGGAAGACGTGCGGAAGAAGTATCCCGGAAGTAAAGCCGGCGATCCCTATGAAGCGGTCTGGAAGCGTTTTTTCCCAGATGATCGCACCAAGTGACTGCGATAGGTAGTTGCGCTCAACGTCAAACGATCATTGAAGACCAAAAGAATTCTTTCGGGTTAAGCCATTAGCGGCGATGCCACGAATTGCCTTAGCACCTGCGAATATATATATCCCCCCGTGTTCCGGCGAGCCAAACGCAATCAGCAACGCGGTTGACTCACGAAGCATCGCAGCCGCTCACATGATGCGCCGGTCAATATTTGGTACCAGACCGCATCCAACGAATATACACCCGCACGTCATGAAACGCTTGTTTCACTGCAAGGATTGTGCTGATGATTCTTGTTTTCATCTTATTTAGTCTCCTTCCACTGTTTTTGGCTTTTTTTGATGCCTCATCGTGAGAGCTCATTTCTGGCTGTTTACTGAGGTAGTGCGTAAAATCCCGGGCGAGGTTACGCGAAAAAGTGATGGGCCAACGAATCGCCCAAGGGTCAAGACGACAACGGCTCAGGGACTCCGAGCGTTCTAACAGCGTCTTAAGTGTGACACTTCGAAACGATTCCGCTTCCTAAATGAGGAATGATTCGGCACAATTCTACCATGACTCCGCCTACCTATGAAAAACGGGGGTTTGCCGGCGGAGGGGCTCGAACCCACACGACCTTGCGGCCACTGGATTTTGAGTCCAGCGCGTCTGCCAATTCCGCCACGCCGGCGTTAGGAGTCAAAACGATACGAGATTCCCGCGTAAGCTCAACGTTGCCGCACTCGTAGGGTGCGCTTTCCTCAGCGCATTTTTAGGAGTCGGCAACGAAAAAATCCGCTAAGGCAGCGAACCCTACAGAAGATCGAGCGCTTGCAAACCACGAGGTGTTCCTAAAACTTCACGGAGGAGGATTGCTTGGCGCAAGCTGGATTTCGATGCGAGCAACGTGGCGATATTCATCTTGAAATCAGCGCGTTTGGCAACCTCGAAATCTTTCGGGGCTGCGTAAGCTTCGACCGGCGGCTTGGTAATCGGTGGCTGTTGAAGCTCAACTGATATTGCTTCATGAACTTCGAACGCCGGCGCAGCCGGAGCCGGTACGGGTGGTGGAACGATTTGCTCAAAACGACTCGGCTGTTCAAGTGAAGCACTCTCTCTTTGACTGACGTCCGTTTTCTCCCGGCGTTCCCGAGGTAATTGCCACATGCGTGGGATTACTGGAGGCGGTTGCACAGGCGCCAGTGGTCGAGGCGGAATATCAGCACGAGGGAGAACAGGCGGAGGAGGAGTTGAACTTGGCGGCCGACCCAGCGCTTCCAGGAATTTGCGAATCCGATCTGCGTCGGATTCCCGTGGCGCCCGTTGAATTGGTCGAGGGGTTTGTGGCCTTGGTGAGCTCGGTGTTTCGTTCGAATCGCTTTTGCCCGCCTTGCTTATCGCTTTCGACAAAAGCTGAAACAAAGCTGCGACAGCAATTAGCAGAAAGAAAAGTAGATTATCGAGACTAATCGCGAGCATGCTATCGCCGTCGTTACATCGTTACATCGTTACATGGTTACATCGTTAAGGCGTGGATTCGCAATGTCATTCCGAGCGAAGTCGAGGAATCCCGTGGTATTACTCTTTCGTACCGCTGCGGGATCCTTCGACTCCGCTTCGCTTCGCTCAGGATGACAGTGGCCGCGTTCACCAATCACGTCCCGTCCGTCCGTGGTTTGTCTCCGCCGGCAATGGATTCGCGCATGGAAGTATCAGCTTGGACATTTTTCATCCGGTAATAGTCCATTATTCCAAGATGCCCCGCGCGAAATGCCTCGGCCATAGCCATCGGCACTTGCGCCTCTGCTTCGACTACCTTTGCCCGCATTTCCTGCGTTTTAGCGCGCATCTCCTGCTCAACGGCAACCGCTGCTGCTCTGCGCACCTCGGCTTTTGCTTGCGCGACGCGCTTGTCCGCCTCGGCTTGTTCGGTCTGCAATTTCGCGCCGATGTTATCGCCCACGTCAACGTCAGCGATGTCGATCGAGAGAATCTCGAACGCGGTGTTGCTATCGAGGCCTTTGGCGAGAACCGTCTTCGAGATGCGATCAGGATTTTCCAATACTTCCTTGTAGGAATGCGCCGAACCAATCGCGCTCACAATGCCTTCTCCGACTCGCGCGATAATCGTCTCCTCGGTTGCGCCACCGACGAATCGATCAAGATGCGAGCGCACCGTGACTCGCGCTTTGACCTTCACTCCGATGCCATCCTGCGCGACGCCGTCTATCGTCGTGCGACCCATGTTTGGGCTGGGCGCGTCGATGACCTTTGGATTAATACTCGTCCGCACCGCTTCCAACACTGTCTTGCCAGTGCCTTTCGTGGCAAGGTCGATGGCGCAAGCGCGATTAAAATCGAGCGTAATGCCAGCCTTGTCGGCGGCGATCAAGGCAAGAACCACGTGGTTCACATCGCCACCTGCGAGGTAATGCGCTTCAAGCGGGTCGCTGCGGACGTCGAGTCCAGCTTTCACCGCTGTAATCCGATTATCGACAATTGCACCAACCGGTACCTTGCGTAGCCGCATCCCGATCATTTTGCCGAGGCTCACTGGCGCATTCGCGATCCGTGCGCGCAGCCAGAGGCCGAAGAAATTGAAAAGAACAATCGCGAGCACAAACGCGAATAACCCCAGTACTGCAAGCCCGATGAGATATAGCGATTCCATGTTGCGCGAAGACTATCGGAAGGAAAACCCTGCGCAAAGGTCTAATTGTGACGCGGCTAGCGTTGCCGCGGGGATCGATGCGGTGAGCGAATTGCAGAAGCTGCGGATTTACTGTCCAGAGTTACAGGTGTGAATCTCCTGTGACGCTTTCTATAAATTTATCGTGACTGGATGGTCCGACCCTTCTGGCTAATTCCCTGCCTAGCTCAAGTGCGAATTTAACGCAGTCAGGGTCATTGGCTTCGGCCAAGCAAAAGACGCAATCCCCACCGCAATCAATATCACGGGACATTGGAATCCCGCAGATTTTACATTGTTTCATCGATTACGAGTGTAGCACAATCAGGATCGCTCTGGGGTTAGGCACTTTTTGGCACCTTTTTTTGGATAACGATTACCTAGCTAAATTGTGGTGCTCGGGGCGGGACTTGAACCCGCAAGCCTTTCGGCATACGCCCCTCAAACGTACGTGTCTGCCAGTTCCACCACCCGAGCGTCGAGAGGGAGCAAACCTTCCGCAGACGGCAACCGCTGGCAAGTGTCGAGTGTATTCTTCTTGCTTTGCTCGTGCTTATGCTGGTGCTCGTAATCGTAATCGAAATCACGGCTGCAGAAGCTAAAGTCTTGGAGCAAGAGTAAGAGCACGAGCATGAGTAAGAGTGATGAGAGCGGTTGGATAAAAATCGATCTGCACATTCACACACTCGATGATCCCAAAGACGCCGTGGATTTTTCGGCGCATCAGTTATTGGAACGGGCGCGCTCGCTTGGATTTCGCGTCCTTGCGATCACTCTGCACGATGCTGTCTTTGATCGAAAGGAAGTGTTCGCCGACGCGGCGGCAATGGGCATTCTGCTTATTCCAGCCGCCGAGGTGCGTTTGCTCGGCTCAGACGTAATTCTTTTGAATGTCACTGCGGAAGAGGTCGCGCAGTTGAAAAATTTCGATGATGTGCGCCGGCTCCGGGCACGCCGAGGGAATTCTATTTTCACTGTCGCGCCGCACCCGTTCTACGTTTTCGGCGGCTCAATCGGATCGCGGCTTTTCGAAGAGATCGATTGTTTTGACGCGATTGAGCTTTGTCATTTTCACATTGGCCCATTCAATCCGAATCGCCGGGCACAACGAGTCGCCACCCGGTTTGGCAAACCAATGATCGCGACTTCCGATGCGCATCGGCTGCACGCTTTCGGTTGCCACTACACGAGTATGCCCATGCCGCCTGCGCTCACGATCGAGAATGTTCTTGCGGGATTGCGCACCGGCCCACTGCGCCTAACAAGTCCTTCTTCGAGCCTGAAAGATTTTTTGAGCGCGGTCTATTTCGTTTTCCTGGCGCATCCGTTTCGTGTGCGGCGAAAAATGGCCGCTTCATGAGTCATTCGATCAAGCGCTTATAGACTATTTGGTAGCGAACGCCTTGCGTCCAATCCGGGCGCCAGGGACCTTCCCACGTCAGTTGTGAGGAGCAGGCTTGTCGAGGTCGTAGATTGCGCCCCAATCACCCGACGCCACGAGGAAAGCCGTCCCTTCCCATGGGCGGCTGCTTGACTGGTAGTTTGTCTTTTCGTCCTGGCCCCAAAAGATATAGCGCACGCCCAACGCTTTTGCGACGTCACGCCAGTTTGGCGCGCCGTTCATCAAGGCCGTTAACTGATCATTGATCTTGCCGTAATCGAACCCTTCGGTCCACAAATGCCCAGGGTAGCCAGCCACAGCTTTGCGGCCTTGCAACAAAACTGGATGATTGAAGGTGGGCCAGGTGGCGAATCGGGCGTCCATCGGCAAGGGCCGAAGTGCGGTGCCGATGTGATCGAGCCTGGCTCGCTCGATCAATCCAAAACCCGGATGTCCAGCAGTCAGGCCGCCAAGCAGGGTCACAAATCCCGAACCGAAGAGCAGTAGACATGTTACGGCCCGTTCCGGAAAGACCCAGCGCCCAATGAGGTCGCTCCACAGAAAAGGCAGGATAATAAAATAACCCCACACCATGAGCTTCAGATTGTCCCATTCCCACGGCGCGGTTTGAACAAAATAGCCGACGCCGAAAATCACGACTGCCGTCAATACAAAAGCGATATCCGCTGGTGGCCTGTCGCCCCAACGCCACTTGCCCTTCCAGATACGCCAGAAGCACAATCCAACAAACACCAATACCAATGGCACCCACAAACCGAAGTTGGGCAGCCAAAACTGGAAAAACGGAGCGATGACGCCGTTCCACGTTTTTTGCAACAGCAGACCGAACGACGTGGAAGATCCAAAATCCTTTGGCCCAAGTCGGAAGAAAGGCGCAGCGAACTCGGTCGAATCCTGAGCCCATCCGGGATGCCACTTCAGTACCGATGCTGCCCGGAACTGATCGGTAGTTAGCCACACACAAAAAGTGGCCGGGAGGAAAGCCACGATCATCAAGGCGGCGGCGTGTCTGCGAATCGGCGCGCCGCGGAAGATTTCGGGCCACATCTTTGGATGCGAAATCAAGCGACCGATGCCAGCAAAGCCCTCATTGCGAACCAGATTAACCATAAATTTGATTTCGCTTGCGCGTTCGAAAAACAATCCGACAACCAATACGATGGTTAGCGCGATGAAGGTGTGCAGGTGAAACAGCGGCATCGACGCGTAAATCGAAAGCTCGACCCACCAGGGCAGGGGACCTTTCTTGTAGCCGCGAACGTCAACTGCGACGGGCTCACTCTTGACCCCGCCTTCGGATTGGCCGGGGTCATCCGCCTTCGCCGCGGCTACGTTAGACGAGCCGACCACGGCTACCGGAGATTGGGTAAAGAATTTTTCGCGCCAATGCCAGAGCAGCACGAGACCGGCCGGAATCGCGTAGAGCCAGCCGCGCTGCGTAACCAGCATCGATAACGCAATGCTTTTCCAGGCAATAGGCTTTTTCGCGATATCTGCTGCCGCGCCCTGATAATCCAAAAACTTGAATGTCTTTACAAACTGGAATCCGGCTATACCGCCGTTGAACAAAAAGCCTGCAACAGCGAACGTGCCGCCCCACCGGTAGAACCCGTAAAAGATTGCGAGTGAAGCGAGCAATCCGACCCAGACTAACCCGACTAGCAGATCGATGTGAACCAGTGAAAGCAGCGCGTTGAACAGGTCGATGCCCGCCGGGTATCTTAGTTTGCTGCCGGTAAAGATCGGATTGTCCGGCCAAAGAGGGACGCCATTGCCGAAATTCTTGATGAGCGTCAGGTGCAATGAGAGATCGCCCAGATTATTAGGGGACTGAATCTTTAGTTCGCTGCTATCGATATACAGCAGCCAGACAAACGATCGCAAAGCGAAGGCGGCGAAACAGATTGCAACCGCCCAGAACCATACGTTGCGATAGCGCATCAGGGCCGACGGAATCGCAATCTTCATGTCTTCGCTCCCGGAAGGTTTTCGTTGCTTTTGTTCCGTTGCTGGCCCAGTAGCGGGTTTCGGTTGAATCGCGCTGTCTCGGGTCCCAAGAAGAGCCGCGATTGCAAATGCAGCGCCACACACCAGTGCCAGAGCTGCGCTTACCGTGTTTAATCCTCTTCCGGCAAGTCCCAGGAGAACTCCGCAGACCACCGACAAATTAACGAATGTGACCCCAGCTGTGACCCACTTCATGGAGCTTTAGTGGGTTCCGGAGAAGGTGAAGGTGACGGAGAAGGTGAGGGTTTCGGTGCGCTGCCATCAAAGTCCGGCGCTTTGCCTGGGAACACGTCTTTAAACACTTTGGCGCTGAAAAAGATCTTGGATGGGTCCTGGTAGTTACGAAGCGTCATCATGTCTGTGTAATAGACGCCTTTCAATTTTGACTCGACGTCTTTGATCTTGTCTTGCTGGACCATGAGGAAATCGCCATCGAGATTGGCGGGCATATTCCCTCCTTCATAGTAGCCGACGCGGTCGAAGTCGCCCAGTACCCAGGGGAGCGGATAGATACTCGATCGAATCAGATGTCCCGTGAGATGATAGTTGGAGGGATCTCGCTTCGCCAGCGTTAGAAGCGGTTTCGTCAATTTCCACATATCGTTGTACGTTTGGACGTACGCGTACGGCTCTTCTGGAGAAGAACACCTGAAATAATTCAACCAGATGCTTGAGGCCAGGGATAGGGACAACAGCACACCGATTGTGCGTTGCACGAGACGCAAATGTTTTTGGCGAACGAACAAGATCGCCCCGCCGAAGACGTACAGCAGTGGCCAGCCAAAACTGATAACGCACCACGGCGTCTTGTATTTGACGTAACTGTACGCGACGAAGCTGCCCGCGCCATAGATCGCCAAATAACGGACATAAAGGTTAACCTTCTGGCAAAACTTGCACCGAAAGAGAATGGCAATGCCAAGAATGAACGACAAAATCAGCCCGACCAGCATTGGCAGTTCGTAACCGAAGAAGTCCGCCCGGCTGATCTCCCACGACGGCCCCACAATCTTCAGCCAATAATCCCACGCCTTTTCGTGGCCGTGACCCGTGGCGCCAGTCTCGCTCCATGCCTTGAACGCCAAATACAGACCCTTGACACCGTCCCAGTTAAAGAAGGTTCCCGAATAGAAGAAGACGTACGCGAATGCGCCCACAATGACGATCATGGCGAGATCGATCCAGCTCCAGGTTTGCTTTGCAGGCTTGGCGTCTGGAATCCGGCTTAGCCAGTTAAAACCTGCCAGCACTGGAATGGCAGCGATCGCGCAGATAATATGAATGGCGAAGGTTTCCTTCGTGAGAATCATGCCGGTTAACCCCACACCGGCCAACCACAAGTAGGTCAACGTGCCGCGTCGCCACAAACCGAGCAGCCCCAAAATGAACATCATTGAGAAGAACTGCAGCCATACTTCGTGAATGGCGTAACGGCCGTAGAAAACGAAACCGGGCGATATTGCCATGGCCAGCGCAGCGATTCGGCTGACGTTTTTTCCTACGAGTGGCTCGAACTTCAGCGCAAGCCACACACAAGCGATGCTCACCAGTACGACGGGCAAACGCAGCGCCCACACGTTGCGTCCAAACAAACTCTCAAACAGCAGAAGAACGTAAAAGTGAAGCGGACCGTGATAATTGGTCGGATCGTACCGGTAAAACCCGTTCTTCATCACCTGATCGACGAACCACCCGTTGATGCCCTCGTCGAAGTGGGGTGGCTTGATACCCAGGAGGAAGAAGCGCAGGAAGGCTGCCAGCGCGAGGATTAACCACGGCACCCAGTCCGTTCCCTCGAAACGAACCTTCCACCGCTGCAGGTAGTAATCGCTCACTCGCGCTGTAGCGGGAGCAGATTCTACTAGCGCGTTGCTCTCGGCACTGCTAGTACGCGCTGCCATGCGCATCCTTGTCACCGGTGGCTGCGGATTCATCGGGAGCAACTTTATTCGGTATATTTTGCAACATTACAAGCCCGCATACGTCACTAATGTCGATGTGCTCACTT
>Ga0310810_10012012_pt1 | contig 10147 bp, 5 predicted proteins | sample NCmetagenome_FD_207641 | JGI IMG/M metagenome (GOLD analysis project Ga0310810, IMG submission 207641) | Soil microbial communities from experimental microcosm in Duke University, North Carolina, United States - NC | ecosystem: Engineered > Artificial ecosystem > Soil microcosm > Unclassified ...
TGTTCAGGCGCCGCTCGTGTCTGGAACGTCCCGAGATTCTGCCGGCGTCCCGTCTTGGCTCCTGCTTCGTAGCAATAACGGGCCGCGGACTGCTCGAGCTTCGCCGCCATGCCGGAATCGGCGCAGCGGTTGCACCCGGAGGAGAGGTCGAGGAACGGGATGTGAACGGGAGGACCGACATGGCGAAGTGTGACGTATGCGGGAACGATTACGACAAGGCCTTTCAGGTCATCAGGTCGGGAAGGTCTCACACTTTCGACAGTTTCGAATGCGCGATTCATGCGCTGGCGCCGGAATGCGCACATTGCCATTGCCGGATCATCGGACATGGGATCGAAGCGCGGGGCGCGATGTACTGCTGCGCCTACTGCGCCCGTGAAGCCGGTGTATCCGGCGTAGCCGACCGCGTCTGACGCGAGGTCGGGACGCGTCAACCACGCTCAGTCGGTTCGCGGCCGCCGCAGTTGCCGCGTGCCCCGCTAGGCCGCAGCGCGGCGACGGCGGGTCCGCGCGGCACGGCGTGCCGAGGCCCTGCGGGCGGCCGCCGGCCGCCGTCGCGCAGCACTCTTCGCCTGACGCGACAGCGCACTTCTGGATGCCGCCTTCCGCCCTTCATGCTTGAGCGCACGGCTGACCGCGCGTGACCGGCGCGCTGACGGCCGCGTGTGTCGGCGGGCGGCGGCGGTAGCGGCCTTCGCGCTTCGCCTCGTCTCGGCCTTCGCGCTTTTCGGCGGGCGCGGGAGCTTCACGCCGGAGCGGCGCGCCTTCGAAAGGCCGATCGCGATGGCCTGCTTCGTCGAGCGCGCCCCATGCTTGCCCTCGCGAACGTGATGAATCTCCTCGCGGACGAACTCGCCGGCCTGCGTGGATGGAGCCTTCCCGGCGCGCTTGTCCTGACGAGCGCGTTTCAATGTGGTTTCTTCTGGCACAACAATCCTCCAGTTCTCTTCTCCACAGCTATGCCGTTCTCCCCTCACCAAAACGTGCAACGTGCGCGCCGTTCGGGGCCGCGGCTCGTCGCCGAGCTGCAGCACGGGGCTCGCGGTCGTGGCGCGCAGGTTGCAATTTACTGATCACCGAACGAGCGATCTCAGGAGGATTCGTATGGCTGAGAAACGTCCCGCTACGGTAGCGCGCGAGGATCGAACACTGACACGTCGCGACCCCTACCGGTCGCTGGGCGGCCGGGCACACCCGTTCGATCGATTTGCCGAGGAGATCGATCGACTCCTCGACGACTTCGGATTTGGCAGAGCCAGCCTCCGATCCGCCGGCCGCGGCGGAAGCCTGACGCCATGGCAAGGGGCGGCCGATTGGTCTTTGTGGACGCCCGAGGTTGAGGTCTTCCAGCGCAACAATGAGGTGGTCGTACGCGCCGATCTGCCGGGACTCAAAAAGGAAGACGTCACGGTCGACGTGACCGACGATGCGATCACGATTGCCGGCGAGCGCCGGGAGGAACACGAGCAAGAGCGGGCAGGTACGTATCAGTCCGAGCGCAGGTACGGAAGCTTCTGCCGTGTCCTGCCGCTCCCGGCGGGTGCGATCGGCGATCAGGCGAAGGCCACTTTCAAGAACGGCGTGCTCGAGATCACCATGCCGGCGCCGCCAGAGCAGGTCACACGGGGCCGACGTCTCGAGATCGCCGAAGGCGGCGGCACGACGTCATAGCCCGGCCCGGGATGGTTTGAGGTCGGGGGCGGCCGGGGGCAACGAAGCAGCCCTAGTCCGCGCTACTTCGCTTTGATGTCGTACACCGTGACCGTGTCCTGGTTCCGCACGTAGAGGCGGCCGCCGCTGACGACGGGGTGGGCCCAGCTCGGGAGTCCTTTGTCCGCGATCTGGAAGCGTCCCTTTTCCTTATAGCCGTCGGGCGACGCCGCGGCGAGGCCGACCATGTTGTTCTCACCCTGGATATAGAGGTTGCCGTCGGCGAAGCTGACCGACCCCTTGCCCACGCTGCGATCGCGCCACATCTGCTTGCCGGTGGCGAACTCCAGGCACGTGAGGATCGAGTCGTTGAAGCCGTAGAGATAACCGTTCACCAGCACCACGCCGCCGTGATGGTTCTTCATGTTGCGCGTGAAGTAGATCTCCTTCGCCTTGACCTCGCCGTTCTGCACGGAGAGATCGAGCAGCCCCGCGCCGGTGTCGTAGTTGGAGGTGAAGAAGACCTTGTTGTCGAAGAAGATCGGCGTCGTGATGTTGGCGGTGCTGTTGGCGGCGTTCGGATAGCGGAACATCAGCTTGCCGTCGGACGCGCGCACGCCGACGCCGGCGCTCGCAGTGAACGTCATGTAGGTCCGCACGCCGCCGACATCGGCGACGATGGGCGACGAATAGCCCGCGGGATCGCTCAGATCCTTGCTCTGCCACACGGTCTTGCCCGTCATCTTGTCCAGCTTCACCATGCCGGCGCCCGGGCCGCCGGGGGTGACGATGACGTGCGCGCCGTCGACGAGCGGCGACTCGCTGATCAGCCAGCGCAGCTGCCGGCCGCCGAAATCCTTCAGGATGTTGCGCTGCCAGACGGCCGTGCCGTCAGTCTTCAGGCAGGCGAGGTCGCCATTCTCCGTGAGCACGTAGAGCCGATCGCCGTCGACGGTCGGCGTGCCGCGCGGTCCGGGACCCTGATCGTTGGTCTCGGCCGGACCGATCGACTTCGACCAGACCTGCTTGCCGTCGGCGCGATTGAGGGCCACAACCGTGCTGAAGGTCGCCCGATCCTTCTGCATCCCCTGCAGGAAAACCCGGTCGCCCGCGACGGCCATCGAGCCATAGCCGTTGCCGAGATTGCCGGCGGTCCAGACGACCGCGGGCCCATTCGCCGGCCATTGCTGCAACAGACCGGTCTCCTTCGAGATGCCCGTGCGATCTGGACCCTGCCACTGCGGCCAATCAGCTGCATTCAACGCAACCACGCTGAGTATCGCCGCGGCTGCGACGGACAGTATCTTTTTCATCGCGATTTCTCCTGCGACGGCTCAGTCAATTCCCAACGCCACAATGCCCAGCTTCCAATCAACTCCCAACTCCCAAGTTCCAAAACTCCCAAAACTCTCAAAATCCCCAAAACTCTCAACCGCGAAAATTGAAGTTGGGCGTTGGGAGTTAATTGGGCGTTGCGGCGTTGTGGAGTTGCGCGAGTTGACATCTGCCCGTTAGAAAGACACTCCCGCTGTAAGCCCGAACGTCCGCGGACGGCCGGATTCTCCGATGAACCCAGATGGCGCGATCCTCGGGTCGTACTGGAACGCGACCGGGACATATTTCGTGTCGAACGCATTGCGGAGCCATCCTTCCGCGAACACCCGCGCGCCGCGCGCGCCGAACCGGAAGTTGGTGAGGGAGTACGCGTCCTGCTCCGCCAGGTTGGTGTCGTCGTACTTGAACGCGCCGTAGAAGACGACCTCCGCGCGGCCATAGAGCCGGATCGCGGACGAGAGCCGGTGCGAGAGGTCGGTGCCGAACGACGCGGTGTAGTCCGGCGTGTTCGGGATCTTCTTGTCCGACACGTCCGCCCCGCTCGACGTCGTCCCCGCGCCGAAGCGGGCGCGGGTGACGCCGAAGCTGGCGAAGACCGCGGCGTCGGCGCTGGCCTTGGCGTTCAGCTCGAACTCGACGCCGCTGCTGCGCGCCTTGCCGACGTTCGAGATGAAGAACTGTCCCGGCACCTGGGGGTTCGGCAGGTTGAGCTGCAGATCCTGCCAGTCGATGGAAAAGACCGCGAGATTGGCCAGGACGCGGCGGCCGGCCCACGCGCTCTTCAGGCCGCCCTCGACATTCCACGTGTGCTCTTCGTCGTACGACTCTTTCCCCGCGGGCGACGCCGGGTTGAAGCCGCCGGCCTTGAAGCCGCCTGTCACGGAAACGTAGGCCATCGCGTCAGGCTGCACGCGGTACGAGAACGCCACCTGCGGGGACACGTTCGAGAACGACTTCTCGGTGTTGACGTTCACCGGCAGGCCGATGATCGCCGGCGCGACGAAGAACGTCGACAGGTCCGCCTTGCGGTTCTCGCGATCGAACCGCGCGCCCAGGGTCACGTCGGCCTTGTCGGTGAATGCGATCGTGCCGTTGCCGTAGACGCCGACGCCCGTGTCGTCGAGCGCCGCCTCGGGCGAGTGCTGCGCCACGGCAAACGGGATGAAGGGCGAGAGCACGAACGGCGCGAAATTGTTCACGGCGTCCTGGTCGTAGTTCTGCGTGAAGAGGAACACACCGCCCTGCCATTTGAGCGAGGCCTTCTTTCCGAGCGACACCGCGCCGGCCGGGGCCGACGCGAACCGCACTTCCTGCGTGAACTGGGTGTCCTTCTCGGCATTGGTGCGGGTGAGCAGCGGCGCCGCGGTGTAATCCAGGTCGGTCAGATCGTCCGTCTTCCAGTGGACGATGCCGGTCGTCGAGGCAAACGTGAACTTCTGCCCGGCGTGCCGTGCCAGAAACGTCGCCGCGTTGACGTCGCGGTCGGTGTGCCCTTCGACGTCGCGCGAGGTGTGCCACGGGCGCGCGCGCAGCGCCGCCAGGTCGTTCAACGCGTAATCGCCGTCGCGGGCGCGTTCTCCCGTGTAGATGACCCGCGCCTCCCAATTCGCCGCCGGCGTCAGCAGCAGCTGCGCCTTGCCGAAGGTCGCGTCCCGCGAATCGACGTCGTGCCCCGTGATGTCGTTCGTCGTGAAGCCGTCGCGCTGCGAGTGGCCGATCGCGAAGCCGACCGCCGCCTTCTTCCCGATCGGGCCGGAGGCGTTCGCGCGCACGTCCACAGCGCCGAAGTTGCCGAATGGGACGAGGGCGGAACCGGTCCACTTCGTCAAGGACGGCCGGGTGCTGCTGATGTTAACGAGCCCGCCGAGGGTATTGCGGCCGAAGAGCGCGCTCTGCGGCCCGCGGACGAACTCCAGCTGCGCGACGTCGAGAAACTCGATGCTCGAGGAGTTGGTGTTGAGCTGCGGGACGCCGTCGATGTTCGTCGTGATGGCGGGATTCGCCGGACTCGACCCGATGCCGCGGAAGCGCGGATTGCTGAGCTTTCGCGCCGTGAAGTCGCTGAAGTAGGTATTGGGCGCGTAGATCGACGCCTCGCCGATGCTGTTCATGCCGCCGTTCCAGAGCGAGTCCAACGGGACGAGCGTCAGGCTCACGGGAAGCTGCTGGGGATCGGCGGGCTCCTTCTGCGCCGTGACGGTCACGGTCGGCAGCGTGATCTGCGGGGGCGCCTGCGCCGCCTGGGCGAGCGCGAGGGACGGGGTCACCACGACGCTTAGGACGGCGGCGAGGCTCGTGAGGCCGGAGCGATTCAAGACCATGCGCATCATTATGCAACGGAGATACGACAGGACCGGCTCGTCCGCTCACCGTCCGTCCCGAACCTTGTCCCTTCCGCCTAAAGGCGGAAGCTACGAGTTCTCTCTGTCCCTTCGGCCTAAAGGCGGAAGCTACGAGTTCTCTCTCGGGGGAGCCCGTAGCTTCCGCCTTCAGGCGGAAGAGGTGTACGGGGTTCTCCCTCGTGGGTGACTGTAGCTTCCGGCTTCAGCCGGAAGAGAAACAGCGTGCGGTAAGATGGCGTAAAAGAGTGAAGACCATGCGAAGAAGACTCATCCTGCTCGCACCCGTCGTGCTGGTGTTCGGAGTGTTCGCTTCCGCACAGGCGCCGGCGCCTTCGGGCGCCGCCCGGGGCCGCCGCGTGGCGCTCGGAGACTGGCCGGAATCGCGCGGACCCCATCGAGACGGCGTGTCGGACGAAAAGGGACTGATCGACAAGTGGGCGCTGAACGGCGAGAACTTCCTCTGGCGCGCCCCCTACGGCGGCCGCTCCGCGCCGGTCGTCATGGGCAACCGCGTCTACGTGCAGAACCCCTCCGGCCTCGGCGAGTCGCTTCAGGAGCGGGTCATGGCGCTCGACGCCGACACCGGCAAGGTCGTCTGGGAATACAAGTTCAATGTCTTCCAGAGCGACGTCCCCCCGCATCGCGTGGGCTGGGCCTCCCCTGCCGTCGATCCCGAGACCGGCAACCTGTATGTCATGGGCGTCGGCGCGACGGTCATCGCATTGAACAAGGACGGCAAGCTGCTGTGGGATCGATCGATCGGCGAGGAGTTTTCCGCCTTCACCACGCACGGCGGCCGGACGACGTCGCCGCTCGTGGACGGCGACCTGGTCATCGTCAGCGCCGCAATCTCAAGCTGGGGTGCGGGGTCGCCGCGGCAGCACCGGTTCGTCGCACTCGATAAACGGACCGGCGAGATGATCTGGATCGCGAGCCCCGGCGGCCGGCCCTACGACACGAACTACGCCGCACCGCTGATTGCCACGATCAACGGCACGCGGCTGCTCATCAGCGGCAGCGGTGACGGCGGCATCTATGCGCTGAAGGCGCAGACCGGCGAGAAGGTGTGGGGCTACATCGCCGCCAAGCGCGCGATCAACACCGGCGTCGCCGTGTCGGGCAACACCGTGATCATCTCGCATGGCGACGAGAACCTCGACGTGAACGAGCTCGGCATGATCGCCGCGCTCGATGGATCGCAAACCGGCGACATCAAGACGACGAAGTGGGCCCAGAAGGGGGATCAGTTCGGCTTCTCGTCGCCGGTCATCGACGGCCGCCGCGTCTATCAGGTCGAAAACGGATCGCGGCTGAAGGCCTACGACCTCGAAAAGGGCACGCTCCTCTGGACGCAGACGCTCGGTACCGTGCAGAAGGCCCCGCTCGTCCTCGCCGACGGCAAGCTGTACGTCGGCACCGAAAGCGGCAGGTTCTTCATCGTCCGGCCGTTCCAGGACCACGCCGAGATCCTGAGCTCCGTCGAGCTGCCCCTGAGCAAGGACGACAATGCCGGGCAGTCCGCGGGCCTTCCCGAACCCGTGTTCGCCGGCGCGGCGATTTCGCGCGGCCGCATCTTTTTCGTGTCGACCGGCGGCGTCTACGCGATCGGGCCGAAGGCCGCAAAGACCACGACCGGCACGGCCATCGACGAACCTGCCGTGAAAGGCGAGGGAGACCCCGCATGGGTGCAGGTGTCGCCGACCGAGCTGGTCCTGAAGCCCGGGCAGGCCGTGAAGCTGCACGTCAAGCTGTTCGACGCGAAGGGCCGCTTCCTGCGCGACGAACCAGCGGCGACGTGGACGCTCACCGGGCTGAAAGGAGCGGTCGCGGCCGACGGTACGTTCACCCCTGACCCGGGGACGCCCGAGCAGGCGGGCACGATCAAGGCGTCGGTCGGCGCGCTTGCCGGCGAGGCGCGCGCGCGTGTCGCGCGCCCGGTCCCATGGACCGAGACCTTCGATGGGTTCGCAGACGGCGCCGTCCCGCCCGGATGGATCTCGGTGACGACGGGCCGCATGGCGGTGGGCACGCTGGACGGCCAGAAAGTGCTCGTGAAGGCTCCCGATGAAACCATCTTCAAACGGTTCCGCGCGTTCGTCGGCCCCGTGGAGATGTCGAATTACACCGTCGAAGCCGACGTGCGCGGGACGACGCGGCGGCGGCAGATGGCGAACATGGGGGTCACGGCGCAACGCTACTCGCTGGTGATCTACGGCAACGCGCAGGAGATCAAGATCGAGCCCTGGGAACCGGAGACGCACCGTTCGGCGGTCAAGCCGTTCGAATGGAAGGCCGACACCTGGTATCACCTCAAGCTGCGGGTCGAGAACATGCCGGACGGCAAGGTGCGCGCGCGCGGCAAGGCGTGGGCCGTGGGCCAGCCGGAGCCGGAGGCATGGCTGATCGAGAAGATCGATCCAATCGGCAACCACAAAGGGGCGCCGGGGTTCTTCGTGGACGCCGAGTTCGGCGCCTACGTCGACAACATCAAGGTCACGTCAAACCAATGAAGAAGATCTATCTCGCGATCGCTGTCGTACTCGCCGCTGCAGGGGTCTTCCGCCTCGAGGCGAAAGGAACAATGAGCGACCCGGGCACCGGCGACTGGCCCATGTGGGGCGGGACGCCCGACCGCAACATGGTCTCGAACATGAAGGGCCTGCCGCTCGACTGGGACGTGAAGACGAAGAAGAACGTGAAGTGGGTCGCGGATCTCGGTTCACAGACCTACGGCAATGTCGTCGTCGCCGGCGGCATGGTGTTCGTCGGCACGAACAACGAGGGGATGCGCGATCCCAAGCAGCCCGGCGATCGCGGCGTGCTGATGGCGTTCAAGGAGGACACGGGCGAGTTCCTGTGGCAGCAGACGCACGAGAAGCTCACGTCAGGCCGCGCCAACGACTGGCCCTACCAGGGCGTCGCCTCGTCGCCGCTCGTCGAGGGGAACAAGCTCTATTACGTGAGCAACCGCGGCGTGCTGTGGTGCCTCGACATCAACGGCTTCAAAGACGGCAACCAGGGACCGGTCACCGACGAGAAACTCACCGGCCCCAAGGACGCGGATGTGCTCTGGTCGTTCGACATGATGGAGCAGGTCGGCTCGTACCCGCACAACCTGTCGAACTCGTCGCCGGTGAGCTTCGGCAAGCTGGTCTTCGTCAGCACGTCGAACGGCCAGGACGAGAGCCACGTCCACATCCCGTCGCCGAAGGCGCCGTCGATCATTGCGGTCGACAAGGTGACGGGCGAGCTCGCGTGGGAAGACAACTCGGTCGGCGACAAGATCCTGCACGGGCAGTGGTCCACGCCTTCGGTCGGCAAGATCGGCGGCGTCGATCAGGTCGTCAGCGCGCAGGGGGACGGCTGGGTCCGCGGCTACGAAGTCCTCACGGGCAAGAAGCTCTGGGAATTCGACACCAACCCCAAGGAATCGGTCTGGCCGAAGACCCGCAACGAGGTCATCGGCACGCCCGTGATTTACGAAGACAAGGTCTACATCGCGAACGGCCAGGACCCGGAGCACGGCGAAGGCGTCGGCCACATGTACGCGATCGACGCGACCAAACGCGGCGACATCACGAAGACCGGGCTGGTCTGGCACAAGGACATCCGCCGCTCCATCTCGACGCCCTCGATCGCCGACGGACTGGTCTACATCCCCGACTTCAGCGGCTTCCTGCACTGCTTCGACGCGAAGACGGGCCAGGAGTACTGGACGCACGACGTGTTCGCGGCCGTCTGGGGCTCGACCATGGTGGTCGAAGGACGTGTCTACCTCGGCGACGAAGACGGCGACGTCGTCGTCCTCCAGGCCGGGAAGACCAAGAAGGTGCTGGCCGAGATGAACATGGGGAGCGCCGTCTATGCGACGCCGGTTCCCGCGCACGGCCGGATCGTCCTGAACAACCGGAACCAGCTGTTTTCGCTATCCATTGATGGCAAGTAGGGAAGTGACCGGCCGACGGCCATTCACGAAGATCACGAAGGCCACAAAGATCACAAAGAACCTTTTCGGGTTTGCCTTTGTGGTCTTTGTGAGCTTCGTGGGCTTTGTGGAGAGCCCGTGGGCCGTGCAGACAAGCCAGGCGTGGCCGCAATTTCGCGGCAACCCGCGGCTCACGGGCGTTGCGACCGAGGTCCCGGCGACGCTGTCGCTCAAATGGACCTATGAAGCGGGCGAGGCGATCGAGTCGTCCGCCGCGATTGCCGACGGCGTCGCCTACATCGGCGCCGGGAACGGCGATCTGCTCGCCCTCGACCTCCAGACCGGCAAGCTGCGATGGAAGTACTCGACGCCGAATCTCTTCGGCGAGTCCTCCCCCGCTGTGGCCGGCGGCCTGGTCTACATCGGCGATCTGGCCGGCACGCTGCACGCGGTCAACACGAAGGACGGATCGAAGGCCTGGACCTTCAAGACCGGCAGTGAAGTGAAGTCGTCGCCGGTCATCGCAGGTGAGCGGGTGCTGATCGGATCGTACGACACCTATCTCTACTCGCTCGATCGGCAGACCGGCAAGCTCGGATGGAAGCTGAAGACCGACGGCCAGGTGCACGCGACGCCCGCCGTGGTGAACGGGATCATCTATTTCGGCGGGTGCGACGAACGGTTCCGGGCCGTCCGCGCGACCGACGGGCAGGTGCTGTTCCAGGTGCCGCTCGACGCGAACACCGGCTCGTCCGCCGTCGTCGACGGCAACCGCGCCTATCTCGGGACGTTCAACAATGAAGTCGTGGCGATCGACCTCGCCGCGAAAAAGATTGTGTGGCGCTACAAGAACCCGGACCGCGAGTTCCCCTACTACTCGTCCCCGGCCCTGGCG
>Ga0310810_10012013_pt1 | contig 10146 bp, 13 predicted proteins | sample NCmetagenome_FD_207641 | JGI IMG/M metagenome (GOLD analysis project Ga0310810, IMG submission 207641) | Soil microbial communities from experimental microcosm in Duke University, North Carolina, United States - NC | ecosystem: Engineered > Artificial ecosystem > Soil microcosm > Unclassified ...
GCGCGCCCGCGATGATCTCCAAAACCGCCCAGTTCCGAGAGCATCGCTGTTTGACAACGTCATTGTGGTACCGTAACTTACAAGATTATCCATGATACGCAGCATGACCGGGTTCGGAGCCGCGACGGGTCGCTTCGGCGCGCAACGGGTGACCGTCGAGCTTCGCACGGTGAACCACCGCTTCTTCAACTCCAACATCAAGCTGTCCGGCGCCATGTCGCGCTGGGAAAGCGAGGTGCGCGAGGTCCTGCGTAAGGCCATCGCGCGCGGACACGTCTCGCTCTCCGCGCGCACGGAACGCGATGCTCCGGGCGAGAATGTTCCGATGGTGGATGAACGGCGCTTCGCCGACTATGTGGACGTCATACGCGCGCTGCAGAAAAAACACGGACTGTCCGCCGAGCTCGATGTGTCGGCCATTCTGCGGCTGCCCGATGTGTTAGGCAGCGAGGCGTACGAGGAGACCGGAACGGCGGAGGAGCTCACCGCCATCGTTCACGATGCGGTCACCGCCCTCACGCGGATGCGCGACGCGGAAGGGGCGCGCATCGAGATGGTGCTCGAGGATCGTATCGGCATCGTCGAGCAGGCGCTCGATCGCATCGCGGCGCGCGCGCCCGAACGGCTGGTCTTGGAGCGCGAACGGTTGCGCCAAGCGGTGCAGGAGCTCGCAGGCGGTGTCGACGTCGAGCCGCACAGGTTGGCGCAGGAAATCGCGATCCTCGCCGATCGCCTCGACGTCGCGGAAGAAGTGGATCGGTTTCGCTCGCACGTGCAGGCGTTCCGGTCGACGTTGCACGGAAACACGGACGCCCAGGTCGGCAAGCGACTCGGGTTCCTGTTGCAGGAGATGCTGCGCGAAGCAAACACCACGGGTAGCAAGGCACGCGACGCTGTGATGACGCACGACGTGGTCGCCGTGAAGGAGGAGCTGGAGCGGATCGCCGAACAGGTGGAGAACATCGAGTGAACGTCTTTCCGGTAATCCTCTCGGCACCGTCGGGGGGCGGCAAGACGACCATCACGCGCGCGCTGCTCGCCCGGCGCCCGGACGTCGGCTACTCGGTGTCGTGCACGACGCGACCGCCGCGCCCGCACGAAGTGAACGGCAAGGACTATTATTTCTTGTCGACCGCCGAGTTCCTCGAGCGCCAGCAGCAGGGCGAGTTCGCGGAGTCGGCCGCAGTACACGGCCACTTGTACGGCACGCTGCGCAGTGAGGTCACCCGTGTGTTGGGCGAGGGACGGCACGTCATCATGGACATCGACGTGCAGGGCGCGGCGCAGTTCCGCGCCGCGTTCCCCGAATCGGTGCTGATCTATGTGCTGCCGCCGTCGGGCGAAGTGTTGCTGGAACGGCTGCGTCGCCGTCAAACGGAGACGCCCGAAGCGTTGAAGAAGCGGCTCGTCAGTGCGTTGGGCGAGCTCAGAGCGGTACCGATGTTTCAGTACGTCGTGCTGAACGATGAGCTCGATCAGGCAGTCTCCAACGTGTCGCGCATCATCGACGCCGAGGGCCTGCGCCGCGAACGGCTGCAGAACGTGGAACGCGATGTGCGGCACATCATCGAGCGGTTGGAAAAAGAACTTGGGCCATGAAGCAGGGCCACGCTTTCGTCAGGCCTTGTCCGGTTTTGTCCGTTTTTTGTCCGCCTTCCAGGAGAGCATTGCATGCAGGTGTACACCCCGGCCGACGTCGCGAAGCGCGCGGCCAACAAGTATCTCGGCGTGCTCATCGCGGCCAAGTACGCCCGGCTGCTCAATGAGTTTCCGCGCACGATGAGCGAGGCGCGCGAGAAGAAACTCACCACGCGGGCCCTCGAAGAGCTCACGAACGAGGAAGGCATCGCGTACCGCGTGATCCCGCGCCGCACCCGTTAGGCACTGGTCCGCGGTGCGCCCGTTCGGTGGTGCGCGCATCGTCCTCGGCGTCAGCGGGGGCATCGCGGCCTACAAGTCGGGGTGGGTCGCGCGGCTGCTCGCGGCGGCCGGTGCCGAAGTCGACGTGGTGATGACGCGCGCCGCGGCGCAGTTCATCGCGCCGCTCACGTTCGAAGCGCTCACCGGACGCGCCGTCCACACCGACCTGTTTTCTCCCGGACGCGCGCTCGACCATATCCATCTCGCGCGGGACGCCGACGCGCTGGTGGTCGCACCCGCGACCGCCGATTTTCTCGCGCGAGCCGCGCACGGACGCGCCGATGATCTTCTCGCGGCATGTCTGCTCGCGACCACCGCGCCCGTGATCTTGTTTCCCGCGATGAACGACGCGATGTGGGCGCACCCGCAAACGCAGCGCAACGCGTTACACCTGCGCGACCTCGGCTACACCGTGGTCGATCCCGATGTCGGCGCACTCGCCGCGGGCGAGGGAAGCGGACCGGGTCGCATGCCCGAACCCGAGACCATCGTCGCGCACGTGGGCCGCGTCCTCGACGACGCATCGTTCCGCGGACGCACCGTGGTCGTGACCGCGGGCCCGACGCGTGAACCGGTGGACCCGGTTCGGTTCCTGTCCAACCGCAGCAGCGGCAAGATGGGGGTGGCGATCGCGTCCGCTGCGTGGCGGCGCGGGGCGCGTGTCGTGCTCATCGCCGGCCCCCTCGAGGTGCCGGAGCCGGTCGGCCCGTCGCTCGTGCGTGTCGAGACCACGGACGAGATGGCGGAGGCCGTTAGGCAGGCGCTGCCCGGCGCGGACGCCCTCGTCATGGCGGCGGCACCGGCCGACTTCCGGGCCGCCGATCCCGCGACGAGCAAGCTCAAAAAGGCCGACGGTCCGGCGTCCATTGCGCTCGCGAGCACCACCGACATCCTCGCGTGCACCGTTAGGCATCGCCCGCCGGGCCTCGTCACCGTCGGCTTCGCGCTCGAGACGGATCACCTGCTGGAGAGCGCGCGCACCAAGCTGGCCGACAAGCAGCTCGACCTCATCGTCGCCAACAGCGCGCGGGAACCCGACGCCGGCTTCGGCGCCGACACCAACCGCGTCACCATCCTCGCACCCGACGGCTCCTCTGACGCGATCCCCGTCATGTCCAAGACGTCGCTCGCCGACGTCATCCTCGACCGCGTCGAGGCCCTCCTGCGTGCACGCTGAGGAGCTGCTCCGCCGCTACCTCGAGCAGCGGCGCGAGCAAGGCGACGTCGAGCTCGTGCTCGACACGATGTCGGTGGAAGACGTGATGCGAATCATCGGCGCCGCGCGTCGCGCACGAGGCGATGAGGCGCCGTCGCCTGCCGCTCCTCAGGACTGGCGCTATGCACTTCGCAGTGCGGGCGCACAGGCGCCAGCCGCGACGGCACCCGCGCCACCCATCGAAGTCGCGCCACCCGAAATACGCACGCCGACGAGCCCACCCGCCGCGATCCCTCCCGATGGTCTGGTGGTGGGTAGTGAAGGCAACGAGCTCTTCGGCGGCGAGACGGCGCAGTGCCGCACCGTGGACGATGTGGCTGCGCTCATCAACGCATGTCGCAGGTGCGATCTCTATCGGACGGCCAAGAATCCGGTTCCGGGCGAAGGCAGCGCAACGGCGCGATTGGTGTGCGTCGGCGAAGCGCCGGGCGCCAGCGAAGATGAAACGGGTCGTCCGTTCGTCGGCCAGGCCGGAATGCTTCTTACGAAGATTCTGGAGGCGATTAAGTTGAGCCGGGACGACGTGTTCATCGTCAACGTCCTCAAGCATCGTCCGCCCGGCAATCGCAACCCGCTTCCTACCGAAGTGGACGCGTGCCGTCCGTATCTGGTCCGTCAGCTGGAGATCATCCGACCCTCGGTCATCGTCGCATTCGGTACGTTCGCCGCACAAACGTTGCTCGAGACGAAGCTCTCGATCAGCAAGCTGCGCGGCGCGATCCACCGCTATCACGGGATTCCCGTCGTCGTCACCTATCACCCGGCCGCGCTCCTCCGCAATCCCGCTTGGAAGCGACCAACCTGGGAAGATGTCCAGCTCGCTCGTCGACTCCTCGATGGCGTCCGTAAATGATCGACAAGGGGAACGCCGTCCTCCATACTCGGAAGAGGCGGAAACCGCCGTGCTGGGCGCCATGCTCATGGACCAGGACGCGATCCTGCGCGCCACCGAGCACGTGGACGACACGATGTTTTACCGCGAGCGCAATCGGCGGATCTTCCGCGCGATGGTCGCGATCATCGAGCGGGGCGATGTAGTCGATCCACTTCTGCTGGCCGACGAGCTGGCGCGTCGCGGCGACCTCGAGATCGCGGGCGGCAAGGACTACATCGCCTACCTCGTCGACGCGGTTCCCACATCGGCGAACGTCGAGTACCACGCGCGCATCGTCAAGGAGAAGGCGCTGCAGCGGCGCCTCATCGAGACGTGCACCGCGCTCATCACCGAGGCGTACGAAGGTCGCTCGACCGCCGCCGACCTCCTCGACGACGCCGAGCAGCGCGTGTTCCAGGTGAGCCAGCAGCGCGGGATGCAGGGGTTCACGCGCATCAAGGAGCTCATGTGGCCGACGATGGAGCGCATCGAAGCGCTGCAGCGCGGCGGCAAAACCATCACCGGCGTGCCGAGCGGGTTCACCGATCTCGACGAGATGACGTCGGGATTCCAGAACGCGGATCTCGTCATCGTCGCCGCGCGTCCGTCGATGGGAAAGACGTCGTTAGTCCTGAACATCGCGCAGCACGCGGCCATCGAGAAGCATACGCCGGTGGCGCTGTTCTCCCTCGAGATGAGCAAGGAAGCGCTCGTCCAACGCATGCTCACCTCGGAAGCGCGCGTCGATGCCCAACGATTGCGCAAGGGCATGCTGCGCGACGATGACTTCACGCGCATGGCGCGCGCAGCCGGCACGCTGAGCGCCGCACCCATCTGGATCGACGACACCGCCGGCATTTCGCTGCTCGAGATTCGATCCAAGGCGCGCCGTCTCCGCGCCGATGCGAAGATCGAGATGGTGATCGTCGATTACCTGCAGCTCATCGCGGGTCCGAACTCCGAGAGCCGCCAGCAGGAGATCAGCGCGATTTCGCGCTCGCTCAAAGCGCTCGCCAAGGAGCTCAACGTGCCGGTCATCGCACTCTCGCAGTTGTCGCGCGCGCCCGAGCAGCGCGCGGGCGATCACCGGCCGCAGTTGTCGGACCTGCGCGAATCGGGCGCGATCGAGCAGGACGCCGATCTGGTCATGTTCATCTATCGGCAGGAAGTGTACGACGGCCCAACGGACAAAGACGGCAACTCGCTCGAGGGACGCGCCGAAGTGATCGTCGGGAAGCAGCGCAACGGCCCGATCGGATTCGTGAACCTCTTCTTCCACAAATCGTACACGCGCTTCGAGAACTACAGCGCGCGACGGGACGGATAGTGGAGACGCCATCCAGCGCCGACGTCGGCGTGATCATCGTCGCGGCCGGCACGGGTTCGCGCACGGGCAGCACGGAGCTGAAACAGTTTCGATGGGTGGCGGGCAAACCAATGCTGCTGCACAGCGTGCAGCGGTGCATGGAGCGGAGCGACGTCGCGGTCGTGATCGCGGTGCTCCCGCGGTCGCACGCGGGCGATCCGCCGCCCTGGATCTTTCAATGCGACGTCGACCGGCTCCTCGTGTCCGCGGGCGGACGCGAGCGCGGCGACTCCGTGTACGCGGGCCTAACGGACCTCCCGCCGGAGGTGCGCATCGTGGTGATCCACGATGCCGCGCGCCCGCTCCTCGATGCCGACACGCTCGACCGCGTGGTGGCCGTGGCGCGCACCGGTTCCGGCGCCGTGGCCGGCGTCCCGGTGACCGACACGCTCAAGCGCGTCGACGATGCGGATCGCGTCGTGGACACCGTCGACCGCACGCGGCTGTGGCGCGCGCAAACGCCCCAGGCCTTTCCGCGCGACATGATCGAGCGCGCCTACGCGGAGGCGCGACAGCACGACATTCGCGCCACCGACGACGCGGCGCTCTGCGAACGGTTAGGCATGCCCGTGCGGATGGTGCGAGGCAGCGAGCGGGCGATGAAGATCACCGAAGAAGCCGACTTCGCGCGCGCCGAGGCGCTGGCCCTCGAGACGCCATGACGGCGCCGCCGCTCGCCATCCCGTTCTGGTCGCCGGCGGAGATCGAACAGTCGATGTCGGCGACCATCGCGCACCTGCGCGCGGGGCGTGTGCTCGCATATCCTACCGAAACCGTGTACGGTTTCGGCAGCGCCGTGGACGCCGAGTCGGTGAGCGCGCTCGTACGGCTCAAGTCGCGTCCACCAGGCAAGCCCTTTTTGATTCTCATCGCGTCGAGCGACATGGTTGTGCGCTACGACATCCAGCTCACCGGCTACGCGTCGCGGCTGGCGGCGCGGCACTGGCCCGGTCCGCTCACGTTGGTGCTGCCCGGCGGCGGGCGGCGGCTGCCTGCTCGCTTGCGAGGACCGGAGGGCGGCATCGCCGTTCGCTGGACGTCGCACCCCGCGCTCGCGCGGTTGATCCTCACGTATGGGGATCCCATCACGTCGACGAGCGCGAATCGCCCCGGCGTGCCGCCGGCCATGACCTCGCGCGAGATCGAGCAGCAATGGTCCGATGCGATCGGACGCGGCATGCTCCGCGTCCTCGATGGCGGACGCCTCGTGCCCTCGGCACCGTCGACGGTTGTAGATTGCATGGGTCGACGCCCGCGTGTCATCCGGCCGGGCGCGATCTCCTCGGCCACTCTGCGCGAATCCGTGTCCGACTTGATCGGAGATTTGTGACGCCTCTGCGAGTCCTTTTCGTGTGCACGGGCAATACCTGCCGCAGTGCGATGGCGGAAGCCATTGCGCGGCGCATCGCGCAGGAGCGCGGGCTCACCGACATCGAGTTCGGGAGTGCGGGCACCGCGGCGTGGGAGGGCGCGCCCGCATCCGATGGCGCGCTGCTCGTGTGTCTCGAGCGGCGCACGGATCTCTCATCGCACCAGGCGCGGCTGGCGACGCCCGAGCTGCTCGAGCAGTACGACCTGGTCCTGGCCATGGGTCCGCACCACGTGGAGCGCCTGGAATCGTTAGGCGCGCGCGGCAAGGCGTACCTCATCACGGCGTACGCGTCGCGCGGCGCCAGCGACCGGCCCATCGGCGATCCGTTCGGCGGCGAGTTGGAGCTCTATCGCGACACGTACGCCGAGCTCGATCGCGAGCTGCGCCTCGTCCTCGACCGCATCGACGCGGAGCGAACGCCGGGCGTGTCGTGACGGCGCACGACATCGGCGCGCTGGTGCTGCTCGGCCATCCCGTGCGGCACTCCAAATCCCCGGCGTTCCAGAACGCCGCGCTCCGCGTCGCCGGCATTCCGCTCACCTACGACGCGCTCGACGTGGAGCCGGGCGCGTTAGGCGACTGCGTCCGCGCGCTCATCGCGCGGCGCGCGGCCGGCAACGTGACCATTCCGCACAAAGCCGCCGTCGCCGAGATGTGCGACATGCTCACGCCGGTCGCCCAGCGCGCCGGCGCCGTGAACACGTTCTGGGTGCAGCAGGGCACGCTCGCGGGCGACAACACCGACGTCGCCGGCTTCGACCACCTCGCCCGCCGGGTCCTCGGCTCCGTTCCGTTAGGCGCGCGCGTCGCGGTCCTCGGCGCCGGCGGCGCGGCGGCCGCCGTCTGCACCGCGGTCGAGCGATGGCCGGGTGCGCGCATCACCCTCTGCAACCGCACGCCGGCGCGCGCCGAAACGCTGGCCGCGCGGTTCCCGGTCGTCGATCGCATCGCGGCGCGCCCTGCGGATGCCGTGCACGAGTGCACCGTCGTCGTCAACGCGACACCGGCCGGCATGGCCGACGATACGGTACCGGTGGACGTCGCGCTGTTGCCCGCTGCCGTCGGGGTCATCGACCTCGTGCATCGAACAGGCGACACCACGTGGGTGCGCGACGCCAAAGCGAGAGGCCTGCGCGCCGGCGACGGGCTCGCGATGCTCGTCGAACAGGGCGCGCTCGCGTTCGAGCGATGGTTTGGCATCGAGGCACCGCGCGACGTGATGTGGGAGGCGGCGTGCAATCCATGATCGGCGCGTGGCGCACAACAGGACTGCGCCGTGCCGCGGACGCGCTCGGCGAGCTGCTGCTGCCGCGCTCGTGTGTCGCGTGCTCGCGTCTCCTCGACCATGGCGATCGCGGCCTTGTATGCGGCCGGTGTTGGGCGCGCGTGCACGAGCTGGCTTATCCACGTTGCGAGCGCTGCGGTCACCCGCTCACACGCGAGCACTGCGCGTGGTGCGAGCTGCTGCCGCCTTACGTGCGCGCCGCGCGATCCGTCTGTTGGATTCCGGGACACACCGCCGGCGCGATCGTTCACGCACTCAAGTACGCCGGTTGGCGCGGCGTCGCCGAACCGATGGCTGCACGCATGGCGCGCATCCCATGGCCCGAAGACGTGGTCGCCGAGCGCGCCGCGTTCATCCCGGTTCCACTCGCGGCGACGCGACTGCGCGAGCGCGGCTACAATCAAAGCGCCTTGCTCGCCCGCGCGCTCTCCGCGCGATCGCACATCCCCGTGCGCGAATCGTGTCTCGTCCGTACACGCCGCACCGCGACACAAACGCGGTTGACACCGGAGGAGAGGCGACACAACGTTTCGGGCGCGTTTGCGGTGCCCGCGACGGAGCGGCACTCGATTCGCGGTGCGCATCTGGTGCTCGTCGATGACGTCGTGACCACGGGCGCCACGCTCGGCGAATGTGCTGCCACGCTGTTCGACGCGGGCGCCCGGATCATCAGCATCGTGACCTTTGGCCGAGCGCCGGCAATCGGCGATGCCGGCTGACCAACGGAGCAACCCAGGACATGACCATTCGGGTAGGCATCAACGGTTTCGGTCGGATCGGACGACAAGTGATCCGGGCGGCGGCGCAGCAGGGTGACACCAACCTCGAGTTCGTCGCCATCAACGATCTCACCGATACCAAAACGCTGGCGCATCTGTTCAAGTACGACTCGGTGCATCGCACGTATCCCGGCGTCGTCACGGCCGGCGATGGCTGCATTCACATCGACGGCCGCGAGATCAGAGTGCTCGTCGAAAGAGATCCCGCGGCGCTCCCGTGGAAGCAGCTCGGCGTGAGCGTGGTGCTCGAGTCGACCGGCAGGTTCACCAACGCCGAGGACGCGAAGAAGCACCTCGCGGCCGGCGCGCGGAAGGTGATCATCTCGGCGCCGGCGAAGAAGGAAGACATCACGATCGTGATGGGCGTGAATCACGAGAAGTACGACGCGCGGCAGCACAACGTGATCTCGAACGCGTCGTGCACCACGAACTGCTTGGTGCCGATGGTCCGCGTGGTGCTCGACAACTTCGGGCTGCGTCACGCGTCGATGACCACGATCCACAGCTACACGAACGACCAGCACGTGCTCGACCTGCCGCACAAAGATCTGCGGCGCGCTCGTGCGGCGGCCGTCTCGATGATTCCGACGACGACCGGCGCCGCGAAGGCGACGTCGCTCGTGATTCCCGAAGTGAAAGGCAAGATCGACGGCCTCGCCGTACGCGTGCCCACCGCCGACGTGTCGTTCACCGATCTCGTCGCGGAGGTCGAGCGCCCAACGACGATCGCCGACGTGAACGCGGCCTTCCGTAAGGCATCGGAATCGGGACCGCTCGAGGGCTATCTCGCGTACAGCGACGAAGAGCTCGTCTCGGCCGACTACATCGGGAATCCGTACTCCTGCATTCTCGACGCGAAGACCACGAACGTGATCGATGGCACGCTCGTGAAGGTGACGGGCTGGTACGACAACGAGTGGGGCTACGCGTCGCGCTGCGTCGATCTGCTCCGGTACGTCGGCGAGCGGCTGTGAGCCAGCACGTCGAACCGGGGGCTCGTCGCCGCGATCTCATCGCGCTCGTCCTCCTCGCGGCAGGCGCGGCCATAGCGGTGTACGGCTATCTCGGCCTGCACACCATGGCGTCGAAACCGATCGTGCGTGAGACAGGGCACCAGGCGATAGAACGCGCGATCTCGTACAACAACGTGGTCATCGCGGGCTGGGTGGTCATGGCTCTCGGCATCGTCGCTGTGGTGTGGTCGTTCATGGCATACCGCCGATCGGCGCACGCACCGCGCTGATGGCCAAGCGCACGATCAACGACCTCACGGATGACGAGGTGCGCGGCAAGCGCGCACTGGTGCGGGTCGACTTCAATGTGCCGATGGATGA
>Ga0310810_10012015_pt1 | contig 10146 bp, 8 predicted proteins | sample NCmetagenome_FD_207641 | JGI IMG/M metagenome (GOLD analysis project Ga0310810, IMG submission 207641) | Soil microbial communities from experimental microcosm in Duke University, North Carolina, United States - NC | ecosystem: Engineered > Artificial ecosystem > Soil microcosm > Unclassified ...
CGACCTCGGGCGGACCGCCGCGGCGGCTCTCACGAACCTTCGTCATCGTCGTGCGGCGCAAGGCGGCAGCACGATCACGCAACAACTGGCCCGGCAGACGTTCCTCACGCCCGACAAGACGATCCGGCGGAAGCTTCAGGAACTGATCCTCGCGTGGCGAATCGAATCGAAATTCTCCAAGGAGCAGATTCTCGAGCTCTATCTCAATAAAGTGTATTTCGGCGACGGTTTGTATGGCGTGGGGGCAGCATCGCAGGGGTATTTCGGCAAACCTCCCGCCCAGTTGTCGCTGTCGGAAGCCGCGCTTCTCGCCGGCCTTGTGAAGTCGCCGTCGAGATATGCACCGACGGTCAACATGGACCGGGCAGTCTCGCGCCGCAACCTCGTGCTGCAGGCGATGCTCGATAACGGCGTGATTGACCGCGACACCTGGCGGCAGGCGCGTGCAACGAAAGTGGTGCTCCATGACGGCCTGCGCGCCGACGAGCCGCACGGGCAGTACTTCAAGGAGCAGGTCCGGCAGGAGCTCGTGGACCGATTCGGATGGGAGCGCGTGTATCAGGGTGGGCTTCGCGTGTTCTCCACGATCGACATGCCGATGCAGGAGGCCGCGGAGGTCGCCGCCGCCCAGTCGCTGAAGGCGATCGATGCCAGACGTGAGAAGCTCGAGGCCCGGCGCGCGGCAGCCAAGAACAGAGCGCCGCAGCCCGATGCGAGCCCGCTGCAGGCCGCGCTCGTCGCGCTGGATCCCGTCACCGGCCAGGTGCGCGCGATGGTGGGCGGCCGTGATTTTGGCGCCAGCCACTTCAATCGCGCCGTTCAGGCACACCGCCAGCCCGGATCCGCCTTCAAGCCTTTCGTGTACGCGGCCGCGCTCGAGAACGGCTATACGCCCGCGACCGTCATCGACAATCTGAACGACCCGATCGACACGCTGCAGGGCGCGTACACGCCCGCAGACGGCCACTCGACTGACGATGCGATGACACTGCGGACCGCCCTGCGAACGTCAAGCAACCGTGCCGCCGTACGTCTGCTGCAGGAGATCGGGATCCCGACCGCCGTGGAATATGCGAAGACGATGGGCGTCGGAGACGTGCCGAGCGTGCCCTCCCTGGCGCTCGGGTCCGGCGAGGTGACGCTCGAATCGATGACGGCGGCGTACGCCGCGTTTGCCAACCAGGGCAGGGTGCCGGCCCCCATTCTGATTCGGCGCGTCGAGGATCGAGACGGCAACCTTTTGTACGAGTCGGAACAGCTGTCGTCCCGTGCGATCAGCGAAACGACCGCGTTCCTGATGTCCAACATGCTGGCTGACGTAATCAATGCCGGCACCGCCGCCGGCGCGAGGACGCTCGGCTTCAAACTGCCGGCCGCCGGCAAGACCGGAACGACCAACGACTTCAACGACGCATGGTTCATCGGGTTCACGCCGAAGCTCGTCGCAGGCGTATGGGTCGGCTTCGATCAGCCGCATACGATCCTGCCGAACGGTTTTGCGGCGGACATCGCGGTGCCGTTCTGGACATCGTTCATGAAGGTGGCGACGGCGAAGGACAAGGCGGAATGGTTCAGACCACCGTCCGGCGTCACGACCGCCACCGTCTGCCGCATCTCCGGCAAGCTCGCAGCGCCGGGTTGCGATCACGTCGACGTTGTCGGCAGGGACGGCCGGATCGAAACGCGCTCGATGGTCTATACCGAGTACTTCGCTCGCGGCACGGAACCGACCGAGTATTGCGACATGCATTCGGCGGCCTCCGGGATCTTCGGGACCGTCGCGGGTGTCCTCCAGGAGCAGCCGGCGGACAACGCCCACGTGCCAGCCACAGTACCGGTCGGCACAGGGGGCCCGCCCGTTTCCGCCGCGCCGTCCCGTCCGCCAGCTACGGCCAATCCGACAGGCGCACCAGTCCCTGACGATCAGATTGCCCCGCCGCCCAAGCCCGAGAAGAAGGGCGGTTTCTGGTCGCGCCTTCTGGGCCGCGGCAAGGACCGCAAGAAGAACTAGCGTGATACGATGCCCGAGGACGGATCCGATGCGCAGGACCCGGTCTCCGCTCGATCGTAACGAGGCCAGTCCCCGCTCACCCATCCCCCCGGACCATGTCATTTCAAGAGGTGATCGGTCATCGCCGAATCGTCGCGCTCCTGGCGCGAACGATCGCGCGCGATTCGCTGCCGCCCAGTTTGATCTTTGCCGGCCCTTCGGGGATTGGGAAGAGGCTGACGGCCGCTAGCGTCGCCCAGGCTCTCAATTGCCTTCGCCCTACTGCTTGGCAGCCGGCGCCACGCACCGAGCACCCGGCACCCGGCACCGAGCACCAGGCACCGGAAATAGATTCGTGCGGATCCTGCGCCGCGTGCGCTCGTATTGCCCGCGGTGTCCACCCCGACGTTCTGGTGCTCGAACCCGGCGATACAGGCTCCATCAAGATCGAACAGGTGCGTGAGGCCGTCGACCGCGCCGCATATCGTCCGTTCGAGGGCAGGCGCCGCGTCGTCATCATCGACGAAGCCGACGCGCTCGTGATAGCCGCGCAGAACGCGCTGCTCAAGACGCTCGAAGAACCGCCGTCGATGTCTGTGTTCATCCTCGTGACCGCGCGTCCGGACGTCCTGCTCCCAACCGTCCGTTCGCGCTGCCCGCGGCTCAACTTCCAACCGCTTTCGCCGCACGAGATCGCGGTCGCGCTCGTGCGCCTCGGACAGACCGAGACATCCGCCCGCGCCGTTGCCGCGACGGCGGACGGCAGTCTCGGCCGCGCGCTCGCAGCGAACGCCGACGATTTTGTACAGGCGCGGGACGTCGCCCGGCAAGTGCTGGAGCACGCCGCGTCAACGCCCGATCCTCGGCGACGAATCGAAGGAGCCAGGCATCTGCTGGCCAACACGGGAAACGGCGGCTCCGGCGATCGCGCTCAGCTCGCCGTTCATCTGCGCGCGATGGGATCATTGTTGCGCGACATCGAATTGCTGGCCACGCGCGCCGACGACGGACGGCTGGCTAATTCCGACGTCAGGCCAGCCCTCGATCGATTGCATACGTACCAGGGCGTTCGCGGGATACATGCGTTTGGCGCCGTCGATCGCGCGCTCGCGGCGCTCGAGCAGAATGCGGGCGTCAAGATAGTCGCCGATTGGCTGGTGATGGCATTATGACGGGGCCGAACGGCGTGCGGGTCGTATCTGTGAAATTCAATCAAGTCGGTCGGGCGCAGACCTTCATCGCCGACGACCTTCCGGCCGACGTCACGCCGCGCGCCGGCGACGCGATCGTCGTGCATACCGATGGGGGTTCCACGGTGGGCACCGTCGTGCGCGGCGCATCGCAGATTGTCGACCGGCGGCAGCCGGCCGCCGATTCACCGCAGCGCGTCGTCCGCATGGCGACACATGAGGACGTCGTTTCGCGGCTGAAACAGCAGCATCGCGAACGGGAAGCGCAACGCATCGCGATGCTCAAGGTGAACGAGCGCGGGCTCGCGATGAAGCTGACGCGCGTCGAACAGGCGTTCGACGGGTCGAAGCTCGTGTTCTATTTCACGGCGGACGGGCGCGTCGATTTCCGCGAGCTGGTCAAGGAACTGGCCGCGGAATTCAAGACCCGGATTGAGATGCGGCAGATCGGCGTTCGCGATGCGGCAAAGATGATGGGAGGCTATGGAACGTGCGGCCGGCCGCTGTGCTGCACGACGTTCCTCACGTCGTTCGAGCCGGTTTCGATCAAGATGGCCAAGCAGCAGGACCTGAGTCTCAACCCCTCCAAGCTGTCCGGGCTGTGCGGGCGGCTCAAGTGCTGCCTGCGCTACGAGCTGCCAAACGCCAAAGGCGTTGTCCACGGCGGCTGCGGCAGCGAAGGCGGCTGCGACAACCCGAGCGGCTGTGGCACCGGCGGCTGCGGTGCCGGCGGATGCGGCAGCGGCGGCTGCGGCTCCTGCGGACACCACACATAAAGAACCCTTCAGGCTTCAGACTTCAGGCTCCAGGCTTCAGACTTGAGAGTTGAAAAACCTCGCATTGCGATTACCGCCGGCGATCCCGCCGGCATCGGTCCCGAGATCGCCGCGGCCTCGGCGCGCGATCCTCGCGTGCTCGCCGTCTGCGACCCGATCGTCTACGCCGCGCCGGATCTGCAACGATTTCCGCCTGGGATTTTGAGCGGCGAGGCGGGACGTGCCGCGTACGACACGATCGTGCGCGCGGTCGACGATGCCCGGCACGGGCGCGTCGAAGGGATTGCGACGGCGCCGGTGAACAAAGAAGCGTTCAGGCTGGCCGGTCTGCCGTGGAGCGGCCATACGGATTTGCTCGGGCACCTCACCGGCGCGCCGCACGTGGCGATGATGTTTCACTCCGCCGCGCTCCGAGTGGTCCTGGCGACGGTTCATATCGCGCTTGCGCAGGTGTCGCAGGCGCTGACGCAGCCGTCGCTCGAAGCGACGATCGACCTGACGGCTCGCGAGCTGCCGCGCTACGGCGTGGCGCATCCGCGCGTCGCGGTCGCCGGTCTCAATCCACACGCGGGCGAGCACGGTCTCTTCGGGCATGAAGAGGAGACCGTCATCGCACCAGCGATCGCGGCCTGTCGCGGGCGCGGCATCGTCGTGTCGGGACCGTTCTCAGGAGATACCGTGTTCCTCCGGGCACATCGCGGCGAGTTCGATGTGGTGGTCGCCTGCTATCACGATCAGGGACTGATCCCGGTGAAGCTCCTTGCCTTCGGCGAGGCGGTCAACGTTACGCTGGGGCTTCCGATCGTGCGGACGTCGGTCGATCACGGGACGGCGTTCGACATCGCGAGCGCCGAAAGTATGATTGCAGCGGTGCTGCTGGCGGCACGGTTATCGTCACGGCAGGTCTAAAGACCTGCGCCACAACAGACCGAACGCAGAGGTAATTCTCTGCGATCTCTACGTGCTCTGCGTTTAACGTTTACTTCACGATGGCTGAAAAAACCGATCGCGAGAAGGCGCAGGCCAACATCGCGGAAAATCGCAAGGCGTTCCACGATTATCACCTGCTCGAAACATTCGAGGCAGGGATGGCGCTGCTGGGAACGGAGGTCAAAGCCATCCGCGAAGGACGGGTGAACCTGCGTGACAGTTTCGCGCGCGTCGAAGACGGCGAAGTGTACCTGTACAACGTCAACATCAGTCCGTACAGTCATCGCGGCTACGCCGATCACGAGCCGCTGCGCCGCCGAAAGCTGCTGCTGCACCGCAACGAAATCCTGAAGCTTATCGGCAAGACCGTCGAGAAGGGCATGACGCTCGTGCCGGTCAGGATGTATTTCAAGAATGGCCGCGTGAAGATCGCCGTCAGTCTAGCCAAGGGCAAGAAGGAATACGACAAGCGCGAGACGATCAAGCGGCGCGAGACCGAACGGGAGACGCGGGCGGCGATCAAGGAGCGGCGGCGGTGAAGCGGCCGGCGCGTCCGTCTTCAAGAGGCGAGCGCCTGGTGCTTCTGACGTATGCCGGCTTGACGCTCTATTTCACCGCTCCGCTCGTCGCGACCGGCAATCAGCTCGGCGTGGAAGACTGGGACATTCTGCTCTTCTATCACGCGTCGGTGATCAAGAGCGTGATGAGTACGGCAGGCTTCCGTTCTGGAACCCCTGGTATTGCGCCGGCGATGTGCTCTGGCAGAACCCGCAGGTTGCGCTGCTCAGCCCCGTATATCTGTTCTCGCTGCTGGTTTCGCTGGCGCTCGCGATGAAGCTGAACATCGTGCTTCATTACCTTCTGGGGTTCTTGGGGATGCACGTCCTGCTGACGCGTGCGCTGAACCTGTCGTACTTGCCCGGCGTCCTGTTTCTTTCGTGTCTGTTCACGCTTGCGGGCGGTCCTGCCTTTCATCTCGAAGTCGGGCACGCGACGTTCCTTTCGTATTTCTACCTTCCCTGGGTCTTGTTCTTTTTTCTTCGCGCGATCGAAGGCGGAACGCTTCGAAACGCCGTCGCGGCCGCCGCGATTATCGCGCTCGCCATTTACAACGGCGGCATTCAGATCAGCTTCATGATCAGCCTCGCGCTCGCCTGCTTCTCGCTCGCGGCGCGTGTCCTCCGGCGGGAGTGGCGTCCGGTGATGCTCGTCGCCGTGGTCGGCCTGCTGGCATTTCTCTTTTCGGCGCCAAAGCTGCTGCCTGCCGCCGCGTTTGCCGGCGATCCCCGCGTCGTGGACATGCGAAGTCTTGCTCCGGGCCCCGACGCGATGGGACGAGAGATGCTGCTGCACGCGTTTCTCGATCCGTTTACGTATCGACGCCTGCGCATGGCGGGGCAAAGCTACGCGTGGCATGAGTACGCCAATTACATCGGCCCGCTTGGCGCGCTCCTGATCGCCGCCGGTTTTGTCTGGATTCTGTTTCCGCGGCCCTGGCGCCGCGAACACTGGCTCAGCGTGTCGCTCGCGCTGACCGCGCTGGCCCTCCTGTCGCTGGCTCTGGGCGAATTAGGGCCGTATGCCCCGTATGCCTTGCTGGCGAGAATGCCTTGGGTCTCCCGCTTTCGCGTTCCAAGCCATTATTCGCTCGTCTTCGTACTGTTTGCGACGGCAATGGTCGCCTCGGTCTGGCGGGCGATGACCGGCGCGCGGGGCGACGATGCCAGCCGGTTCGCCGCCATCGTCTTGATTCTCTCGTCGCTCGCGCTGGCGTACTGGAATCACATTCAGTTCGAGGGCGTTTTTTCTCTGGCGCCGCTGCACTCGTCGTTCCGGCTGCTCGCCCGGCCAGGCGAGCCGCGCGTCGACGAAGCCACCGAGGCGGCCGGGTGGCAGGACTCCACTCTTCTTCGAGCGATGATGGAGAATCGCGCCGTCGTGCGATGCTCCGAACCGCTGCAGCTGCCAGGCACGATCGATGCGACAAGGCCCGTCGTCTTTGCGGAGGACAACGCGCAGGTCGCCGCCATCGAGTTCAGTCCTGGACGGATTCGGTTCCGTGCGCTGACGGGCGGCGCGGCGGGCCGCGTCTTCCTCAACGAGCGATACGTGAAAGGCTGGCACAGCGATGCGGGCGACTTCACCATCGACTCACCGACGGGGCTTGCGTTCGTGACACTGCCGCCGGGTACGACGGGCGCATTCGCCTTCTGGTTTACACCACCCAGGCTTGCTATCGGGCTGATGCTCCTCGCCGCAGGGATTCTGTCGTCGGTTCTATTCTGGCGGCGAGCCGCCTGATGGTACAGTTCAGCCATGCGCTCGGACAACCGCCGGCACGATGGCCCGGTGCCGCTCCTCGACTTGAAAGCCCAGTACGCGCCGCTCCGCGAGGAGATTCTGTCAGCCATCACGCGGGTCTGCGACAGCCAGCGGTTCATCATGGGACCGGAGATCGACGCGCTCGAAGAAGAGCTGTCGGCGATGCTCGGTGTGCGGCACGCCGTGACCGTCTCGTCGGGCACCGACGCGCTCCTGCTGGCGCTCATGGCGCTCGATATCAAGACGGGCGACGAAGTCATCACATCCGCGTACTCCTTCTTCGCGAGCGCCGGCGAAATTGCGCGGACAGGCGCGACGCCCGTGTTCGTCGACATCGATCTCGACACGTACAACATCGATGCCGGACGCATTCGTACCGCGATCACGCCGCGGACGAAAGCCATTCTGCCGGTTCATCTGTTCGGACTGACGGCGGACATGGACCCGATCGTCGAGGCCGCGTCCCGGGCGGGCATTCCAATCGTCGAAGATGCGGCGCAGGCGATTGGAGCCACAGACAAAGGCCGGCTGGCTGGCGCCATCGGCATGTGCGGCTGCTTTTCATTTTTTCCCAGCAAGAATCTTGGCGCGTTCGGTGACGCCGGCCTCATGACCACCAACGACGACGACCTGGGCCGCCGGGCGCGCACGATGCGGATCCACGGCATGGATCCGAAGTACCACCATTCCCTCATCGGGGGCAATTTCCGGATGGATGCGCTGCAGGCGGCGGTTCTCCGGATCAAGGCGCGCCATCTCCCGCGCTGGACCGAGGCTCGTCGTGAGAATGCGAAACGATATGCCACGCTGTTCCGCGATGCCGGTCTCGCAAATCAGGTCACGCTGCCGATCGAGCCGTCGGGACGCCGTCACATCTTCAACCAGTTTGTCATCCGGACGTCGAGACGCGACGAGCTCAGGGCGCACCTGACGGCCAGGGGCATCGGGACGGAGATTTACTATCCGGAACCGCTCCATGTTCAGCCCTGCTTCAGTTATCTCGGCAAGCGGCGCGGCGACTTTCCGGCGGCGGAGCGCGCGGCCGCGGAAAGCCTGGCCCTTCCCATCTATGGCGAGTTGACGCCGACGCAGCAAGAGACGGTCGTCGGAGCGATTGCCGAATTCGTCAACGCGACAGAGACGGCGAGCCCGCGCGGTCCGGCACACGTGTGACGATCCTCGTCAACTGGGCGAAAGAGTTCCTGCGAATCAGCAGCATCTCGTTCATCGCGGTCATGGTCGTGACCGGCGCGGTGCTGTTGTTGATCCGGCCGCGCTGGGGCCGGCGCTGGGTGTTCGGATTTGCGATTGCGTTCTGGTTTTGCAGCACACCACTCGGCAGCGGGCTCCTCGCTGGCCCGCTGGCTCGCGGATTCCATCCCATCGAAGATCGGCGCGAAGCAGACGGCGTGACGGCGATTGTCGTCATCGGCGGTGGAACCAAAGAGGTGAGCGCCGGACCGGTGCGCCTTGGATACCCGATAGACGAAACCGCCCTGCGAATCGTCGAAACCGTTCGCGTGTTTCAACTGCTCGGAAGCCAGCCGCTCGTCGTCGCTTCCGGCGGATCGCCCCGTACCGATCAGGGCGTCCCTGAGGCTGAGGTGATGGCCGCCGACCTTGCACTTCTGCACGTTCCGCCTGACCGGATCGTCGTCGATTCGCGGTCGGAGACGACGCGCGAACAGGCAGTGGCCGTCACTCGACTTCTTCGTGCGCGCGGGATCGGACGCTTCGCGCTGGTCACCTCGCCGACGCACATGCTGCGCGCGGTGCTCGCCTTCCGTGCCCAGGGCGCGGACGTCGTGCCCTCGATGTCGCCCCTGCGGTCCACGACAATGACCGTCACGCGGTCCATCATGCCGAATGGCGCATCGCTTCAGCTTTCCGACGATGCGGTGTACGACTACGCAAGTACTGCCTATTACTGGGGGCGCGGATGGTTCCGCCCCGATCCGCCCGTGTCGACCAGATGAAAGTGCTCGTTGTCGGGGCGTCCGGCCATCTTGGCGCGGCCATCCGCCATGAGTTCGAGCGCGACTCGCTCGTCGTCGCCGTCGATCACCGCGGCCTGGACATCACCGATGACGCGAGCGTGCGCGCGCGCGTCGCCGCCGAAGCGCCGGACGTGATTGTGAACTGCGCTGCCTATAACTTCGTTGACGATGCCGAGGACCATCCTGTCGACGCGCTCAACGTCAACGCATTCGGCGTCAGGGCACTCGCGTTCGCCGCCGGCGAGAGTGGAGCGACGCTCGTGCACTACAGTACCGATTTCGTCTTCGATGGACGGACGGACCGGCCGTACACGGAGCTCGATCGACCGAACCCGCAGAGCGTTTACGCCGGTTCGAAGCTGCTCGGCGAATGGTTTGCCGCCGATGCACCGCGGCATTACGTGTTGCGGGTCGAAAGTCTTTTTGGACGGGCGCCGAACGGGCCCCAGCGCGGGAGCGCCACGGCGATTTTCGAGCGGCTCAGATCCGGCGCCGAGGTGCGCGTCTTCGTGGATCGGACGGTGTCGCCGACCCATGTCATGGACGCGGCGGCTGCGACGCGCGCCGTCGTCGAGCGCACGCTTCCGTTCGGTCTGTATCACTGCGTCAATTCCGGTTATTGCACGTGGTGGGAATTCGCCGTGGAAGCGGCGCGGCTGATCGGGCGCGAGCCGCGGATCGTCCCGATTTCCGTCGCCGATGTCGCGCTGCGCGCGACGCGGCCGAAGTTCTGCGCGCTGGCGAACGAAAAGCTCGCGCGCCTGGGCGTCGCGTTGCCCGACTGGCGCGACGCGCTGCGCCGCTCTCTGGATGTTCAGCACGCTGAAGACACGTAGTGCCGGCCTCTTGTTGAACCTGCGTGGCGGTTAGCCGGCCCGGTGCCCGTCGAATCCGCCGACCAAATCGGCGACCATCCGGCCGACAGCCAAACATGCGGTGAG
>Ga0310810_10012017_pt1 | contig 10146 bp, 9 predicted proteins | sample NCmetagenome_FD_207641 | JGI IMG/M metagenome (GOLD analysis project Ga0310810, IMG submission 207641) | Soil microbial communities from experimental microcosm in Duke University, North Carolina, United States - NC | ecosystem: Engineered > Artificial ecosystem > Soil microcosm > Unclassified ...
CCGTCGTGAAGATCCATTCCGAGCAGCGCTACGCGAGCGACGGCCCGACGATCGCGCGGTTCCAGGAAGCGTGCCGCGAGGAGGACGTCGCGTACCAGACGTTCATCTCGCGATCGGATCTCGCCTGCGGGACGACGATCGGACCCATCGCTGCATCCGAGCTCGGCATCGCGACGGTCGATGTCGGCAACCCGATGCTGAGCATGCATTCCTGCCGCGAGCAGTGCGGCGCGCGCGACGCGGAGCCGATGGTGCGCGTGCTCCGCCGCGTGCTCGAGAGCTGACCAAATCCTCCTCCCCTCGCGCCAGCGGGGGGAGGTGGCGCGAAGCGCCGGAGGGGGGCGAGCGACTTCTACTTGGCGGCTGTCCACACGCTCGCGCGGCCCAGCTCGTCCCACGCGACCAGCTCCGTCGGCGGCTCCGAGAACACGAGGCCCTGGTTCGCCACGAGGTGCCCGCCGTGGAACGCGACCTGCTTTGCCCCGGGGGCCACCACCGTCCAGCGGTCGCCCTCCTGCTTCAGCGAGGGAGGTGCCGGCCAGGGAGAATCGGGAGCGAGCGAGCCGATGAGCGTGCGCGCCCATGTCTCCGCGTCGACGGTACCGGTCGGATCGACGCGCACGAGCATGCCGACGTTTCCGTCCCGGAGAACGAGCAAGCCTTTGCCGTCTCCCTGCAGATCCTCCGCGGGGAGCGATCCTGCGTACGGAGTCAGCGGCTTGGAGAACCCGAGCGCCATACGACCGACCCAATCGTGCGCCTCGACGTCGTCGTGCCCGACGAAGATGCGGACGTAGCCGCCATCGACCTGTGCGCTCCAGCCGGTGGACGACGTTTCGAAGCTCGGCTCGCCGAGACCCTGGACTCCGGTCACCGGGACGCCACCGTGTCGGCCGCCCGCGAACGCGATCGAGGCGAGGAAGAGCGCAATCATTTGAGTGTCCCCTGACCGATCTTGTCGTAGTAGACGTCGTCGTCCGGTGAGAGGCGCGTGAGGTACTCGTCTCCCTCGACGCCGTGCACGCGGAGCTCGGTGCTCGGCGAGCTCGACGGATCCTTGTCGCCGTCGAGCGCGAGCGTCGCATCCCAGATCGTCGCGGCGTCGTCGAGCGTCGTCACCGCGTGGTAGCTGAAGCCGCAGCCCCCGGGGCCGAATGGACAGTGCGTGAAGTCGGGGTAGCCGATCGCCTCGATGTAGTTGAGATTGAAGCTCGAGAAGATGTGCGCGTAGAACAGATCGGCGCCGAGCATGTTGGCGTACGCGTTGAGGATGCCCGCGCAGTCCGAGCAGTTCACGACGTCGCCGCGCCGGCGATCGAGGAAAGCGGTCATCGGAAACACCGGGTCGGTGTAGTACCCGCCGTACTCGTTGTACGCGGACGCGCCGTACTCGATGTCGTAGTAGAGGCCGAGGTCGTCGAAGATGTAGTCGACGAGCGCCGAGGTGACGGCCTGCGGCGTCGGCTCGACGCCCGCGATGTACCGCAGCGCCGGATCGATCGCAGCGACCCAGGCCTGGTTCTCGTCGCCGCTCTCCGGGAACGTGGCCGGGCCCAGCACGAGGTAGATGCGGAGCGGCAGATCGCGCGTGCCGATCACGTTGCCCGCGAGATCGCTCCACACGAGTTGGAGAGGCTTCTTCGGGTCGGTCTCCCAGACGCCGAGAGCCTTGCCGAGCGGCGCGTCCTTCTGGAACACCACGGTCTCGCCGGGCGCGACGGTTCCCTCCGTGAGCGTCCATCCCTCGAGCGTGAGATCGACCGCGGCCTTTCCGATCTCGCCGCCGAGCGTGAGCGAAAGCGTGGGCGCGGCGTCCCACGGAAACGCGCAGGGCATGTTCTGGCCCATCGGATCGTCGGGTGGCGTGTAGGTGTCCGACCACGGCGTCGGGATCTCGGCAGGCTCACCCGTCTTGGGATCGTCGATGTCCGCGAGCAGGAACGTCGGCGCGTCGACACCGTCGGACCAGTACATCATGGGTCCGCCGTCGAAGTGCCACGTGAGCGGGATGCGCTCTTTTCCGCCGAGCGTCCCCGCGAGCACGCCGACGCGCACGGCGTCCACCGGAAGCGACGCCTCGGCGACCGGCTCGCCGTCGACGAGCTCCTCGAGATGGACTTCGTAGCGGCCGCTCACCACCGGCGCGCCCTTCGCGTCGGTTCCGTCCCACTCGACGGTGTCGACCCACGCGGTGCCGTCTGCGAGCGTGCGCACGATGGCCCCCGAGCTGTCGTCGAGAACCTCGACGTACGCGAATCCCTCTTCGCCGTCGTTGGTGACGCTGTGCGTGAGGACGAACGAGAGCGGTGCCGGCGCGAGCTTCGGATCGATCACGGCGGGGCCGTCCACGCCGACGGTGTAGACGGGCGGCGGCGGAGGTGCTTCGCTGTCTCCCGTGTCGTCCCCCGTCTCGACGGGCGGACTCGAATCGTCCGACCCGGACGGGTTCCCGTTCGGGTCGTCGGCGCAAGCGAGGAGCAGGAAAAGCATGCGGGTGTGTACCTCTACGGTCCAGTACGGTCGAGCGACCGGGCGTTAGGGACGGACATGGTTTTCGCCCTTCTCGCCTGCGTACATTCTACCCGGTACGCGCCCGAGGGAAGGGGCGTGACGCCCGATCCCTGGCGGCTTCCGGTGGCGGCCGGAGCCAGCGGAGAGCTGGCCGCCATCCGGGACGGGGCGCGAACGGGTCCCGCGTACGAACGGCTCGCCGAGCTCACCGATCGGATCGGCCCGCGGCTCGCCGGGAGCGAGGCCCTCGAACGCGCGGTCGCCTGGGCGCGCGAGACGATCGCGTCGGATGGCGTGACGGTTTCCATCGAGCCGGTCTCGGTTCCCGTCTGGAGCCGCGGGGAGGAGTCGCTGCGCATGACGGCGCCTGTCGAGCGGAGCCTCGCAGTGCTCGGCCTCGGCGGAACGATCGCGGGCTCCGTCGAAGCCCCCGTCGTCGTCGCGCACTCGTTCGGCGAGCTGACCGACGCCGCGCGAGGTGCCATCGTCCTCTGGAACGTGCCGATGCTCGACGAGGAGCGGATGGTCCACGGGTACGGAGAGGCCGTGAAGTACCGCGTCCAGGGTGCCTCACGCGCGGCCGAGAAGGGGGCGGTCGCGAGCCTGGTGCGCTCCGTGACGACGCGGTCGCTCTACACGCCGCACACGGGCATGCTGCACTACGAGGACGGCGTCGAGCCGATTCCGTCCGCGGCCGTCACCGTCGAGGACGCCGAGCTGATCGATCGCCTCACCCGCGGCGGTACCGAGGTGCGTCTCGCGCTCACGCTCTCCGGCTCGACGGGCCCGGATGCGTGGAGCCACAACGTCGTGGGCGAGGTGAGGGGCTCGACCCGGCCGGACGAGATCGTCCTGCTCGCCGCGCACCTCGACAGCTGGGACGTGGATCCCGGTGCGCACGACGACGGCGCGGGCGTCGTCCAGGTGATGGAGTCGCTCCGCCTGCTCGCGTCCCTGCCGCATCCGCCCGAGCGCACCGTGCGCGGCGTGCTGTTCACGAACGAGGAGAACGGGCTCGCGGGCGGCAAGGCGTACTACGCGGCGCACTCGCACGAGGCGCACGTGGCCGCGATCGAAAGCGACGTCGGTGGGGGCTGGCCGCTAGGCTTCGGGGTCGAGGACGCGGGGCAGCACCATTGGCTCGCGCGCGTGGTCGCGCCGATCGGCCTGCCCGTACTGGCCGAGAACTGGAGCGGAGCCGACACGAGCCCGTTCGCCGCCACGGGGATCCTGCTCGCCGGGCTCGCGGTCGACGATCGGCACTACTTCGACGTGCACCACACGCGCGCCGACACCGTGGACAAGGTCGATCCGGAGGCGCTCCGGGAAGGGGCGGCCGCCCTGGCGACGTTCGCCTGGCAGGTCGCCAACGCCTCCGAGCGGCCCCCCCTGACCGAGCCACCCCCCGCGACCCATTAGAAAGCCGAAAATTCCACTGGATAGTCGGCGGTCGCGGGGGCAGGATCCGGCTACGGTCTCCCAAACCCCTCTGGAGGGTCCATGTTGCCACTCGTTGTTCTGGCTGGCCTGAGCGCGCGGGCATCCGACGCGCTGCCGTACGGTGTCCCCGACGGGACCCGTACGTTCTCCTACGAGCAGCGCGATCTGCTCACCTGGATCAACGCGATCCGGGTCGAGCCGAACGCGTGGGACGATTTCCTCTACTGGGCGAGCTACGACTCGTGCTCGTCGACGAGCTTCACGGCGAGCGAGCTCGAGCCGAAGAAGCCGCTCTCGCACGACGTCGCGCTCGAGATCGAAGCCGGCACCGCTGGGAGCGGGGGAAGCGGCGATGGCTTCGAGCGCCTCTCCAGCGCGCTGTACGACACGGGGTTCTCGACGACGTTCAACGGATGGGCCTGCAACCCGTCCGCGCGCGCGCAGATCCTCGACGGCGCGTACCAGGAAGCGGGCACGTCGTACAACAACGCGTCGTTCACCGTGCTGCTGGCCGACTCCGACGGCTTCGACACGCAGTCGCCGGTCGTGAACGCCAGCCAGATGATCGACTTCTCGCGCGCCGACGGGAACCCCTGGTACTTCGTCGCGCCCCAGAAAGAATCCACCGGCGGGTGTTGAGGGGGCTACTCCGGCGGAGGTTCCGCTGGCTCTGGCTACAACAGCTCCGATCCCGACGACGGATGCTACGAGTACTTCACGGCTGACTGGCGCGACTCCGATCCGCCCGCCGAGATCAACGTGTACGTCGACGGCTCGCAGTACGAGATGGGACTGCAGTGGGGCACCGATCCCGCGAACGGCGTGTACGCGGTCGAGATCCCGAGCCGCGACTACGGCTTCGGCTGCCACGAGTACTTCGTCCAGTACACGGCTGCCGACGGTCGCATCGGGACCTTCCCCGAGGAAGGCAGCTACCTCTACGGGAGCGACTGCGACGCGGCCGTGATGTGGACGAGCACGCAGGACGGCTGGTCGGCGGACATGGAGCCGCGCAGCGCGAGCGAGATGACCGAGGACATCTCCGTCAGCGGCGGATGCGCGAGCGCACCGTCCCGTGCGTGGCTCGGTCTCGCCGTTGCGGGCGCGCTCGCGGCCGCGCTGCGCCGACGCGCGATTTCCTGATCTCGTGACGGCGTTCGTGCTGGCGAGCCTCCTCTTCGCGGGGCTCGCGCACGCCCAGGCGCCCGCGGCCACGCCCGACGAGCCGTGGCTGCGCGGCGGGCTCTCGTTCGCGATGGTTCCGCACAGCTACCAGTTCACGTCCACGGCGCCGGACACGCCCGACAGCGTCGAGTACTCGAACGGCGCGTTCACCGGCGGGCTCGCGGTCCTGGTCGCCGGGCACCTGCCGAAGGATCCGACTTGGGGCGCCGAGCTCCGCTGGAAGGGGTTCACGGACCTCATCGACATCGACGACAAGACGTACAACCGTTTCGGCACAGACTTCTACCTGGGGGCGCGGTACCGGACCGATCCCCGCGACGGCCTTTCCGCCGTCGGCTCGCTCGGCATCCATCGGTACCTCTGCCCATTCTTTCGCTACGAGTCGGCCGCCATGGTGGCCGGGGACCCGGAGCTCCTGAACAAGCCGGTGACCGGCTTCCGGTTGGGGGTCGCGGGTCAATACGTGAAGGAGAAGGCGCTGGCCGAGGTCGGCATCGGTCAGACGATGTCGTTCGGTCTGCAACCGGTCGGGTTCAACTTCAACGCTGCGGGCGAGTACCGGCTCGGTCCGGCACTCGCAGCACGCGGCTCCCTCGATGTGGACTCGCGATCGGTCGACTTCGACCTCACGGGCGGGGAGGCGACCGTGCACGACGCCGGCGTCTCGATCCTCCTGGGCGTCACGTACTGGCTGACCGACCCGCCCTGACGCGGAAGGATTGGACAGAGAGCTTCGGAGCGGACAAGCTGCCCCATCCCCTCGGGGAGCGAGTTGCCATGATGTTCGCCCGTCTCTGAATCTCTCTCGGCCCGGAGTCTCCGGGCCCCTGATCTCCTCCGAGCGGTGGATCGCCGCGGCTCGTGGAGCCGAAAGGTGATCCGATGAACGAAGCAATCTCCAAGAAGATCCAGCACGCCGCCGAGGTCGCCGCCACCCACGCCGTCGACGTCGACGCGAAGGCGCGCTTCCCCAGCGAATCGATCGAGGCCCTCCGCGCGGAGGGTCTCCTCGGGCTCCTCTCCGCCGAGGAGATGGGCGGGCTCGGGCTCGGCTTCGGAGACGCCGCGCGCGTCGTCGAGCAGATCGCGCGCGAGTGCGCGTCGACCGCCATGGTGCTCACCATGCACTACGCCGGCACGGCGGTGATCGAGAAGCTCGGTCCCACGGCGGTGCGGAAGGAGATCGCCGCGGGGCGCCACCTCACGACGCTCGCGTTCTCCGAGTCCGGATCGCGCAGCCACTTCTGGGCGCCGGTGTCGAGCGCCAAGAAGGTCGCGAACGGGATCCAGCTCGACGCGCAGAAGAGCTTCGCGACGTCCGCGAGTCAGGCGGACTCCTACGTGTGGTCGAGCCGCCCGCTCGGAACGGAGGGAATGTCGACGCTGTGGCTCGTGCGTCGCGACACGCCCGGCATCCAGCCCGGTCGGTACCAGGGGCTGGGGCTCCGGGGGAACGACTCGGCGCCGGTACGGGCCGAGGCTGCCGTGATTCCGGCCGACGGGATGCTCGGCGCCGACGGCTCGGGCTTCGACACGATGATGGGGATCGTGCTGCCGCTGTTCAACCTCTGCAACGCGGCGTGCTCGATCGGACTCACCGAGGGCGCGCTCAACCGAGCGATCGCCCACGCGAGCTCCACCCGCTATCAGCACCTCGACTCCTCGCTCGCCGACCTGCCGACGATCCGCGCGTACCTCGCCCGGGCGCGCATCCAGGCGGACTCGGCGCGGACCCTCTGGCAGGACGCGATTGCCGCGCTCGAGTCGGGGCGCGCGGACACGATGCTGCGCGTGCTCCAGGTCAAGGCCGCCGCCAACGAGACGGCGATCAGCGTGACGCAGGAGTGCATGCGAGTGAGCGGCGGCGCGGCGTACCGCCCGGACGTCGGACTCGAGCGGTACTTCCGCGATGCGCGCGCTGGGTTCGTCATGGCGCCGACCTCGGACCAGCTCTACGACTTCATCGGGAAGGCCATCTGCGGCCTGCCGCTGTTCTGATGCGCGTCTCGTTCGCGAAGGATGCGTACGTGTTGGGCGCGGTCGCGTACGACCCGAAGGTCGTGACGATCTGGGAAGGGTTCCGGACGTGGTTCGGGAGCCAGGGACTCGCGTTCGACTACGTGCTCTTCTCCAACTACGAGCGGCAGGTGCGGGCCCTTCTCGACGGCGAGATCCATGTCGCCTGGAACTCGCCGCTCGCGTGGATCGAGACGGAGCGCGCGGTTGCCCACCGGGGCAAGCGCGCGAAGGCGGTGGCAATGCGCGACACGGATTGCGATCTCACGTCGGTCATCGTGGTGCGCGCCGACTCACCGATCCGCACGATGGCCGACCTCCGCGGTCGGACGGTGGCGGTCGGCGCTTCCGACAGCCCGCAGGCGACCCTCATCCCGCTCGTGCACGTCCGGCGCGAGAGCGGGCTCGCGCCGGGGAAGGACTTCGAGGTCCGGCGGAACGAGGTGATGGTCGGGATGCACGGCGACCACGTCGGCGGCGAGCGCGACGCCGCGCGTCAGCTCGTTGTGGGCGAAGTCGACGCTGCGTGCATGATCGACGGAAACCACCTCGCGTTCTCGCGCGAGGGGACCCTGCCGAAGGGAGCGACCCGCGTGCTCTCGCAGACCGGGCGCTACGATCACTGCAACTTCACGGTGCTGGACACCGATGCGCGCTGCGCGCGGTTCACCGAGCTCCTTCTCGCCCAGCGGTACGACGACGCCGCGGTCCGTCCGCTGCTCGACCTCGAAGGGCTGAAGGTGTGGAAGGAAGGACGCACCACTGGCTACGAGCTCCTCACCGCTGCCGTGAACGAGTTCGGCACGGTCGACGAGTTCGTCGAGAGCACATGATGCGCGTAGACCTCGGCGATCTCGGGTTCGAGCGCGGCGGGCAGACCCTCGTGAAGCGCGCGCTCTCGCGCGTGCCGATCGGCGAGACCGTCCGCGTGCGAGGCAGCGATCCGCACCTTCGCCTCCACGTCGTCTCCTGGTGTCGCGGGCAAGGCCACACCGTCGAGCAGACCACCGACGGCCTGACGATCACTCGAGGCGCGGCGTCCCGATGGAACGGGGCGCTGGTCGCCGGGCGCGCCGACCCGTTCGATGCGGACGCTGTGGTGCCGCACCCGGATCCGGCGTGGGGGCTCGCACCGCGTGGGTCTTTCGTCGAGGCCGGAGGTCCGTCGTTCGAGTACCCGATCGCGAGTCGCGCGCTCGTCTGGAGCGACGGCGCGCAGCGCCTCTACCGACAGGCGGCGGCCGCGCAGTGGGATCCGGCGACCGCGATCGACTGGGGCGCGGTCATCGAGCACGACGACGAGATCGAGGACGCGGTCGTCCAGATCATGACGTTCTTGATCGAGAACGAGATGGCCGCGCTCCAGATCCCGGCATCGTTCCTCGCGCGAATCCATCCGCACTTCCAGGAGGTCGTGCAGGTCCTCGCGATCCAGGCCGCCGACGAGGCGCGCCACGTCGAGGTGTTCACGCGGCGGGCGACGCTCATGCGTCGCACGCTCGGGCTCAGCACCGTCGGCGGGCGGCAGTCGCTCAAGACGCTCCTCGACGAGCCCGACTTCGCGCTCGCGTCGTTCCTTCTCTCCGTGCTCGGGGAGGGAAGCTTCCTCTCGCTGCTCCGGTTCCTCGCCGAGAACGCACCCGACCCGATCACGGCGCAGGTCGCGAAGCTCGCCGGACAGGACGAGGCGCGCCACGTCGCGTTCGGGCTCGAGCACTTGCGACGCCACGTCCAGGAGGCGCCCGCCCTGTTGCCGAGGCTGGCGCGCGCGATCGAAGCGCGACACCGCACGCTGCGGGACACGGCGGGGCTCAACGAAGAGGTGTTCGACTCTCTCGTGATCATCGCCGCCGGTGACTTCCGTCCCGCGTCGATCGCGCGCGGTCACGATCTCGTGGAGGCGCTCCAGCAGGACATGGATCGCGGGCGCAAGGCGCGCCTGTCTTCCTTGGGATTCGACGACGCGGAGGCGACGCGTCTGTCGGCGCTCCACACGCGGAACTTCATGTAGTCACTCGAGATCGGCGCGGATCGCGTTCTCGATGAGTTGGTACGACTCGAACCCACTGCCGATCGCAACGGAGCGAAGGTCCGGCGAGATGACCGTCCACGTCGGGTAGTTCTTCGCACCAAGGAAGTGCTCGGGGATGGCGTAGCCCCAGCCGCGATCCGCGAGCACGACACCACTCACGCCGTACGTCTTCTTCCACGTCTCGAGCGTCTCGATCGGCGTGTCGTCGAGGATTGCGGAGAGCGACGGCGCGAGGAGCGTGACGCTCTTCACGCCGATGCCTTCCTTCGCGAACGCCGACGTGAAGGCGGATTCCTTGCTCGCCATGAGCTGGCACGGCGCGCAGTCGACCGCCGAGACGTCGATCACGAGGTAGCTGCCGGCGAGATCGTGCAGGCGCACGGACTCGTCGCAGGTGTCCTTGAACCAGCCGTCGGGAATGGTCTGGTTGACGTGGTACTCCCACGGGCCGTCGTACGTCGGCGGATCCGCCTTCGGCCAGCCGCATGCGTAGGTGCTCGGCGGTGCGAAGCCGTTCCAGCCGTCGGAGGTCGTGACGGTCCGATCGAGCGTGCCCGAGACGTCGAGCGTGGAGCCGTCATCGGAGGTGAGGCTCGCCTCGATCGCGATTGCGTCCGCGTCGAGCCTGTACGAGTCGAAGAAGTCGAGCGGGAAGTTTGGCTGCGTGTGGCGATAGAAGAGGCCGTCCGCGAACCCGAGGTACTCGCCATCCGGTAGGGTTCCGTTGACCTTCCGGTAGCAATCGGTGTCATCGGCCGTGACGTCGGCGACGAACTGCACCGCGCAGTCGGGGCACGTCCACGGATGGCTCAGGTCCTCGGTGGCCGCGTACGTCTCGGTGTACGAACAGTCCTGGCCGTTCGTTTGGTGGAGCGACCACGTGAGACTCCCGGCGAGCGTGTACACGTCGGGCCACTGCTCCACGGCCACGTCAGGCGTGCTGTCTTCGTAGACGTCGTCGT
>Ga0310810_10012019_pt1 | contig 10144 bp, 11 predicted proteins | sample NCmetagenome_FD_207641 | JGI IMG/M metagenome (GOLD analysis project Ga0310810, IMG submission 207641) | Soil microbial communities from experimental microcosm in Duke University, North Carolina, United States - NC | ecosystem: Engineered > Artificial ecosystem > Soil microcosm > Unclassified ...
GCCCTCGCGGCCTGGCTGTTCCGCGTGCCGCAGAAACTGGGCTGGATCAAAGGACCGGGCGCGGCCCTGACCGAACAGGTGCCGGAGCGCGCCGCGGCGACCGAACTGCTCGCCGAAGCCGAGGCTGCCGGCTTCAAGGCAAAAGGCGTGCAGGTGTACGTGCTCCCGAAACCCGACAGCGACGCCGCGATGCTGTACGCCGTGTATGATTTCTCCAAGCCGGGCGTTGAGCTCAGTCGAAAAGGGCCGCATCAGCCGGTCATAGACGCGCTCGAACTGCTGGGTGGCGGCGCCAAGGCCGAGGAGATGAACGTGACGCACGTCGGCGCCGAGTTCCGCGACGAGAAGGGGAACCTCATCATGGTCGTCGCGGCCGCGACCGCGGACGTCCGTGCGCTGCGCGCCGGGACGATGACCGAAGACGAGTTCAAGAAGAAGATGGGCGTCCGCGTCGACCTGCCGAACTACGTTGGTCGCGCAGTGATCCCTTTCTAGCCTATGACCCGCAAGCACGCCATCGCCGCGGCCGCCGCCGTCGCAGCCCTGCTCCTCATCGGCAGCGGCTGCGAGTCTTCGGACATCCAGGACGTCATGGAGATCTTCGGCGGCTCGCAGGGCGTCAACGTCATCGATGTGGCCGAGCACACCGCGGGCAACTCGACCGGCGACAAGGACAAGGATACGCTGCTCGACACCGCCGACACCATGCAGAAGGTGAAGGAGGCGGGCGAGCTCGAAACGGCGGCCACCGAGGCGCTCGGCAAGAAGCCCGCCGACTTTGCGACGGCGCAGGAGAACCTCGAGAAGGCGGTCGAGCTCCGTCCGAAGGATTGGGAACTCCAACAGCAGCTGAACCTCGCGCTCATCGAAAAAGGCGAACTCAACAAGACCAAGCGCCTCGAGGACCCTACGAAGCTCTGCAAGATCGGCGACATCGACAAACCGACGCCTGCCCAGCAGCGCTGCTTCAAGGCGGCCGTCCGTGACCGCGCGGACGCGGTCGAGGCTTCCATCGCCCGGCAGAAGGCGAGGGGAGGGCTCGTGAGCTGCGCGACGTACGCGGAGCTCGCGAACGCTTACGATCAGTTCTCCCGCTTCACGCCCGCGGACCTCATCCTCAGTTACCATTTCACTCAGGATGACTACGAAAAAAGGTCCGATCGCTACGACCACGCGAAGGCGATGATGCAGCATCCGGGCCAGACCTGCGGCACCGGCGCCGCGGCGGCACCCCCGGCCTGAAGTGGTCATCCTCGAGAGAACGAAGAACGGGCCTCATGGCCCGTTCTTTCGATCATCGCGGATTCACGCTTTCGCGCTCGGGGTCGGTCCTGCCCCCTCCTGATCCTCCTTCGCGCCGCGCGCCTTCATGGCGATGAGGATGATGAGCCAGAGCACGAACAGTCCGACGAGCCCGTAAGCGGCGAGGTCGAACTTGTCGGCCGTGAGCCCGAGGGCGATGGGTGCGGGACCCGTCTTCGGCGGGGCCGAGGCCGCGTCCGCCTCCGTCTTGCCGATCATCTTGAGGCACACGTCCTTGTTCATGACGCCGCCCATGCGGCTCTCCTGGGTCGTGATGGCGACGCAGGCCGCGGCGTTCTTCCATTTGTCGGCGACGCGCGCAAGGCAGGTCGTGGGCGTCGCGGAGACGAAGCCGCCCTGCTCGAGCTTTTGGCACAAGGCGATGTCGTTCGTCGCGACCGCGATGTCCTCGTAGCACTGCGCCTTCGGCGGGTTCTCGAACTTGAAGTCGCGCCCGGTGACGCGCTCGCAGAGCGACGGCCTGCTGAGGAACACGGCCACGCCCTTGATGCATTCGTCGGGCGTGACGTTGCGTACGGCCATGGAGCAGACCTTCACGGCGATGGGTTCCTTGAAGATCCAGACGCCGCCGGCGACCGCGAACAGCGAAAGGAACAAGGTGACGACGACGGCGAGGAACGTCTTCATTGTGAGGTGGGGTTAAGTCGTTTTCAGGATAGCAGAGGCTCGAACCGGACGCGAGAATATGCTATACTGAGCTTATGGAAATGACGTCCCCGACGGCCAAGCCGTCGTCCGCGCCCGCCAAGGGCGAGGCCGATGCGAGCGCCAAGGCCCCGGCAGCGAAGCAAAAGAAGAAGGGCGGCTGCCTCCGCGGCTGTTTCCTCTTCTTCGTGGTCCTGCTGCTCCTCGCGGGCGTCGTCGCCGCGGTCGTCTTCGACCTTCCGGCGAAGCTGCATATCGTGAAGTCGCCGGCCGAGCGCCTGTTCTCCGGCACGCCCTACAGGGAAGAGGCCGCGCAGATGAAGGAAGAGCTCCAGGCTTCGGGCATGGACACCAAGGGCGTCGAGCTCGACGTCCTGCCGGTCACCGGCAGCGACCAGACGGTGGCGATCGCCACGCTCGACGCGTCGCAGGGGTTCCGTTTCACGTCCGGTTCCGGGTCCGTCGCCGACACCTTCGTGAAGCTCGCGACGGGCGACACCGCGAAGGACCTCAACGTCGGCCGGGCCGCCATCGGTTACAAGGACGGGAAGGGCCGCAAGCTGATCACCGTCACCGCGCCGACGGACGCCATCGCCGATTACGCCGCGGGCCGCATCACGAAGGAGCAGTTCTACGCCCGCGTCGACGGGAAGATCGACATCCCCAACGTGACCGCCGCGATCCAGGAAGAACTGAACTCCTCCGGCGTCAAGCCGTGACCCCTATGCGACACCGACGCGCCGCCGCGATCATCGTCATTGCCGGGCTCCTACTCGTCGGTTCGGGCTGCACGTACGGCGACCTCAGCGACGTCTTCGACTTCATCAACGAATGGTCGCAGGCCAAGGGCCTCGTGACCAAGGACGGCAAGCCGACCGCGAAGGCGATGCAGGGCTACCTCTTCGGCACGGGCGATCCGCTCACCGACGCGGCCATCGGCTCCGGCGCGGCGACCGAGGGCGTGCGCGACGCGGACGAATCGATCGCCAAGGCCGACGAGTCGCGCGCGTTGGGCAAGTACGACGACGCCGCGAAGGAACTCGCGAAGGCGGAGCAGGAGAGGCCGAACGATTGGGCCGTGCTCAACCGGCAATACCTCCTCGCGCTCCAGACAGGGAAGACGGACGCGGCCGAGGCGAAGAAGCGCCAGGCCGACGAGAAGGCGTGCGCCACCGACCGCTGCACCGCTTCGATGCTCGAGAACCGCATCGTCCTCCTGCAGCGGAACTCCCCGGACGTCGCGGACCTGACGGACCCCGCCCATGAGAAGCGCTGCGTCATGAGGAAGGAACTCAGGAATTCGTATTCCCAGCTCGCCCAGCGATACGAGATCATGGAACTCAGTGCTTACAAGATCGGCGGCGTGGACGGACTTCGACAGCATGACAGATACGTGACCCTCGCCGAGCATTACAAGACCGAGACGGAGAACACGAACCTCGACCTGAAGAACTATTGCGGCGGGGTCTACTGAGCGCGGCGCGGCCCCGGCCGCGCTTTTCGGTGGTAAGGAGCGCATACTTTCCGGCATATGGCCGACATCCAAGAGGAGATCAAGCAGTTCGAGCAGATGCTCAAGTGGCCGCAGTTCCACAGGCTCATCGACAGGCCGGTGGCGTATTTCTGCGCCGAGTACGCGCTCGCCGGCAATCAGCGATTGTATTCGGGCGGCCTCGGCATCCTCGCCGGCGACTATCTCCGCGAGGCGCAGGACCGCGGGTTGCCGCTCGTCGCGGTCGGCCTTTATTACAAGGAAGGCTACGTCTGCAAGACGCGCGAGGTCGGCGGGCGCGTGATGGAGATCTGCGAGACGACGCCGCCGGAGAAGGCCGGCTTCTCGCCGGTCATGGAGAAGGGGGGAGACCGGCTGCACGTCGTCATCCCCATCCATGACCGCGTCATCAAGCTGCGCGCCTGGTCCATGAAGCTCGGCTCGGTGAGCCTCTACATGCTCGACACCGACTGCGAGGAGAACTCGCCCGAGGACCAGCGCATCACGGACCGGCTCTACGTCGGCGACAAGGAGACGCGGCTCAAGCAGGAGATCGTGCTCGGCATCGGCGGGCTGCGCCTGCTCGAAGCGCTCGACATCCATCCTTCCCTCTACCACCTGAACGAAGGGCATTCGGCGTTCCTGGCGCTCGAGCTCGTCCGCCACGAGATGACCGAACGGCACATCGGCTTCGACGAGGCCAAGCAGTTCGCGCGGCGCCGCATCGTGATGACGAACCACACGCTCGTGCCGGCCGGCAACGAGGTGTTCTCGAACGACCTCGTCTCCATGATGCTCGACCGCTACGCCGAGGACCTCTCCGTCCCGGTCCACGAGCTCTCCAAGATCGGCCTGGTCCAGCAGTCGAGCGAGTTCTCGATGTCGATGCTCGCGTTCCGCATGGCGAGCATCATCAACGCGGTGAGCAAGCTGCACGCCAAGAAGGCCAAGGAGATCTGGACCGACCATCCGATGGTGGCGATCACGAACGGCGTGCACGTGCCGACCTGGGACCGCGTCGGCGCGGAGACCGGCAAGGGCGCGTTCTGGAAGCGGCACCAGGAACTGAAGATGGAGCTGCTCGCGCACATCGAGAAGGCGACCGGCAGGAAATGGTCTCCGGACCATCTGCTCATCGGCTGGGCGCGGCGCACGGTGCAGTACAAGCGGCCGCTCGCGGCCTTCGAGGACGCGGCGCGGCTCACGGCCATCGCGCGGCGCGAGGACCGTCCCGTGCGGTTCGTGTTCTCCGGACACCCGCACCCGAGCGACGGCGACGGCCAGCGGATGCTCGCGGAACTGCGACGTTTGTGCGACCAGTATCCCGACGTGGCGGCGTACCTGCCCGATTACGACATGGAGCTCGCCAAGAAGATGGTCGCGGGCACGGACGTCTGGCTGAACACGCCGGTCGTCGGTTTCGAGGCCAGCGGGACGAGCGGCATGAAGGCCGCGCTCAACGGTTCGCTGCCGTGCTCGACGCGCGACGGCTGGGTCGACGAGGCGGACCTGCGCAACCTCGGCTGGATCCTCAACAACGACCATCTGTCGCAGGACCTCTACCATCTGCTCGAGAGCGAGATACTGCCCGTGTACTACGGCCGCAACGCCGACGGCGTGCCCGAGGTCTGGGAGGATTTCATGCGCCACTCGCGTGACATGATCATGCACCGGTTCACGGCTACCCGCATGCTGCGGGAGTACGTCGAAATGCTCTATACGTAAGTGCAGAGAGCAGAGAACGGAGGGAGCGCAGAGAGCAGAGTGCAGAGCGAGAACAAAGTACAAAGGGCGACGTCCGCGAAAAGCGGACGTCTTTGTTCTCTGCACTAACTTTGTCCTTTGGCCTTTGAACTATCTCCGTACTCTGCCCTCTCAACTTTTGGCAAAGAAAAAAAGACCCCATCAGGGGTCTTAGCCGAGTATCTTGCGTGCTTTCTCCCATCCGGCTTCGAGCGCGCGGCGGACCTGCGCCCGCGAGAAGTCGGTGGTCTCGCCGAGCCGCACGTCCGGCTCGATGATGGTGAGCGGATAGCGCTTGAACGGGCGGCCGTCGTTGTTCCTGAGCACGGCGCCCTGCGCCGTCGCCTGCGCCACGAGCCGGTTCATGCGGTCGAACTTCCCGACGTCGTTGGTGAAGATCTGGTGCATGGCGATCTCGAACGCGCGCTGGCTGATGGCGATCGCGCTCTTCGGCGCGGCCTCCACCTTGAGGGCGGCGCGCGAGCTGCAGTTGATCACCACGATCTCGTCCGGCTCATCGGCAAGGACCGTGCCGAGCGGCGTCAGGTTGCGGGTGCCGCCGTCGACCATCGCGGGATGGTGTTCGGAAACGTCCACCGGCGGGAAGATGAGCGGCAGCGCGGCCGAGGCACGGAGCGCGTTGCGGAAGTCGGGATGCGTCGAGCGGAAGGGGATGAACTCGCCCGTGACCAGGGAGACGGCGCCGACGATGAGCGGCGTCGTCATCTTGTCGGGGTCGAGCTCCTGCAGGAGCGCGTCCATGCCGTCCAGGTTGAAGAGGGACGGGCGGCCGCGCAGGATGCCGGCCGCGGCGCGCAGCTTGATGCGCTTGCCGAAGACCATCTGCGGCGTGACGGAGTTCCAGATCTCCTCGAGGCGCGCGTAGGCGCCCATCGCCAGGAACGCGCCGTTGATGGCGCCGATCGAGACGCCGGAGATGACGTTCCAGCGGTAACCCTTCTCCTCCCGAAGGTATTTCTCCGCCCCCACCTGGAAAGCCCCTTTCCCACCGCCCCCGCTGAGCACGAGCGCGACTTTTTTGGCCATGACAGATCATCCTTCGCAGAACTTTTTCAAACGAGCGATGGGCTGACCCTAGCACCGAGAGTTGAAAGTTGAAAGTCGAGGGTCGAAAGGACCCACGGCGCGTCTCTCGACTCTGGACTTTCGACTTTGGACCGCCGTAGGGATTGACCTGCGCCCGTTTTTAGGCTATGCTCCGTGGTCGTTCTTCACAGCTTCCCTTAAAGGAGGTGCCCCATGGGCACGACGGAAAGCGGTTCTCTCACGGTCCCGGACACCCTGGCGGCGTTCATCGGTTCTTTCGCCGGCGGCGTCGTCGTCCGGCTGCTGGCGCAGTTCCTGGCCCCCGGCCTCGGCGCGACGCTCGCCTTCATCGCCGTCTTCAGCGCCGTCTCGGGCCTCATCGAGATCCCGCTCCAGATGTGGCGGCGCGGCCGTCCTCTCGGCCAGGCCGCCGTCCATGGCGCCATCGACGCCGCCGGCGTCTTCTGCGGCTTCGCCTTCCTGCACTCGTTCCTCTGAACACGGACGCCGCGACGCGGCGTCTTTTTCGTTCCCGTCCGCGCCATGGTATCGTTCTCCGCGACGACGCCGTGCCGCATCGGTGCTGGCCCGCCGCCGTCGCCTTCGTCCTCTCCGGAGAAGAGTCCATGGACGACCCCAAGCACGATCCTTCCCAGGACCTGCAGCGCGCGCTCATCATCGGCGCCGCCGCCGCGCTCTACGTCATCCTTCCGCCGCCGCTTCGTTCCGCCGCGCATCTCGGAGGCCTCATCGGCCTGGCCGCCGGCGTCGCGGCCGCGCTCGTCCGCCGCCGACTCGCGGCGACGAAGCCGACGTGGCTGCGGACCGCGCTCCAGGTCCCGCCGTTCGCTGTCGGCGGCGCGGCCGGGTTCACGGCCATGATGTGGTTCGCGCAGCATCTGCCTCTCTGGCTTCACGCCGTCACGTCGCATATCGGCTGAACATCTTCCTCACGCGTCCCTTCGGGGACGTGTTTTTTTCAATTTTTTTCTGGACCCCGCGTCAAGCGCGGGGTGACAGGATGGGTGGTGGGCGGTGACAACATGTGCACCATCGAAGCCGGGGTAGAGATCCTGCGAGAAATCCGGCCCGTGGCGCCCTGGGAACGGGGCCCAGACGCCAGGCCGGATTTCTTTGCTGTCCATCCATCAAGCGGCGGGCGTCCAGAAACGCACCGCGGGTGGCGCGGCGAGCGGGGACCCCGACCGCCCGCAGTGCCCTTGCGGCCGAGGACGAGTCGGGGTGGTCGCCGCGACAGGACCCGCGGCGGTGCATCCAGAAGAAACGCAAAATCAAAAGACGAGCCCTTCGGCCCGCCTTTCTGATCACTAGATCTTCTTCACCTGGAGGAAGTCCAGCTCGACCGGGGTCTCGCGTCCGAACATGGAGACGAGCACCTTGATCTTGCCGCGGGCCTCGTCGATCTCGGCGACCTTGCCCTCGAAGCCCTTGAACGGCCCGTCGACGATCTTCACCGCGGAATTGACCTCGACGTCGATCTTGTACTCCGGCTCGTCCACGCCCATGCGCTTCTGAAGCGACTTGATCTCCTCGTCGGCCACCGGCGTCGGGATGGTGCCCGTGCCGATGAAGCCGGTGACGTTCGGGGTGTTGCGAACCACGTACCAGGAGTCGTCCGTGACGTTCATCTCCACGAGCACGTAGCCGGGGAAGATCTTCTCTTCCACCACCTTGCGCTTGCCGTTCTTGATCTTGATCTTCTTCTCCTTCGGAATGAGGATGTTGAAGATCTTGTCGCCCATGTCCATCGACTCGATGCGTTGCTTGAGGTTGTGGGCGACGTTCTCCTCGTAGCCGGAGTACGTGTGGATGGCGTACCAGCGCCGGCCGTGCTGTTGTGTCTGCTTCGGCATAATGAGCTTTTCCCTTAGGGGAGGTCTATTGGAGCGAGAGGAGCTTCTCGAGGCCCATGGAGAGGCCGTAGTCGATGACCCCGAAGAACACGGCCATGCTGACCGAGACGCACACCACGATGACAGTGTCCCTGACGACGACCTTGCGCGACGGCCAGGCGACCTTGCGAAGTTCGTCCTTGGACTCCTTGACGTAGGCGACGAGCCTGTTGCTTCCGAGCGAGATAGCCATAGTTTTTCTTCTAAAAAACCGCCTGCGGGGGCGGAAATGCGTTGTTGAAGCCACCCTATCAGATGGCCCGCCCCGTGGCAAGAATAGCACTTCTTTCTGAAACGGGAACCCCTGGGCCGGCGCGCTGCATCGTCGCAGGGGCCCAGTTCGGTCCTCGGCGTACAGAAAGTACGCCTGTGGCCGAACTCGCCCTGCGACGCGCAGCGCATCCAGCCCAGGGGTTCGTGCTCATAATGGGCGTCTGACCTCGGATGAAAAAAGACCGGCCCCCGCGAGGGAGGCCGGAAAGCTCAGCCGTACATGGCCCGTTCGATGCGCGTGTCCACCCAGTGGACGACGAAGATGAACAGGTCGTAGAGCAGGTGGACCAGGATCGCCGCGGGTAGGCCGAAGCGGAACATGATCCAGAAGAAGAACATCCCCATGAACCAGCTGCTGATCCAGCCCTTGAGGCCCTGGTACTTGTGGCCGTCGCGGAAGAAGGCGTTGGCCGAGAGCATGGCGGCGCCCACGAACCAGCCTTGGGCGCTGAAGAGCACGTCGTGCAGCCCGCCCAGCGTGGTGAAGTCGGCGACGTGCCGGACGACCCAGAGGTACAGGTGCTCGGGGATGCCCCAGCCCATGAACCCCAGGAGCAGGAAGTTGCCGACCTGCACCCAGAAGATCGTCGACAGGAAGATGAGCCAGCGGAAGCAGATCTCCTCCATGATGCCGGCCCAGAGGCTCACGAGCGTCCCGACGACGAGGATCGCTTCCGGGTGCGCGCGCAGCTCCGGGTCCTTGCGGTCGCGGTAGGCGGCGATGACGTTCACGCCGATGCCGTAGGCGAAGGCGGGCCAGGCGGCCCAGAGCCAGTCGCCGACGCCGCCGCGCGGCGTCCAGAACGAGAACGGGTCGAAGGGGATGAGATGGGGGGCGAAGTGCCTGACGAGCGCGATGGTGATCGCGCCGAGGAAGGCGGAGACGATGAAATTCCGGCCGCGCTTCTGTTTGCGGTCGCTCTCTTCGGCCATGACCTGCTCCTTTGTCGTGCGGGCCGCGCCCGCGGGTCCGATGGGATGTGCAATGAGCGAGGCGGAAGCGTACGGCGCGCCCACGGCGGCGTCAAGGTCGCGGGATTGCCAGAACCGCCCGGGCTGGGATAATGGGGTCCATCGGTCCCGGGACTGAGGGACCTCTTAAGGCGCGTTATGCGGGTCTTCGTCGTCGGGGCGGGAGCGGTAGGGTCGATCCTCACGGACATGCTGGCCGCGAGGTTCGGGAAGAAGAACGTGGGCTGCGGCGACCGGGATCCGGCGCGGGCGCGGCTCTTCGCGTCGCGCGGGGGCGTCCGGCCCGTGAAGGTCGACGCGTCGAGGCCCGCGGACGTGGCGAGGGCGGCGGCGGGCGCGGACCTCGTCGTCAACGCGGGGCTGCCCGACTTCAACGAGAAGGTGATGGAGGCCGCGCTCCTCGCCGGCGCGCATTACCAGGACCTGTGCTCGCGGCTCAAGGACCTTCGCCACTGCGAGCAGTCGCGGTTCGACGCGCGTTTCCGGCGCGCGGGGCGCACCGCGCTGTTCAACACCGGCGTCGCGCCCGGCCTCACGAACCTGCTCGCTGCCGACTTGGCAGCGGGCCTCGACCGGACGCGCGCGCTGCGCATCCGCCTGCTCGAGGAACAGGACGCGGACGAGCCGGTGATGAGCTGGTCGCCGCGCGTCATCGTCGACGAGCTCGCCTCGCCGCCGCTCGTCTTCCGCGGCGGGAAGTTCGGCAACGTGAAGGCCTTCTCCGGCGCGGAGACGT
>Ga0310810_10012021_pt1 | contig 10144 bp, 6 predicted proteins | sample NCmetagenome_FD_207641 | JGI IMG/M metagenome (GOLD analysis project Ga0310810, IMG submission 207641) | Soil microbial communities from experimental microcosm in Duke University, North Carolina, United States - NC | ecosystem: Engineered > Artificial ecosystem > Soil microcosm > Unclassified ...
GACAAGATCGGCCTGCATGCGCAGGTCAGGCCTTCGGATATTCAATTCGAGGTGGAGGGGAGCGACATCATTTTGGTCGACGACGTGCTCTACACCGGTCGCACCATTCGTGCCGCAATCAATGAATTGTTCGATTACGGACGGCCCGGCAGTATCCGGCTCGCCACACTGATAGATCGAGGTGGCAGGGAGCTTCCCATCGCGCCTCAGTATGTTGGCGCCGTGCTGGCTCTACCAGCCGATAAAATGCTGGCGCTGGAAAAAAGCTCAACCGATAAATTGAGCCTGCGCCTTTATGATAAAGCCCTTCGGGACAATGACTAACAATCCGCAACTGAACAAGAGCGGACAACTGCAACATCTTCTCACCACCGAGGGGCTCCCCGCTCCCATCCTGCTGAATATACTCGATACCGCCGAATCTTTTGTTGGGGTTACCGAACGTGATGTTAAAAAAGTCCCCATCCTGAGAGGTAAATCGGTATTCAATTTATTTTTCGAGCCGAGCACACGTACGCGCACGACCTTTGAGATCGCGGCAAAGCGGTTGTCGGCGGACGTGGTCAATCTCAACATAGCGGCTTCTTCGCAATCCAAAGGTGAGACGCTGCTGGACACAGTGAACAATCTCTCTGCCATGCATGCCGACATGTTTGTCGTGCGGCATTCGCAAAGCGGCGCGGCTCACCTGATCGCACGCCATGTAAAACCCGAGATCCACGTGATTAATGCCGGGGATGGCCGGCACGCCCACCCTACCCAGGGTCTGCTGGATGTATTTACCATTCGCCATTACAAGCGCGATTTCCGCAGTCTACGCGTGGCCATAGTCGGCGATATCCTGCATTCCCGCGTTGCGCGCTCGCAGATTCATGCATTGACAACGCTTGGTGTGCCGGAAGTGCGGGTCATCGGGCCGAAAACCCTATTGCCCTCAAAGGTTGAACGCCTCGGCGTGCACGTGTTTCATCAGATGGCGGAAGGGCTGAAGGATGTGGATGTGCTCCTCATGCTGCGGTTGCAGAATGAACGAATGGTCAGCGCCCGGCTTCCGAGCAAGGAGGAATATTTCAAGTACTATGGCCTCACCCAGGAAAAACTGGCCTTGGCGAAGCCCGACGCCATTGTTTTACATCCCGGTCCCATGAATCGCGGAGTTGAAATCGATTCTGCAGTGGCCGATGGTAAACAGTCGGTAATCCTGCCTCAGGTAACGTTCGGTATTGCGGTGCGGATGGCAGTCATGGCGATCCTGGCCGGACACTGAATCTCATGGAAATTCTGATTGAAAATGGCCGTGTAGTAGATCCCAAAAGCGGGGTCGACGCTGTGACGAACGTATTCGTCAGCGGCGGAACGATCACCGCCATAGGCACAACGCCGCCGGGATTTCACCCCTACCGTAAGATAAACGCGGAGGGCTTGGTGGTATGTCCAGGCCTGGTGGACTTGTCGGCGCGCCTGCGCGAGCCGGGCCTCGAATACAAAGCCACGCTCGAATCCGAAATGGCCGCAGCGGTATCAGGTGGCGTCACCAGTTTGGCATGCTCTCCCGATACGGACCCGGTACTGGACGAGCCAGGCCTGGTGGAAATGCTCAAGCATCGCGCAAAAAGCCTGAATCAGGCTCATGTCTACCCGATCGGCGCGCTTACCCGAGGTTTGAAAGGCGAATCCCTGACAGAAATGGCTGAGCTACATGACGCGGGCTGCATAGCGTTTGGCCAGTCGGATATGCCGCTGCCCAACACGCGCGTGCTGATGCACGCCATGCAATATGCTTCCACTTTCGGCTTTGGAATATGGCTACGCCCGCAGGATGTGAATCTTGCGGACAGCGGCGTGGCGCATGACGGCGAAGTGGCGACCCGATTGGGCCTGCCTGCAATTCCCGTATGCGCTGAAACACTTGCGTTGTCGAATATTATTTTAATGGCCCGGGAGACCGGGGCCAAAATACACTTTTGCCGTATTTCCAGCGCGGAAGGCGCGGCGATGGTTCAGGCGGCGAAACGGCAGGGCTTGCCGGTTACCTGCGACGTGGCCGCCAACCATATCCATCTTTCAGAAATGGATATTGGCTTTTTCGACAGCAATTGCCATCTGGTCCCGCCACTGCGCGGATTGAGCGATCGCGACGCGCTGCGGCGCGGTTTGCTGGATGGCACGATAGACGCGATATGTTCTGACCACGCACCGGTGGACGAGGATGCCAAGCTGCTGCCCTTTGAAGAGGCAGAAGCAGGCGCCACCGGCCTGGAGCTGCTGCTGCCCCTTACTTTAAAATGGGCGGAGGAAGTGCGACTCCCGTTGGCGGCCGCGTTAGCCAGAATCACGGTGGAGCCTGCACGTATACTAGGTATTGATGCCGGTCATTTGTCTCCCGGCGCTATCGCCGATTTATGCGTCTTTGACCCTGACGAATACTGGAAAGTGGAAATGGCTGCGCTTAAAAGCCAGGGCAAGAATACTCCGTTTTTAGGCATGGAACTGCGGGGCAGGGTAAAATATACCTTGGTCAACGGCGAGGTTGTATACGAAACTGGTTAGAACCTTGGAGGCCTACGATAGAGTGAGGCTCCCGCCCGGGCCCACGCTCAGCAGTGGCGCATAAGGGATCAACAAGCCGCGGCTAGCCGCCGTTCACAGCCTTCCCTTCACATCTTTTAACCTGATAATACCTGTATCTCATGAACCCTTTACTTGATTTTTCCGGACTGCCGCATTTTGCGGACATTCGAACCGAACACATTACCCCAGCAATAAGCGAACTCCTGGCCGATAGCCGCGAAGTCCTTGCCCGCGTACGGAACGACGCTTCGGCGCCCTCGTGGGAGAATTTCGTGCAACCCATGGAGGATGCCAACGAGCGGGTCGCGCGCGCCTGGGGACAGGTATCTCATCTGAATGCCGTGGTAAACAGTCCGGAATTGCGTGAAGCGTATAACGCCAACCTGCCGCTGGTCACCCAGTACTATGCCGAGTTGGGACAGGATCAAATTCTGTTCGAGAAATTCAAGCAGCTTCGCGGTGACCCTGGGTACGAAAATCTGAGTCGTGCCCGGAAAAAAATAGTCGAAAATGCGTTGCGGGATTTCCGCCTCGGAGGAGCCGACCTCGATGCAGCGGAAAAAGAACGATTTCTCCAGATCCAGGAAAAGTTGTCGGCGCTTTCTTCCAGGTTTAACGATAATCTTCTGGATGCCACGAATAATTTCATGTTGCATATCGAAAACGCGGATGAGCTGGCGGGTATTCCCGATGATGTGCTGCAAATGGCACGAGGTATTGCGGAAAAAGAGGGAATGCCTGGCTGGAAGTTTACGCTGCATGCGCCATCTTATATTCCCGTCCTGCAATATGCTGACAACCGCGCACTGCGTGAAAAACTGTATCGCGCCTATTCAACTCGCGCCAGCGAGATCGAGGCGCCAGGCGTACTCGCGAACAGCACCGGCAACTTCGATAACGCGCCACTGATACGCGAGATACTTGAGCTGCGCAAGGAGGAAGCGCAGATGCTGGGATTTGATTGCTATGCCGAAGTGTCGCTGGCGACGAAAATGGCCTCGACTCCGCAACAGGTGCTGGATTTTCTTCAGGAGCTCGCCGCCAAGGCGCGGCCTTACGCGGAACGTGATCTTGCGGAACTGCGCGAATTTGCTGCTGCCCGGCTAGGGCTGGAGAAGCTGGACGCGTGGGATGTGGCCTACGCGAGCGAGAAGCTGCGTGTCGATCGGTATGCGTTTTCCGATCAGGAGGTGAAGCAGTATTTCCCGGAAACCAGCGTGCTACCGGGCATGTTCAAGCTCGTGGAGAATCTCTATGGCATCATTATCAGGCGCGTGGAAGAGAATGTTCAACTATGGCACTCCGACGTGAAATTTTTCACTATAAACGATTGCAATGGAAAATTGATCGGCCACTTCTACCTGGACCTCTACGCGCGCCCCGGCAAACGAGGCGGCGGATGGATGGATGACGCGGTCAGTCGTCGCATGAGAACCGCTGAACCCGGAGAGAGCAGCATACAGGCGCCGGTAGCCTATCTTACCTGTAATTTCTCACCGCCCGTTCGCCTTGACAGCCAGGCGCGCCCCGCTTTGTTTACGCATGACGAAGTCATCACCCTTTTTCATGAATTTGGTCATGGTCTCCACCATCTGCTCACCCAGGTGGAGGATTTGGGGGTATCAGGTATTCATGGAGTGGAATGGGATGCAGTGGAACTGCCCAGCCAGTTCATGGAGAACTTCTGCTGGGAATGGGACGTGGTCAGCAATATGACCAAGCGCGTTGACCCGTTACCGCAAAGCGGCAGTTTGCGGGAAACGCGCTCTGCTCCGCCTCCCGCGCCGAATGGCTCTGTCAATGCCGTACCGGTGGAGCATGTAGATAGCGGTGAGCCTCTTCCGCAATCGCTGTTCGACAAGATGCTGGCTGCCAAGAATTTTCAGAGCGGCATGCAGACGCTCCGCCAGATAGAGTTTGCGCTGTTCGATATGCATTTGCACTCCGACTTCGATCCGGATGGCGAGAAAACCGTGCAGCAGTTACTGGATGAGATCCGTAGGGAGGTTGCGGTGCTTATTCCGCCCGGATTCAATCGCTTTCCCAACAGTTTTTCGCATATTTTTGGCGGAGGCTATGCGGCAGGTTACTATAGCTATAAATGGGCGGAAGTTCTGTCCGCCGATGCCTACAGCCTTTTCGAGGAAACTTCGCCCGGTAAGGTAGTGAATGCTGAAACAGGCGCCCTTTTCTGGAATGAAATTCTTGCGGTTGGCGGAAGCCGTTCCGCGCTGGAGTCATTTATTGCCTTCCGCGGACGCGAGCCGAAAATAGATGCGCTGCTGCGCCATAACGGCATGGTTGCATGAAAGTCCTATCGGGAGGCGGTATCGACGATCAAGCCAACAGGTCGCCTTTGCTTAAGTTCCCTTACTCAGGTTCCACTATGGATGCGCGGTAGAAGCCTGAGTGGCTTTGCGCAATTGTTCATTGTTTCCCGATTTGCTTCGCCAATGCAAAAGTTGCGCAAAGGGTGGTCATGTCAGGCGAAGCCGGGAGCATGATAACTTCAGGATGCTGCGACCTGCATTATCGGGCCGGTGAGGCATTCTTTTGTTATTGCAACAGAGTCTTCGGAACGCTAGTATAGTGGCCCGAGCACAATCTCGGGCTTGTTCGGCAGCTTCCTCTGGCCTCATTCTCATCAGGAATGCGGAATGAGATTTGAGCCTCTACATAACGATATTTCCGAGCGGGACGCCCATATGAAAGGAGTGCGGTAGTGCGCCTGCGGCATCTTTAGCTCATTCGACAACAGGAGAAAAAAGGATGACACGTCTCACATGGGTTGTTTCCACAGTACTGATAACGGCTCTCGCGGCTTGCACCAACGTTCCAAAACCCGAAGTTCAAAAATTTAAAGACGGTGAGTTATCGGTTCCCGCCGACTATAAAAGCTGGCCGAAGTTTTTAACGGATATCCAGCGTCCGGATACCAAGCAAGTTCGTGATATCTATATCAACCCTATCGGAAACAAGACCAGGATGGGAGATCCGTTTCCCGACGGGACTATTTCAGTAATGGAAATTTATAAGGCACGCGAGGCCGCGGACGGAACTCCCCTCAAAGGACCTGACGGGAAGTTTGTCAAAGGCGAGCTGGTAAAAATAGGTGTGATGGGTAAGGGTGCCGGCTGGGGTGAAAGCGCGCCGCCCGAGCTCAGAAATGGAGACTGGATATATTCCATGTATATGGCGGATGCCAAAACCAAAGCCCCGGATGACACCGCAACCTGCCGCGCATGCCACCTGCCGCTGAAGGACAAGGATTACGTCTTCCGCTATGACGAATATTTTCAGAAGCGCGCCAGCTACTGATGCGGGTTGATCGGGGGCTTCTCCGGATGAACCGGGGAAGGTCCCGTTTGTTTGGATTGTTCTGTTGAGAAGAGCGTTTAGCTGAGCTTGCCGTGGCACTGTTTGTATTTTTTTCCTGACCCACATGGGCAGGGATCGTTCCGGCCGATCTTCTGGCCCTGCCTTACAAAAGGCTGATGCTTCTCTGAACGATCCTGGGCTTCACCGGCCTCCTGGCGCTCTTCCTCGCCCAGCACTTCCTCGTAAGCCGCATGATGGTACTGCACGTTCACAGGCTGCTGCTGTGTTTCCGCTACAGCTTCAACCTGCTGCTCGCTTCGTATCTGTACCGTCATAAGTGTCCGCGTAACCTCGGACTTTATTTCCTCAAGCATGGCGGTAAACAACTCAAAAGCTTCGCGCTTGTATTCCTGCTTGGGGTTTTTCTGCGCATATCCGCGTAAATGAATACCCTGGCGCAGATGATCCAGTGCTGACAGGTGTTCGCGCCAGTGGGTATCGAGACTTTGCAACATGACCGCGCGTTCGTACTGATGCATAATGCCGGTGCCGACCTGGCCTACTTTCGCCCCATAATGTTCCTTCGCGGCCTCACCGATGCGGGAATGGAGGTTTTCTTCGTGCAGGTCGGATTCCTTCTCCAGCCATTCCCTTAACGGCAAGGCTAACTGATATTCGGCGGCGAGCGCTTTTTCCAGCCCCGGGATATCCCATTCCTCCTCGACGCTCTGAGATGGCACATGCTGAGCGATAAGATTGCGCAGCATGTCCTCGCGCATGGCGGTAACTGTTTCCGAGATATCTTGCGACTCGAGAAGTTCGTTGCGCTGCTGATAAATGACTCTTCTCTGGTCATTTGCCACATCATCATATTCAAGCAGTTGCTTGCGCATATCGAAGTTACGGGCTTCCACCTTGCGCTGAGCATTTTCAATCGCCCGGGTAACCCATGGATGCTCAATCGCCTCGCCTTCGGGCATCTTGAGGCGCTGCATGATATTGGCGACACGGTCGGAGGCAAATATCCGCAGCAAAGGATCTTCCAGGGAAAGATAAAAACGGCTGGACCCCGGATCACCCTGGCGGCCTGCGCGTCCCCGCAACTGGTTATCCACCCGTCGGGACTCGTGCCGCTCTGTGCCGATGATATGCAGTCCACCCTGTTTGAGCACCTCGTCATGAAGAACCTGCCATTGCTCCTGCACTTCCCCCAGCCGAGCTGCTTTCTCCGGTTCGCCTGTATCCTCGTCGGAGCGGATTCTCTCAAGCTCGGGCTCCGGATTACCGCCCAGTACGATATCGGTGCCGCGGCCAGCCATGTTCGTCGCGATTGTGATCATTTTCGGGCGACCAGCCTGGGCGACAATCTCCGCTTCCCTTGCATGCTGCTTGGCATTCAACACCTGATGCGGTAATTTCTCTTTTGTCAATAACCCGGATAGCAACTCATTGTTTTCAATGGATGTGGTTCCCACCAGGACTGGCTGCCCCCTCTCGTGACAATCCTTGATGTCTTCAATGATGGCGTGGTTCTTTTCGTCCATGGTACGAAAAACCTGATCCATCCTGTCAATACGAACCATCGGACGGTGGGTTGGAATGATGACGGTCTCCAGCCCATAAATTTGCTGAAACTCATAAGCCTCTGTATCAGCCGTACCCGTCATCCCGGCCAGTTTCTGATACATGCGAAAATAGTTCTGGAAAGTGATCGATGCGAGGGTTTGATTTTCCTTCTGGATGGGAACCCCTTCCTTCGCTTCGACCGCCTGATGCAGGCCTTCCGACCAGCGCCGGCCAGCCATGAGGCGCCCGGTAAATTCATCGACAATGACCACCTCGCCATTCTGTATCACATAATGCTGGTCGCGGTGAAACAATGCGTGAGCCCGCAGGCCCGCATAAAGATGATGGACCAAGCTGATATTGGCAGGATCGTAGAGGCTGGTCCCCGGAGCGAGCAAGCCGCTCTGAGCCAACAATTTTTCAGCATGCTCGAAGCCTGCTTCACTTAACAATACCTGCTGGGCTTTTTCATCCACGCTGAAATCGCCAGGAGCATTTTCGGTTTCCTGACGGGCAAGTTTGGGAATCAGCGCGTTGATACGAACGTATACTTCGGTATTGCCTTCCGCCTGGCCTGAGATGATCAGCGGGGTGCGGGCCTCGTCAATTAAAATGGAATCCACTTCGTCCACGATGGCGAAGTTGAGCATACGCTGCACACGCTCGGCAGGGTGGCTCACCATGTTGTCGCGCAGATAATCGAAACCGTATTCGTTATTGGTCCCGTAGGTAATATCTGCCGCATAGGCCGTTTGCTTGTCGTTGTGTTCCATCTGGGAAAGGATGACGCCTACACTGATGCCGAGGAACTGATAAATGCGCCCCATCCATTCCGCGTCGCGCTTGGCCAGATAATCGTTCACCGTAACCAGATGAACGCCCTTGCCTGCCAGCGCGTTGAGATATGCGGGCAATGTCGCCATCAGTGTTTTGCCTTCCCCCGTGCGCATCTCGGCGATCTTTCCCTCGTGCAGCGCCATACCGCCAATCAATTGCACGTCGAAATGGCGCATTGCCAGCACCCGCTTGCTCGCTTCGCGCACCACCGCAAACGCCTCCGGGAGTAACGCATCAAGAGTCGTTCCATCGATAATGCGCTGCTTGAACTCTTCGGTCCTGGCACGGAGTTCAGCGTCGGTCAGCGCTGCAAGCCTGGCCTCCAGCGCATTGACGGCTCCCACCGACTGAGAATATTGTTTGATCAGCCGATCATTACGGCTCCCGAAGACTTTCTTGAGGAGATTGTTCAGCATGAAATCTCAAAAAATCTGTTTATTTCTATTGTCCAAAAAATAAGGGGGGTGAGGTCTTTTGGCCTCACCCCCCGCCGCAGAGTATTGATCCGACTCAACCGGGCATCTTCAAGAATCGTGATGGATTTTGCGGTAAGCCCCTGTGTCTGACTTCAAAGTGCAGATGCGGACCAGTGGATCGGCCTGTATTCCCAACTTCGGCAATCTTCTGTCCGCGAACCACTACCTGCCCCAATTTGACCAGACGCTTGGAAGCATGAGCATAGCGGCTGACGAAATCGTTGCCATGGTCAATATCGATCATATTACCATATTCGGGATGGTAATCGGAATACACTATCACTCCCCCTGCCGCGGCAACGATTGGAGTACCTACCGTTGCCGTGAAATCAACGCCTTCGTGAAAGGCACTCCTACCGGAGAATGGATCTATGCGCACGCCAAAGCCGGAGGAGTACCACTTTGCATCTATCGGCATTACCGAAGGCAGCATTTTCTTCCTGAGTCTGTCTTGCATCAGCAAGGAATCCAGCGCCCCCAGCTTATCGCTGCGATCCTCAAGAACACGGGACAATTCTTCGATCTTATTGTTGAACTCTATAAATGACATGTCCTGGGAAGGCAGGGGCGTCACCCCTCCCTGACCCGGAGTCTGGTTAAACAAAAACTCCTGAGGTTTGATACCGGACAATTCTGCAAGACGCGCGCCGACCGAATCGAGGCGCAGCAGTTGCGCCTGCATCTGGCCCATCCTTACCGCCATGGCGTTAAGGCTATCGCGGAGATAAGACTGGGTTTTTTGACGCTCTTCCTGCTGCACGCTTAAAATAAGCGATCGCAATGTGGGGCTGTCGATCTTGTCTGCATAACGCAGGGAAAGATAGTTCAATCCCATTGCCAACAATACCGCGGCCAGGAAAAATAACCCTGCCAGAAGCACCAGATGGGTACTTGTCAAGGTCAAGGTTTTGGCTTTTGCCAAATTATTGGAAATTAGAATAACATTCATCTTATTCCCTGATCATTATTCGGCCATGACCATCCACAAGATCAACTTTTACCTCGGCGTCCTCAGCCAGACGGCCGACCATCAGCGGCTATTCACCCATATGGAAATGTTGACCTTAATGCAGCAGGTGTTTATGGACATTGCCCCTCCCCAACTGGCCCCTCATTGCGCTTTAGGCGGACTTTCAAAAGGAAAGCTGACCATATTCGCGCGTAACGGAGCCATTGCGGCAAAACTAAGACAGACGATGCCTTCGTTATTATCTAAATTTCAGGCGAAGGGCTACGAGGTTACTGCAATTCGCATTGCTGTGCAAGCAAATTTCTCGGACGTACGCAGCTCGCAGAATACTCGACCACGAATAAGCCAGGCTGGAGCCGAAAGCCTCGGTCGCCTCATTGCGGAATTGCCCGAGTCGCCATTGAGA
>Ga0310810_10012022_pt1 | contig 10143 bp, 9 predicted proteins | sample NCmetagenome_FD_207641 | JGI IMG/M metagenome (GOLD analysis project Ga0310810, IMG submission 207641) | Soil microbial communities from experimental microcosm in Duke University, North Carolina, United States - NC | ecosystem: Engineered > Artificial ecosystem > Soil microcosm > Unclassified ...
CCTGAGGCTATTCAGCGCGCAACGCAATCATCGGGTCGCTCGCCGCCGCACGCCGCGCCGGCGCCCAGCTCGCCACGAGCGCCACGACAACCAGGATCGCCGACGCCCCGAAGAACGTGACCAGATCCGTGGGCGGCACGCCGAACAGAAAGTCCGAGAGGAGCCGTGTCACCGCGAGCGCCGCCGCCAGGCCAATGGCGATCCCGACGCCCGCGAGCACCAGCCCCTGCCGCAGCACCATCGCGAGAATGCTGCCGCGCGTCGCGCCTAACGCAACGCGCACGCCGATCTCGCGTGTCCGCTGCGCCACCGTGTACGCGATCACGCCGTAGATCCCGAGCATGGCGAGCGCCAGCGCCACCACGCCCAGTGCGCCGCTCACCAATGCGGCGAGCCGCTGGGGAAAGAGCGACATGGCGGTCGCCTCTTCCATCGTCTGCTGGTCGAGGATCGGGAGGTGCGGGTCCAGGCCGGCGATGACCCGCCGCAGCGCGGGAGCGACGCTGCGCGCATTGCCCGTGCGTACGAAGAGATTGGTGCCCGACCGATACCACTGCGCCAACGGCACGTAGATGTAATTGAGCGGCGCTTCGTCCAGCGACCGGTACTTGGCATCGCGCGCGACGCCTACCACGGTGATGACCCGCTTGTCGTTCCGCAGCGTCTGCCCAACGACATTCGTGGTACCGAACACGCGCCGGGCGAACGTCTCGTTCAGGATCGCCACGGTCGCGCCGCCGGTCCGGTCGGCATCGGTGAACGCGCGGCCGGCGACGAGCGGGATGCCTAACGTAGCGAAGTAGCCCGGCGTGACCACGTTCCAGTCGGCCGTCCACCCGTCGTCGCTGCCGGGAGCGGGGTGGCCATCGATCTCGAGGCCGCCGAAGCCCATCGCGCTGCCGGAGAGCGGCAGCATCGCCGAGAGGGCCGCCTGACTCACGCCGGGCACGGCGCGGCTCTGCTCGAGCAGCGCCTGCGCCTGCGCAATGCCGCGTGTGGAGTCGTAGCCTGCGAGGTGCAGGTCGAGCGACACAATGTCGATGCCGCGCGTCCTGAAGCCGGGATCCACGGCGCGCGCCCGCACGAGCGACCGGCCGAACAGTCCCGCAACCACCAGCAACACCATCGAGACGCCGAGCTGCGAGACGAGCAGCACGCTGCGCCCCCGGTGGCGCCGCGCCGTCGCGCCCGTGTCGATCTTGAGCGCCGGCACGAGATCGGGTCGCACGCTCTCGAGCGCCGGCAGCGTGCCGACGAGCACCGCGACGAGCAGCGTTAGGCACACGGCGAAGCCGAGCACCCGCGCGTCGATGGCGGGATGCACCAGCAGCGGCACCGGAAGTTTCGGGACCAGCGACATCAGCGCCGCGACCAGCCACCGGGAGAGCAACAAGCCGGCCGCACCGGCGGCGAGGCCGAGCACCACGCTTTCCGTGGCGAGCTGGCGGACGAGGCGGCCGCGCGACGCGCCTAACGCAAGCCGAAGCGCGATTTCGCGCCGCCGGCGCACGGCGCGCGCGAGCAGCATGCCGGCGACGTTGGCGGCGGCCACCACGAGCACCAGTCCGGCGACCACGAACAGCACCAGCATGAACGCGCCGACCACCGCGCGTCCGTCGCCGGGGATGAGCGAGAGCGGCGCTACGCGGACGCCGTCCAGGTCTGCCTCCTTCGGGTAGGCGGCGCGCAGTCTCGCGGCGATGGCTGCGATCTCGATTTGCACTTGGCTCGCGACGCGACCCGGTTCAAGACGCCCAATGCCGATGAGCCACACGTCTTCGCGCGATGTGAAGAGCTCCCGTGTATTGGAGAGTTGCACCCAGGCGTGAAGCGGCAGCCAGAGGTCGGGCGCGATCACGAACGGACCCTGGAATCCCGGCGCCGCCACGCCGAGGATCGTGAACGGTGACCCGTTGAGGTCGACCGTGCGCCCAACGACACTCGAATCGCCGGCGAAGCGCTTGTGCCAATATCGATCGCTGAGCACGATCACCGGAGCAGGATTGCGATCGGTATCGTCGCCCGGTCCGAAAAAGCGGCCCAGTCCCGGCCGTGCGTCGAGCACGTCGAAGAAGTTGCCGGACACGACGCCGCCTTGCACAGCCTGGCCGTTGTCGTGATCCACGAGGCTGAACGCCCTCGGCTCGAGATCGATGGCCGCGAGCGACGCCAGGCTTGGCGCCCGCGCATAGTCGGTGTACGTCGTGTACGAAAAGGTGTCGAAGCCGTGGCCGTGACGCGTGCTGCCGACGGTGACCACGCGGTCGGCGCGGCCGACGCCGGCCGGTGACTGGAGCAGCAGCGCGTTAGCAATGGTGACGATGGCCGTGGTCGCGCCCACGCCAATGCCGATTGAGAGCACGGCGACGACGGCGACGATCGGCGCGCGGCGGAGCCCGCGCAGCGCGAGCCGCGTGTCGGTGACGAGCGACTCCAGCCAGAGGCCGCCGCGCGCCTCGCGCGCGTGGGACTCGATGACCGTCGCGTTGCCGAACTCGCGGCGTGCCGACATCATCGCATCGGCGGGCGACAACCCGCGCGACGCGTAGCGCTCGGCGGCCTGCTCGATGTGCGCGCGCATCTCCTCGCGCATCTCGCGCCCGCGCCGCTGAACGAACAGGGCCGCGCGCAGGCGCCGCATCCATCGTATGATGAAAGACATGGCGTTAGGCTCGCTTCAGGATGGTGGAGAGCGCGCCGGCGAACCGCTCCCACTCGGCGCGCTGGGCGACGAGCTGTTTGCGGCCGGCGGCGGTGAGCGAGTAGACGCGCGCGCGGCGGCCGGTGTCGGTTTCCTTCCAGGCCGCGTGCACGAGGCCGCGCTCCTCGAGGCGGTAGAGCGCGGGGTAGAGCGAACCGGCGTTGACCTTGAGCACGTCGCGCGAGACGGCCTGGATGCGTTGCGCCAGGTCATAGCCGTTGGTCGGCTCGGCGCGTAACATCTGGAGGACGATCAGGTCGAGCGTGCCTTGGAGGAGCGGGGCGGGTTTGGTCATGGTCGGGAGCACTAGGTTGTCTAGTTATACAGACGGTCTAGTGCTCTGGCAAGTTTCAGCGTCGCTCGAGACCATCGTCGGGGCGCCGCGCCTTTCCTTCAGGAGGAGACTCGCACATGCGCGCACCGATTGCGGTGCTCACGGCTGCCTCACTGTTCTGCGCGATGACCGTCGCTCCGACTGCCGCGCAGGGCCAACAGCCCGCGCCAAACGCCGGCGGCGCCGCGGGCGGGCGGGTTGCCGGAACGTGGGAGGGGTTGTTGAGCACGGGCGCCACGAAGCTCCGGTTGGAGTTCGTGGTGCGCGACTCCGCCGGCGCGCTCACCGGCAGCATGCGCAGTCTCGACCAGGGCGGCGCAACGGCCCGCGCGAACGTCGCTGCCCCAGGCGACTCGCTCACCGTCGATGTTCCGGAGTGGCACATCGGCTACCGCGGCGTGCTCGCGTCGTCTGGGGATTCGCTGCACGGAACGTTCACGCAAGGCGGAACGTCGATGCCGCTCGCGTTCGGCCGTTCGTCGGCACCCGTGCCGGCCGAACGCCCCCAGGATCCCAAGCCGCCGTTCCCCTACGCAACGAGCGATGTCACCGTCGAGTCTGTGCCCGGCGTTAGGCTTGCCGGCACGCTCATCATGCCGCCAGGTCGCGGTCCGTTTCCCGCGGTGGTGTTCGTTACCGGCTCCGGGCCGCAGGATCGCGACGAAGCGCTCATGGGTCACCGCCCATTTCTCGTCATCGCGGATTACCTCGCGCGTCACGGGATCGCGTCGCTCCGATACGACGACCGCGGCGTGGCGAAGTCCACTGGATCATTCGACAAGGCCACGAGCGCCGACTTCTCGCAGGATGCCGAAGCCGCCGTGCACTACCTGATGCACGTCAAGGGCGTCGCATCGAATCACGTCGGCATCCTCGGGCATAGCGAGGGCGGCGTGATCGGTCCCATGGTCGCAGCGCGGAGCCGTGATGTGGCCTTTCTGGTGCTCATGTCGGGACCCGGTGTGCCCGGCGACTCGATCCTGCTGCTCCAGGGCCGCGCGATCGCAGTCGCCATGGGTGCCTCAGAGGACGTCGCGGCAACAGGGACGAAGAACCAACGCGTGCTCCTGGAAGCCGTCGCACAGTCGAGCGACTCGGTCGATGCCGCGGCGCGACTGGCCAAAGCGAAAGATTCCATCCTGACCGCCGTTCCAAGTGATCGGCGCGCGGCGGCGGAAGCGCAGATCGATCAGGGGACGACCCAGCTCCTGTCGCCGTGGTTTCGCTACTTCGTCCGCTACGATCCGCGGCCCGCGCTGCGCCGGGTGCACGTGCCGGTGCTTGCGTTAGGCGGGTCGCTCGACTTGCAGGTCCCGGCGCGCGAGAATCTGGCCGCGATCGACACGGCGCTGCGCGCGGGCGGGAACCGCGACTATCGCGTCGAGGAGCTGCCGAAGCTCAATCACTTGTTCCAAACGGCGACCACGGGTGCGCCGAGCGAGTATGCGACGATCGAGCAGACAGTCGCGCCGGCGGCGCTCGACGCGATCGCGACGTGGATCAATGCGCATTTCCGCGCACCCTGATCGCGTCGCCTCAGGCATCTTTGCGTCGTGTTGTACCTTTCGCCCATGCGTATCCCGACCTTCGCTCGCGGCGTTGCGCCGCTCGTCCTCGCCGCGCTCGCCGCGCCAGCGATCGCCGCCCAAGCCGGCGCGCAATCGAAAGCCGCTGGTGAGCTCTCGTCTGCCGAGCGTACCATCACGCGCTCGGTGGATGCCCACAACAGCGACGCGCTCGCGCTGCTCGTGCGTCTCGTCGACATCAACAGCGGCACCACCAATCACGCCGGCGTGCGCAAAGTCGCGGACATCCTGCGCGCCCAATTCGACTCGCTCGGCTTTACCACGCGCTGGGTGGATGGCTCGTCGTTCCACCGTGCCGGACATCTCGTGGCCGAGCATCCTGGACCCGGCCCGAAGATTCTCATCATCGGCCACCTCGATACCGTGTTCGACCCATCGAGCCCATTTCAGAAATTCGTGCGCCTCGATGACAGCACGGCTCGCGGGCCGGGGGTGATCGACATGAAGGGCGGGGACGTGATCGCGCTCTACGCGCTGCGTGCGCTCAAGGACGCCGGCGCGCTCGACTCGATGCACGTCGTGGTGGTCTACGACGGCGATGAAGAAGATGCGGGCTCGCCGCTCTCGGCCGCGCGGCAGGCGCTCACCGACGCCGCGCACGGCGCGACGGCTGCGTTAGGCTTCGAGGACGGCGCGGGCGACCCGCGCACGGCGGTCATCTCCCGCCGCGGCGACATTTCATGGACCCTCACGACGACGGGCCACACCGCGCACTCGTCGCAAATTTTCACCAAGGAATACGGGGCCGGCGCGATTTACGAAGCGGCGCGCGTGCTCGACCAGTTCTACCGGCAGCTGTCGACGCAACGCTACCTGACGTTCAATCCGGGCATCATCGTCGGTGGCACGGCCGTGTCGCTCGACTCGACGCAGAGCGCCGGCACCGCCGCGGGTAAGACGAACGTCGTCGCCGATTCCGCGTTAGTCTCGGGCGATCTGCGCACGCTGAGCCCGGCACAGCTCGCCGGCGCCCAACGCGCGATGAAACAGATTGTCGCGCAGACGCTGCCGATGACGACCGCGCACCTCGAGTTCGCCGACGGGTATCCGCCCATGGCGCCGACGGCGGGCAACAAGCGCTTGCTCGCGATGTACGACCGCGTGAGCCAGGACCTGGGTTTCGGACCCGTCGTGGCCGTGGATCCGTCGCGTGCGGGCGCCGCCGACGTCTCGTTCGTGGCCAACATCGTGCCGATGGCGATCGATGCACTCGGCTTGTCCGGCCACGATGACCACAGCGAGAAGGAAACGGCCGATCTCCGCATGCTGCCGGTGCAGACCAAGCGCGCAGCCGTTCTGATGTATCGGCTAACTAAGAACGGCGAGGCGCGTGGCGTCACGCCGTGACGGCAATCGCGTAGCGCAGCGCGTCAGCGCTCGTAGCGCTCGTGCGAATCCGTAACGCGTATGAGATCGCGTGTCGCTTTCTCGATCCAAAACGTCATGTTTCCAACAGGCGACTCGGTCGCGACACTCACGACCCAGCAGTCCACGGGCTGTCCGCTGCGGGTGCGTATCGTATCCGACCCGCGGACGCTGATGTCCGCGGTTAACCGGCGTTGCAACCCAAAATAGTAGAATGGGAGTTCAGCGTGAAACCCCGAACGCAAGGGTAGAGCGCGAATGACCTCGTCGTTGATCGTGGCCGAATATGCACCGCGCGCGACCGCGAATGGACCGGACACGACGATCGGCTGCCCCGGCGCGTGGCGCTCCCAAAGCACACCGTCGGCGCGATACGTCAGCGTTAGAACGACTGTGTCGCCGCGGCTCACAAGCTGCTTGAGCGGCATCAATGTTCGGTTGTCAACGATAGTCTCCACGCGACTGGCTGGCCGGCCATATTGGATCTGAGTGTACAGCAACGTGAGGCGATGGTGATCGGGCGTCCTGGTGATCTCGGAAACGGCGAGACCGATGGGCGTGGCATGTATGCTGTCCGCGTCCACCGCGATATACATCGTATCCGTGCCGGCGCGGAGCAATCGGCCATCGGGTAGCGCGGCCCTCGGGGGCGACTCGGATTGTTGGGCGCCGATGGACAGGGCAATGGTGCAAAGCGATGCTGTGACGACCAGATACGAGCGCCTAACAAACGGAACCCTGGATAATGTGGACATGTCGATGCGGGCAGGCGTCGTGATCGCGTGCGGCGGGCTCGACCGCCCGCGGTGGGCAAGCGAGCATCGGGGATTGCGCTACATACGGCGATCGGCTGTTTTCTGCAAGCCGCCCCGCGCGTCCGGGCCCGGGCTCACTATGATTCGGTGACATGGCCGCGCGCATCTTTCTCCTGTCGCCGGCGCGGCTCGACGGCGCGCGGGCACGCCTGCTGTTCAATCCCGACGCCACGTTTCCGTTAGCCCGGGCACTGGGCGCATCCGAAGGTGCCGCGCTGGCCGATGTATTCAGCTTTCTCAGCGGACTCTATTTTCGCGGCAAGCACGCCTATGCGCAGAGGTTCGGCCGCCCGTCGTCCTCCGTGCCGGCCATGCACCTCATCACGACGTCGCGCGGCCTGTTGCCACCGCACACGCGCATCACGCGCGACGAGCTCGCGCAGTTTGCCGACATCGATCTCTCCTCCGGTGACATCCGATTTTGTGCGCCGCTCCTGCGCGATGCGGAACGCATCCGCGGCGAGATCGACGATGCGGACGAGGTGGTACTACTCGGGAGCATTGCCACCGGGAAGTACGTCGACCCGCTCCTAACCGTATTTGGAACGCGACTGCTCTTTCCGGAGACGTTCGTCGGTCGCGGCGACATGAGCCGCGGCGGCATCCTGCTGCGCAGTACGCGCGCCGAGCGCGAGCTCACGTACGTGCCGGTCGCAGGTGCGGTGCGGCATGGCCGCCGTCCCCCGAAGCTCGCGCGGCAGCGCTGATGCCCGGCCGGGCGCCTAACGTCGAGATCCCGGATCGTGGCGACGTCGAGCTCGACGCCCAGGGACGGACGGTCGACCTCACCAATCTCGATAAAGTGTTTTGGCCGAACGAAGCCCGCACCAAAGGCGACGTGCTGCGCTACTACGCAGCGATCGCGACGGTGCTCGTGCCGCATCTGCGCGATCGGGCGATGGTCATGAAGCGATACCCGAACGGCATCACCGGCAAGAGCTTCTTCATGAAACGCGCGCCGTCACCGCGGCCTGACTGGATCGAGACCTGCCGGATCGCGCATCGATCGGGGAACGTGATCGACTTCCCGATCGTGCAGGACCTCGCATCGTTGCTCTGGCTCGTGAATCTGGGATGCATCGATCTCAATCCGTGGTACGCCACGTGCGACGATACCAATCGCCCCGACGTCTTGCACTTCGACCTCGATCCGACGCCGGACGCGACGTTCGACCAGGTCCGTGAGGCGGCGCTTGTGGTGCGCGACGGACTCGTCGCGCTGGAGATGAAGCCCGTGGTCAAGACAACCGGATCACGCGGCCTTCACATCTATGTGCCGATTGAACGCGGGCCGACGCAAAAGCAAGTGTGGACGTTCGCGAAGCGCTTCGCCGTGTCACTCGCGGCGCTCAAGCCGGCGCTGCTGACGTCCGAGTATCGCGTGGCGCGCCGGCCGGAACGCCGCGTGCTCGTCGACTACAATCAGAACGCGTGGGGGCGCACGCTGGCGTCGGTGTATTCGGTGCGTCCGCGCCCTCGTGCGCCCGTGTCCACGCCGGTGTCGTGGGCCGAAGTGGAGCGCGGCATCGCGATCGACGACTTTCGCATGGACAACGTGCCGGCGCGAGTTGCCCAGTTAGGCGACGGCTGGAAGCCCATGCTCGCACGGCGCGGGCGATTCCCTCTCGCGAGGATGCTCTAGATGCTGCCGATCCGCACGACGTTCGCGCCGATGGAGGCGCAATCATCGGGCGAAATTCCGAACGGCGCCGAATGGCAGTACGAGCCCAAGTGGGACGGGTTTCGCTGCCTGGCGTTCCGCGACGGCATGCACGTCGAGCTGATGTCGAAGGCGGGGAAGCCGCTGGCACGGTATTTCCCCGATGTCGTCGCGGCGATGCTCGAGCTCACCGCATCGCGCTTCGTCATCGACGGCGAAATCGTGGTACCGTTAGGCGACGCGCTGTCGTTCGACGACCTCCTGATGCGGATCCATCCGGCGAAGAGCCGAGTCGAGAAACTCGCCGGCGAGACGCCCGCGACGTTCATCGCATTCGATCTGCTGGTCGATGCGACCGGCACATCGTTAGTTGACGAGCCGCTCGAGCGCCGCCGAACCGCTCTCGAATCGTTCGTGCGCCAACACGTACCGGCTGGAGTCGGCGTGAGGCTATCGCCGGCCACCACGAATCTGCGCGACGTCGAGCGGTGGCTGAAATCACTCGGCAGCGGGCTTGATGGCATCGTCGCCAAACGCGTCGACCTGCCGTATCAGAGCGGCAATCGCCACGGCATGCTCAAGATCAAGCAGACGCGCACGGCCGACTGTGTGGTCGGTGGATTCCGCTACGGCTCCAAGCAAAAGCTCGTAGGCTCGCTGCTGCTCGGTTTGTACGAGGACGACCTGCTGCACCATGTGGGTTTCACGTCCAACATTCCGCAAAGCGAGAAGACCGCGCTCACCAAACGACTGGAAGCATTGATCGAACCGCCCGGTTTTACCGGCCGCGCACCCGGAGGCCCAAGTCGCTGGAGTACGGAGCGCACAGGTGAATGGAATCCGCTCGCGCCGAAGCTCGTCGTGGAAGTGGGGTACGACCACTTTTCGGGTGGACGATTTCGTCACGGCACGTCCTTTCACCGCTGGCGCCCCGACAAGGCACCGCGCCAGTGCACGATGGCGCAGGTCGAGCGCGAGTCGCGGTCACCGCTTGCGCTGCTGCGACGCGCGTGACGATGTCGCCATCTTGTACGACGAGGGGTCGGACGATCGGTTAGCATTCATTGTCTCGATGATTCATAATGGCCCGAGCATGGAAAGCACATCGCTGTCTGTCATAGACAACCAGGCCGAGCAGCGCTTCGAGCTGCACGCGGACGACGAGATGTCGGTCCTCACGTACCGTATCTCCGGCGACCGCATGCGGCTGATCCACACGGAAGTCCCGCGCGATCAGCGCGGCCGCGGCTACGCCGACATGCTCGCGCGCGCGGCGCTCGAGCGCGCCGCCCGCGATCATCTGCGCGTGGTGCCGCTCTGTCCGTTCGTGCGCGGCTTTCTCGAGCGCCATCCCGAATTCAACACGCTCGTGGATCCCGACGCCGCGCCATGACGCACAACGCGGAAGCGTGCCCGCTCGGCACGCTTCCGCGTTGCGCGCCTGCATGCCCGCTAGGGTACGACCTGCACGACCGCGCGCATCCACGGGTGAATGCAGCACTGGAAGTTCGCCGTGCCCGGGGTTCCCACCGACTCGACGTCGGTTGCGCCCGGTGCGAGAAACTCGCTCTCCGGCAGCGTTAGGCACTCGGGCGCCGGCGTGGGCGTGCCCGTCAAGTCGTTGAGCGGTGGAACGATGCCGCCGCCGAACGCAGCCACGCGCGTGAACGTGTGGACTTCGC
>Ga0310810_10012023_pt1 | contig 10143 bp, 8 predicted proteins | sample NCmetagenome_FD_207641 | JGI IMG/M metagenome (GOLD analysis project Ga0310810, IMG submission 207641) | Soil microbial communities from experimental microcosm in Duke University, North Carolina, United States - NC | ecosystem: Engineered > Artificial ecosystem > Soil microcosm > Unclassified ...
CTCTGCGGCAAGGTGAAGTGCCGCGCGACGGGCGGAACGAATTCGCGCACGTTGCCGACGGCCTGTACCTCCTCTGCCCGTGGTCGCGCCACGGCCACGTCACGCGGCGTGCGTTCTTGCAGGAGCAGCTCGGTGGCCTGCACCCTGGGCTCGGCATGGAAGCGTGCCCGCATCCTGCCGCCGTGAACGGTATTCGCGATCGCGACGATCATCATGCCCTGATGGTGCGCCATGTAGGCACGAACGACGGCGACCTCAGTGGCTTCCGGAAGCCGGGACGTGGTGTAGTCGAGCGCCTCGTAGAAGCCGTAGGCTCCGCTGGCGCCGGCCGCGGCCAGGCGTCGAAAGTTTGCGACCGCCGCCGTCGGGTCGATCATGGCCGCCAGGCCCGTCGCATACGGTGCGATGACGACGTCCTCGTTGAGCCCGCGTCGCAGTCCGAGTCCCGGCACACCGAAGTTCGAATACTGATAGGTCATCTCGAGATCGCGGGCGTTGTAGCCCGACTCCGACACGCCCCACGGCACGCCGCGCTCGACGCCGTACGTGATCTGCCGGCGTACGACGAGTCGGGAGGTTTGCTCCAGCAGACTTCCCGCCGGCGCCCCCATGACGAGCCCGGGCATCAGGTACTCGAACATCGACCCCGACCACGACACGAGCACGGAATCCTCTTCCACCGGCGTGAGCGCGCGACCGAGCCGGAACCAATGCGACAGGGGCACATCCCCTTTCGCAATCGCGACGAAGCTGGCGAGACGTGCTTCCGAGGCCAGGAGATCGTACCGACCGGCATCGAGGCTGCCGTCCGTCACCCGGTATCCAATCGCGAGCAGCTTCCGCATCGGGTCGAAGAGGAACCCGAAGTCCATGGCGTCGACCAGCGCCCGCGCGCGTACGGCGAGGATCGACAGACGGCCGTTGAGCGTGTCGGGCACTGCGAGGTCGCGCAGGTGGCTGTCGACCGTGGCGGCGAGCGCCTCCGCCCACACGAGGACGTCCGTCTCCGCGCGCTCAGCCTTCTCGTCGACCAGCGCTTGCGCGGCACTCAGCACGGTGTGGGCCAATGCCGACAGCGCGGTGAGCCGTGAAGGCCACTCGGACGAGTTCTGGGCAGCGTCGTGGACACTGGCCTCGACCGCGTCCAGAGCCTGCTCGAGGCGCCCCCGGGCGGCGGAGTGCAAATGTGAATCGCCGGCCGACCCGACGGAGAGGCGGACGAGCTGAGTGGTGTCGTCGATTCCGGTGACCACGGACGGCAGGGGCCGCGGGCCGTCAGCCATCTCCTCGCACGCATGCACGAGCGCGATGAGATGCCCCGCGAGATTTCCGCTGTCCACCGACGAGACATACTTCGGCTCGAGAGGCGCGCAACGCCCCGTGTCGTACCAGTTGTAGAAATGGCCGCGGAAGCGCTCGAGGCCGTTCATCGTCTGAAGCGTGGCGTCGAGCCGATCGACGGTGTCGAGCGTGCCGAGCCAGCCGAAATCGCGTGCCGCGACGGTGGCCAACAGGTACAGCCCGATATTCGTGGGCGACGTGCGGTGGGCCACCACCGGCCTCGGAGTTTCCTGGAAATTGTCAGGCGGCAACGCGTGGTCGTCGGGACCGACGAACGTCGCGAAGAACCGCCATGTCCGACGCGCGATCAGCCGCAGGGCGTGTGCATCCGGGGCCGAGAGTGGTCGCGCGCGCGCCGCGCTCCGCGGCAGGCTGATCCATCGGGCCACCGCGGGTGACGCGACCCATAGCAGGACAAAGGGCAGCGCGGCCGGCCACGCCGCCGGCCTCGCCCACGCCACGGCAATGCCCGCGGCGGCAGCGAGCGCGACTCCCCCGCTCATGCGACGGCAGAAACCACGAAGATCGAGACGCAGCCCGGCCTTCGCCTGCGCCGCGGTCACCCACTCGAGCATGCCGCGACGGGTCACGTACACGCGTAGCAGCGTTCGCCCGATCGCGTCGCTCATGAGCCAGGTTTGATGCGCCAACATTGTGATCGTGAGTCCGATCCGGCACGCGGCGAGGACGACGTCTCTGCCGACCGCACGGATATGACTGCGTTTCGAGATGCCGTGCCTGGGAGGTATCAACCCGCTGAAAACCGGCAAGAGCGAGGGGACGGCAATGGAGGCGAGGATGAAGGCGCTCCAGATCGTGGGCGACGTGCCCGGAAGCATCCATGCCACCACGAGCGTGAGGAAGGCGGCGGGGGCGGACAGGGTGCGGCGCAGGTTGTCGAGCATCTTCCAGCGCCCGACCACCGGAATACCGCTTCGAAGGATCCACGGAAGCAATTGCCAGTCGCCGCGCGCCCACCGGTGCTGGCGCGCCGTCGCGACGCCGTAATGCGTCGGAGCGCTTTCGAACAGCTCGACGTCGGTGACGAGACCAGCGCGCGCGAAGACACCCTCGAAGAGATCGTGGCTCAGCAGCGCGTTGTCGGGCACCCGTCCCTTCAGCGACGCCTCGAACGCGTCCACGTCATAGATGCCTTTCCCGGTGTATGAGCCTTCTCCCCAGAGGTCCTGGTACACGTCGGACACCGCCGCCGCATACGGGTCGATCCCGGCCGGGCCGGACGAAAGACGCTGGAAGAACGAGCCCGCCCGCCCGGGAAGAGGCGGGGTGACTCGCGGCTGAAGCACCCCGTAGCCTTCGACCACGCGGCGCTCTCCGGGCTCGAGCCGCGGCCGATTGAGCGGGTGCGCCATCGTGCCGACCAGTCGATCCACCACGCCTCGCGGCAGTCGGGTGTCCGAATCAAGCGTGATGACATAGCGCACGTCGGGAGGCACAACGCTGCCCGTTGGCAGGAAGCTCGTGTCGGTCGCCCCTCGCAGGAGACGGTTCAGCTCGTGCAGCTTGCCCCGCTTTCGCTCCCACCCCATCCAGACGCGCTCGCTCCGATTCCAGAGCCGCCGGCGGTGGAAGAGCAGGAAGCGCTCGCCACCATCGGGCGCGGGACCGTGACGCCCGTTCAGGCGGGCGATCCCCGCCTTCGCCGCCGCCAGAGTCGTCTCGTCAGCGGACACGCTCTCCGTCGGTGCATCCATCCAATCGGAGAGAACAGCAAAGCGAACGTCGCCATCCGGATTGGCCAGGTAGTGCACCTCGAGCCGCTCGATCTGCGCGTCGACCTCGGACGCGTCGGTCAACAGCATTGGCACGACGACCATGGTTCGCAGGTGCGGCGGCACGCCGTCGCGCAGCTCGAGGCGAGGCAATGCCCCTGGCCTGACGAGCGCAGTGACGCTCCGATTCAGAAGTGCGATCGCCAGATCCGACGCCGGTACGAGGGCCAGCAGCGCGAGCAGCAGCAGCGTCGCGTCGGCGACGGATGCACCGGCAGCAAGGAGGGGCAGCGTCAACAGCACGCCACTGAGGACAGCGATCGTTCCGAGATATCCAGGCGTCGCCGCCGCGACATAGGCCCGAAGCAGGCGCCGCATCAGCGGTGCTCGGTAGCCGAGCGTCAGCTCGAAGGCCCGGCGTCCGTCGCCGATGAGGTAGAAGCCCGGATCGCGGCGCCGCTCATCGCCGCCGTCCGCGCGCTGCGTGAGCGCCGTGGCCTCGCGGGCAACCTCCAGCTCGGACCGGCCCGAGCCCCGCGCGAATTCTTCGATCGCATGCCGGTAGCTGTTGCGGGTCGCGAAGTCGAGCGCGGCGTAGCTCGTGCTGGCTTGCAGCACCTCGTCGACGAGGCTGACGGTCTCGAAGAACCCCATCCAGTCCAGCGCGGACATCAAGCTCATGCTCAGGATCACGTTACGGACGGTCACGTTCATCGCCGCCTGCCGCTGATGCTCCACGCGGACGATGTCGTCGGACGTCGTGCCCTGCGCCTCGAGCCGTTGGTCGAGCCAGAGCAGGGCCGGAGTGACCGAGGGATCCTGCTCGCGCAACCGCTGGACGAGCTGCACGGCGAAGGCGGTCACCAGTGGGCTGCTCTCGAACCGCGCGAGTCCCGTCGCCGTCGGTGTGACGGGGTCGTCATCGCCGACGCCGAGGAGCTCGTCCGCGAGAGCGTCGGCCTCCTGGCGCGCCGCCCGCCCGCGGACAATGCTCTCCGCCAGCCGCCGAAGATTCTCCACGAGTACGACCCGCAGTGTGATCGCGACAGCCCACAGCTCGCCGATCGTCAGCGGCTGCACGCGCTGGTATGCGTGCAGAAACCGTCGGAGAGACTCGGGATCGAATCGGCTGTCCGTATGCGCGACGAACGCCCACGCGATCCCATAGACACGCGGATAGCCGGCCAGCGGCCCCTCGGCCAGCTTCGGCAGCTCCCGATAGAACCCCGGTGGCAGGTCGTCGCGGATCTCGCGCAATTGCTCGTCGACGACATGGAAGTTGTCGACGAGCCATTCGGCCGCCGGCGTGATGGCGCGCTCCTCGCGGATGGCGTTCGCGATCACACGATACGATTCGCGGAGCACGCGCCCGTTGTCCTGAACGCGCGGCAACAATTGCCGCCCCGAGCCGGACTTGGTTCCTTGGGCGGCCGCGAGGCTCGCGCCGTGCTGCTCGAGGCGTTCGATGCCGAAGAGCTCGGCGCGGATCGGCTGCGCGAAAGATTCTCGGTCGCTCACATGCGGGTCCCGCGGTTGGCGCGACAATGGCGTGATCCGCCGCAGCGCGGTGCCGCCGCGGCGGATGGAGTCGTGCGGGCTACTTGTTCGACGCCGTCTTCAGAAGCGCGGCGGCACACGCCCCGGCGACATCACTATCGGGGTCCGCGGTGCCCGGCAGGGTCGCCCAACCGGTCTTGATCACAAAATCGCGTTGCTCGTAGGACGATGTGAGCGCCTTGAGCTCTTCGATCTTTTTCATCACGGTGCGATCGGCCTTCGACTGCGCAATGCAGAATGGCACCATCGCAGTGACCACCGCCGCGTCAGCCTGTTGCCTCCCGACGCGAGCGGCGGTATCGCTCGTGATCCAGCCCCCGAAGCTAAACCCAACGACCATGGTTAACACGCTTCCCGCGACAGCGCCCCATAGGCCCGGCTTGATCCATTGCGGCATCGAAGTCCTCCTTCTCTCTCGTAATGCGCCACCGTCATAGTGGATGTCGTGAATTGAAAATTGCCGTCCAGCGCCGCATGTAACAACGTATCGCGACGGCATCGCGAACGCGATTGGACGAAAGGCCAATCGCGTGATTGCTCAGCGCCCCCGTCGCGCTCCTCGCACGGAAGCCGACATCCACGAAGACAAGACAAAAGCCACGAGAACGACCGCCCAGAGACCGAGCCACTCCAGCAGCCAGATCATTTCAAAATCTCCTTGCAATTCAGAGGGCCGAGACGACCGGCCGCTTCCGGGCAGACCAAGAATCACGTCCCACATTCGCGTATTGGAGCGTCCCGTTGACAGCCTCACGCCGCTGCCAAGGCGAGCGTGAGTGCGTCCTGCAGAGGGCAGACAGCCAGTGTCTCGAGTGTCGACGATCGCGTCCCGGCCAGGCTATTGGACCTTGGGGCTAGACGTGCCTTATAGCACCTTGGTCCACTGGGCGGCGGGAGCCCGGCGCGATACGTTGTTCACACGAAGGTGACGGACGACGTCTGTTCGCGTCTCGGATGCCAAGGGAGATTCTCGGGAATGACCGGAGAGTTATTGCTCGTGTCGGTGGTCGTCGGGCTGTTGGGTGGTTGGCTGTTCGGCATCGCAATGGGCAAGGGCCGCTACGGCTGGTTCGGCGATCTGAACCTCGGGCTCAGCGGCGGCTGCCTCGCTGTGTGGATGTACCAAGCCGTCGGCCTGGCGGCAGAGGCCGGAGTGGTGGGCGCGATGGTGGCTGCCGTGATCGGTGCGAGCGGCGTCATCCTCGTGCAGCGCAAGTTGGTCTTCAGGTAGTCACGCTCGACGCGCGAGCTCATCGCTCGCGGCGATGTTGTCCGGGCCGTCGCGATACGTGGCGAGATCACGGACCGCGCGCCTCCAGCACCGAAACCACCGACACTTCGACGATGTCCGCGGAGGGCTCACGATAGCTTCCGGTGTAGCCGATCGAGCCGAGCGGCGGCGTCGTCCGCTGCCGCCAGCACTCCGTGTCTCGCGACTCGTTGTCGGTGTGTCGGTCGCTCTCGTCAGTCATGACCGCGGAGACGCAGGGCTCGTGACGAATCCAACACGTCTCAGGTACGCGCTGATCGCCGGGTTCGAGTACACACCAAACGCGTCGACCAGAGTTCCCTGGATTCCGCTCGAGCTCTCGAGCGCGTAGAGAATCGCCATGTCGTCAGGGTCTGAGACTCCCTCGAAGCGCTCGTACTCACGGATGATGACGTCCTGGAAGCCGAACGTCTTGCCACTCTCGAAACCACGCAGCTGGTCCCCTCGCACACCGAAGTGCTCGGTGAAGCCCCGACGAACGAGGCCCTCCATGGCCTCGGACAAGGTCTTCATCCAGTCACTCACGAAAGTTGGCGAGTGGGTTGCGACTCGCGCAGCTCGAGGATCAGCGCTTCGAGCTGCGCCGAAGTGTCGCGCACGTACTCGTAGAAGTGCTTGTGCATCAGCGCCAGCGTCAAGGCCTGCCGGATCGCCCGCGGGCGGCGCCACGCTGTCTCGAGGCACATGGACAACGTCAGCCAAGCCCGCCGAGGCGAGGCGCGCACGATGCAGGTCCACAGGATTCGCAGAACGACGATCAGGTCGTCGCGGCGGCCCAGGACCCGCGGGGTGACCCCGGGGCCGGCATTCAGAACGAGGGCCATCGCGCGCCGCCGGTAGTGACGGTATTCGTAGAGGCGCCGGAGCAACGTCCGGTAGCCTTCGTACAGCTCGAGCCGCGACATTCCACCGGGCACGATATTCGTGAATACGAACTGGTCGCCCACCGACTCCGCGATCAGCCGCCCCGCGGCCTTCATACGAACGTGGAGCGGGGTCTTCGGCACGGCGTTGAGCATGCCCGTCATCGAGATGGGGATGCGAGCCTGCTGGATGAATCGGAACTGCTCCTCGAAGATCGACGGGTCGTCATTGTCGAAGCCGACGATCATGCCCGCCATCACCTCGATGCCCGCAGCCTGGATGCGGTGGACCGCAGTGACGATGTCCTCCCGCGTGTTTTGCGTCTTCTTCGTCTCCAGCAAGCTCGCTGTCCGCGGGGACTCGATGCCGACGAAGATCACGACAAAATGGGCCCGCCGCAGGTGGCCGAGCAACTCGTCGTCCTGGGCGACGTTGAGGCTGACCTCGGTCATGAACTCGATCGGATAGTCTCGAGCCTCCTGCCATTCGGCCAGCGCTGTCAGCAGCGCCTTGGCTTCCTTCTTGTTGCCAATGAAATTGTCATCGACGACGAAGATATTGGCCACCCCAAGCGCGTGGATCGCCTCGACCTCGGCCAGCACCTGGGCCACGGACTTGGTGCGCGGCCGGCGTCCGTACATCACGATGATGTCGCAGAACTCACAGTTGAAGGGACAGCCCCGCCCGAACTGGATGGCCAGGCTGCGGTAGCGGTCGGCCTTAAGGAGCTCGAACCGCGGCAGTGGCGAATCGAGCAGGCTGGGCTTTTCCTCCTGCTTGTACTCTGGCTGCCAGTGCCCCGTCTCGTAATCGCGCACGAACTGCGGCCAGGTGTACTCCGCCTCGCCGACAAAGAGCACGTCGACCTTGCCTTCCAGCTCTTCGGGGCAGAGCGTGGCAAACGGCCCGCCCACCGCGACCAGCTTGCCGCGGCGTCGGAAGATCTCGATCAACTCGAACATCCGCTGCTTGTGAATCACGAAGCCGGTGATGCCTACCACATCGGCGTCGGTGTCGAAGTCGATCGGCTCGACGTTCTCGTCACACAGTACGACCTCGTGCGGCGGCGGCGTGAGCCCCGCCACGGTCGGTAGCGCCAGGTTGGGAAAGACGCAGCGCTTGCCGAGGCTTGGCAGGATGCGGTCGAAGGTCCAGAAGGACTCCGGATTCTTGGGGGCGATCAGGTAGAGCTTCACAAGTTTCGGGTCCGATCTCAGCGAGGCCTTTTGCCGCTTCTCTTCAAACTACGCCGCGCCGTCCGAATCGCTATTGGACCTTGGTCCACCGCGACGAACGCGGTCGACACGCACGAACTTCTGAACCGCGCGATGGACGACGATCAGGATGGACGCTCCAGTCTCACCTCGCTCACGACAGTCGGCGGGCGGGCTGCGCGTCGCTTCGCTCCCCTGACCCTATCCTGGGCTTCGCCTGCCAGTGGCGCCAACGGCGCAGGGCGCGGGCAAACCCGATCGCTCCCCCGATCACGAGGCCCGCCACTGTCGCCGCGAGGATAACGAGAGCCAGAGGCGCCTCGAACTGCCAGAAGAGAAACGAGACGGTGATCGCCTGGCCGTTCTGGAGAGCCCCGACCGCCACGATCACAGCGACGGCGGTCAGGACGATCAGGAGGGGCATTGAGTCATCTCTCACGACTGCGCGAGCGTCGTCTTTCCCGGGTCTTTGGGCGGTTCCAGCGGCTTCTGGTGCTCGGCGATCACTTGATTCCAGCCTCGTCGCCGTTCAGCAGCGTCGGCATTGAGCTGGTCGGTGCGATGGAAAAGAGCGACCACTCTCTGCCGCGCCGACGAGACGTACGAAGATAGGGATTTCATAGTGCACCTCATTTGGCGATGACTTCTTCACCGCTTCTTGAACCTACTCCGCGTGCTCCGAACCGCCTAGGGGACCTTGGTCCAATGAGGCGACGGGAGGGATCGTTTCACGAAGTACCATCTCGTCCATCATCGGGGTGAGCTCCAGTTGATACGAGATGGCGTGGAGGATTCCGGGAATGCCACAGACACCGCACGTCGAGACACACTTCGCCTCGTCGGAGAAGATCCGGGACATCGTCATCGGGATGTCAGATGGGTTGACAGTGCCCTTTGCGTTGGCCGCCGGCCTGTCCGGAGTCGTGAACTCGACCGGCCTCGTGATCACAGCTGGTCTCGCGGAGGTCGCGGCGGGGGCCATCGCGATGGGTCTCGGTGGGTATCTGGCCGCCCGAACGGATGCCGAGCATTACGACTCGGAATACGCCAGAGAGGAACGCGAGACCTTCAAGGTCCCTGAGGTCGAGATGGAAGAAGTGGCGAGCATCTTTCGCTCGTACGGGTTGCCCGAGACGACCGTGACGACCGTCGCGGAAGCGATTCGGAGCGATCGCCGGCGCTGGGTCGAGTTCATGATGAAGTTCGAGCTGGGTGTCGACAAGCCCGATCCGGCACGGGCTCGGGTGAGCGCGCTGACGATTGCGCTGTCGTATATCGCGGGCGGCCTCGTGCCGCTGGCCCCGTATTTTGTGTTCCGAAATACACGGACTGCGTTGATCGTCTCGATTCTGACAACCCTGCTCGCCTTGCTGGTCTTCGGCTACGTCAAGGGCACCTTCACGGTCAAGAAACCGATCCGCAGTGCCTGGCAGACGGCGATCGTCGGGGGGCTGGCGGCGGCGGCGGCGTTCGGAATCGCGAAGCTGATTGCCTAACCGGAGGGAAGGAAATGGCCACGGACGTCGAGATTCAGAAGTTCGTGCAGCACCACCATGGCTTCATCCCCAAAGTGGGCTGGATCGCACATGTCAAGGAGGTTCACGGCATACCGACGCTGCGGGGGGCGAACCGGGCCCGGCGCAAGCGTGACATCGAGCCATGCCCGCCCGAGAAGCGTGAGGCGATCGAAGAGGCCTTTCGACACTTCGGCATGATCTGACGACGTCGTCATCGTTTCGCACTCTGCAGGTAGTCGCGCTCGGCGCGGTCGAGTTCATCGACGAGCTCGCGGCGCTCCGCGAGCAGGCGCCTCGCTTCCTGAGCGCGCGTGAGGAGAAGCGCGCCGAACCTGAGCTGGCGGCGCAAGCGCCCGGTGCCCGCCAGGTACCGATACGCGATCAGTCCCCCGAGCGGAAGTGAGAGGAAGAAGACGAGCGCCCAGCGGAGACCGGCCGCCCAGCCGACGAGTGCGGTCTCGAGCGCCCAGAAGAGCGGAAACGCGACCACGCTCGCGAAGAGCCGGGTCGTCGCGTAGTCCGTCTGTCTCCGCGACATTCGCTTCGCGAGCCACCCGGGTAAGTAATACGGGAGGAAGTTCACGGCCGCGCCATACAAGAAGAGTGGGAGGCCGATGATCGTCTGCCATGACCGTGCAACACGCTGT
>Ga0310810_10012024_pt1 | contig 10142 bp, 9 predicted proteins | sample NCmetagenome_FD_207641 | JGI IMG/M metagenome (GOLD analysis project Ga0310810, IMG submission 207641) | Soil microbial communities from experimental microcosm in Duke University, North Carolina, United States - NC | ecosystem: Engineered > Artificial ecosystem > Soil microcosm > Unclassified ...
AGTGCGACGATCGCATGACCTGCCTCGTGATAGGCGGTCATGCGCTTTTCGTCCTCGGTCATGACCATGGACTTGCGCTCGGTGCCCATCAGCACCTTGTCCTTGGCCTCCTCGAATTCCTTCATGGCCACGAGGCGCTTGCCGCGCCGGGCCGCCAAGAGAGCGGCTTCGTTGACGAGGTTGGCGAGGTCGGCGCCGGAAAAGCCCGGGGTACCGCGGGCAATCACCCGCGGGTCGACGTCGGGCGCCAGCGGCACTTTCTTCATGTGCACGCCGAGGATCTGCTCGCGCCCGTCGATGTCGGGGCGCGGAACGACGACCTGGCGGTCGAAGCGACCGGGCCGCAGAAGCGCGGGGTCGAGCACGTCGGGCCGGTTGGTCGCTGCGATGATGATGATGCCTTCGTTGGCCTCGAAGCCGTCCATCTCGACCAGCAGCTGGTTGAGGGTCTGCTCGCGCTCGTCATTGCCGTTGCCGAGGCCCGCGCCGCGATGGCGGCCGACGGCGTCGATCTCGTCGATGAAGACGATGCACGGGGCCGATTTCTTGGCCTGGTCGAACATGTCACGGACGCGGCTCGCGCCGACACCGACGAACATCTCGACGAAGTCGGAGCCGGAAATGGTGAAGAAGGGGACTCCCGCTTCACCCGCGATGGCGCGGGCGAGCAGGGTCTTGCCGGTGCCCGGAGGGCCGACCAGCAGAGCGCCCTTGGGGATCTTGCCGCCGAGCCGGGCGAACTTGCCCGGGTCCTTCAGATATTCGACGATCTCCTGCAGCTCCTCGCGCGCCTCGTCGATCCCCGCGACATCCGCGAAGGTGACGCGGCCCTGCTTTTCGGTCAGCATCCGAGCGCGGCTCTTGCCGAAGCCCATCGCTCCGGAGCCCGCGTTCTTCTGCATCTGGCGGATGACGAAAAAGCCAACGCCGAGCATCAGCAGGAACGGCAGCGAATTGTAGAGCATGTACAGCCAGATGCTGCCCTGTTCCTCGGCCTTGACCTGGACCGCCACGCCCTTCTGGATGAGCTTGTCTGCGATTTGGGAGCCGGCCGGGGCGACGGTGTGGAAGGCAGCGCCGCCGTCGAGCTTGCCGCTGATGGCCGAATTGCCCGTGGCGCTGGTGGCCATGGTCACCGACTTGACGTTGCCGTCATCGACCTGGCGGACGAAATCCGAATAAGCCATAGCGTCGCCCGCGCTCGTCCGCGAGCCGCCGTCGATCAGCTGAACGAACAGCACCAGTCCGAACAGGATGCCGACCCAGATGAGCAGGCTCTTCGTCCAGGGATTGCCGGGCTTCTTCTCTTTGTCGTCCATCGCGCTCTTTCATGGGCAAAACGCCCTTCGCCTTAAAATAGGCGCGTCACGCACAATAACAATGCGCCGTTAGAGAGTGATGAACGGCCCCTTAGGGATTGGCCGCGTTCAAATCTGCTCGAGCGAGCGCCCCTTGTTCCACTCGAACGCCGGGCGGTTGTCTGCGGCCGGTTCGGGCAGGTCGCTCTCCTGCGAAGTCTTCAGCCGCTCGAGGAAGATGCCTGCAAGCCGCATCCGTCGTTCGCGGGCGGCTTCGGTGACTGCGCGGCTCGCCGCTTGCATTTCCTCGTTCGCACGCCGACGAAAAAAGCGGTCGTTCGATTCCACGCGCCCCTCCCTTAACGAAACCCCCGAGTCGTTAAACGCATTTTTAACAGCAGTTACCCACAGGTCGAGTCCGTTGGCGGGCCGGAATGAAGTGCCATTCGGCGCCGCCCGAACATTTCACTCCGCGAAGCGTGGCGGTCCGTCCGGTGGCAAGATCCTGGAGCAGATTGTCGAGTTCGCGGCCGCGAAGCGGCTGCTCACCGCCCTCGTGGCCGAGGATGGCGATGGCCAGCGCGACGATGCGGCGGACGATCTCGTCGGGTGCTCCGGAGGGCCGGTATACGATCCGCCCGTCCTCCTCGATCACCGCGCGGTCCCATTCCCGGTCGGCCGCCCAGTCGAGCGCCTCGTCGGCGCCGGCCAGGAAAGCGGCGCTGCGCGCGACGGCCTCCGGATCGAGCCAGCCGACCGCGCTGATATCCCGGCGGACGCGCACTCTCTCATAGCGCATATCGCGGTTGCTCGGGTCGTCCGCGGGCTCGATCCCGGCTTCGGAGCAAACTTGTTCGAGCTCGGCCCGGCGCCAGGCGAGGAGTGGGCGGAGCAAAGGCAGGTCGCTGCCCGGAAGGCGAGCAGCGGGGCGCATCGCCGCAAGGCCGCGCACCCCGGCCCCGCGGTTGAGTCGCATGACCATCGTTTCGGCCTGGTCGTCGGCGTGGTGAGCGGTCGCAAGCGCGCCGAGGGACCGCTCGGTGAGCCATGCGCCGAGCAAACGGTAGCGCTCGTCGCGGGCGCGCTCCTGGATCGCCGAGGCAGGCTTCCCGGCCCATTCAGCTCCCAGCGTCGAATGAGGCACTCCAAGCCGGGCACAAAGGCGCGCGACCATCTCGGCCTCGGCCCCACTCTCCGGACGCAGGCGATGGTCGACCGTGGCGGCCTCGATGAGGCCCGGCCGAGCGGCGGCGGCGAGCAGCAGTAGCGCGAGGCTGTCGGGCCCGCCCGACACGGCGACGCCGATGCGCGCCTCCGGCCCGATCAGCGCATCGAGGTTCTTGCGAAATCGCTCGACCAGGGCGGGCTCGGGGACCATCCCGAACCCCCTAGCACATCAGCTGCAGTGCGCCTGCGTTTTGGCGTCGGGCAACATCTTCTTGAGGTCGGGGCGGATGCCGCTCTTGTAGACCGATTCGAGCTCTGCATAGGCCTTGCACGCCTGGGCAGGCTGGCCGAGCTGCATCAGCGCCTGCCCGAGATAGAACAGGCTGTCCGCCGCGCGGTCGCCGCGCGGGTTGCCGCGATAATTGGCGAGCAGCACCTGGGCCGCGCCGCGCGCGTCGCCCTTGGCGAGCAGCGCCCGGCCGATGAGGTTGTTCGCATAGCTGGTCCGGCGATGCTTGGGATAAGCCGCCGTGAAGGCGCGAAGCGAAGTGATGGCCTCGTCGTTGCGGCCGTCCTCCCACAGATGGAAGCCTTCGGAATAGGCTTCCTCGCCCGGGTCCGTAGCGGCTGCTGCGGTTGCGGGCTCGGCGGCGGGAGGAGCGGCCTCGGCCCTGGGCTTGGGCCCAGCGGGCTTTGACGAAGAGCTTGCGGCAGGCGCAACGGCAGCGCCCGCCGGGGGCAGCGCGGTGGCCGCGTCGCTAATCTTTTGCTCGAGCGCGCCCAGCCGTTGCTCCTGGTCGGAGCGGGCCTTGGCGACGTCGCTTTCCAGCGTCTGCAGGCGATGGCCGTTTTCTTCCGACTGGCGCAGCAAATCGCTCATCTGTCGCTCCAGAGAGTCGAGCCGCTGGTCGAGCGTCACGACCGAGGATTGGGTCGCCGCGGGGTCGTCCGAAAAGCCGGCGGTGTCGGCCGGGCGTCCCTTAGGGAAAACCTGGCGCTGCATCTGCTGGACCTGGCGTTCGAGCCGGTCGAGGCGCTGCTCGGGCGACGGCGGCTGACGCTGGGCCACCGCCGCAGCCGGGATCAGTGCAAGGCTCGCGCAAACGGCCATGAGGCCGACGGAACGAATTGGTTTCACCTGGAAGTCCCCACGCTTGGCAATGGTCCGGTTGTGCCCCGGCGCGGCTTTCGCTCGCATGAATCGTCGCGCTTAGCCGGTGGTGTTGGCCGGTGGAGCTTGCGGCTCGGCCGCCCGAGCCGCCGGGGGCCGGGGCGGCGGAGGACGGTGAGTCCGGCTCGTCGAGCTCATCGAGCGCGGCCGCTGCACCGGAGCGTGAGCCGTCGTCGCAGGAGGAGTCGCGGCCTGCCCGCCGCCGCGCATCAGGTCGGCCGGAAGCAGGCTGACGTTGCTGACCGTCGTCGCCGGCGGCCCGACCGGCGGCGCGAGCGAATTGCCCACGGTGATTCTGAGCGCTTCCGGCTTGCCGGTCTTGAGCACCGGCGCGGTAGCTGTCGGGGGGACCGTGAAGCTCTGGTTCGGAACCATCATCGCCGAATAGAGGATCGGGCCGCCCTTCTCATTGATCTGCAGCCACACCGGCTGGGTCGCGGTGACGGTGACCTGCTGCGGTGCAGCGGGCGGCGCCTGGGGCACGGCTGCCGGAGCGGGGGCGGGCGCTTCCACCGCGGCCGCGTTCACGTCCGCAGGCTCGTCGAGCGAGCGCTTGTTGAGCCAGGTCATCACCAGCACCAGAACGACCACCGCGGCGATCGCCCCGAACACCAGCCCCTTGGGCATGGTCCGGGCCGGATCGGCGGGCTCGAACACTTCGGCGACTGCAACCGGCGGCCGGCTGCCGCCCATTTCGGTCCGCAGCTGGTCGGAGATTTCCGACCGGTCGAGCCCGACCGCGGCCGCATAGCTCCGGGCGAAGCCGATGGTGTAGGTCGGCGCCGGAAGCTTGTCCCAGCTCGACGTTTCGAGGCTTTCGAGGTGGCGCTGCGGGATTCGGGTCTGGGCCGCGATATCCTCGAGACTCATTCCCTTTTCCTCGCGCGCGGCGCGCAGCCTCTCGCCGACCGAAGGAACTTCCGTCTCGACCAGTTCCTCGTCCATCAATTCGCCTTCAGCATCGCGTGTGCACCCTGTTTGAAGGCTGCGCGGCGAGTGTCAACCGCCGCTAGCCAATTGTCACCGAATGTCGCTTCGCCCAGTCGGTCAAGGCCTTGCGCATGTCCTTGGGCGGGCGGGCGAGTAGCTGGTCGAGGCGGGCCCTGACCGCGCCCGCGTCGAGCGAGCGGACCATTGCCTTGATCGGCCCGACGCCGGCCGGCGTGATGGAGAAATTCTCCGCCCCGATGCCGATCAGCGCCATCGCCTCGAGGGGCCGGCCGGCCATCTCGCCGCAAATCCGGACCGGGACATTCGCCCCACGCGCTGCATCGAGCACGCGTTTCAAAAAGCGCAGGATCGCCGGGCTCAGCCAGTCGTAGCGCTGCGCCAGCCGGGGTTCGGCGCGGTCAGCCGCGAACAGGAATTGGGTCAAATCGTTGGTCCCGACCGACAGGAAATCGACCCGCGGAAGCAATTGGTCGAGCATCTCGGCGAGGCTCGGGACTTCGATGGGCCTTGCGAGCCCATTCCATCTGCTCCTCGAACAAGGCCCGCGCTTGTTCATATTCCCACGGTTCCGAGATCATCGGGAACATCACCCTGAGCACCTGGCCGCCCGACGCCTCGATCAGCGCCCGCGCCTGCGCCTTCATCAATGTCGTGCGCTCGAGCGAAAGGCGAAGCGCGCGCCAGCCCATCGCCGGGTTTTCGGCTTCGTCGTGGACGTCGGTAAGATAGGGCAGGGCCTTGTCGCCGCCGATGTCGACCGTTCGGAATACGACAGGCCGCTTTCCGGCCGCTTCGAGCACCTTGGAATAAAGCCGCTGCTGGCGTTCACGCCCGGGCAGCGTTGCTGAAACCAGGAACTGGAACTCGGTCCGGAACAGACCGATGCCGTCGGCTCCGGTCATCGGCAGCGCCGAGGCGTCCTCGGCGAGGCCCGCGTTGACCATCACGCTGACCTTGAGCCCGTCGCGCGTGACCGCGGGCAGCGCCCGCGTCGCTGCGAATTCCGCGCTCCGGCGCTTGCTCAGGGTCATCCGGTGTTCGAAGCTGGCCTGGAGCGGCCGGGTCGGGCGGATGATGACGCTGCCGTTGTCGCCGTCGACGAGGATCGTCTCGCCGTCCTCGACGCTGTGGCGGATGTCGTTCAGCCGCCCGATTACCGGAACTCCGATGGCCCGCGCGACGATCGTCATGTGCGAGGTCAGCGATCCTTCTTCGAGCAGTACGGCCTTGAGGCGGCGGCGGTCATATTCGAGCAGCTCCGCGGGTCCGAGGTTGCGGGCGATGAGCACAGTGTCATGTGCGAGGCCGGTTTGCGCCGCAGTGCCCATCCGGCCCGAGACGATTCGCAGCAGCCGGTTCGACAGGTCCTCGAGGTCGTGCATCCGCTCCTGCAGCAGCGGGTCGTCGATGTCGCGCATCCGGGCGCGCATGCGCTGCTGGACTCGTTCGATCGCAGCTTCGGCGGTGAGACCGCTGTCGATCGCTTCGTTGATGCGCCGCGACCAGCCTTCGTCGTAGGCGAACATGCGGTAGGTCTCGAGGATCTCCTGGTGCTCGCCGGTGGTCCCGAACTCGGCCTCGCGCGCCATGTGGTCGATCTGCTCGCGCATCCGGCGGAAGGCCGAGTAGACGCGGTCGCGCTCGGCCTCGATGTCCTCCGCGACGGTGTGCTCGACCACCACCCGCGGCTCGTGGAACACGGCCTGGCCCTTGGCCATTCCGGCGACCAGCTTGAGGCCCGACAGGCGCAGCGGCCCGGCGCTGCGCAAGCGGCCGCGGCGGGCTCCGTCGACCATCCTAGCGCCCGCGATCATCTCCGATAGGACCATCGCGACGGTCTGCAGCGCCTCGATCTCGACGTCCTCGTAGCGCCTCGGGTCGGCGTGCTGGACCGCGAGCACCCCGATCGGGCTTTCCAGCCGGACGATCGGCACGCCGGCGAAGCTGTGGAACCGTTCCTCCCCGGTCTCGGGACGATAGGCGAAGGCCGGGTGCTCGGCTGCTTCGGCGAGGTTCAGAATCCGGCCCTCGGCGGCAATGGTCCCGACCAGGCCCTCGCCCATGCGAAGCTTGGTCACATGGACCGCCTCCTTCCTGAGGCCGTGGGTCGCGAACAGCTCGAGCTTGTTGTCGCGCAGCAGGTAGATCGAGCAGACCTCGCTCTCCATCTTGCCGGCGATCAGGTCGACGACGCGGTCGAGCTTGGCCTGGACCGATCCGCGCGCGGCCATCACGTCGTGGAGACCGGTCAGGATCTCACGGGCTGAGGCGGCGGCGGATGCGGGCATGGCGGAGACGGATACCGCTTTGCGGCCGGATCAGCTAGGGCGGCGGGACCCACGCACAGGAGATTGCGGATGGCCGACAACCGGCGGCGCAGCGATCCGTACAGGAACTTCAACTTCAAGGTGATTTTAGGCGCCGCGATCGCTGGAGCGGCTGCGATCGGGCTGGCCGGCAAGCTCCTGATTGGCCGCCGCAAGAAGAAACGGCCCAAGCCGCCTCCGGAAACCGACACCGGCGCTCGCCCGATCGACGCAGTCGGCACGTCGACGGCGGGATTCGTTGGCTCCGTGCCCAAGAGCCGCCGCCGGCCGGCCCGAGCCAAGCGACCGCCGCGCAAGCGTAGCTGACGCCGAGCGGGTCACCCTGGCGCGCGCGGCCCAATCTTGTCCAACTTCGACGACAGGCCGCTGGATCCGAAGCCGGAGCACCGTGTGGCGGTGCGGCGCGGCGCAAAGGCTGCCGCGTCAACGATCCAAGATCAGCCGCGGCTTTCCAGCGCCGCCGCGGCCTCGTCGACCAGCTCCTGGATGATCGCCGCGACCGGTTCCTCGCGGTTGACCATCCCGACCGACTGGCCGGCCATAACCGAGCCCGATTCGACGTCGCCATCGATCACCGCCCGCTTGAGCGCTCCGGCCCAATAATGCTCGATCTGGAGCTGGGCCTCGGCCATCTCGATCGTGCCTTCGTCGAGCTTCTGCGCGACCTCGCGCTGCTTGGCCGCGAAATTGACCATCTCCTGGTTCTTGAGCGCGCGGACCGGGATCACCGGCAGCCGCGGATCGATCTGGACCGAGGGAATCGCGTCGCGAGCCGACGCGCGGATGAACGCGCGCTTGAAATTGGGGTGCGCAATGCATTCCTCGGCGCAGACGAAGCGGGTGCCGAGCTGGACGCCGACCGCGCCCATTTCCAGATAGGCGGCGATCGCTTCGCCGCGGCCGATCCCGCCGGCGACGAACACCGGGATGTCCTTGGCGACATGGGGCAGGATCTCCTGCGCCAGCACCGAGGTCGACACCGGGCCGATATGGCCGCCGGCCTCCATCCCCTCGATCACCAGCGCGTCGACCCCCGAACGGATCAGTTTCTTCGCCAGCGAAAGCGCGGGCGAGAAGGCGGTCAGCTTCGCCCCGCTGCTTTTGATGCGGTCGATCGCTCCCGCCGGGGGCAGTCCCCCGGCGAGGACGACATGGGTCACGCCATGCTTCGCGCAGACGTCGATCAGCTCGGTGAGCTGAGGGTGCATGGTGATGAGGTTGACGCCGAACGGTTGGCCAGTGCGGGCCTTAGTCTCGGCGATCTCGGTGTCGAGCAGCTCGGGACTCATCGCTCCGCAGGCGATCACCCCGAATCCCCCGGAGTTGGAGATGGCGGAGACCAGATGGCGCTCGGAAATCCAGCTCATCGCGCCGCCCATGATCGCGACCTCGCAGCCGAGGAATTCGGTGCCTCGGTGCATCAGCTCCTTGAGGCGTGCATGACCGATGCTGGTGTGGACCGCCCGCGGCTCCGCGATCAGGCCTTCGCCGCTCATGCCCGCTGCACCTCGGACTCAAGCGGAGCATCGAGCCCGAAGGCGGAATGAAGCACCCGCACCGCGAGATCGAGCTGGTCCTCGGCGATCAGCGCGCTGACCTTGATCTCGCTCGACGAAACCGCGTGAAGGTTGATCGTCCGCTCGGCCAGCACCTCGAACATTTTGGCTGCAAGCTCCGGGTTCGACCTGATCCCGATCCCGACGATGCTGACCTTTGCGACCGCATCGTCGTCCAGCAGCTCGGCATAGCCGATCTCGGCCTTGCGCTGCTCTATGACCGACATTGCCTGCGCCAGACTGGCGCGGGGCACGGTGAAGGTGAGGTCGCTCGATCCGGTATTGGGCGTGGCCGCGTGGAGGATCATGTCCACCTGAATGCCCGCGTCGGCCAGCGGCGCGATGACCTTGGCCACCGTTCCCGGCTGGTCCGGCACCCCGGTCAGAGTGATCCGCGCCTCGTTGCGGTCGGCCGCGATTCCGGCGATCAAATTGCGTTCCATCTCACTCCCCGAAAGTTCGGCGACGATGTCCGTTCCCGGCATGTCCTCGAACGCCGATAGCACGCGCAGCGGCAATTTCTCGCGCATCGCGAGGCCGACCGAGCGCACCTGAAGGACCTTGGCGCCGACACCGGCAAGCTCGAGCATTTCCTCGAACGTGACCTGGGTCAGCTTGCGCGCCCTCGGGACGATCCGCGGGTCGGTCGTGTAGACTCCGTCGACGTCGGTATAGATGTCGCAACGATCGGCCTTGACTCCGGCCGCAATTGCGACCGCCGAAGTATCCGACCCACCGCGCCCGAGCGTCGCCAGGCGGCCGTCAGCGGAAACACCCTGGAAGCCGGGAATGACGACGATCGTGCCCGCACTCAGGGCCTCGTCGAGCATCGCCGACTCGATCGCCTCGACCCGCGCATTGCCGTGGACGCCAGACGCCTTGACCAGCTGCCAGCCCATGAAGCTGCGCGCGTTCAGGCCCATGTTCTGGAGCGTCATCGCGAGCAGGCCGGCGGTCACCTGCTCGCCGCTGGCGACGACCACGTCATATTCCTTCTGGTCGTGGAGCGCTGCCGCCTCGCGGCATAATTGGACGAGCCGGTCGGTCTCCCCCGCCATGGCCGAAACGACCACCAGCACCTGATTACCGGCCTCGGCCTCGCGTTGGACTCGCGCAGCAACGCTGCGGATGCGCTCGATCCCCGCCATCGACGTGCCGCCGAATTTCATAACGATACGGGGCACTCGTGCTCCTTGGGTGCGAGGACGCGGACTGTTAGGAGGCGCGCATGGCGGAAACAAGCATGAGTGAGGGCTCGGCCCGAACGGCGACCAGCATCGTCCCCGAGGAGGTCAAACAGTTCGCGGCCCACGCGGGCGACTGGTGGGACCCCGACGGCTCCGAGGCAATGCTCCACAAGCTCGGGCCCGTGCGCCTTAAATATATTCGCGACCGGATCGACCAGCATTGGCAGTGCGACGAGTGCAGCCGGACGCCGCTCGAGGGGAAAAGCGCGCTCGACGTCGGCTGCGGCGCCGGGTTGCTGGCCGAGCCGCTGAGGCGGCTGGGAGCGAAGGTCACCGCGATCGATGCTTCGCCCGAGCTGATCGTCGCAGCGCGCGACCATGCAACGGCGATGGGTCTCGAAATCGATTATCGCGCGGCTCCAGTGGAGGCGATCGACGGGCAATTCGACCTGGTCACCTCGATGGAGGTGATCGAGCATGTCGCC
>Ga0310810_10012025_pt1 | contig 10142 bp, 6 predicted proteins | sample NCmetagenome_FD_207641 | JGI IMG/M metagenome (GOLD analysis project Ga0310810, IMG submission 207641) | Soil microbial communities from experimental microcosm in Duke University, North Carolina, United States - NC | ecosystem: Engineered > Artificial ecosystem > Soil microcosm > Unclassified ...
TTGCTACATGATAAGGAAGCCAGCAATCACCATTAACAATTGCATCCTTGTCTGCTCCAGCATAAATATAATTGATTTTTGTATTTTCAATTTTTTCAGACAATGCTTTAACAAGCTCGCTGTCGGTGCGCATTTCATCGACTGATTTCGAAATTGCTGCCATCGGCCATTTAGCGAGATATGATCCGCGAAACGGTGCACAAATACACGCAACAAGATCAACCTGGATATCATTTTCTGCCGCAAGATTTTCCGCAAACCAGCTGGCAATGACACCGCCGCGTGAGTGCCCCATCAATATCACACGCTTATTTTTATTATTTGATAATATTTTATCTTTAAGCTGCTTTGCAAATTCTTCAATTCCCGCACCTTTCATTCTATCTTCAAATGTGAGTAGATGAATGCCGTCAACATGATCTGGCAAATCATTTTTTAAGCGCTCAGAAATCAATGAAAAAGATGCATTACGATCAGCAGTTCCATGTACACAATAAATACTCACTTGATGTTCTGGTTTAGTTTCAATATTAAAATTTGGATTTTCAATAAAAACATCATGCGACCATGACGAAGCCCACAGATAACAATGTCTGGCCACCAATACTGCTCGTTGAAATGGACCGAGATATGGATTCCTGAGCATATTTTCTCCTTATTATTTACGGCATATTTAGATACATTGACGTATTCAGGATAAAATATACTGAACTGTTTCACAAAACAATCTTGAGAAATTGACAATTAACTGCCAAGTATTAGGTCACTCACCTTTTCAGCCATCATGATCGTCGGTGCGTTTAAATTTCCGGATAAATTTGACGGCATAATTGATGCATCTACCACTCTGAGATCATCAACCCCATATACTTTTGCCTCCGGATTCACAACAGACATTTCATCGACACCCATTTTACATGTGCCACAGGGATGATAAGCACTGTCTGCTTTTGCACGTATAAATGCTTCTACTTCGCTGCGAGATTTGATATTGATACCTGGTGATATTTCTTTTCCCTTATACGGTGCAAATGCAGCTTGATTAAAAATATCACGCGTCAGGGGGACACATGATACAAGATCATGCAAGTCATTATCAGTTTGCAGATAATTTGGGTGTATTCGAACTGGATCCATTGGATTATTCGAAGTTAACTCCAGATGCCCCCTGCTTTCAGGCCGCAGTGTACCGACATGCACCTGAAATGCATGGCAGCTACCAAAGCTGCGGCCATGATTGGCAACCAGGCTCGGGAGAAAATGATATTGTATATCTGGATGCTCAACATCGGGACGACTGGAAATAAATGCACCCGCCTCCAGATGCGATGAAGCTGCAAGCCCCTTGCGAGTCAAAAACCATTGCATACCAACCGCAATTTTTTTGAATGGACTTGAAATGGAGTAAAGAGTAACAGGCTGCTTGCATTCATACTGCATATAAAATTCGAGATGATCTTGCAGATTACTGCCGACACCAGGCAAGTTTACAACCATATCAATTTGATGTTTCATTAACACATCAACCGGGCCAATCCCTGATAGCATGAGTAATTGCGGTGAATTGATTGCTCCGCCAGAAAGAATCACTTCCTTGCGAGCAAAGCACTGATTCATCTGACCATGCTGCAAATATTCAATTCCAACCGCCCGTCCTCGATAAGTTAATATTTTAACAACCAGCGCTTCAGCATGACATGATAAATTTGCACGGCATCTGACATCAGCACTTAAATATGCTTTTGCTGCGCTGCAACGCTCTCCGTTGTCAATTGTCATATCAAAGCGGCCAAATCCTTCCTGTTGAGCGCCATTAATATCATCTGAAATCGGATAGCCTGCCTGCGCACCAGCAGCAATAAATGTATCAAACAATGGATTATCTGAAATTTTATGGGAAACTTTTAACGGCCCTGAATCACCACGATAATAATTACCGCCCTTGCTGTAAGTTTCAGCGCGCTTGAAGTAAGGCAAAACATTTTCATAATTCCAGCCGATAGCACCTTCTGCGTGCCAGCGGTCATAATCTTTTGCATGACCGCGAATATATACCATTGCATTCAATGCAGATGAACCGCCAACAATTTTACCGCGCGGCCAATACAATCGCCGCTGAAACATATTTTCTTGTGATTCTGTGTGATAAAACCAGTTGTACCTGTCATTTTCGAGGTTATATGTTAGTGCTGCAGGCATTTTCACTTTCCATGAATGATAATCTCTGCCTGCTTCAAACAAAGCGACTTCAATGTCGGCATTAGCTGATAGTCTGTTAGCTAGCACGCATCCGGCTGAACCCGCACCAACGATGATATAATCAACTTCAAAATGTTTTGTCTTCCGTGACATAAAAGCCTCATCAATAAGGATGTTCGATAGAATTCAACTCCACATAAATACTTTTTTGTCTCATATACTGCTGCATTGCCGTCATACAATTCTCACGGCCAAATCCAGAATGTTTGATGCCGCCAAACGGCATACCAACCGGCGTTACATTATAATTATTGATCCAGCAGATCCCAGCTTGCAGATGTCTTGCCACACGATGTCCGCGTTTGATGTTTTCAGTGAATAAACCTGCCGCCAGCCCAAACTGGGTTTGATTCGCGCGTTGTATGACTTCATCTTCATCATCGAATGTCAGTACACTCATGACAGGTCCGAATATTTCATCTCTCACGATTGTCATTTCATCATGGCAATTCGAGAACACTGCAGGCTTGATAAAGTTTCCATTTTTTAAATCACCAGTTACCACCTTGTCACCGCCGCATACAAGATCAGCCCCTTCATTTTTCCCGGTTTCGATATAATTTAAAACTTTCTGCATGTGATCACGGCTGATTAATGCTCCGATTTGAGTCTCGTGCAGAAAAGGATTACCAACTACTAATTTTTGTACTTTATTAACAAGATTTTCGATAAATTCATCATGCTTGTCACGCGCAACAAACACGCGTGTTCCATTTGAGCATATCTCACCTTGCGTGTAAAAATTCGCAAGCATACTACCGTATACCGCCTGCTCGATATCGGCATCAGAAAAAATAATTAGCGGAGATTTCCCGCCAAGTTCGAGTGTAACTGGCAATAATTGCTGCGCAGCCTGTTGTAATATTTTTTTTCCGGTAGGAACAGAGCCGGTAAATGAAATTTTAGCGATTCCAGGTATCGACAATAATTGCTGCGCTACGATGCCATCACCAAGTACGACATTAAATACACCTGGCGGCATTCCAGCTTTAATGAATATTTCTGCCAGACGCAATGTTGTCATCGGTGTCAATTCCGACGGTTTGAAGACCATAGTATTACCGGTAATTAATGCAGGCGCCGCTTTCCAGCATGCAATTTGCAGAGGATAATTCCACGCACCAATTCCAACACAAACTCCTAACGGCTCGCGTGTGCTATAAATCAGTGCCTTTGTGTCTGGTATTACATCATCTGTCAGCGCCGCAGCTGTTTTGGCAAAATAATCCAGCGCATCCGCAGCAGATAACACATCAACTGATAATGCTTCAGCAATAGGTTTGCCGGTATCCCACACTTCCATTTCCGCCAGTTCAGCAATCTGCTCTCGCAAGATTGCAGCAGCTCGCATTAATATTGATCCACGTTCACTAACACTCAACCGTGACCAATGTTGAAATGCTCTGCCAGCAGCTGCAACCGCATGCTCCAGATCACCTTGAGAAGCATAGTTAATGTTATTTATGATTTTATTATTAGCTGGATGATAATTTGGGTGAGATTGATTGTCGTCAGCTGCCTGACAATATTTTCCATCAATAAAACTGCGACACGCAATAGATACTGTTTGCACGCACATTCCCTCGCGACACAATAAACTGTGGTGCAATCATAACGCAATTAGAATCGCAAGATCAATTAGGTTACAATGAATAATCAGCAGATTTTTCACTGAATTGATTTATCATTCTATCTGCAAATTTTTCACTTGATGATAATCTGCGGCCAAAAAAACGCTGATCGTGCAATATATTTCTCTCTTCACTGCTTAATTCAACGGATGATTTTTCATGTATCAATAATCTTTTTTTCAAGTCAGACAACACATTCTGCTTATTTTCAGCTATTTCATGTTTGATCAGCGTCGCACCCAATCGCTTTTCCTGTTTTTTGAAGTAATGTAAAATTTCAGCCTGCCTGAATTCATGTGATAACGGCGGAAGTTTTTCTCCAGAATACTCTGGCTTTTCCCTGATCGAAAAAGCCTGTCGCAACGCATCCTTGAAACTTATTTTTTTATCATCTGAATTTCCCTGACTAACCAGAGACTGCCAGCCGGCTGATAGCACCAGCAATGGAGACAATGCCAGCATTACCAGTTTTTGCACCATGGTTTTTTTACCCCCTTCAAAGAAAAAGGTAAAATCCTGGGTAAATTCACTACCCGCAGTAGTGACCGCCAACACATGCTCTGGAACATTCATGAAACGATCTCTTGCCGTACCTGATGCCAGCACATGACCGACAAAAACGATTACATCAGCGGAATATTGAATGGTCTTACTAATCAGCCTGAAGGGATTCAGGATTTGCAGCCAGTTTTCCTCCTGACGCAGCAGCTGCCATTTTTGTTTAATCGCGGCGCCTGGTTTCGCTGTCTGAATCATTTTGCTAACTACCCGAATCGATTCAAATGAATTGAAAATCGAAAATATAAAATTACCTGCCGCAGCAGCTGGAGTTAAAATAGAGCGAATGATATTTGCGCCAGCTTTGAGAAACGGAATTAATTTCGCGCCATGTTTCACTGCGATCCACCACGTACCTGCTGTTGCAAGTGTCCCCATAATACATAATGCAACTGTTCCTGCAGTGACTAATCCCAACGCCGCGGCCTTCAGTACAAATTTAGCGGTGACTCCTTCTGATCCTGGCACAAACCATTTCTTCACCATTTCTTTCCATTTACGGAAGCTATCACTGAATAATATTTCTTTTGCTGTGTGTAATATTAGAAATGTATATCCGATTGCAGCAACTGCAGCCAGCGGCCAAACCATAAAACTTAAAGACAATCCGATTGCCGCCAGCGCAGCCGGAAGCGCAGAAGCTGTTGCAAATCCAAATCCAGCGCCACACAACAAACTGAATGGCAGGGCAATTCTAAAAAACGTCATCCTGGCTTTATATGAAGGCATTTGCTGACGCAATTCAGTAATTGCCGCATTCAATTCCTCATCTTGCTCATAAGGGCCAGCTAACTTTTTTTGCGAATAAACATAGCGTGCGAAATATATCTGCATATGCTTAATGCGCTTTTTCGCCGTACGCTTTTCTTTCTTTTGTTCATCAGAAATTTTCTTACCGCGCATGCGGTATAAAAAATCCTGATACAATTGATATTCAGCGAGAAATCCACTATTAGCGGGATGATTTTTTAGATAACACTTGAGACCATTATTGATTAATTCACGATAACCACGCTTACCAAATAGAAAAAGATCGCGCAGTCCTTCTGTGATTTCCTGATTAAAAACTTCACCTTCTGCGAGTCCGCCAAACAAGAACGCGCTGATCACAAAAAATAATGAGGGTGTGATCAACAGCATGCCGCTGGCACTCAGCAAGCCAAAGGCAGCGATGACGCCAATTGTTAATACGGCTGTGACAGAATGTGATGCAATCTTGCGCGGAATTTTTTTAATTTTAATCTTTGTCACTCGTTGTTATCTTCCCATTCCCAATAGCGCAGGAAGATTATAATACTTGAAAGCCAATTGCAAATGATTCTCATTACCGCAATGTCATTGCTTAATAATTGCCCCCCCCCCTTCAATATTCGTATCGAAACCCGGAACCGCTCAGATATACCCACTTCCCTTTTCCACTTTAAGACGACCTTGCAACACAATTATTCCCTTCCAGATGATAGCTTAAAATAATGTTATTTTTATCCGTGACAAAGCAAGTATTGCACCAAAACGCCACTGTTTCGCCACCCATAACCATCCCGCCGTATGTCGTCGTATAAACATTCTTTCCCTGCACCGTACTGACTGACTGCGTCGGTGTAACCGTGACAGGCATCGTCATGAAATACTGAGAGTTGAAACAATATATTTTATTTCCAGAAGGCATGATGTACTGACGCGACGGAATCTTTCCCTGAGCCATAATCGACTCAATCGGCTTACCCACATAAACGCGAATTTTTTTTTCGTAGGCAGCCTGTGTCGCACAGCCTGAAATCAGAGCAAGCATACAGAGTAAAATAATATGACGGAGTATATACATGGACTAATCCTTTATAGTTATTTTTTGTTCCCTAGGGTCTGTTGACAATTCGTTTTGCGATGCGAATGCAGCCGTAAAACGAATTGTGAACAGACCCTAATTATTATTATAACTGAATTAAAGTCCTGACAGATTAAATCTGTATCAATATAATCTGATTATGTTAGTATAAACGAATACTTACATATTATGAGTCGAGATATTATGAAGGAAAAATTTAACTTTCTTATCATTGATGACAGCCAGCCGGTGTTAAAGGTATACAGTCAGTTACTAGAAAAATCAGGGCATGAAACGCATCTGCTGACTTCAGCAGATAATGCATTACAACATATCATCAATCTAAAGCCTGACTGCATTCTCTGCGATTTACTACTTCCCGGAATTGACGGACTAGATTTATTTCAGCAGATCAAGAATGAACGAAACATAAATAGACCGGTATTTATTTTAATTTCATCCAAGCATTATGATTACGATAAACGACAAGCCAGCAAATCCGGTGTAGATGCCTATTTGACTAAACCAATAGACGTTAGCACATTTGTAGATTTTGTTATTGACGCGATTAAATCGAAAATTAAGACTGAAGTTTAAAGCCCAACATCATATCTTTTACGGTTGCTAATGCCGTATTAATTCAAAAGTTAAATTAATCCTTTTATCAGAATATTCATTCTGATCAACATGTTTCAAATAAACAAATCGGAATGCTGCTATTCACTTGATTAATATTGATATAGTGTCAATAACAAAATCAAAATAAGCATATAATCATGATGTTATATATTCAAGCTTTTATAACTTATTGATGAGACAGACCTCTCCTATTCAAGCTATAATAGAAACATCATCGCGGGGAATAATAATGGATAATAAAAAGCTGCGATTTTTGATTATTGATGACAGCAAAACTATTTTGATGACTTATACACTGCTGTTAGAACAAGCAGGATATGAAGTCATCGCACTTTCTTCTTGCGACCAGGCTATCGAAACCATTCTCAAAGAACAACCTGATGTCGTCTTATGCGATCTCATGCTGCCAGGTCTTGATGGTATTGAATTTTTCAAAAAGATTCGCAGCGAAACTGATATCAAACAACCAGTTTTCATCGTCATCTCTGGCAAACAATTCGATTACGACCGCAGACGTGCCAAAGAAGCAGGAGTAGATGCATACCTTACCAAGCCGATAAATGAAGCGACATTCGTCGAAGAAATTCTTTCACACGTTGAATGTAAAATGACAATCCGCTTTTGGGGTGTACGCGGTACGCTGCCTGTTCCAGGTTCCAAGTCAATAAAATATGGTGGCAATACTAATTGCATTTCACTCAACATCGCCAATAAACAAAATTTTATTTTTGACGCAGGATCAGGAATTAAAGAGTTATCAAACTACATTCTTAGAGAAGAATTAATTCCATATAAAGCAAAAATATTTATCTCACATCCACATTATGACCACATCAATGGCATTCCATTTTTTGTCCCGCTTTATATGAAAGGAAATGAGTTTGAATTTCTTGGATCAGATCAAGGCAGTGTTACACTAGAAAAGTGCTTATCAGATCAAATGGACAGTGTTTACTTCCCCGTAACAATGAATGAATTTTCTTCTACTGTATCGTTTCATTCACTCAACGAAGAAACAATCATGATAGAAGATATTCAGGTTGACACTATTCTTCTCAATCACCCGGGTCGATGCATCGGGTTTAAAATAACATACAAGGGTAAAGTATTTTCGTACATTACAGATAATGAAATTTATCTTAAAAATGACACGCAACGATATAACAAAGATGAAGTAGATCGTTTGATCAGTTTCATTCGTGACTCTGATGTGTTAGTTATTGACGCGACTTACACTGATGCTGAATATCCGCGGAAAGTCGGATGGGGTCATTCACCATTAAGCATGGTGATTGAAGTTGCCGACCTGGCACACGTGAAGTTACTCTGCCTGCATCATCACGACCCAGACCAAACAGACGACGACATCGACAAAAAATTAGAGACCGCAAAGAAATTACTCACTGATCGCAAATCAGCAACAATTGTCGTTATACCCAAGGAAGGGGATGAAATAGTATTTTAACCTCGCAATCCCCGCGAAAGCGGAGACCTCTTTAATTTAACCGTACAATAAAAAGAAGGAGCTTCCCGCTTTCCCGGAAATGACAACCTCTAATTCAGTACAATTAGCCTCTTAAACGTATCCAATTCTCTCTTCTGCGCATACAAATTATCTGTCGCCGCACTTGCATCTATCAATTGGTCATGATGATACACATACAATGCGCATAACACCGACCGGCAGTTACTAATTAACGGCAAACGGGCAACCTGCAGGCAAAATTCTTTAATATCGACAATATCCTGCGGCGACAATTCTTCATTGCGCTGCTTATCGATATATCGCGCAAATTTTTTCTGCACATGATTTTTATAAAATAAATGATGTATGTTTTGCTTTCTTTCATCGCTCTCGCGATGACTGGTTTTAACAAATTGTTCGTTTTGATACTGCAGACCATGATTCGCCACTACCAGAAGCTGTGGAACATTCTTTTCCTCCGATAATCTGTCAATCGCATGTTCACCAGGCTGTTCTTCATGTTGATAAAAATGGAATGATTGAGTCTGTTTTCCATCCGATGCAGTCAAGTGATACGCACCAAGTGGATGATGCTCTGCAAGTAATGCTTCGATGTCAGACACTGATTTTGCATTTTCAGCGCAAAACCGATTGAAGAATACAGCCGGCATACCAGATGGAACATCAACGCGCTCGCCATGTGACACATTCATTTCTATGAGCAAACCATCCTGATTTAGAACTGTCAGCGCTCCTGAAAGCAAGGGAATTCCGATATCAATAATTCTTTTTGAACCAGCAATGTTTCGATCAATTTGAATAAATGATTTGCCTGCCACGTTATATGCCGGCCAATCCAGCACACGAGTAAAGAAAGTATAATCACCCAGGCGCAATGCAATAGTCGTACAACCTGGAGACTCAACAGTTGCTTCTTCATTATTATTAAACGGATTATAATTCAGGATATCAGGCAGCATCTGCATGAGATAATAGTAATGCAGACCCAGATCTTCATTAATATAACCATGATCATGCAGCCATCGGTTATAGCCATCTACTTTACCCCGCACTTCAAGCTGATATTTTTCGGGAATAAGTTCGATAATTTTATCGAAATATAATTGTAGATTTGATTTTTGTAACGGCGCACCCATGAGCCACATTAATCTATATAGAAATTTGGTATTGATAATGTTGCTGCGTAAGGCATTTCCCAGCATATAACCTTCCACAAATCCTGCGTCGTAGGGATTTTCCGAAGTGATTTGAAGATGCGGCATATTCACATTATCAATGCTTAATTCACCACGCGCTGAATGATATTCATATTTTCCCTGCTCATATAATTGTTCATCTTCATCAACTGGCAAACCATAAAATTTATTTTGCATAAACCAGCTGAATCTTGATGCCGCAGCACCCGCTGCACCTGCAGCAGCTGATGCAATACTCCACCCAAGAGGCATGTCATAGCCAAATACATATGAGAGTACCGGTACCGCAAGCAACGCCAGACTTGACACACCAACCACCTTGATCAAGTTTCTAATCAATAATGGGTTTTGATATGTAAGTCGCATTAATTCTTCTTGATAGCGATCCAGAATTTTGATGGGGCGCGAGTGCGGCGGGTTAACATCTTGCTGAGAGTTTTCCTGATCTCGATTTTGCATACAGCATCCTTGAGATTGATTCGGTATATTCAGTATTACTCTTTTTTTTATTACATGACAATATTCATGATGTGTCATCCCGAGGAGTG
>Ga0310810_10012026_pt1 | contig 10142 bp, 8 predicted proteins | sample NCmetagenome_FD_207641 | JGI IMG/M metagenome (GOLD analysis project Ga0310810, IMG submission 207641) | Soil microbial communities from experimental microcosm in Duke University, North Carolina, United States - NC | ecosystem: Engineered > Artificial ecosystem > Soil microcosm > Unclassified ...
CCGCCGGCTATCAATTCGCCACGCACAGCGTATCGCTGATAGGGAAACACGTTGACGTACCTTACCCGCACTGGCAACGTCCCACCATGGTTGATGAGACCCTGAACCAGGTCTCCCTCACCCGCGCAGCGTTTACTGCAGCGCGGCGCCTGAAAAAGCAAATCCTTATCAGTAGTTATGCAGAATGACACTGCTCAATCCATCAAAGGAAGCCCCCCATTTTTGGGTATTCCAATTATAACCCATAAGGCCCGTCCGGCCGGGTTTAATATCAACACCAACATGAGCGACCTCATGAACAGAAGATCTTTCCTGGGTAATGCGATTGCCGGTCTCGCCGCTTCCGCGTTTCTCACACCGATGCGCGGTTGGGCCCAGGCCACTACGAATGCCAAAGGCCTCAACATGCCCATCGGCTTTCAGTCCTACGTGTTCCGGGAGGAGATCTCCCAGAAACCCCAGGAGACCATGGGCCGATTGGCCAGCTACGGTTACAGGGCTGTGGAATGGTGCAGCCCCAAAGGATACCAGGGACCCTTCACGCCGCTGGTCAAATACTCCGGCAAGGAACTGAAGAAGATCACCAACGACTCAGGCCTGGAAACCAACAGTTGCCACTTCACCTGGAACGAGATCATGGATGACAACAGCCTCTCTGAACGTATCGAGTTCGCAAGCCAGTTAGGGTTGAAGCACATGGTCTGCTCCGGTGGACTCATGGCCAAGACCACCGATGAGGTCAAGAAGCGCTGCCAGCAGATGAACCATTTCGGAGAGATGGTGAAAAAGGGCGGCATGGTGGCCGGATACCACAACCACAATGGTGAATTCGACGAGAAGCTCGATGCCCGCCCGCAATACGACCTGATGCTCGAACATCTCGACCCCTCACTTGTGAAGATGCAGTTTCAGGTCGCTGCGATCACCTCGGGTTACAAAGCCCAGGACTATTTCCGCAGGTTCCCCGGTCGTTTCATTTCGGCTCACCTCCAAGACTACTCCCCGGATGACCACAAGAAGGAGGTGGTCATGGGTGCCGGCATCGTCGACTGGAAGGATTTCTTCGCCGGCGCGAAGGTCGGTGGATTGAAATACATCTTCGTTGAGATGGAATCCAACCCCGCCATCATGGAGGGTTGCGCGAAGTTTTTGAAGGGCCTGGGGTAGAACAAAGCGGGCCGAGGATACGGATTTTGAGTGTGAGTTGGCAGTAGGCGGACGACCTGCCAACGAAGAACGCCGTCGATTAAAAAGCTCGCAGCATCACTCATTGCGAGGATGGTGGAATTGTCGGCCGAGTCACAATTGACATACGCTATCACGATGAAGTCGCGGCTTGGTGACATCCACGCCAGCGTTCGCGGCATCCGGTCATCACCGGGGCTCTAATCGGAAGTTCCGCGTAGCCAGATCCGAAAACCTGTAATTGAAGACCAGCCGACCCGCGGCGTCGCTGCGGAGTAATTGCTTCTGGACACCGTTGCATGAAAGGTGGAAGGAGGTGTTGGGGGCGAGCCCAGAAATCTCATGCTGGGCTCTGAGGCCGGGCTTGAGGCAGGACTCGGACCAGCTGCGCCCTCCCAGAGGTGCATTTTCCCAAGTGCGGATCGTCAATTCGAAGGGGTCGGCACGGGAAACAGTAACCGAGAGAGAGCAGGTCTGACTGGGGCCGTTGAAGTACTCCAGCGTGGCCAGGCCGAGGCTGTGCCCGCCACTTCGGGCGTTCGGCCCAAAAAATCCGGCCCGGCCGACTGAACCGGCAACGGTAGAACGCGAGGAGTAGAGAGAAGCGACTTCTGACCCAATCGCGTTGACTCCAAATGGCTGTTGATCGCAGACGGTGAAATTATCCACTGTAGCCGAATACTCTCCCACTCTCAGATCCAGGTGATACGCTTTCCCTCGAAGCCAGTAATTTAAACGGGTGTCGTTGAGTTCGGGAGTCAGATGCGGCTCCAGGTAGAGGCGGTTGAATTTGGGCTGCAAGCCGTAGAGGTTGCGATAAAGACCAACGATGGTGCTGCAATTATTGGCAAGAATGTCCTTGCCCTCGCCCGACTGGGAGCAGCGGAGGTAGCGTTGAAAGGCTAACCCGTCTTTGGAGTATTGCGCCAGAACGTTCTTTACATATTTAAGCGCCAAGCTCGGATTCTGGGCGGCGTAAGCCCGCGTCCCCAATTCACCCCAGGCGAGGAAAAGATCGCCGTTCTCATACTTGGGGAAAGGCCAGTTCACCTTCGAGTGCACTTCCTCTTTGGCATAAGAATAGAAGCTCAAGGGCCAAAAAAATAATTCCTCTTGTCGCATCAGCATCTCGATCCGGTTGAGGATGGCGACCTGCCGTGCAGGCTCGTCGCACAAGCCATAACCGATGGCCGAGAAATTGACCGGCACAACCAGGTTGGTGCCGTGCACTGAACCGTCTCGGTCGCGCCAATAGGCGTAACATTGATGCTCTGCGTCCCAGAAGCCGCCTTCGGTGGTGTTCTGGTTAAAACGATGTTTGAGTTTTCCCGCGGCGGCGCGATATCGGGCCGATTGAGTGAAATCGTTCAGCTGTGTTTCGCAATCGGCCCAGCGTGACAAAGCCCAATACATCTGGGCATTGACGAGGGCGTTCTCGTAGGCCGCCCAGACTACGTCAATCCAGTCGCTGCCCTTTCCTTCCAAATGCGAGTCGGTCATCACCTTTACCAGGCCATTGCCATCGGTGTCGCGGCGCAGCAAGTAATCGAGGGCGCTTTCGCAGGCAGCCTTCTGGGCCTGAAGCCACCGGCAGTCACCATTTATATCGAACTGCTCCGCCACATTAATCACCCAACTGGTCTGGGAGTCCATCAGCCAGCCCCACTGGCATTCGTAGTAGCCGTACTGGTCGTAGGTGCCCGGCATCTCGTCGCCCGGCCGGTCAGCCCACCGCGCTTTGACGCGGCCATCGGTTCCAATGGCGTGTTGCCGTTGAAAGTCCAAGGTGTCGCTAAGAGCCCTGCAATAATCGGGGTCGTCGATTGCGATCCCCAATTGCGCCAGCCAAGGTTCGTGGAGCACGGCGACTCCGCTGTAATAGCCGTTGCTGCCCAGGATCAACTCGTCTACGGCGCCGATCCGGGCGATGGTATGGCAGATCTCGCCAATCGCTCGGCCGTCCAGGCCCTGGAAGGTGCCCCGGCCATAGGCCCGTTCATAATCGAGCGCACTCAGGGTGAACTGGACGCTGACCTGGCCGGGATGCACGACGAAAGATTGCCAGATGTCCTGCTGGTCCCGCTGGAAACGCCTCAGGCTGGCCCTGGGAATAAGTGGCTGCTCGGTTATGCTATAGCTGGAAGAGAAATGACCGCTGGGCTGACGGCTAAAACGCACCGCGATTTGGCTGCCGTCTAGTGACTCCGGCACGATGCGCAGGCAGGCCCGCTTGTCCTTGTTCCAAAACGTTACTTTGCCGTTGTGAACGCCATAGGAGCAATTCGGTGCATCGAACAATTTGGTCCAAGCCACGCCACCGTGCCCCAGCAATGCGCCTGTCCAAGTTGACATGTCCAGAAAATCCCAGCCAGGAAAACACGTGTCCTCGATTGTGCCGGCCGTTGGATACGTGCGGTCCACCCGCCACACAATGTGGTCCGCGTTCACAGTAAAGCGCCAGGTCTCCAAGACTTCCATGTCAGTCCTCCCAAAGCGGATGCCGGTCACCGTGACGGTATTGGAGGTTACCTGGACCTGTGGCGTGTCGACGCCCGCGCGTGTACTGAACCACTGGTCGCCGATCTTGATGGCGCTGTACACGCCCCCGCCCGCCAGCGGCGAGGACTCCGCCACACCGACAACCAGGCGCCCACCAACTCGCACCTCATCCAGAATGCATCGACCGTCATAATTGAGGCTCAGAACAAGCTTGTGCCCGGCGTCCGAGAGAGTCACCCGCTTATTCTGTTCATCATGCTCGACGGCCGATCGGGCAACCGGCGCACCAACCCCGAACATACAGAGATGCAGGACCAGAACCCGGCTGCCAAAAGCAGCCGGACCTCTTCGAGCTTTGGTTACGAGCTCAACCATGGTTCCGTTAGACGGATCAAGGTGCCCAGGTTAAAGCGCGTCACCATGTCCCCTGAGATACCGGGCACCAACATGTCGAACCCAGGACCAGACCGGCAAGCAAACCTTTCACAAACGTCAATTCCGGCACATGGTCCAACAACGCGCGACGGGTCCAAGCCTAGTCTAGTAAGCACGATATCGTTATCCTCGTCATCGACAATTAGAATCGAGCGTTGTAAGGATGCAGACATTTTCCCTCTAAATGTCAGCTTTGCGTATTTGAGGCGATTAGATGTCCAAAACTGGTCCTTTGTTGGAAGTATAGGTAGAAATTGATCCATGTCGACAGACTCAGCGCGTCGCTTCGGTGATTCAAATGCCACGCAGCAGCGTTTTCTTTCGCTATTTCTGCGTAGCGAGCGGGAGATCTTTCGTTACGTAGCCGCCCTGGTCCCGAACGTAACCGACGCTGAAGACATTGTTCAACAGACCGCGTTGACGCTCTGGGAGAAGTTCGACGCCTACGATCTAGCCCAGCCATTCACACCCTGGGCGTGCCGGTTCGCATTAAACAAGGCACGCCAGTGGATCGAGCGCCGCCAGCGCTGGCAGACCTTACTGGACCACGGCTTGGCCGAAGAGTTGGCCCAACGGCGCCAGGAGCTGCAACCAGAGTTTGAACTGCGGCTGAAACATCTTGAGGGCTGCCTCGGAAAGCTGCCGGACGGACAGCGTTCCCTGGTTGAGGGGTACTACTTCGAGCGTGTGGATATCGAAACACTGGCGAAAAGATCCGGACGGAGTGCGGCCGCGAGCTACAAAATGCTGCAACGGATCCGGCACGCCCTCCAGCTTTGTGTGGAAGGTCAGGCGAAACCGGAGGTGGCATGAAGATCGCGTTCCCGTCTCCCGAGTTTGACGCCACAGTGGCTGCGGTGTGCCACGGCTCAGCTACTGATGTCGACATGTCCGCATTGAACATGTTGTTGCGGAACAACCCCAGCGCCCGAGACGAGTATTTGCTACGAATCGAGCTGCACTCGCGACTGGCGTCCGATCCTGACCTTTTTTCTCAGGCGGTGAACGCGGCTGACAACCGTCGCCTGCCCGGCATCGGCGTGAGAGATGGGCAAAAGATTCTCGGTTTAAACCCAACCGTCCCGACGCGCAGATCTTTGCTGGCACCGGCGCTGGCCGTGGCGGCTTGCCTCATGTTGGTCGCTGGGGCCGTTTGGACGCTGTGGTTTAAGCCCTCTGCAGTTAGAAGGGGAGCCACGAGCACTGCAGTTGCGATGTTAACCCGCACCGTGGATGCGCATTGGGACCAAGGGGCGAAATCAATGCGAGTCGGCGGGGCTCTGGAGCCGGGCCGCCTTCGACTAGAGTCCGGCTTGGCCCAAGTTGTTTTTTACAGTGGGGCGCGGATGGTCATTGAGGGTCCGACGGAACTGCAGCTCGTTTCTCCTTTAGAGGCCGTTTGTCCAGCCGGTCGCCTATTACTCGAGGTGCCGCCTCCGGCGCGTGGCTTCCGTCTGAAAACTTCTCAGCTCAACGTGGTGGATTTAGGAACCTCCTTTGGCATTGACGCAACCCGTGGCCAAACCGCACTTCACGTCTTCAAAGGGAAGGTGGAATTTTCTGCATCGACCCTGGCAAAGCAGTTCCTGGGCGAGGGGCGGGCGGCTGTTGTGCAGGGCGGCGCCCCGCCTAGGCTGATGGCGGCAAACTCGGATGTTTTCACTCCAATGTTCGAATTCCAGCAGCGGTCAATGGCTTCTGAGGCTTATCGATATGAGCAATGGCAGTTCGCAAGTGCGCAACTCAACCGGGACCCGTCCCTGCTAGTCCGTTTCGATTTCGAGAACCCCGGCAGCAAAGACTGGACATTGCGTAACACAACCGAAAGGAATCGCTCTGTGCAGGAGGCCACCGTCGTTGGGTGTGTGCGAGCAGAGGGTCGGTGGCGAGAAAAGCAGGCGATAGAATTCCAGAGCGTCAACGACCGGGTACGTCTGGCCGTGCCTGGAGCTTTCGAAGCATTAACCTTATCGGCTTGGGTCTGCGTCAAGGGACTGGATCGGCAGTTCAACTCGCTTTTCATGTCCGATGGCTTCGACCCCGGAACGCTCCACTGGCTTATCCGCGGCGATGGTGTTTTGGGGCTAACGGTATTCGGCCCAGGCAATGGAAAATTCCAAATCCTGGCCAGCCCGCCGGCGATGACACTCGATAAACTCGGAATGTGGCAGCATTTGACGGTGGTCATCGACGGCAAAGCCAGGCAAGTTGTCCACTACGTCAATGGCCTGCCTGTCTCTCATCATCCGCTAAAGTTTGGGCCCCCTTTTCGGATCGGTTCAGCTGAGTTGGGCAACTGGAATGCGCGAAGCGGCCCAGATCCCGCGCCTACCCTGATCCGAAATCTCAGTGGATCACTTGATGAGTTTGAGCTGTTCAGTCGCGCGCTGAACGATGCTGAAGTCCGCGAGCTTTACGCCAAAGGCAAGCCCGATGTGTAGCGTGATCTGCCCCTGGAACGAAACAACTTTTTGAAACTCATTAACTCAGCGCATTCTCGACAAAGGTACTTATGAAAAGAATAGTATGGATACTACTCTGGGCGGTCGGTGGATGGGTGGCGTCAACCACCCGAGCAGCTGATATCGCGGGACAATGGCGGGCGGAGTTCGACTCCCAAATCGGCCAACAGAAATACCTCTTCAACTTCCAGGTGAACGAAGGGAAACTGTCGGCCAAAGCCACGGCCGAGGCTCGTGGAGAGAAGCGCGAGGTGGAGTTTAGAGATCTCAAACTAGAAGGCGACACGTTGACCTTCGTGGAGATACGGAAGATCCAGGACAACGAGATGCGCATCGAATACACAGGCAAAGTGACCGACAAGGAAATCAAGTTCACCCGCAAAGTCGGGGACTTTGGGAGCCAGGAATTTGTAGCGCAGCGTGCCGAAGCAGCCTCGACCCCCATAACGCCAGGGGCCGGTGAGCGGCGCAGTCGCGGCCCTGGGGGATTCGGCGGACCGATTGAACTGAAGCCTGACGATAAGCCGGCATTCGACGACCCGCCGGCTGGGTTCAACAGGAAGCGTGACGACATCCCACACGGGAAGCTGGAGATGATCGAGTACGACTCCAAAACGGTGGGCACAACGCGCAAGATGCAGGTCTACACGCCGCCCGGTTATTCGAAGGACAAGAAATATCCCGTGCTCTACCTCCTGCATGGGATTGGCGGAGATGAAACCGAATGGGAGCGGTTTGCGACCCCCGACGTCCTGCTCGACAACCTCATCGCCGACGGCAAAGCCGTCCCGATGATCATTGTGATGCCGAATGGCCGCGCACAAAAGGACGATCGTGCCGGCCCCAACCCCATGGCGACGGCGCCGGCCTTTGCGGTGTTCGAACGAGACCTTCTGGACGATGTTATCCCCGCCATCGAGTCACGGTATTCAGTGCAAGCCGACCAGGAACACCGGGCACTTGCCGGGTTGTCCATGGGTGGCGGCCAATCGCTGAACTTCGGTCTGGCTCATCTTGACACTTTTGCGTGGGTGGGAGGTTTCTCCTCAGCACCGAACACGAAGCCGCCCGGGGAACTCGTGCCCGATCCCGCGGTCGCATCGAAACAACTGAAGCTGTTATGGCTCTCCTGCGGCAACAAAGATGGGTTGATCCGGATCAGCCAAGGTGTTCATGCCTACCTTAAGCAGAACAATGTGCCGCACGTTTGGCACGTGGACGGCAACGGCCACGACGCGACGCACTGGCGCAACAATCTATGGCTGTTTTCGCAACGCGTCTTCAAATCGTAGCGAACACTACCCTGGCTCTTCTGCTGTGTCGGCAATTTCACGTTGGGCAAGAACCAAAAGCAATGGCAAAGACTGATTCGCGTGTAACGATTCATATGGCGGCGAGTCTTGACGGCTTCATCGCTCGAAAAGACGGACGTGTCGACTGGCTCGAAACCTCGGACGAATTCGTCGGCGGCGACACGATGGACCCGGGATTGGTCGAGGCCTTCCTTAGATCGATCGACTGTTACGTCATGGGTTCAAGAACCTATGAAACTGCGTTGCGCTTCGAAGCCAAAGGACTGGGGTGGGCGTATGGCGACAAACCGGTTTTCGTCCTCACTAGCCGCAAGCTGCCGCGGACCCGGGATACCATCGAGTTCTACTCAGGCGATCTTGCGCAGTTTGTGAATGGGCGTCTGCGGCCAGCGTTTCGCAGCATCTGGTTTGTTGGAGGTGGATCCGTTTCGGGAGAATGCCTTCGTCTCGGTCTAGCCGAAGAAGTTCGTTATTCCATCCTGCCGATCTTGATCGGTGATAGGATCCCTTTCTTCGAGAGACTCAACAGAGATATTGCCCTTCACCTGACGGAGGTCAAAGGCTACAAGAACGGCACGGTGGCGCTTTGTTATGAGGTGCGAACTGCAACGAAAAGGCCCAAGCCGCCAACTGCAGTGAAGACGAGGCAGCCGTCGCGCTCGCAAAAGATTCGGAAGTCAAGAGTGGCTACCCAGTCGCTGACCACACTCGATCAGAAACTCGGACAGTGCGAAAACGGAAATGAACAGATTCATGCCCACAGCCCTGCTAGCGGGGGTGTTGGTTAGCTTAAGGGTAACAGCCCAGTCTGCCGACACGCCTGCTCTCAAGGAGGCCTTCAAGGATTATTTCTATGTCGGCACGGCCGTCAATCGTGCCATCGTGACTGGCACTAGCTTCCGTCGCAACTCGGAGCAGGTCAGCGAGGACATTGCGCTGGTCAACGCACAGTTCAACCAGGTGGTCTCGGAGAACGACATGAAATGGGCGCTCTTGCATCCGCGGCCCGAACCGGTTGGCTACGACTTCGGCCCGGCTGACGCCTTCATCACTTTCGGCCTGAGCAATCGGATGTATCTGGTCGGGCACACGCTCGTATGGCACGCCCAAACACCTCATTGGGTCTTCGCCGGAACGAATCCGCCACCGCCGGGAGTCACGAACGCTCCGGCCAGTGTTGTCGCGGACACGAACGCGCCGGAGACAAACCGGTTCAGGCGGGGACGATTCGCGGGCGGTTTCTTCGGCTGGTATACTGGCCCTCGGGCTTCTCGTAATGAGTTGCTGGGGCGCATGCGAGATCACATCCAAATCGTTGTCGGTCGCTACAAGGGCAAGGTCAAAGTCTGGGACGTGGTGAACGAGGCGATCGCTGACGACGGCACGAACATCCTGCGGAACTCGCTTTGGCTGGAAATCATCGGTCCTGACTTCATCGCGAAGGCGTTCCAGTACGCGCATGAAACAGATCCCGGCGCGATCCTCCGCTACAACGACTATGGATTGGAGAATCCGGTAAAACGCCGCAAACTCATCGCGCTGATCAAGTCGCTGCAGGAGCAGAAGGTCCCGGTCATGGCCATCGGCTCTCAGGCCCACCTGAACCTTTCGACGAGCTTTAAGGAAATGGATCAGGCGCTGACGGAAATAGAGACGCTCGGTTTGCCGATTCACATCACGGAGCTGGATGTCAACAGCGCGCAAGGGGGCCAGCGTAGCGCCGGGGCAGACATCGCCAATAACGGCCCCGTCACCGAGGGTGGATTGGTGGACGACGCCAACCGGCGGCTGGCCGACACGTATGCGGGACTTTTTCGGGCCTTTGTGAAGCACAAAAATTCGGTGAAAATGGTCACGTTCTGGGGTGCGAATGACGCGAACTCCTGGCGAGCCAACGGAAAGCCGCTTTTGTTCGATGGCAACAGCCACCCAAAACCGGCGTTTGATGCCGTCATTGCGGAGGCGAAAAAGGCAACCACATCCACCAAATGATTTATAGGAAGCCAATCCACGCCTGCTCGCATTGGCAGGCCCGCTCTTGTTCAACTGCAACATGCTGCGCAGGCTGTGACTGCATGTCCAAAATCCGCAGTTTGCTGGAAGTACTATTAACAACCGACGAATGTCGCCAGACCCAACCTGTCGCTTTGATCGTTCAGGCCTCGCGCAGCGGTTTGTTTCGCTGTCCATGTGCGGCGAGGAGAGGATCTCTCCTTATCTGAGAACAAACTTCTTGTGAACGTCTGTT
>Ga0310810_10012027_pt1 | contig 10142 bp, 10 predicted proteins | sample NCmetagenome_FD_207641 | JGI IMG/M metagenome (GOLD analysis project Ga0310810, IMG submission 207641) | Soil microbial communities from experimental microcosm in Duke University, North Carolina, United States - NC | ecosystem: Engineered > Artificial ecosystem > Soil microcosm > Unclassified ...
GCGTCGTCAGGCCGCGCTGCACCGGATAGGGAGCCGGCCGCGGCGCCTCCGGTGCAGCGGCGGCGCGCGCGTAATCGGTCGCGATCGAGCGTCCGAGCCGGCCCGAGAAGGCGCGGGTCGACATCGACATCTCGGGTTCCAGCTCATCGAGCGCCGCCGCCCACGCCGGATGCACCTGCGTAGCGGCTTCGGGCGAGCGCAGGAAGGCCGTCCCGACCTGCACCGCACTGGCGCCGAGGATCAGGGCCGCGGCGACCCCGCGCCCGTCGGCGATCCCGCCGGTCGCGATGACCGGGACCGAAAGCTTGTCGGCAAGCCGTGGCACGAGCGCAAAGAGGCCCACCGTTTGGCGTTCGGCCTCAGCGGCATCGAAAGCGCCGCGATGACCGCCCGCCTCAAAACCTTGCGCGACCACCGCATCGGCCCCCGCCGCCTCGGCGGCGCGCGCCTCGGCCAGGGTCGTCGCGCAGGCGAACCAAGCGATGCCGCGCGCCTTCAACGCGGCGACGATCTTCTCCGGGAAGAGACCCATGATCGTCGAGACCACGCGCGGCGCCGCCGCGAGCAAAGCGTCGCACTGCATGGCGAAATCGAGCGGCTTGGCGTCCCCCGCCTCGGGCGGCACCGGCGGTCCCCATTGCCCGAGAAAGTCGCGTACCCGCTTTTCGTGCTCGGTATCGCGGACCGGTTCCGGGTCGGGGACCCACAAATTGATTTGGAAAGAGCCATTGCTTTGGCCGCGGAGCTGCTCGGCCCAGCCAGCGATGCCGTTGGGCGGCGTGGTCAGCGCGCCAAACCCGCCCATGCCGCCGGCATTAGCGACCGCCGCCGCGAGCCCGACCGGGCAGGCGCCAGCCATCGGCGCCTGCAGGATCGGGACGCGCAACCCGAAATGCCGGCAAAAGGCTTCGGCGCGCTCGCGCGGGCTCTGCTGTTGCGGCATTGCTCACTCCATCTCAGGCCTGCCCGGTAGTCATCGGGCCGGGCTTAGGCATACACGAATTGAGCCCCACGCTTAACGCGTGGCTCCGCTTATGATGCCGCAGGTGAATTGCAGGAAAAAGCGGGGACCGAGATGACGGAAACGCTGAGTTTCACGGCGAGCGACGGGCTGTCGCTGGCTTATGACACCGACGATTTCACCGATCCCTGGAAGAAGGCGCCGACGCTCCTGTTGCTGCATGCCGCGATGGGCAGCGCGCGGCGCTATTTCGCGTGGGTGCCGCATCTCGCGCGCGACTGGCGCGTCGTGCGGCTTGATTTGCGCGGTCACGGCCGCTCGCAGGTACCGCCGGCCGAGCAGACGCTGACACTCGATCGGCTCGTGCTCGATGTCGCCGAACTGCTCGACCATCTGGGTGTGCCGCAGGCGCATATCGTCGGCAATTCCGCCGGCGGCTATCTCGGCCAGCAATTGGCGATGACCCGGCCCGAGCGGGTCCGCAGCCTCTGCCTGTTCGGCTCGACTCCGGGCCTCAAGAACAGCCAGGCACCGAGCTGGATCCCGCAGATCCAGGCAAAAGGGCTGCGCGCTTTTCTTGCCGAGACGATCCGGGACCGGCTGCCGGAAGATGCCCATCCCGGTCTCGTCAATTGGTTTCTCGACGAAGCCGGCCGCAACGACCCCGCTTATATCGGCAAGTTCGTGCTGCTGATGGCAAGCTACGATTGGAGCGGCGAGGTGCAGAAGATCCGCTGCCCGACGCTCGTCGTCATGCCGGGCGGCGAGACGGTCGGCTCGATCACCAATTACGAGCCGTTCCGCAAATTGCCGGATGTCGAGATGCGGGCCTATGACGGGCTGCCGCACAATATCTGCGACGCCGTGCCGGACCGCTGTGCCGAGGACGTCCGCGACTTTCTGCGCCGCCGCTTTCCCGAGGGCTGAGCTACTCCGCCGCCTTGGTCGCTTCAGCGAGCGGATCGAGCAGGCTGGGCTCGTCGTTTTTGACATTGCCGACCGCGGGCCCGATTGGGTAGGCGCGCATCAACTCAGCCGGATAGGGCTGCAGCAAGGCGAAGAGTTCTTCAGGGTCCACTTCTGCTTCGCCGAGCCATAGGGGCCATACCGCGGGCGGCAGGATGACCGGCATGCGATCATGGACCGGCTGGCACAGCTCATTTGGCGCGCCGGTCACGATCGTAAAGCTGCGCAGGATGCTGCCGTCAGCGGGATTGCGCCAGCGCTCCCAAAGACCGGCAAACGCAAACAAACCGCCATTCGCCGGCACGATCGCATAGGGCTGCGTCTTCCCGCCCGTCTTCTGCCATTCATAGAAGGCGTCCGCCGGCACGAGGCAGCGGCGCCGCTCGAAGGCGTCGCGGAACGCCGGGGTGCGCGCGAGACTTTCGGCGCGCGCGTTGATGCAGCGCACGCCAAACGAGATGTCCTTCGCCCATAGCGGCACCAAGCCCCAGCGCAGCAAATCGAGCGAGCGCTCGCGCGTTTTCGGGTTGTAGCGCACGACCGCCAGCGTGTCGGTCGGCGCCGCGTTGTAGCGCGGCGGCGCATTCGGCACCGGATTGCTGGCGCCGAACAACACCCGGATCTCGCCGAGCGGCGTCTTCTGGACAAACCGGCCGCACATGCCCTGGTGAACCTACAAATTTCGTGATCGTCGCGCTCCCGGACGACAACTCTCACCTTCTCTAGCCCCTTGTAAACCACGCGAAGGCCGAAGCTGCGGTGCAACAAGGCCCGCAAGCGGACGCGGTCTGACAGCCGGGGCCGAGGGCATTCAAGCAGCGGCCGGCACCCGGTTTGCGATTAACGAATTCTTAGGGTTAACGGCCGGAAATGATGCGGCCCCAAGGCTCGGTGTCTCAACAGCAGCTCGCGATCCCCTCGCGAACTGCCTGTGATGGAGTTCATGAATGTCGGCGAGCATCGATAAACGCTCTCCCGAGCTTTCCGGTCTGTCTGCGGCGAATAGCGGCTTCTCCATAGTCGAGAAGGCGTTCGCCCCGGCTTCGCCTCGGCGCGGCGCGGCATCGTTCTGGTTCACCGCTGCGATCAGCCTGGCCAGTTTGGCTGCGGCGGCCGGGATCACCGTCGCTGGTGATCCGCCTGCGATGGCCGAAGTAGAAGAATTGCCGGGCGCCGCGGCACCTGTTGTTGCTCTTGCTGCTCCTGCTCCTGCTCCCGTTGCCGCTCTCACGCCCGCTGCCGCTTCCGTTCCCGCAACCGCGCCGGCGGCCGAAGAGCGGACTTCACGAGCCAAGAATCCGCGCATGCTTCCGGTCGTGCTGCGCGGCCAGCCAGCGAAGGCCGGCCTCGGGTCCTAAGGCGCCGCAGCGCCTCGCCGCAGCGCGGAACCTATGTCAGGCCGGCCGGATGACGCTTGTGCCAGTCGGTCGCCTGCTGATAGGCCCAGCCGATCCGGAGCGCGGTCGCCTCGTCATAGGGGCGGCAAATGATGTGCAAAGACAGCGGCAGACCCGTCGCGGTGAAGCCGTCCGGCACCGAGAGCGCGCATAGTTCGAGCAGGTTGACAAACCGGGTGAAAAACGCCGGCGTTGTCGACTGGTCGATCGAATCCACCGGGATTGCCGGTGTCTGCGTCGTCGGCGTCAACAGCGCATCGACCTCCTCGAAGGCGGCCAAGAATGCGCGCTTCATCGCGTCGCGCTCGGCGAGCGCGGCGAGATAATCGGGCGCGGTGATGCGGGCGCCGGGCTGGATGCGCGGCCGCACCGCCGGGTCGATCGGCAGGGCGGGATCGTCGCAGAGCTTGCCGACAAGCTGATACGCCTCGGACGCGATGATCCGGCCGACCGCCCGCGTCGCATCGGCAAAGCGGCACGGCAGTGCGAGATCGACGATCTCGGCGCCGAGCCGCCCCAGCGCATCGAGCGCCGCATCGTAGGCCGCAAGCACCTCCGAGGTGCAACCGTCACGCTCGCCCTGCGGCATGCGCGCGAGGCGCAGGCCTTTGACGCCGCGGCGCAAACCCGCGGTCAGATCGCGAGGCTGCGGCGCCGAAAGCGTGCGAGGATCGAGCGGATCCGGACCGGGCATGACGCTGTACAACAGCGCCGCGTCCTCGACCGAGCGGGCCATCGGCCCCGGCGTGTCGAGCGAGGGTGCGAGCGGCAGGATGCCGTAGGTGCTGACCCGGCCGATCGTCGTCTTGAGCCCGGAGAGATTGCACCAGGACGCCGGCAATCGCACGGAGCCGCCGGTATCGGTGCCGATGCCCCATGGCGTCATGCCGGACGCGACGGCGACCCCGGTGCCGCTGCTCGACCCCCCCGGGGTGCGCGGCGTCTCGAGGTCCCACGGGTTCCACGGCGTGCCGAGATGCTCGTTGGTGCCCCAGCCGCCCATCGCAAACTCGACCGTGTGCGTCTTGCCGAGGACGATCATGCCGGCGGCGATCAGCTTACGCGCGAGCGTGGCGGTTGCCGGCGAGCGCCGGTCGCGCCAGGCCATCGAGCCGCCGGTCGTGACCCGCCCTTCGAGGTCGATCAGATCCTTCAGCGCAATCGGGACGCCGTGCAGCGGCCCGACCGAATGGCCGGAGCGGATCGCCTTGTCGGCGGCCTCCGCGGCGAGCCGCGCGTCGTCGCCATAGATATCGATATAGGCGTGCAATTTGCCATCGAGCGCGGCGATACGCGCGAGAAACGCCTCGACGACATCGACGGGCGACAAATGCCGCGCCGCGATCTCAGCGGCGAGCTGGTGAGCCGGCAGATAGGTCGGATCGGTGTTGGAAGAGCGCATCGGAATCACTTCGGATGAAGGCGGCGATAGACGCCGGGCGAGCCGACATCATGCCGCATAAAAGCGCGGACACGGTTGCTCCACGGATTGCTGTCGCGCGCCTTGTCCCATTCGGGAGTCTCCGAGACGCCGGCGTGCTCGAATTCGTAAAGGGTCAGGTATTTCGGCTGACCATCGATCGCCACATAGCGGCGCGCTCCGAGACAGCCCGGGCATTTGACATAGGGCGGGATATACGCCGTGTTGTACCAGTCGTTGAACTCCTCCTCGACCATCGCCGGGATATCGATGCGCCCCATCTGCAGAAACGGCGCGGGTTCGCGCGTCTGCTCGATCGGGTTGGTCTTGAGGGGGAAGATCTGGCGGTAGCCGTTGAGGAGATAATTGCGCCCGATCGTTCCTCCGGAAGAGGAGACCCGCCGCGCCGATGGCCGGAAGCGCACGCCCTCGAGAAAGGCCGGGCTGCGCAATACGTCCGGGTGCTCCAACTCGTAGAGCGCCAGGTATTTCGGGCTGCCCTTCAGCGCCTCGTAGCGGCCGGCGCTCAAAAAACCCGGCACCGCGAGAAGATGCGCGATGTGCTCCTCATCATACCAGCGGTGATACTCGGCCTCGTATTGCGGATCGATGTCGGCCCACACCATCAACAGGCCGGTGCCGCGCGTTTTGGCCATTGGCGGTCTCCCTTGCGTCTCGGGCATTTAACACCGCCCGGACGAGCGAGGCGAGTGAGGAGATCGGTTGCCTCGGGCTACAGGCCCTCGCCAAATCCGGCCCAGCGACTACAATGCAACGGCTGCGGCATTTCGGCGCAAACCGGCCGGTTACGCGATGGCGGAGCGGGAAACCAAGCACATCATCCGGCAATGGAACCGGGAGATCGAGGACGAGACCCGGCGGCTTGCGGGGCGGGGCAAGGATTCGGGCCCGTGGCGGGCGGTCGTCTGGGGCGCGATGTGGGTGTTGTGGCTCGGCGCTTTGTTGGCCCTGGTTGCGCTGCTGAAGCCGTGGCATTGACGCGCCGAGCGGCCGGAGGGAATGAGCGATGTATGCCGTCATTTTCGAAGTCGAGCCCGCGGCGGGGCGGCGTCAGGACTATCTCGACATCGCCGCGCAATTGCGCCCCGAGCTCGAGAAGATCGACGGCTTCATCTCGGTCGAGCGTTTTCAAAGCCTGACGCAGGAAGGAAAGATCCTGTCGCTGTCATTCTGGCGCGACGAGGAAGCCGTGGCGCGGTGGCGATCTCACGCGCAGCACCGCAAAGCGCAGCGCGCCGGCCGCACCGGTATTTTCAAGAACTACCGGCTGCGGGTTGCCGCGGTGATGCGCGATTATGGGCTCGAAGAGCGCGCCGAAGCGCCGCAATCACCGCCCGAGCTTTAGCTAATCCCACGGGATTTTTGGCGCGGGGCCGAGATTCGCGGGGCCTAGAAACATTTCGCCGTTCTGGACCGTAAACGAAGCAGTGATCGCGGGACGACCGGACGGACCGGCCTTGGCCAGCATGGCCAGCCCGATCCGCGCGAGGCGCGCATCGCTCGCCTTCATGCGCCCCGCCGCGACGAGCGCATTCATCAATTCGTCGTAGCCCTCGACCGCGCCGGAAACCGCGCCCATCGGCTGCAGATCGCTATCGAGCGCCAACGTCCCCGATCCGCTGACCGCGAGCGAGCCCCAGCGCAACGTCAAATTATCCAGCTCGGCGGTGCCGCCCTCGTCGCGCCACGCCGTTGCCGCCTGGCGCGGCGGACCGGAGGGGATCGAGCCCTTGACCGTGACGCCAAAGGCCAGTTCGTCGAGCAGGTTGCGGAACGGGTTCGGTACCTGCGGCAGCTTGAGCTCATGCAGATCGGCGGCGAGCGCGATGTTGCTGTCGTGGTGCGTTGCCGGGGCGCGCGCCGGCAGGATCAGCCAGAGATCCGCTTTGCGCGCGCCGATCGGTTCGCTCGACTCGAAGCGCGGCGCGTCGAGGCTGAGCCAGATCGTTGCGCCGCCTTCGGGAGCGGCCGAAACCGCGCCCTCTGCCGCATTGGCCGACATTCTTGCGACCGGTTTCGGCTCGGAGCCCGCGACGGCGCTGACGCCCTGCGGCGCCGCCAGATGCCAGACTCCAAAACTCCAGGGATGCGCGCTCGCGGACAAGAGCGGCGTGCGGATATCGGTCGGCGGATTGATCGCCTCGTCACGCAAGGCGGCATCGCCCAACTCCAGGCGGAACGCGAACGGAAATCCGGCGACCCGCAGGCTGCGCCACGACGCCGCGATCTTCTGCGCGCGCGCGGCCTCCGCCCACTCGCCGAGTCCTTGCTCCATCTTGCCGGCGGCGACAAACCAGAAAGCCGTGTAACCCCCCGCCAGGATCAGCAGCAGCGCTATGACAAATAGGAGACCCTTGCGGCGGCGCATCCCGGGGTTATAGCGCGCCACGCTCAACCCTGCTTAAATTTCCCGACCGACGGGAGACATGCCGATGAAGAAGGTCGAGATCACCGCCTATGGCGCACCGGAGGAGATTGCACATTGCGTCGAAGCGCCCGATGTCGGCGCGCCCGGCCCGGGCGAGGTCGTGTTCGACGTGCTGGCTTTTCCGATCAACCCGGCGGATCTCTCGATGTGCCGCGGCAATTACCGGCTGCGGCCTCCCTTGCCGGCGACACCGGGCGCGGAATGTGTCGGCAGGGTCGCCGCGGTCGGGATCGGCGTCGGCGGCATCAAGCCCGGTGATATCGTCATCAATTTGCAGCGCGAGAACTGGACGCAGCGCCGCCGCATCGAGGCCAAGGATGCGATCCCGCTGCCGGCCGGGCTCGACCTCGTGCAGGCGGCGATGCTGCGCATCAACCCCGCCACCGCGCTGCTGCTGCTTGAGGACCACGTCGCGCTGAAGCCGGGCGAGTGGGTGATCCAGAACGTCGCCAACTCGGCGGTCGGCCGCCACCTGATCGTGCTCGCGAAGCAGAAGGGCCTTCGCACGGCCAATGTCGTACGGCGCGACGATGTCGCCGCCGAGCTGAAGGCGTTGGGCGCCGACGTCGTGCTGGTCGACGGCGACGATCTCGCGGCGCGCGCCCATGACGCGGTCGGCGGCGCACCGATCCGGCTTGGCATCGATGCCGTCTCGGGCACCGCGTGCAAGCGCGTCGCCGACTCTGTCGCGGATGGCGCGGTGGTGGTCAGCTATGGCGCGATGTCGGGCGAGGATCTCGTCATGAGCCGGCCGGCATTGAGTTTCCGCGGGGTCAGCCTCACGGGCTTCAATCTGGGCCGTGGCCTTGCCAAGCGCAGCCCGCAGCAGGTGCGCGCGCTTTATGCCGATCTCGCGATCAAACTGCGCGATGGCGTGCTGCAGGCGCCGATCGAGGCGACCTACCCGATCGAGGACATCAAGCAGGCGCTCGCGCATGCCCAGCGCGGCGGCCGCAACGGCAAGGTTTTGGTCTTGCCGAACGGGCCGCTCGGCGCCAGTTAGAACGGGCGAGAAAAGCCTTTACGGCGCGCCAAAGGAGGAAGGCCATGTCCCTCAACGGTCACCGTTACGATGTCGGCGGCGTGCTGCTGGAGCGGCCGTTCAAAATCCGCCGCCTCGGCCATTTCGGCTTCAACTTCGATAAGCTGGAGGAAGCACGCGAGTTTTACGGCGATCTCCTCGGCTTCACGGTTTCCGACAAGGCCGATTTCTCGCGCGCGCCGTGGTTCCCGAAAGACAAGGGACTGGGCGACAATCACGGCTATTTTATGCGCTACGGCACCGATCACCACGCGATGGTGCTGTTCTCGAAGCCGGTCATGGATGTCCGTGCGGACCGCAAATTCCAGCCCGAAGTGACGATCAACCAGATCACTTGGCAATGCGGCAGCCTCAAAGAGATCGCCGACGCGCACAGCTATTTCGAAGAGCAGCAGGTGCCGATCCAACGCGTCGGCCGCGACATGCCGGGCAGCAACTGGCACACCTATGTCTACGATCCCGACGGCCATACCAACGAGCTCTATTACGGGATCGAGCAGATCGGCTGGAACCAACGTTCGAAACCCCGCGACATGTATTACCGCGGATTTCGCGAGAAACCGGGATTGCCGCAGATGTCGGAGGCGGCCGAAATCGCCGAAGCGCAGGCAAAAGGTATCGACATCTTCTCGGGCAACCGTCCCGATGTGCCAAAGGGCGAGACCTATGACGTCGAAGGCGTACTGCTGGCGCGGCCGTTCAAGATCACAAAGATCGGTCCGGTCGCGCTGTTTGTCGACGACGTTGACCGCGCCGAAGCCTTTTACACCCAGCGGCTCGGCCTCACCCGCAGCGAGGACACCGACTACAAGGGCGCGCGCTGCACCTTTCTGCGCTGCGGTTTGGAGCACCACTCGCTCGCGCTATTCCCGAAGGAATTGCGCAAGACGCTCGGCCTCAGGCCCGACACGACCTGCATGTCGTTTGGGGTCGAGCTCGGCAGCTATGCACAACTCCGCGCCGCGGTGAAATTCCTGAAGGAGCGCGGCTGCACGCTGATCGACTCGATCCCGCCCGAACTCTATCCCGGCATCGACTATTCGGCTTTCGCGCTCGACCCGGACGGGCACTGCATCCAGCTCTATTACTATATGGAGCAGGTCGGCTGGGATGGCCGGGTGCGTCCTGCCTCCGAGCGCCGCAAGATCAATGGCGAAGGCTGGCCCGAGGTATTGCAGCCGCTCTCGGACACCTACGCCGATCAGGTCTTCCAAGGCCCGCTCGGGTAAGACACATTGAGTTGGCGCCCCGGCGAAAGCCGGGGCCCATTCTTCCGCAACTCCAAAGATGATCGGTGGGTTCCGGCTTTCGCCGGGACGCGGTTCTTTTTTAGAAGAAGATGCTGACGTTCTTGGCCGACAGCACGTTCTGGTCGAGCGTCATTCGGCGCCGCGCGATTTTCAAGCCGCCGTCGACGCGACGCAACAGGTCCTGCCGCGCGCCGACATAGAAATCCTCTTCGCTCTCGGCGCGGCTGCGATAGACGATGAAGTTGGAATAGACCGTCAGCTCGGGCCCCGCCTCGCCGGCGAGTTCGATATTGCCGATCATGCGCCGAGTGCGCGACGGCGGATCCTCGGCCCAGGCCATACCGGTCTCGAGCCGCGCGACGCGCGCACTCAATGTCTCTTTTGTCTCGTCGAGGATCGACAGCTCGTCCGCGCGCGTCTTGTCGTCCTCGACATAGCGGTTGGGGCTCAGGATCGAGATAGCCTTGCTGTTCCGCGGATAGCGGTTGCTGCGCGCTCCCATCCAGTAATGGACATCATCGGTGAAGAGATCGAGCCATTCGTTGAAACGGCGCTCGTCCAGGAGCCGCGCCTCGCGGTAGAGGAATTGCTCGACTTCGCGGAGCACCTCCTCGTTACGCATATTGCTTCTCCCGCGCTGCGCTGTTCGCCAGCTCG
>Ga0310810_10012030_pt1 | contig 10140 bp, 7 predicted proteins | sample NCmetagenome_FD_207641 | JGI IMG/M metagenome (GOLD analysis project Ga0310810, IMG submission 207641) | Soil microbial communities from experimental microcosm in Duke University, North Carolina, United States - NC | ecosystem: Engineered > Artificial ecosystem > Soil microcosm > Unclassified ...
CGCCCGCGCCACGCAAGGTCCCCAAGGCGGCGCGCCGCGGGAAACGAACATGACGTTCCCGGCGGGCTCGTATGTCGTGCGCATGGACCAGCCGTACAGCCGCATGGCCGACATGATGCTCGACACCGAGTTCTACAACCCGCGCGATCCGCGCTCGTATGACGACACCGGCTGGACGCTGGGTGCGCTGCGCAACGTCAAGACGCTGCGCGTGATGGACACGTCGATTCTCAACGCGTCGATGCAGAAGGTCGACGGCGAGGTGAAGCCCGCGGCGGCGGCAAAGGGGGCGGGAGCGGTGCTGCTGATCGCGCACACGGCCGACAATCCGCTGGCGACGCTGCGCTTCAAGCTTCCGAACGTGACGATGGACGCGGCAGAAGCGCCGTTCGAAGCGGAAGGCCAGAAGTTCAGAGCGGGGACGGTCATCGTCAAGAGCGGCGGACAGGACGTCGCGGCGGCGGCGCGCGACCTGGGGCTGAGCGTGGTCTCGACGGCGGCGGCGCCGAGCGTGAAGACGCATCCGCTGGCGGCGCCGCGCGTAGCCATCCTGCATGACTGGCGGGCGACGCAGAACGACGGCTGGTTCCGCATCGCGCTCGACAATTTGAAGGTCCCGTATGCGTACATCGCCGACACGATGGTGCGCGAGACGCCGGACCTGCGGTCGAAGTACGACGTCATCGTCGTACCGCCGATGGGCTTTGGCGGTGGCGGGTTGACGGCGATCCTGCGCGGTCTCCCGATGCGCGGCCCGGCGATGCCATGGAAGAATTCGGCGGAGATGCCGAACCTGGTTGCACCGGGAATCGACCAGACGGACGACATGCGCGGCGGGCTTGGTTATTCGGGGCTCGCGAATCTGGAGAAGTTCGTCAGCGGCGGCGGACTGCTGGTGACGATCACGACGTCGAATTCGCTGGCGGTCGACGGCGGCCTGACAGACATGGTCAGCGTCTACGACTCGCGCACGCTGCAGGCGCCGGGCAGCGTAGTGCTCGCCAACGTGGAAGACCAGAAGAGCCCGATCGCGTACGGATACGACGATAAGCTGTACGTCTACTTCCACGAAGGCCCGCTGCTTCGCGTGGGCGGCTTCGGCGGAGGGGGCGGCGGGCGCGGCATCGACACCGGAACCGCAGGCGCCTCGCGAGCCAGCGGACGCGGCACGGTCAGCGATCCTGACGTAATCCAGGGGCGTCAATACATGGCGCCGGAGCGCGAGCCGCGGCGGCCCCCGCGCGAGCAGGAGCTCTACATCCCGGAAGAATCGCGCGAGCAGGCGCGCTGGGCGCTGCCTCCACAAGAGAAGTGGCCGCGAGTGGTGTTGCGCTACGCGGCCGAGCGCGACTTGATGCTCAGCGGCATGATGGTCGGGGCGAGCGAAGTCGCAGAGAAGCCGGCGATCGTCGACGTCCCGCACGGCAATGGACACGTCGTGCTCTTCGCCAATAACCCGATGTGGCGCGACGAGACCGGCGGATCGTATTTCTTCCTGCTGAACGCGATCATGAACTGGGATCACCTGGACGCGGGAAGAGCTGCGCCGAAGCCGCAGCCTGCGGCGGCGGCAACGGACGGCGCGGAGCAGTAAGGCCTCTGACGCGGAGACGCAGAGTTTTCAAACCAAAGCCGCACACCGCGGGCGATTCGCCATGTTCGCGCCGCGCGCCGGACGCTGTGAGGAGCGAGATGAAGAGAGTCGTTGGCATTGCCGCAGTTCTGGTTGTTGCCCTGGCTGGAGTCATTGTTTTCGCACAAACCGCGCCGCAGCGCGTGGTTGTCGCGCCCGGTCGAATTCTCGATGTGAAGACCGGGAAATATCTCACCGGCCAGGCGATCACGATCGAGGGCGACAAGATCGTGAGCGTCGGCCCGGTGCCGTCGGGGGCGCAGGCGTTCGTGGTGAAGCTGCCGAATCTCACGGTGCTTCCCGGTCTGATCGATGCCCATACACACATCACAAGCGACCCATTTCACTTCGGCTATGCGGAACTGGGGATCTCGCATTCGCGCGAGGCGCTGTATGGCGCAAAGTACGCGAAGATCACGCTGGAAGCGGGGTTTACGACGCTGCGCAACGTGGGCGCGAACGGCTACAGCGACGTGGCGCTGCGTGACGCCATCAACGAAGGGGACGTGCCCGGTCCGCGGCTGCTGGTGAGCGGCCCAGCGCTGGGGATTACCGGCGGGCACTGCGACGAAAACATGCTGCCGTTCGAATTCCATGACGTCGCGGCAGGCGTGGCCGACGGCGTTGAAGGCGTGCAGCACAAGGTGCGCGAGGTCATCAAGTACGGCGCCGATGTCATCAAGTTCTGCGCCACCGGAGGCGTGCTCAGCAAGGGCGACGATCCCAAGGCGTCGCAGTACACGCTGGAAGAGATGAAGGCCATCGTCGCCGACGCGCACCGGCTCGGGCGCAAGGTGGCGGCGCACGCCCATGGCGGCGACGGCATCAAGCTGGCGTCGGAGGCGGGCGTCGATTCGATCGAGCACGGTACCTACGTCGACGACGACATCATCGCAGTGCTCAAGCGCAACGGCACGTACATGGTCCCGACCATCTACCTGAACCAGTGGCTGATGGAGAACATGGACAAGATCGGGATGCCGGAGTTCTACCGCCACAAGGAAGAAGTGGTGGCGAAGGTGTCGTTCGACAACATGGCCAAGGCGGTGCGCGGCGGAGTGAAGATCGCGTTTGGGACCGACGCGGCCGTGTATCCGCACGGGCTGAACGCACGGCAGTTCGCCGTGTACGTGAAGATGGGAATGACGCCGCTGCAGGCGATCCAGTCGGCGACGCTGAACGCCGCCGACCTGCTGGGATGGAGCGATCGCGTCGGATCGATCGACGCCGGCAAGTTCGCGGATCTCATCGCGGTGGAAGGCGATCCGCTGCTGGACGTGACGACGCTCGAGCGCGTGAAGTGGGTGATGAAGGGCGGGCAAGTGGTGAAGAGCGACGTGAAGTAGCGTGTCATGATGCGTGCCACCGAATTCGAGTTTCGTAACCGTGCTGCCGTGTTCGGCGTCATCTACGGCGTCACGTTTTCCATGTTGTGGTTCGACCACGTTCCTACGGGTATTCGCGTTGGAGAGTGGCTCGCTGCGCGCATGGGATGGTATGGGAGCAACGGCGACCACCTCGTCTTCGGTGTCGGCGCCGCACTGATGGCAGTCGGCGGCGTGTGGCGGACATGGGGCTCGTCGTATCTCGGAATGGAGACGGTGCACGACAAGGCCGTGCACGTCGAGGCGCTGCACGCCGATGGGCCATACCGCTACGTGCGCAATCCGCTCTACTTCGGCAATGTCCTGATGACAATCGGCATGGGCCTGCTCGCGCCGCGTTACGCGTACCCGGTGCAGGCGTTGCTCATCATTTTGTTTCTCTATCGGCTGATTGGACGGGAAGAGGCGGAGCTGAGCGCGTCGCAGGGCGAGCCTTATCGAGCTTTCATGCGCGCTGTACCGCGGTTGCTTCCCGCAGTCACGCCGCGTATTGCCGGCAGCGGGCGTAAGCCGGATTGGAAAACCGGCTTCGCCACTGAGGCGTGGTACTGGTCGTTCACGCTGGGCATCGCCATCTTCGCCGCGACGTTCAAGATTCTCTGGTTCTACGCCGGAATGGTGGCCGCACCGTTCGCGGGGATGGCGGCGGAGAAGTTCTTGAAGAGCGGAAAGGCGAGCGGCGCGAACGCCTGATCCAAACGGCGAGAGGAAAACGGAAGGGCCGGCTTTTCAGCCAGCCCTTTTTCCCAGGGGAACAGGTTAAGACGAATACGGCTGATCCCCCTTCGCTCTGCTCAGGAGAATCCTTGAGAGATCCTTCGCGCTAGTGCGCTCGGGATAGTCGCAGGCGGCTCCCGCTTCGCTCTCGCCGCCTAAACGCTCCTACTTCTTCGGGGCGATGGAGTCCTTGACGGCCTTGGCAAGATAGAACTTCGCGGTCGTCTTGGCCGGGATCTTGATCGGCTCGCCGGTTTGAGGATTGCGGCCCATGCGCGCCTTGCGCTGGACTTTCTTCAGGCGGCCCAGTCCGGGAAGAACGAATACGCCAGTCTTCTTGGTTTCCTTAATAGCGGTTTCGACGAGATTCTCGAGGAATGCCGCCGCTGTTTTGTTGTTGGTTCCCACCTTCTCCGCCATCGCGCGGACGAGCTGGGTCTTGGTCAAGCCTGCCATGAGTCCTCCTTGTGAATTTGCAGCAATGGGTGCGGCAATCGGCGGCCAGTGTATATCAAGACCAGAGCAGGGAAAAGCGGGGAAGCCAGTATTTATGCGGGTCAAACGCATTTTTCCTGTGCAAAACCCCGAAAAATGGGCCATTTTGGGTCTGGAAGGCAGCTATCAGCCATAAGCCCTCAGCCTTAAGCCGCTGAAATTGCGCTTTTGGAAACCCTTCGGCGAGAGGCTGAGATCCCCATCTCGCTTCTCGACATTCGCCTGGCGGACGGCTGAGGGCTTAGGGCTGATGGCTGCCTTCGGGTCATTTAGGATGTCTACACAGGCTCGCGATGCCCTGCTCGATCTGCCAAACCCGAAAAGAGAAGCGATTCTGCCCTGCCGTTCACGACCGCATCTGCGCGGTGTGTTGCGGGACGGAGCGCGAGGTCACGCTGGATTGTCCGGCGGACTGCCCGTACCTCCGGCAGGCGCGGGCGCACGAAAAGCCGAGGTCGGCGCAGGAACTGGAGGCCGCGGGCGCCGAGCTGTTTCGTGACGTCGAGCTGTCGCAGGAGTTCACTTACCAGCACGAGCCGCTGATCGCCGGCCTATGCAGCGGCGTCCATAAAGCCGCGCGCGCCGACCGGCAGATGCACGACCGCGACGTGATTGCCGGGCTGACCAACCTGGCTCACACCTACCAGCGCATGTCGCGTTCCGGCCTGCAATACGAAGAGGCGCCGACCGGGGCGGCGCAGATGGCGATCGTCGGCGAGATCCATCGCATGATCGCTGAGTACCGCGAGCTGGAACAGAAGCATCTCGGGTACGTGAAGCTCCGCGATCTCGACGTTCTGCGCGCCCTGGTTTTCCTGGTGCGCATGGCGCATGCGCGAACGTCGGGCCGGCCGCGATCGAGGGCATTTCTGGAATTTCTGGCGGGCATGTTCCCGGACAATACGTCGCCGATCGCGACGCCGGGCGAAGCGCCGAGCAGAATCATCATCCCGTAGGAGAACAAATGAAAACAGGAGGACGCAGGGGACGCAGAGGGTTTGAACTCATTTCGGATTGATTCGACTTGAGTTCCTGGCCCGCGACGCCGCTTGCGCCATGCCGGAGAGAAATTCCTCCGCGTCCTCGGCGTCCTTCTGTTTTCATTTCGCTTTTCGCACGGCTGGCCCGCCTGCCGGCAGAGCATGCAGCATTTCCCGAACGGTTTTCTTCGTGACCGGATGCCGCAGATCCGGCGCGATCTCGGCGAGCGGTTCGAGGACGAAGCGCCGCTCGTGCATTGCGGGGTGCGGGATGGTCAACCCGGCCGTCGTCACCAGCGCGCGCCCGAAAATCAGGATGTCGATGTCGATGGGCCGTGGGCCTTTCACGCGCGGGCCGGGGTTGGCGGCAGCTCGGCGGCGTCCGAGATCGTGCTCGATGGCCTGCGTCGCCGCCAGGAACTGGCGCGGCATTTTTTCGGTTTCGAGTTCGACCGCGCAGTTCAGGAACTCCGGCTGATTGGTGAATTCCACCGGGTCGGTGTCGTAGAACGACGACACTTTCTTGACCTCGCCAAGCGCGCCCAGCCGCTCGATCGCGGCCTCGAGCGTCGCGCGGCGGTCGCCGAGGTTCGATCCGAGCGAGAGGTAGACGAGCTTCTTCACGAAAGCAGTGTCGCGTGTCGCGTTTCACGTTTCAAGTTCCTCGTGCGAGTTCCTCGGTCGAAAAGCCTGCCGGCGGTATTGGTGGCGTGAGGCAGTCGTGGGATTCTTCGGCCAAAAGATGGCCTCAGAATGACAGACCTGAAGATAACCATTGGTTGCCGACGCCGAATTGACCGTTGATGGCGACTGTTCTACTATCCGCCTCCACGAGGGAAGCGCCCACTTCGACAATCCATGCGGGCAGTTTTGCTCCGGGAGGACTCCGTGATCCGCAAATTCTTCCTGATGCTTATGATTTCGGCTGCGATCGCGTCGCCATTGGCGGCGCAAACGCATTTCGAGGTCCTGACCCGCAACTACAACAACCAGCGCACCGGCGCCAACACGTCGGAGAAGACGCTCAACCCTTCGAGCGTCAACGCGGAGCACTTCGGCAAACTGTTCTCACTGCCGGTCGACGACCAGATCTATGCCGGCCTCCTCTACGCTGCCGACGTGTTGATCGGCGGGCGCAAGCACAACGTGATCTATGCCGCGACGGTGAACAACACGGTATACGCGTTCGATGCCGACCAGCCGGGTCCGCCGCTTTGGTATCGCAATTTCAACGGCAAGACGGGGCGGCCGACGTTCCACAAGGAAGTCGGCCAGTCGTGCCGCAACTACAACGACTTCATCGGCAACATCGGTATCGTGGGAACGCCGGTGATTTCGCCGTCGCGCACCATGTACCTGGTCACGCGTGTGGTGGATGGCGGCAACACGACGGAGCGGCTGCACGCGATCGACATCGCGACCGGACGCGACCGCCCCGGAAGCCCCAAGGTGATCACCGCCAGCGTTCCGGGAACCGGCGATGACGCGATCCGCTCGGTTGTCACGTTCAATGCCGTGACGCACAACCAGCGTTCGGCGCTCGCGTACGCCGACGGCGTCGTATACATCGCGTTCGCGTCGTTCTGCGACACGCGCCCGTACCACGGCTGGATGATGTCATACGACGCGACCACGCTGAGGCAACTGGGCGTGTTCAACACGACGCCAAACAACCGCGAGTCAGGCATCTGGATGTCAGGCGCGGGGCCGGCCTTCGACAGTGCCGGCAATCTCTACGTAACGACCGGCAACGGCGGATACGACGGCCAGACCGAGTTCGGCGAAACGATGCTGAAGTTGGAGAAGCGCACGCTGCGGCCGCTCGATTTCTTCGCCGCGTCGAATTACAACACGCTGAACGAATTCGATCTCGACTTCGGCACGCAGGGCGTAACCGTTCTTCCGGATACGAACCTGCTCGTCACCGGCGGCAAGGAAGGCAAGGTCTACCTCGTCGACGCGAAGGCGATGGGCGGCCACGGTCCGGCCGATCTGCAGCTTCCGCACGTGATGCAGGCCATCGACGCCAGCGTGCGGCCGCGGCAATCGCACCACATGCACAACTCGATCCCGGCATGGAAGGGCCCCGACGGAGTGAATATCTACGCCTGGGCCGAAAACGATTTCCTTCGCGCCTACCGGTTCGATCCTGCGGCCCGCAAATTCCAGCATCCCGCGGTCGCGCAGGCCGAGATCCTGCCGCCGATGGGCATGCCCGCGGGCATGATGACGATCTCGGCGGATGGCGCGAAGAAGGGCTCCGGCATCGTGTGGGCGACGGCACCGCGCGCCGGCGACGCCAACCAGATGACCGTCCCGGGCAATCTCTACGCCTTCGACGCCGACAACCTGAAGCTGTTGTGGTCGAGCACCGCTCCCGGCGACGAGGCCATGAACTTTGCCAAAGGCAGTCCGCCGGTCGTGGCCAACGGCAAGGTCTACGTCGCATCGATTTCGAATTTTGTTTCCGTCTACGGATTGCGCGAGGGCGCGAAGGAACCAAAGACGCTGAACCTGGCGCTGAACCGACAGGTCACCGCCACCGCCCCGTGCGAGCCGACCCAGACGGCCGATAAAGCGGTGAACGGCAGCGCGCAGTCAGGCCCGACCGACAAGTGGTGCTCGTCGGCAGAGAAACCGTATCTGCAAATCGATCTCGGCAAGCCGGTCGAGGTCGGCAGGTTTGTCGTCGAACACGCCGGCGCGGGCGGGGACGACTTCTTGCAGAACACGCGCGAGTTCAACATCGAGGTCAGCCAGGACGGCGAGCACTTCCAGCAGGTCGTGGACGTGTGGAACAACATCCAGAGCATCACCACGCACGACATTCGCCCGACGACGGCCCGCTACGTTCGCATGAACATCGTCCAGCCGGCACAACTCGAAGCCGCGGCGGCCGTCGCGAACGTGGCAAACATCTACGAGTTCGAGGTTCTGCCGCCGGTGGTGCCGGTAAGGAGCGATCTGCCGGCGCCGGCGAAGGCGAATGCGAGCCTCGCGGCCGCCGATCCGCCGGTGAAGACACCCCCTGCGCCACCCGATGTGGCCGCGCCGGCTGGCGAGGACGTTGAATACACCACGTCACACGTCGCGATGAAGGTCCTGCAAGCGGGCTCGGGTGACGATCGGCCCGAAGTGAACGATTGCGTGCTGGCGCGCTTCAACATGTGGGAGCGCGACGGCGAGCTGTTCGCCAGCTCGCTGAACGACGCCGAGATCGTCTGCGTACGCACCGCGATCCTGGGCATCTCGCAAGCGCTGCGCCGCATGGTTCCGGGCGAAAAGCGCCGCGTGTGGATACCCGCCGATGCCACCTATCGCATGGGCCAGATGCATCGCATGCACGCGCGTCCGGAAGAAGACGAGGCGCCGCCGCACGAAGACCTGACCTGCGACATCGAGCTGGTCAAGGTGCTGCACGCGCCACCCACGCCGACGCATCTCACCGCGCCGCCGCTGAACGCGCTGCACACCGCGTCGGGACTGGCCTATGAACTTCTCTCGCCGGGCAGCGGCACGGCCCACCCAGCGCCAAACAGCACGGTGAAGGTTCACTTCACCGGCTGGACGAATGACGGCACGCTTTTCGAGTCAACGATGATGACGGGTCATCCCGCGGTTCTCTCGCTGGCCGCCGCGATGCCCGGCTGGCGCGAAGGCGTGACGCACATGACCGTCGGACAGAAGGCGCGGTTCTGGATTCCCGCGGCGCTCGCGTTTGGAACGCAGCCGGCAGATCGCTTCAATCCCGCAGGAGATTTGATCTACGAGATCGAGCTGCTGGGAATCCAGTAATCTTATTGCGCGGGACGCTGCGGAATGGCGTCCATGAACTTCTTCAGTTCGCTGAAACGCAGGCTTCGGCGGGCCACCACCACCCATTTTCCGCCGCGCCGCTGCCATACGTCGGTCATCACGCCGGGACTGGCTCCAGGGTTTCCGTTCAGCTTGAAGGCGAAATCGCCAACCGAGTAAACAACGCCGAGATCGCCAAACGTACGCGCGCTGATGATCTTGTAATCGAAAGTCGAGTCCGTCATGTTGCGAACATTTCTAAGCCAGCTCGACCGCGGTACGCGCCGAGAGCCGTCCCAACCCGTGAGCGAAAACTCCGGCGCCATAATGGATTCGAGTTTGTCGAAGTCGTGCTTCACAACGGCTTCCATCCACTCGTTCGAGAGACGGACGAGCTCGGCTTCGTCCGCCGAGACGGCTGGAACATTTGCGTTGGGAGCTGCGGGTGCGGTTTGCGTCTGCGCGAAAGCGGGAAACGCACAGAAAGCGGCGACCAAGAGAAGCGCGCGCATGGTGTGCCCTCCGAAAGAGGCGTGATATTACACGACGGAAACGGAAGCAAGAATCGAAAAGTCGCGAAAGGAACGGCTGACTTAATTGCCGTTTTTGACCGACTCCGCCTGCTCGTGCGCATGGTAGGAGCTGCGCACCAGCGGCCCCGACTCGACGTGGCGGAAGCCGAGCTTCATCGCTTCGTCTTTCAGGAACTTGAATTCATCGGGCGTGTAGTAACGCGTCATGGGCGCGTGGTTGCGTGACGGACGCAGGTATTGGCCGATAGTGAGGATGTCGACCTTTTCGGCGGCGAGATCGTGGAAGACTTCGAGTAGCTCGTCTGTCGTTTCGCCCAACCCGACCATAATCCCGGTCTTGCTTACCGTGGGATTAGCGAAGCGCTTGACGTTGCCGAGCAGGCGAAGCGAGCGCTCGTAGCGCGAGCCGGATCGCACCACGCGATAGAGCCGCGGCACGGTTTCGATGTTGTGGTTCAGGATGTTCGGCCGCGCGTGGAGGACGGTTTGCAGGCAGTCATCGTGTCCCTGGAAGTCGGGGATCAGCACTTCCACGGAGCACTCGGGCGCCTGGCGCCGAACTTCGCGGATCGTCTCGGCGAAAATCTTCGCCCCGCCGGGCA
>Ga0310810_10012033_pt1 | contig 10140 bp, 9 predicted proteins | sample NCmetagenome_FD_207641 | JGI IMG/M metagenome (GOLD analysis project Ga0310810, IMG submission 207641) | Soil microbial communities from experimental microcosm in Duke University, North Carolina, United States - NC | ecosystem: Engineered > Artificial ecosystem > Soil microcosm > Unclassified ...
ATCCCGGCCCACGCGTCCAAGCTCGGTGGCGACGGTGATCCCGGCGGCGCCCGCGCCGATGACGCACACGTCGGTCTCGATCACCGGCGTCGGGGGGGATTCGCGCAGGTCGATCAGGGTCATCGAGTGTCCGGCAACCGGCCGCTCCGGCAGATCCGGGCAAGCTCGAGCGCCGCGGGGCGTGGAGTGCGAGTCTGGGTGCGGTACTCGTTCGCCAGGAGGCCGAAGCGCGGCCGCGTCCCCAGCGTCCACTCGAAGTTGTCCATGAGCGTCCAGTACAGATAGCCGAGCAGGGGAACGCCGCGGCGGAGCGCGTCGCGCGCCTCGCGCAGGTGGTCGCGCAGAAAGCGGGAGCGCAGCTCCTCGTCGATCGTCGCGATGCCGTTTTCGCTGACGATCAAGGGCACGCCGAGACGGGCGTACCGGTCGAGCACGTGTCCGAGGCCGGGAGGATACACCTCCCAGCCGATGTCGCTCACCGGCCCGCGGGCATGGTGCGGGTCGAGGCACTCCCGTCCCGCCAGCATCCCGAGCCCGGACGGAGCCCAGCGCACCACGGTGCGAGTGTAGTAATTGATCCCGAGGACGTCGAGGTGCCTCGCGCCGCCGATGCGTGAGAGGAAGCCCCGGTTGAGGAGGAGGTCGCGCCCCCACGCGGCCAGGCGATCGAGCGCCCGGCCCGGATCACACGGCTCGATCCAGGGCAGGCTGTGGGCGAAACCGACCCGCGCGTCGGGAAGCGACCGGTGAATCGCTCGGTAGGCCTCGCGATGCGCGCGCGCCATGGTGCCGAGCACCCGGGCCGCGCGGCGCCAGGAGCCTTTGACCTTGGGCGGCCACTCGCCGGCCACGAAGCCGTTCTTCGCATAGACGGTGGGCTCGTTGATGGTGAACCACCAGCGCACCTCCGGCAGCGCCCCCGCCATGCGCTCCGCATATCGGGTGAACAGCGCCGGTGCGTCGCGCCGGAGCCAGCCCCCGCGCTCGGCGAACCAGCGCGGGTTGGTGAAGTGGTGCAGGGTCACGAGCGGCTCGAGGCCACGCCGCCGGAGGGCCAGGACCACGCTCCGGTAGTGCGAGATCGCGTCGGGGTCCCACACCCCTGGCGCGGGCTCGATGCGGCTCCATTCCAGGGAGAACCGGTGGGCGGTATGGCCGAGGTCGCGGGCCAGATCGAAATCGGCGGCGAACCGGCGATAGTGGTCGCAGGCGTCGCCGGAGCGAAACGGGAGCGCGCCCGACTCCTCCATCGCCCACCAGTCGCTCAGCCGGTTGCCACCCTCGACCTGATGCGCCGCGGTGGCGGCACCCCAGAGGAATCCGGGAGGGAAATCGGGAGCGGCGGCGCTCACCGGCCGAGGCGAAGCCCGAGCTCGGTCTGCCGAGCCCGCAGGTAGCTCTGGACCGCCTGCGCGATCACCCGGTTGCCCGCGGCGTTCGCATGGCCGTCCACTTCGAAGTAGAGCGGACCGCCGCCGGCGTGCGCGCGGAAGGTCTCGGTCAGATCGAGGCATTCCACTCCCAGCTCGCGGAGGGCCGAGACCCAGCGCGAGGTCAGCGCGGGCGCCGTTTCGCCGCGGATCGGGAGGTAGACCTCCTCCTTGGTCGGGAAGACCAGGACGACGAGCCGGGAGCCGGCCCGCTCCGCCAGCGCACGGGCGCGGTCCACGGCGGCGAGGGCCTCGTCGAACGCCGGGTCGCCCCGATGGCTTCGGTCGGCCTTGGGCAGGAGTCGGGCGGGAGCGAGCTGCAGCGGGCTGCCGTCCGGCAGGCGAATGGTCGATCCGGCGAACCGCTCGTGCCGGAACTTCCAGCCCTCCTCCATCGCGACGGCAAGGTAGCTCCGCTGCCAGAGCGGCGGCGACCGCCCCGCCGGCCCGTAGGTCCGCCACTCGGCGAAGTTACCGCGACGGCCGTCCCGCGCCCACCGATCGAACGCCTCCTGGTCGTCGAGATCGTTCCCTGGAAAGACGCCGTAGAGGATCACCGCGGGATGCAGCGGCAGGCCGAAGCGCTCCAGCACCCGGGTGTACTGTTCCGGTCCGGAGCCGATCAGTCCCAGGTTCCGCACCTCGAGCGGTCGAAGCGAGTCGCCCAGGAGCCGCGGCCAGGCGACCGAATCGTCCACGCCGAAGCCGAAGGTCCACGAGTCTCCGACCGCCACCACCTGCGCCCGATCCGGCCGGGGGCCGGCGTTGCGGAAGCCGTCCCCGTCGGTCGTGTAGGAGAAGTGGACGTCGCCCTGCCGCACCTGGTCGTGCCCGCCCGGGACGTAGAGGAAGCCGATCGACGAGTCGGGACGGGTGCGCGCCGCGTGGCTCAGCTTCTGCTCCTGCCAGCTGAGCCGGAGCCGCGCCTCTTCCGAGAGCAGGCCCGGGGCCAGGCGCAGCACCAGCTCGGTGGCGCCGAGGGCCACGACGACGCTGGCGCCGAGCAGCGCGAGGTTGGCCACGACGGGATGGAGACGCAGGGTCATCTCACGCTCGAGGCGAGGACGGATCGGCCAGCAAGTTGCTCGAGGTCGGGGTACGGGGCCAGCCCTGCGACCTACCGCGAGCGACGCGCGCTCCCTAACTTCCCAACGACCCGAGACCGTCAGGGAGCTCGTGGACATGATACGGCTTCCCAATCTCGTGGTCGTCGGCGCGCCCAAGTGCGGTACGACCTCGCTGTACCACTACCTGAAGCAGCACCCGGAAGTCTATCTCCCCGCCCGCAAGGAATTGCACTACTTCACTCGCAACGAGCTTGTCCGGGACACCGCCGGACCGGGAGACAGCAACGTGCTGCAGCATCTGTGCGCGGACCGGGCGGCCTATGAGGCCGAGTTCGCCGCCGCGGCCGGGCAGCCGGTTCGGGGCGACATCTCCCCGTCCTACTTCGATTTCGCCGAGGTGGCCCCGGCGATGCGAAGGGAGCTGGGGGAGGTCCGCATCGTGGTCCTGTTGCGCGATCCCATCGGCAAGGCCTTCTCCCAGTACATGCACCTGGTCCGGGACGGCCGGGAGCCGTTGCCGTTCTACGAGGCGCTCCAGGCCGAGGCCGAGCGGACCCGGCGGGGCTGGTCGATGATCTGGCGCTACGCCGGCAGCTCCCGCTACGCGCCCCGGCTCCGGCACTACCTCGACGCGTTCGGAGCCGAGCGGGTGCGGATCTACCGGTTCGAGGACTTCATTGCCGATCCCCAGGCCACGCTGACCGACTTGTGGCGCTGGCTGGGCATCGACCCCTCCATCCGGCCCGACACCTCCCGCGCGTTCAACGCCTCCAGCCGGCCGCGCTCCCGCGTGGTGGCGAGCCTGATCTCCAAGCGGAGCCCGCTGGCCGCGCTGGCGCGCGCGCTGGTGCCGGCCTCCGCGCGGGCACGGATGACCGAGGCCGTCCGAGGGCTCAACGCCGGGGCCAAGGGCCGGGTGGACGATCGCTCGGCGGCGTACCTGCGGGAGATGTTCCGGGACGACGTCCGCGAGACGGAGACCATCGTCGGCCGGCCGCTCGGATGGCTGCCATGAGCGCCGCGCCCGCCTCGCCGCCAGTGAGCGCCGACGACGCGCATCATCGCCAGCGGAAGGGCACCCGCCAGCTGCTGGCCGGCCGTGCCTCCTTCATCGCCTCGGGGTACGTCGTCTCGGTCATCCTGGCGCGGGGGCTGGGCCCGGCGCTGTACGGCTACTACGGGATCATCGTCTCCCTCATCACCCGCATCGAGCTCATCACCAGCGCGGGAATCCCGGGCGCGATCGCCAAGCTGATCCCCGAGCATCAGGAGGATTCCCGCCCGGTCGAGGCGACCGCGCGGGCCCTGCTGCTCGGGATCGGCGTCCTCGCCTTCGCGCTCTGCTGGCTGGCGGCGCCGCTGGTCGAGCAGTCGTTCAAGGTCCCCAACGCCACCCTCCTCTTCCGGATCGCCAGTCTCGACGTGCCGGCGACGGCGCTCTATGTGAGCTACACCGGGATCCTGGGCGGGCATCGGCGTTTCGGCCATCTGGCGATCGCCCAGATGGTGTACGCCGCGTCCAAGGTGGCGGGGGTGCTGATCCTGCTCTCCATCGGCATGACGGTGGTCGGGGTCCTGCTCACCAACGCGCTGGCCACCATGGTGGCCTGCGTCTTCCTGCTGGCCAAGTTTCCGCCCAGCGGCTTCCGCCCCGAGCCCCAGCTGCTGCGGCGGATCGGCGCGATCGCGGTGCCGATGGGCACCTATCTGATCGCCGCGCAGGTGCTGAGCAACATGGACCTCTGGGCCCTGCAGCTCCTGTGGCGCGGCTCCGAGGAAGTCGTGGGCCGATATGTCGCCGCGCTCAACATCTCGCGCACGCTGACCATCATTCCGACGGTGCAGTCGGGTGTGCTCTTCGCCTCCCTCGCCTGGGCGCTGGCGGCCAACGACCTGCCGGCGGTTCGGCGCCACATCCAGGAGGCCACCCGGTTCGCGCTGATCGCCGCCGGCGGCGCCCTGGTGATGCTCGCCCCCGACGCCTCGGTTCTCATGGGGACTATCTTCTCGAGCGCGTACGCACCGGGCGGCCGCTTTCTCGAGTACCAGCTCATCGCCTTCGGCGTGTACGGGCTGCTGGACGCCTACGCCCACACCCTCGTGGTAGCGGGCCGTCAGTGGCTCGCGGCGGGCATCCTGCTCTGCCTGTTGCCGGTCGCCTGGCTCTCCAACGTCCTGCTCATCCCGCGGGTCGGGCCGGTGGGCGCCGCGATGTCGCTGGCCCTGGGCCTCGGCAGCGGTGTCGTGATCATGGGCGCGGTCACCTGGCGGCGCTTCGGCGCGCTGATCCGGCTCAGCACCCTGCTGCGTGTGGTGCTGGCGGCAGGAATCGCCGTGGCGGTGAGCGAGGTACTGGAGCCGGTTCGGGGCGCATGGGTCGTCCCGAAGATCGGCCTGATCGGGCTGATCTATGTCGGGGCCCTGATCCTGACCCGCGAGGTCACTTCGGCCGATCTGGGGATGGGCAAGGCGCCGAGGCCCGACGTTCCGGAAGAACCCGGGAGCGAGCTGTGAAACGCATCGTCCTCTTGCTGGTGGGCCTCATCGCGGCGGCCGAGCTGGTGCTCCGGATCCCGGCGGTCTGGACCGCGGTGAGCTCGGCGCTCCCGCAGGGTCCGGGCGAGGTGGAGACGCTGCTCAAGCGACCGGGCGGGGTGGACTCCCTGCAGTTCGTGCGCGACCCCGAGCTGGGCAACCGACCCCGGCCGATCCGGGACACCGTGCGCACGCCCGATCTCACCTTCGTCACGGCGCTCGACTCGGCGGGATTCCCCAATCGCGAGCCCTGGCCCAGCCCCGCCGATCTGGCGGTCCTGGGGAATTCGCTGGTGGTGGGCGAGGGCGTCGGCATCGAGCGCGGCTTCAGCACCCTGGTCGCGAATCGGCTGGGCACGGAGAGGGTGGTCAACTTCGGTCTGGGCGGCGCTTCCCCGGAGCACCAGCTCCGCATCTACCATCGCTACGTGGCCCCGCTGCATCCCAAGGTGGTGCTGGCGGTGATCTGGGTCGCGAGCGACGTGACCAACGCCTTCAACTTCCAGCGCTGGCTGGCCAGCGGCGCCGGGCAGAACTTCCTGGAGTACCGGACGAGCGGCCAGGCCAAGGCCAGGCCAGGCCGAGCCGCGAGCCTGGCCGGCGCGATTCGGAGAAGCTCCCGGTTGCTGCGCGTCGCCGCGGGCCTGGGGGTCGGCTGGAAGCGCGAGCACGGCTCCATGCCCGAGCGGATCCCGCTCGCGGCCGGGGACACCCTCTACCTGTCCCGGAAAACCGAGGAGGCGCTCGCCCAAGGGATGCGGCGGACCGGGCTCCCCGACCTCGCGCGAGTCTTCTTCGGCCCCCTCGACACGCTGCGACAAGCCGTCGAGGGCGACCACGGGCAGCTTTTCGTAGTCCTGATTCCGAGCAAGGAGGAACTGTACGCCGCCGGGGCCTATCCCCCGGTCCTGCGTGCGGTCGGTGAGGTGCGTCGAGGCCTGGACAGCCTGCACCTGGCGACCATCGACCTCTACCGGCCGATGGAAGCGGGGATGGCCGGCGGGGTCCCATTCTTCTCCCGCGATATCCACTTCACCGTCTACGGCAACCGCATCGTCGGCGACGCGCTGGCCGACTCGCTGCGGGCTCGAGGGGTCTCTTTCCGCCACTGACCGACCCTGCCATCGGCCTTCCTGCCGGGGTATCTTTCCCGGTCTATCACCAATCCCTGCACGAGGATGCCCATGGCCACCGCCGCCGCCACGTCCCAGTTCACCGGGGTCGATTTCCTGAATTTCGACAGCCTCCTGAGCGAGGAGGAACGGGCGGTGCGCGACACCGTCCGGGCCTGGGTGGACGAGCGTCTAATCCCGGTCATCGGTGAGGCGTACATCGAGGGCCGGTTCCCCAAGCAGCTGATTCCGGGCATGGCCGAGCTGGGGCTGTTCGGGGCCAACCTGCCGGAGGAGTACGGCTGCGCCGGCCTCGACAACGTGGCCTACGGTCTCATCATGCAGGAGCTCGAGCGAGGCGATTCGGGGATCCGCTCGTTCGCCTCGGTGCAGGGCGCGCTGGTGATGTATCCCATCTACGCCTTCGGGTCCGACGAGCAGAAGAAGAAGTGGCTGCCGCTCCTCGCGTCGGGGCAGGAAATCGGATGCTTCGGCCTGACCGAGCCCGACTACGGGTCCAACCCCGCGGGCATGATCACTGCCGCGCGGGAGACCAAGGACGGCTGGGTGCTGAACGGCACCAAGATGTGGATCACCAACGGCTCGCAGGCGACGGTCTCCATCATCTGGGCCAAGACGGGTGGCGTGGACGATCCCAAGTCGATCCGCGGCTTCATCGTTCCCACCGACACGCCGGGCTACGCCGCCAAGGACCAGAAGGGAAAGCTCTCGCTCCGCGCCAGCGACACGAGCGAGATCCACCTGCAGGACGTGCACCTTCCCAAGGACGCCATCCTGCCCAAGTCGGGCGGGCTCAAGAGCCCGCTCATGTGCCTGACCCAGGCCCGCTACGGCATCGCCTGGGGCGCCATCGGGGCGGCCATGGCGTGCTTCGACGAGGCCCGCCGGTACGCGGGCAGCCGGGTCATGTTCGACAAGCCGATCGCGGCGACCCAGATCCAGCAGGTCCGGCTGACCGAGATGCTGACCGAGATCACCAAGGCCCAGTTCATGACCCTGCAGCTGGGTCGGCTCAAGGACGCCGGCACCATGACGCCGGACCAGGTGTCGCTCTGCAAGCGGAACAACGTGAGCATGGCCTGCGACTGCGCCCGGGAGGCCCGCCGACTGCTCGGCGCGAACGGCATCCTGGTCGAGTATCACTCGATGCGCCACATGGCCAATCTCGAGTCGGTCTACACCTACGAGGGCACCCACGACATGCACTCGCTCATCGTAGGGCAGGCCATCACGGGGCACAGCGCGTTCACGTGAGCGACGCTCCTCCTCCCGTCCCGGTCGGCTCGTCTCCGCACCCGACCGACGCGCTCGAGGAGCGCTGCCGGGAGTGGTACCGCGATCACGGCCCGGCGGTGTACGGCTACTTCCGCTTCCACGTGCCTTCCATCGACGTGGCCGAGGACCTCACCGCCGAGACGTTCCTGAAGCTGGTCCGCTCGGCGCGCCGCTACGATCCGGCTCAGGGCTCGGCCCGAACCTGGATTCTCGCGATCGCCAGGAACGTGCTCCGGGACTGGGGGCGGCGCGGGCGGCTCCGGCAGTACGTCGCGCTGGGCAACCTCCACGATCTCGAATGGGACGCCCCGTCGCCCGAGGAGCGGCTCCTCCGCGAAGAGGAGATCGGACGCCTGCTCGACGCGGTCGCCACCCTCGCGCCCGCCGACCGTGAGCTGATCGGCCTGCGGTACGGCAGCGGATTGGACGGCGCCGAGGTGGCGGAGATCCTGGGCGTGAGCGAGGGGACCGTGCGGACCCGGCTCTGGCGGGCACTCGGCAGGCTGAGGGCCGTGCTGCAGCGTCCCGGCTAGCGCGCCAGCGCCCGCCACCAGAGCCGGCGGACCTCGCTGGCGCCCCGGGCCGACGGCTCGATGAGACTCCCTTTCCAGTACCAACGGTCCGCCGGCGATGCGCTGACCCCGTGACCCAGGAAGTGGCGATGCACGTCGGCCAGCCGCGCGCCCGAGGTGCGCCCGGCGAGACGGCGGACGTGGTCGTTGAACCGGTGCAGGTGCTCGATCGGTAGTCGTCCGTAGCGGTCGGACAGCTCGGGAAGCAGGCCGCTGCCGTCGGTCGGGTCGTACACGGTAGCGAGCAGCAGGGTGGCACCGGGGAACTCGTCCCGCAGCGTCGTGACCAGCTCGGCGTAGCGCTCGGAGATCTCCTCCAGCACCTCCGCCAGTCGGCGGTCCACGGTCAGCGCGTCCAGCAGGTCGTTCCCCCCCGCCGTCAGCGTGATCAGCAGCCGCGCCCCCGCGTTATCGCGACCGACCCGCGACAGCTCCTCGGTGAGCACGTCCTCGATCATGGCTCCGTCCCACGCCAGCACCCGGGCCTCGATGCCGGGGCAGAGGGTGGCGAGGTCGGTCCCCGCGAACTCGGGCCACAGGTCGTCGCGATTGCGGTAGAAAAGGGCCGCCGCCCCGGCGGGAACCAGCTCGCCGGGGACCGCATCGAGCTGGAGCAGATCGCAGGTCGGATACTCGTCGGTGCTCATCGAGTCGCCCAGCGCGACGTAGTGGGTGAAGCGCATGACGCACTATACCCCCCGTCGGCGACAATGCCAGATGGACGTAGGTGAGCCCCGTCACCGACATCCGGTGCGCTCCGCCGCATGCTCCAGCACCCCCTCTCACGCCTGTCTGCAGGAGGCCCGATGCAAGTTCGCGCGGCCACCGGGACGTTGCGGGCCGCGGCCTCGGATGCACTCGACGCCGTCGTCACTCTCCTCCCCCGGATCCTGGGCTTCCTGCTCGTCCTGGGCCTGGGGTGGCTGCTCGCGTCGCTCCTGGCCCGCGGGGTGAGAGCCGTGCTGCAGGCCGCGGGGTTCGACGATCTGGCCCGCCGGTCCGGGGTGACCGCCTTCGCCGAGCGACTCGGCATCCGGGCCGATCCTACCGGGATGGTCGCGCTGCTGGCCCAGTGGGCGGTCCGCCTCATCGCCCTGGTCGTGGCGTTCGACCTGCTGGACCTGCCCGCGGTGTCGGTGCTGCTCCAGCGGCTCCTGCTGTGGCTCCCCAATCTCGCGGTGGCGCTGGTCGTCCTGGTGCTGGGCGGTCTGGCCGCCAATGCGCTCGCGACCGTAGTGCATCGTTCCGCCGGGGGCACCCGGCTGGGCAATCCCGACCTCCTCGCCACCATCACCCAGGTGGCCGTGTGGGTCCTCGCCGTCGTGATCGCGCTGGGTCAGCTCGGCATCGCGGCCACGGTCGTGAACGCGCTCATCATCGGCGTCGTCGGCGCGGTGGCCCTCGCCAGCGGACTCGCGTTCGGCCTGGGCGGACGCGACCGGGCGGCTCGCCTGCTCGACCGCTGGGCCGAGTCGCCGTACCGCGCGCCACCGAGACCGGAGCCGACGGCGGGCCCGCCGCCGGTTCTGATCGACGGGCGCGTCCCCCGATCGGGGTACGACCGGCGACGGATCGCGCGCGAAGGTCCCGATCGCCGAACCGCCGAGGGGGTCGCTCGCGGATGAATGGCGGCTCGCAGCGGACCCGACTACCTTTGCCGCGGGTCGCCTCCGGGGGGCGGCGCGAACCTCTGACGGGAGTGTGGGTTGAAGATCGCGGTGTGCGTCAAGCGGGTGCCGGACATGGAGATGCGGTTCGCCATCGCGGCGGACCGGCGATCGCTGGACCCCGCCGGCTTGAAATACGAGATGGGTGACTTCGACGGATACGGAGTCGAGATCGCATTGCAGCTGGTGGAGAAGGCCGGCAGCGGCGAGGTCGCGGTGATTTCACTCGGTCCCGACGGCGTGCAGGAGATTCTGCGGAAGGCGCTGGCCATGGGCGCGACCCGTGCGGTCCAGCTCAAGGCCGACGAGGTTCCGTTCGACGGTCTCACCATCGCGCGGGCACTGGCCGCCGAGCTCAAGGACGGCGGCTACGATCTGATCCTCTTCGGCCGCATGGCCACCGACACCGCCAGCGGCACCGTCGGTCCGATGGTCGCCGAGCTGCTCGGTCTCCCCTGCGT
>Ga0310810_10012034_pt1 | contig 10140 bp, 6 predicted proteins | sample NCmetagenome_FD_207641 | JGI IMG/M metagenome (GOLD analysis project Ga0310810, IMG submission 207641) | Soil microbial communities from experimental microcosm in Duke University, North Carolina, United States - NC | ecosystem: Engineered > Artificial ecosystem > Soil microcosm > Unclassified ...
CACGCAGCTGAGACGCCGCGTCGGAATGGTCTTTCAGAAGCCAAATCCCTTTCCCACCATGTCGATCTACGACAACGTCGCGTCAGGCCTCAAGCTGAACGGTTTTCGCAATCGAAAGCAACTTGACGACACGGTGGAGACAGCGCTTCAGGCGTCTGCGCTCTGGGAAGAAGTCAAAGACGATCTGCACAAGAAATCGGGTGCAGGCCTCTCCGGCGGTCAGCAGCAGCGTTTGTGCATCGCGCGGGCGTTGGCCGTTCAGCCAGAGGTTTTGCTGATGGACGAACCCTGCTCCGCGCTCGACCCGATTTCAACAGGCAAGATCGAGGAGCTCATCTTTCAGTTAAAAGAGAAGTACACGATCGTGATCGTGACCCACAACATGCAGCAGGCAGCACGGGTTGCGGAGTTCACCGGATTTTTTCTTCTCGGCAAAATGGTCGAGTTCGATAAGACCGAAAAAATCTTCACCAATCCATCGGATAAGCGAACGGAAGACTACATCACAGGCAGGTTTGGATAATGCGCACGCGCTTTCAGCAAGGACTAGACGAACTCCGCCAAAAATTACTCCGTATGGGAGGTCTCGCTGAACAAGCCGTGGATCGAGCTTGCCAGGCTTATCGCGACCGCGATTTATCACGCTGCCAACTCGTCCTCGAGAATGAAAGCTTGATTAATGCGGCTGAACGCGAGATTGACGAGCAGCAGCCGATGGCGGGGGATCTGCGATTCATTCTCGCCGTTACAAAAATCAACGCCGACCTGGAGAGAGTCGGCGACCAGTCCGTTAACATCGCCGAGCGCGTGATGGACATGGTCGAACTTCCGGCCGTCGATTTGCCGGTGGACATACCTCGTATGGCAGCGGCGGTCAGCGCTATGGTTCGTCGCGCCCTGGAGTCTTTTGTCGAAGGTAAAGCGGAACTCGCGCAAGCTGTGCTCGAGATGGACAATGTCGTCGACCGCATGCGCGATGAAGCGTTCATCATGCTTGTTAAAACGATGAACGAGCGACCGGAGGCCACGCGCCAGGCGCTCGACGCGCTTCTAGTGGCCCGCAACCTCGAGCGTGTCGCTGATCACGCAACGAATATCGCTGAGGACGTCATTTTTTGGGTGCGAGGCTTCGACGTACGCCATAACGTCCCGGATCCCGACTCTCAAAGCCAGCAGGAAATCAAGCGCACCTGAACCGCCATTTTTCGGTTTGAAACCCGTGTATCAAGCGTTTCATCTAGCCAAAAGGCATTCACTGGAAAATGAGAAACGTTTGTGATGCGATCCGGTCGTTACGCGCTCCATTGCAATCGTCGGCGCCGAGTGTTACAACGCATTCGAAATGTCCCTCCACAAGCGGATTGTTGTTCTCATCGTGTGCCTCGTCGCAATAGGCCTGGTTTGGGCGCAGCGAAAGATGCGTCGCATTCCACTACCTTCGAGCAAAATGCTAATGCTTCCAGCGCCTGGAACGCCGCAACGGACAAATAGTTTTCCCACTGCGATCGCGGTGAGCCCCGATCAAAGGTATATCGCCTTGTTGAACGATGGATATGGAACGCAAGAAGCGTTGGCTCGACAATCCATTTCCGTAGTTGATCTAAGCAACAATCGGCTGACAGATTTCCCTGACCCCCGATTTGGTGAAGATGCCCACCAAAGTTTGTTCCTCGGACTTGTTTTTAGTTCGGATGGAAAACATCTTTATGCTTCAGTCGGTTCCATTACTGACCCCACCGGTGTAAAAGCTGGAAACCTCGGCAACGGCATCGCCATATATTCAGTCACAGGGTCGAAGGTCTCTCCCGAGCGCTTTATTTCGATTCCTCCCCAGCACATCTCGGCTGGAAAGAAGGTATCCCTCGGCGTCAGAAACGCGCCCGGTGGCAAAGCAATCTCTTACCCCGCTGGGATTGCACTGATTTCACACCAAGGCACCGATCAACTCCTTGTTGCAAACAACCTGTCTGACAATGTGGTGCTACTGGATGTGACAACAGGACGGATTCTGAAATCCTTCGATGTCAGCACATCAAAGCTGGTGCCCTCGTCATTTCCTTACACCGTCGTAGCCACCCGCGATGGGCGGCGCGCCTGGTGCAGTTTGTGGAATGCTTCTCAAGTTGTTGAACTGGATCTCACCGCCGGTAAAGTTGTTCGTTGGATTCCCTTGCAGAAGCCGAAAGAAGCGATTGCCCCGGGATCCCACCCTACGGCTCTTCTGCTGAGCCACGACGAAAAGCTGCTGTACGTGGCGCTGTCAAACGCAGATTCCGTGGCGGTTCTGGACACGGCGACAGGAAGGCCCACTCATTTTCTTGACGCGAGCATCTCATCACAAAAAGCGTCTGGCGCATTTCCGATTGGGCTTGCACTCTCGGGAGATGGGGCGCGTCTCCTTGTCGCGGCCGCATCGCTCAATTCCGTCGCGGTTTTTGAGACCAAGAACTTCGTGGCAAACACGTCAGATGAAGAACGACAACCTGCTTTAGGTTTTATTCCCACTGAGTGGTACACAAGCGCCGTCGCTGTGGTCGGCGATGATCTGATGATCGCGACAGCCAAGGGCCAAGGTAGCGGCCCGAATGACGGTTTCAGCGAATCGAAAATCGGAAACCACAAGAAGGAGCACCCGTATATCCCGACGTTGATTGGAGGCTCGATCGCGCGGATCCCTCTGCGGGATGTATACGAGCGTTTGGCAGACTTCACAAAGGAAGCAGAAGAAGACAATTTATTTCGAACAGATCCTGGCAAAATTCAATTTGCTGGAGGCCAGAATCTCATTCGTCATGTTATTTACGTTCTGAAAGAAAATCGAACGTACGATCAGGTCTTCGGCGATTTACCGGTGGGGAACGGTGATTCATCTCTCACGATGTATGGCGCGGAGATAACTCCCAATCAACACAAGCTGGCACTCCAGTTCGGAGTTCTCGATAATTTTTATGACAGCGGGGAAGTCTCCGGCGATGGTCATATGTGGTCGACTGCTGCGATTACTACGGACTACAACGAACGCACGTGGCCCATTGCCTATCGTGGCAATGAGCGTACGTACGACTTTCAGGGCACGGTAGCGGACGAATACCCGATGGACAATGAGCAGTCAGACGTGAACGATCCGGCTACCGGGTTCCTCTGGGACAATCTTCAAAAAAATGGAGTGTCATATCGTATCTACGGCGAATTCGTGACTGCTTCCTGGTGCAAGCCTGAAAAGGTGGCGTCTCCTAAACAGGGAACTCCTTCTGGTCTTACGTCTACTTGTAAACGTGCACTGATCAACAAGTCGGAACCGTTGCCCGCTAACGTTGGGCAACCACATGGTTCGCCCAGCCCATTTCCGTGGTCCATACCGGTACTCCACTCAGTGCGACCCAACAAAGCAGCGCTTCGCGATCATTTCGATCCGCTTTATCCCGACTTTAATACTGATTACCCGGATCAGCTTCGTGCGGACGAATTTCTGAATGAGTTTGGCGCGTTTGTCCGTGCGCGAGAAGAAGGCAAGGGCCCCACCCTCCCGTCATTCGTGCTTCTCTACTTGCCGGACGACCACACGGGAGGAACCCGCCCGGGCAAGCCGACTCCAAACGCATCAGTTGCCGACAACGATCTCGCTTTGGGACGAGTCGTGGAGGCGGTCTCTCACAGTCCGTACTGGGACGACACAGCGATCCTGGTGGTTGAAGATGATGCACAAGATGGTGCCGATCACGTGGATGCTCATCGCTCCACCGCGCTGGTGATCAGCAAATATTCGCCAGGTTCCAGGTCAAGCCCATACGTGGATTCTCGCTTCTACACCACGGTAAGCATGATCCACACGATGGAACAGCTGCTCGGCCTACCCCCCATGAATCAAAATGATGCGTGGGCTCCCGTGATCGCCACACTCTTCACCGGTGCAGGCAAGCAGCCCCCCTTCCAAGCCGATACGAGCAACAGGGACAACGGGCTGATTTACACGGTAAACGCAAAGACAGCCCCGGGAGCAAAGGAATCCACAGGAATGGACTTTACCCGTCCCGACGCCGCAAGAGCGTCTGTCCTGAACGGCATTCTTTGGCAAGCGTCAAAGGGAAGTGCGCCACGGCCAATATCCCGCCACGGCTACAGCGGCGTCCACTAAGGGTCCCAACAACAAAGCGGTTCCTGAATACTGGTCGTGCCCCTGAGCTAGATTTCGAAATGCTGCGGCTGGTGTTCGATCACGTGGTTCGCAGTTTTAAAGTTCGATAGTTCTCAACCGGCAGTTCATTCATTGCCTCATTTAGAATCTTTCAATGGCTGTAGCCATTGAGTGCCGCAATCTTCGCAAAACTTACGATGGCAAGGTTGAAGCTGTTCGCGGGCTCGACCTGCGCATTGAAACTGGCGAATGTTTTGGCCTGCTTGGACCTAACGGGGCAGGGAAGACCACAACGATTGAAATTCTCGAAGGCCTTCTCGAGCCTACCTCCGGAGAAGTGACCATCCTTGGCCATTCGTGGAAGGAGAAATCGCTCGCTCTTCGCGAATTGTTGGGAATATCGCTACAGGAAACCAAGCTGTCAGAAAAACTCACGGTTCGCGAGACAATAGAGCTGTTTGCAAGTTTTTATCGTGAGCCGCGCTCATCTTCCGAAGTCTTGGATCAATTGCAACTGACCGAAAAGGCTGACTCTTGGGTCGGCAAACTCTCAGGCGGACAGCGTCAGAGGTTAGCAGTTGCCACAGCGTTGGTTGGAAACCCAAAAATTCTGTTTCTGGACGAACCCACCACGGGACTGGATCCGCAAAGCCGCCGCCAGCTCTGGGACATCATTCGGGAGTTCCAGCGTTCAGGCGGCACAGTCTTGTTGACCACGCACTATATGGACGAAGCCGAGCGTCTTTGTGACCGTTTGGCAATCGTAGACCATGGCCAAATTATTGCGGAAGGATCGCCCGCGTCATTGATCGATCGTCTCGGCGGACATCACGTGATTGAATTCAGCGTGAATACCGCTCCCAACGGTCACTCGGAGGCAACGTGGCGCGCTCTTCCCGGAGTTGAGTCGATCAGTAAGGAAGACGACTTGATATCTCTGAACGTACGCGAACCACACCGAACTATTCCCGCATTGTTGGACGCGGTCGATCGAGAGGGTGCTCGTCTGCAACACCTCAGCACCCGCCAATGCAGTCTTGAAGATGTTTTTGTTCACCTCACCGGCCGGCACCTGAGAGAAGCGTGATGCAGGAAACCATCAAGCGCAACTCCCGATGGTCCGGCTACTACCACCTTCTCATGGCTCGAATGCGAGAGCTCAAGCGCGAGCCGGAAGTGGTGTTTTGGGTTTTCGGATTCCCGTTGCTTTTGGCGCTTGGTCTCGGCATTGCCTTCCGTAACAAACCTGCCGACGTGACCCGCATCGCGATAGTCGCTGGACCCAACGCACAGCACGTTATTGATCTCTTGTCGCGTTCTCCTAACCCAACTTCAATCCGAGCGGAATCTCTGGACGCGCCAGATGCACTCAAAGGATTTAGACTGGGAAAGTACGACTTGGTGGTTGAGCCGCTTGCAGATGGCGGCGTCAAATATGAGTACGATCCTGCGCGACCGGAGAGTGTCTTGTCGCGCGCTCTAGTCGATGACGCCCTTCAGAATGCTGCGGGACGCACCAATTCAATTCAGACAACTTCGCGCACATCGAGCGAACCGGGCTCTCGGTACATCGACTTTCTAATTCCTGGCCTGTTGGGTATGAACCTGATGAACTCCGGCATGTGGGGAATTGGCTTCGCTCTAGTTGACATGCGTCAAAGAAAGCTGTTGAAGCGTTTTGTAGCCACCCCAATGCGGCGCAGCGATTTCCTCCTCGCCCTGACCAGTAGCCGACTTGTCCTGATGCTGATAGAAATCGTGCTGCTTCTTGGGCTGGGAATCCTCGCTTTCCATATGAAAGTACTGGGCTCGTGGCTGTCAATTTTGTTCCTAAGCGCCATCGGAGCCGTTGCTTTCGGAGGGATCGGGTTGCTTACGGCGTGTCGAGCCCAGAAAATTGAAACTGTGAGTGGGCTGATCAACCTCGTCATGATGCCAATGTGGATTTTTTCAGGCGTGTTCTTCTCCTACGAACGATTCCCGGCCATTATTCAGCCATTCATCAAAGCATTGCCTCTCACTGCATTAAATGATGCGCTTCGGGCCACAATTCTCGAAGGCGCATCGCTTGCGTCCCAATCTGGTCGTCTGCTGGTTCTGATCCTCTGGGGCGGGCTTTCATTCATTCTCGCGCTGAAATGGTTCCGTTGGTCGTAACCTTAGAGTCCGCCGAGTCAAAAAAACTAGGCCTTCACCGTGGGCAGAAATTTCGGAGTGATTCGTGCCTTTGTGGCCTGCTCAAACGCATACGCCAGTCGAATCAGCGTGGGTTCGCTCCACGCCCGGCCAAAAAACGACAGTCCCACCGGAAGGCCCCAAAGATTTCCTGCGGGAACATTTATGTTTGGATAACCTGCGACCGCCGCTGCATTCGAACTCCCGCCACCCGAATGATCACCATTCACCAAGTCAGTCGGCCACGCGGGGCTTCCTGTCGGCGCAACCAATGCATCCAGTTTGTGCTTGTCCATTACGGCGTCGATGCCCTCGGCCCGTGCAAGGAGGCGATTCTTGGCGAGAGCGTCTACGTATTCCTTTTCCGAGAGTGGCCCTTTTGCTTCTGAATGGACAAAAATGTCTTGGCCGAAGAATGGCATTTCCTTATCGCGGTTCTTCTCGTTAAACGCAATAACTTCTCTCAGATTTTTTACCGGGGCGGACGGGCCAAGGCGCTCCAGATATTTATTTAGATTGGTTTTCAGTTCATAGAGAAAAACCGTGAACTCGCTTTCATCGAACTTGCCCAAGGTCTCAATCTCCACTGGATCGACAAGGACAGCCCCCTGACTCTTCAGAACAGAGAGCGATTCCTCCATTAATCGGTCGACACTGTCACTGAACCCAAAATATTTGCGGACGACTCCAATCCGTGCACCGTTCAAGCCCTTAGGGTCGAGAAACTTCGTGTAATCGTTGAGGCCTTTGCCTTGACTCAATGAGGAAGCGGCATCTTCCGCATCTACTCCGACCATCGTGCCCAGCACAATTGCCGCGTCGCGGACGGTGCGAGCCAGAGGGCCGGCCCCGTCTTGGGTATGTGAGATAGGGATGATCCCAGTGCGGCTCGTCAAGCCAACGGTCGGTTTAATGCCCACCACCCCATTCGCATTTGCGGGACACACGATCGACCCATCGGTCTCCGTTCCAATCGCTGCGACACAGAGATTGGCCGAAACGGCAGCGCCAGAACCCGAACTCGATCCGCATGGATTTCGGTCGAGGGCGTATGGATTCTTTGTTTGTCCTCCTCGCCCGCTCCATCCACTCGTTGAATGGGTCGACCGGATGTTCGCCCATTCACTCAGATTCGTCTTGCCGAGAATCACTGCTCCAGCGGCTCGTAATCTCTGCACTACGAATGAGTCCTTCGACGGCTTCGATCCGACCAATGCCAGTGAACCCGCTGTAGTCATCATTTTGTCGGCTGTATCGAGGTTGTCTTTCAGGAGGATTGGAATTCCGTGCAGGGGGCCACGCGCTCCCTTTTCCTTGCGTTCAGCATCGAGTTTCTCCGCAATTTCAAGGGCGTCGGGGTTGATCTCAATCACGCTGTTGAGAGCGGGCCCGTGGCGATCAATGGCCTCGATTCTGGCGAGATACTTTTCCGCAATGGCGCGGGCAGTGTACTTTCCTGAGCTCATACCATCAGCTAATTGGCTGATCGTGATCTCGTCCAGTTCGAACGCAGCGACATCAGTTGCTGGCGGACAGCCGCTCTGGCCGGGTGCGTGGAGTACTGGAAGGCCAACAGCACCTGCGCCCACAAAGAGTCCGGTACGAATAAAATTTCGTCGGTTCCTGCCATTCTGCTTTCCGCTCACAGGGCACTCCTCCTCGGATGACGCATTTCAAATGAATCGATGTGGCTCCACGACAACGCAGGAATGGTACACGAGCCATTCTATTTCCCAACATTTCGACCGCTTTGAGGTGAGTTATACTTAGAACGGTTTGGGCCGAACCATTTCGGGCGCGCGAAAGCACACGATTGAGCGGGAGTAGTTCAGCGGTAGAACGCCAGCTTCCCAAGCTGGATGTCGCCGGTTCGATCCCGGTCTCCCGCTCCACTATCTAAAGACTTTCTGTGAGCAGGCAGTCTCAATTCACCACTAACTTTAATCGTTCTTTCATCGCGCTGATCACCAACGACACAAAGGCCATGGTGATAACTCCCCACCAAACGAGCACTTCGTTATCGCTGCTCATAAAGAAAAAACGAGGGGAATACGGCAGCCCCACGATGAGGCAGAACAGCGTGGGCGTGAATGGACAGGAGGTGGCATTACGTCAATGAACTCCTGCTTGGCGGTCGAAGACCGTCAAAAACTCAGCCATGTTCGGCTAATGAGAGTGCATAACGAAAAGGGGAGCGCCCGGAAGGACGAACTCCCCTTAGTGTGCAGTGGAGGTTACCGGACAGCACGTGTTTTGATGGGCTGCGCGGTCCGGGTGTTGAGGTTACGCAACACTACATCCCACCGACCGGGCTGCCTACTGAGTCTTTTGACAGTCGGGAAACAGAGCGACTATTAGGAACTCAAACTTTGACTCACCCCTCCGGCACGTTCCCATCCTTCACAGGCAGCCGCCAGTAACCGGTCGATCTACTGAGTCAATGCAAGCCGCTTTTTGGAATTCTTCTCCTTGGCAGCTTGTTTGCACAACTCCAAGAGGCGCTTTTCGTCGATCGTCGTAAACCTCCACCAACTGTCAGTGGCTGGTCTTGTCCAAATCGGCGAAAATTCTAGAGCGCTCAGTCGCCTCCTGCCTATGCGCTACCGTAACAAAGTACCCCAGGCCTAGCGGTGTCACTTTGCCGCACGGATCAACAAGAAAATCGGCAAGTACAAAATGGGCATGAGCAGAATCGCAAACAGCAGGATCTTCTCACCGGGGGTCCATTTCATTTTCTGCGCTCCATCAAGTAGGTGGTGGAATTCTTTGTCTGTGTGGTCCGACATGCAGAAACCCTCCATGCGGTTCGACTATCGTGAAAAATAACGCACAAGGAGGCGTCGCCCAGGTGGGTACGGCGGCAGATTGTGAAGGAGACCGGCGGAATCGACCGATCGCCGATATTGTACTGTACGGTACCGTACAAAAGTCAAGGCGGGCTCGGTGGCGATCCCGGAACGACCGAGCCCCAGCACTCAAAGACGGTTGACACACTGCTAGCGCGATGGGGATGGCTCACACCAGGGGTCGCGCACCTTTGGGCAAAAGTCGGCACTTCGTACAAAGTAGAGGACTAGGTGCGTTGTTAACCAGCTCGCGCACTCGAATCTCGCACTTGCACCGCGTGCATTCGGTGACGAGATCACTAATTAGCTTTTTGAATTCCTTCTCAGGGTCGGAATACACGTGGAGCGCCTCCTAAGCGATTCAACTCGTGAAACTCACAATGAGTCGTTACCCGGTCGGGCTGCGGCAGGTTGTGAAAGGATGGCCAGAGGAAACCGTTCCGGTCCGGTGCCATTGTACGCTACCGTACAGTCAGGTTTTAGCTCAAAAGCCCAACCGATCAATCAGTTAAGTGCGCGCTCAAGATGAAGGTAGCTAACCGCCCAGCCTGAGATTCTCAGCCTTCAAAGTCACTGTGTAGTCCCACAGAAGCCTGATCTCGAATGCTGTCCTCTCCTCATCAGGGGCTAGAACCTCCGGCACCCTGCTGGTGAACCAAACGCTGCTACAATTCGATTCAGACACCCAAAATGTCCCGGTTTTCCCGATTCGCGCTGCGCGGCTCGCTCGCCTTTCTTGCCATGGGCGCGAGTTTGTTTGCGCAGGGGAACGTTACTATTCGCCAAGTGACGTTGTTGCCCGCCACGCGCGACGTCGAAATTGAAATTCAGTCCACTCACCGCATTTCGCCCGAAACGCAAGTGGTCACGGAGCCGGATCGCCTCGTCATCGATTTTCCCGGTGCGTTGCCGAGCGCTCAGTTGCGAACTCTCGCGGTCAATCGCGGAGGGGTGAAATGTGTACGCAGCGGTCTGTTCCGCAGC
>Ga0310810_10012039_pt1 | contig 10139 bp, 4 predicted proteins | sample NCmetagenome_FD_207641 | JGI IMG/M metagenome (GOLD analysis project Ga0310810, IMG submission 207641) | Soil microbial communities from experimental microcosm in Duke University, North Carolina, United States - NC | ecosystem: Engineered > Artificial ecosystem > Soil microcosm > Unclassified ...
TTAAAGGTCCAGATCGATACAGCAAAGACAGACGCGCCCATTGCGACGGCAGTCGCCCCCGGTCGCGTGGTGATCTTCGCCAACCGAGGTACTGTCCGCTCGCAAGCGAGGCTCACGGTCATGGCGCAGGACGGGTCGGTCCCACCGGCTCCGTGCGACACCTCCAACGTCGGGTACTTGAATCCACTAGGACAAGCAGTGTCCAACGGCGCACCGCGTCCGCCACGCGACTCGACTCGAGACAGTGTGCGCGCTCCCGCCCCGGACGCAGCGCGACACGAAGCCTCCCCGCGAGCGCACTGCATTTTCGGAAGCGTCATGTCGCCAAATGGCCAGCCGCTCCCTCACGCGCGTGTGTCGCTCATCTCTTTGGCGGGTGGCCGGACTGACGACACGCTATGGGTTCGTGACAAGCTCACTGAACCATCGGACGGCCGATACGCGTTCTCCGTCGCAGCGAAAGAAAGCGATCTCGACACTTTGGCGTTTCGGGTGCTGGTGAGCAGCCATGAGATCGAGACGAAGCACACGTGGTTCGTGCCCACCCGGTGGGGTCTGGACACGGCATCGCGTCCGGTCAACGGCCGCGCTCTCGCCCAAGCGCGCGACGGGTCGTACGAACTGGACATCACGTTGCCGTACAGTACCCAGTCGTCGTTCTACCTCGTTTGGTTCCTCATTCCCGCGATCGTCGGTCTGCTGACGACCGTCTACTATCGGCATGAGTACGGGCCGTTGGAGGACGTTTCTGCAGCAGGCGGGCCCGCGCCCCCGGAGGACGAGAATCAGGCAAAACGAAAGCGAAATCGTCTGCGCTTCCTTACGCTAGGGTATGTCGGCGGCAACGCGCTGATATGGGGCGTGATGATCGCAGTGTTCGCGGCGGCGTACGCATTCCGCAACATCGAAACGATCTCGCTATTCAGCCCCAGGCTGAGTATTCCAATCCTCGCGCCCACGTTCGCGTTTCTTGGCGTCCTAGTATACGCGACCTACAGCCTCAACCGACTGTACCCGTTCCAGCGACTTGGTCAGGGCCGGGCGCAGGACAACGATGTAAACGAGAGCCGGCGTCAAAGTGCGCTCTTGAAGATCGGGCACCGGATTATCGCCGCACCCTATGTCGCGCTGATGGGCGTGCTCGTTGTTGGAAACGAGCGTGGCCAGAGCAACTGGACCATCCCGCTTGTGTCGTTTTTCACAGGCCTGTGGATTGAGCCGATCCTCAGACTGCTACGTGGTGTTGGTCAGGGGTTGATCGCGGCGCAGCGCACGAAGGTAGTAAGGCCCGAAAAGCCCGGCCCCGATGCCTTCACAAGTGCGAAACTGGTGCTGGACCAGCGCGACAGCGCGTTACGCGAGACGTTAGGACGGCTGACCGACGTTACCATTGTCGACTTTCGTGTCGGCGTCAGATTCGGCGCGAACGGCAATGGCGCCACGCCAGTCGTGCGCGTGATTGTTCGGGCGCCGGACGAGAAGGCAGATGAGATTCGCGCTGCAGTCCCCGCCAAACTTGAGGGACAGCTAGGCAATGGCACGGCGGTCTCCGTCGACACGGAGATCGAGCAACTACCGCCTGCGTGAGCTCAGGCCACGCCCGCCCGCCCGACCCGCGCCGGCAACTCGGCCATGAGCGCATCCAGCTTGTGGCGCTGCGCCGGTGACGTCACGTGCGTGCGGGCTCTCGCGTACGCCGCGGCGGCGTCTGTGTATGCGTGCACGCTCACGGCGCGTGCTGCCGCCAGCAGCGCGTACTCGAACGCGCGATCCGCCAACCCCGCGCGGTCGAAGTGCTCCGCGATCGCGAAGAGCGCAACCGGCCGCGCTTGCTCGAGGCCGCGCGCGATGCGTTCGTGCACTCGCCGGAGACGCATCGGGTCCACCGTGTCGCGGGCGGCCAGTGCGACAGCGCGATGCGTGAACGCGAACGCCGAGCCGGGGTCGGTACCGTCCTCGCGCAGGAGAGCGGCGGCGATCGCCCCGTCGATGGCGTCGACCAGCTCCGCCTCGTCACCAATGCCCGCCGCGAGGGCGACATCGAGCTCGAACACGTCACCGAGCAGTGCGAGCTCGCCGATGATCGCGCGCATTTTCGGGGCGAGCGCGCTGACGCGCCGCGCCAGCGTCGCCGCCAGGTCCGGTGACGGTGACGCCGACGCCATCGCGGCCGCGTTGGCAATTCGCCACGCGCCGTTCGCGAACAGGAGGTGGCCGTCGTCCACGAGCGTGTGAAGCGCGTGCGCACTCCATAGCGGCGACGCCGATGCACCGGCGTCGAGATGCGAGGCGCACGCGCTCGCCGTCGCGGGGTCGGCGAACAGGCCATCGATCCAGCGACGCGTGTCCTCGGGCGGAAGGCCCTGGAGTCGCAGCTCGTAGTGCCGGCGGCAGTTCGTGAACCGCGCACGCGCCGTGGCGGCATGGACGTCGTCGGTCGTTAGGCACAGCAGGATGCGCTCGCGGTCCAGCAGCCCGGCCAGGCGGTCGATCACTTCCCACGAGCCGTGGTCGGCATGTTCGACGTCCTCGAGGACGAGCACGAGCGGGCGTTCGGCCGCCGCACTCGCCAGCAGCTCGCAGATCTCCTCGCGCACCGAGCCGGCGCCACCCGCGCTGCTGTCATTGGCGAGACGCAGCGAGCGCTGGCTGCCCGCCAGCGATGGCACGAGCCGTGGCAGCGAGTGCCACCGACGTTCGGGGATGGCTCGAGCGCCGCGGAGGCCTTCGATCACGTCGATCCACGGGCCGTACGGCGTCGGAAACGCGGACGGTCGGCACTCCGCGATCACGTGCGCCGCACCACGACGACGAGCGTCGAGCATGAGACGCGACACGAGCGACGTCTTCCCGACTCCAGAGGCGCCCACCACGCTGACGATGCGCGCATCTCCTCGCAGGCTCGCGTCGAACATCTGCTCGAGCCGACGCAGCTCGGCCACGCGGCCCACGAACCGTTCCACCGCGGGCCGTGGCGGCTCGGCCGCGGCGTCGGCCATCGCCAACGTGCTGCACGCGTGCTCCGGTTGCGTCTGCATCGCGCGACGCGCGGCGGCGACGAGCGTGTCGAGACTGTCTCCGTGCTCCGGTGCAGTCGCGACGCCAATGGCGATCGGGACGACGTCCGCGCTCGACGCGAAGGCGGTCGTGAGGTAACCGCGCACGCGGCCAGCGACGCCGAGGGCCTGCTCGCTGTTCGCGTCGGAGACGAGGAGCACGAAGTCGTCGGCACCGAACCGCGCCAGGACGTCGCCGCGCCGGCTCATCCGGCGCAGCACGCCCGCGACGGTGGCGAGCACGTCATCGGCGCGCGGCTGTCCCAGGCTCTGCCTAACGGCGTCGAGCTCGGTCACCTTGAGGTACAGCAGACTCGCGGCACTCCCGTCCCGGCGTCGCGCCGCGAGCACGCGCGTCGACGCTGCCGAGCACGCACGGCGGAGCGGCAGGTTGGTCAGGTCGTCGCGACTCGGCCGCGTGACAGCGGTGCTCGCTGTGTCGGGCGACGCGCCCGATTGCTGCTGGCGCTCGGCGACGACGCGCTCGAACACCTCGAACAGCGCGGGGTCGAACGCGCGGCCGACGTCGCGTCGCATGATCGCCAACGCGTCCGTCGCCGACATCGACTGCTTGTAGCTGCGCTGCGACGTCAGCGCGTCGAACACGTCGGCGAGACACAGGATGCGCGCCGTCAACGGGATCGCCTCTCCCGCGAGCCCGTGTGGGTAGCCGCCACCGTCCCACCGTTCGTGATGCGACTCGATGAGCGGCCGCACGTCCCACGGGAACTCGATGCCGGCGAGCAGCTCGACGCCCGCTTCGGGATGGCGTCGCATGAGTGCCCATTCGTCGTCATCGAGCTTAGCCGGCTTGTTCAACACCTCGGCCGGGATGATGAGCTTGCCCACGTCGTGCAGCAGCGCGCCGATGCGGAACCAGAAGAGCGTGCGCTCGTCGAATCCCGTTTGCGCCGCGAGCGCGCACGCGACGTCGGCGACGCGCTCGCAATGACCCTGCGTGTAGCGGTCCTTCGCTTCGATGGATTCGCCCCAGCGCCTGACGACGTCGATGAACTCGCCCTCGAGATGCGTCGTCTGCCGGTCGACGTCGGCGAGGTCACGGCGGGCGCGCAGCTGCGTGAACAGCTGGTGCGCACGGTTGAGCGCCTGCAGCGTTTCGCGGTTGCGTCCCTGTCGTCGGTGCACCTCGGCCTGTTCGCGCGACGTCTCGGCGAGCAGCAGCATGTCCTGCCTCGCCGATGCGACTTCAGCTGCCCGCTGGAGCAGCGTCTCCGCGCGCGCGAGATCGCCCGCTTCGCGCTCGATCACGCCCATGAGCCGGTAGGCGTCGCCCGGTATCTGCGCGTCGCCCAGTTGCGCTGCGAGCTCCATCGCCGCGTCCGCCGCCACGCGGGCGCGTGGAATGTCGCCGCGCGCGACCCACATCTCGACGACGTTCACCTCGATCTGCACCCGCAGCGCGATGTCGCGGAGATCGCGCACGATCTCGATCGCCTCGCGGTACGCGAGCTCGGCGTCCTGCCATTGCTCGGTGTCGGTGAACACCATCCCGAGGTTGTTGAGCGCGACGCAGACGTCACGCTGAAGACCCATCGAGCGATAGTCGACGAGGCTCGCCTGGTAGAACTGCAGCGCGCGAGCGAAATCGCCGCGAATGTTCGCGATGACGCCGAGGTTCTGCGCGGTGATCGCGGCGAGCTTCGCGTCGCCGGTGTGGACGGCTCGGTCACGCGCGTCGTTGTACAACGCTACGGCTTCGTCCAGCTCGCCCTGCTGCCAGCGAAACATGCCGAGCATGTTGATCGCGTACCCGACCGCGACGTCATCGCCCCATGCCTCGGCCGTCGCGATGGCGGCCGTCACGCAGTCTTCGGCGGCGGCGTGGTTGGATTCGCTGAAGTGACTCCCGGCAATCCAGCGCAGGATCGTCGTCGCCGTGGGAAGCTCGTCGCCGCTGGCGAGCGTTCGGAGCGCTTCCTCGTAGTGCGAGCGCGCGAGGTGCCGTTGGCCGACGCGTTCCGCCGCGCGTGCTGCTTCGATGTAGCCGGCAACCGCGGCCGATGGCCCGCGGTCGCCCTTCGCGCGAGTGGTGTTCCGGGGGGGTGGGGTCGGCACCTAACAAGACGAGTGGTGCCCCCCTGACGTCTCTGGAAAACACGACGGCCGAGGCGGGTTTTGTCCACGCCTCGGCCGTGTTGTCAGCTTATCGAACGCCCGGTGTGTGATGTCGGGCTCAGTGCCACGATACGAGATAGCCGGAGAAGTGCCGGATGTCGAAACCGACGCGGAAACGCAACAGGTCGACGGTCGCGGGCAGCAGCTCGCTGACCAGTGCGATACCGGTCTTCTGGTCGATGCTGGAATCGTCGGCGAAGTACGCGCCATCGAGGAGTGGCGCGGTGAGGGTGGTGAGGAGCGATGTCTTCCGCAGGTCCTGCGTGAACTTGAGCGGAACCGCGAACTTGGTTCCGTGCGGCTGGAAGTCGTAGGCAACGACTCGCCCGGCGAGCGCCGTCGCTGTGAACTGGACGTCTGCGCTGACCGCGTTCGGTGGGACGACGAGCGTGAGTCCGGCTTCGGGAATCGTGATCGTGCCGCCTGCCTTCCCGATCACCGCGCTGACGGCGATGTCGTTGGCGAGGGGAGTGGCGCGTGTGACGCCGCGCACCGGCAGCAAGCCGAGGAGCGCCGACGACGGCTTGGGCACGACGGCGGCGGGCGACGTCGGGGCGGTCGCGTCACCGGCGCAGCCGGCGAGAAGGAAGATCGAGAGAAGGCGAGCGCCAAGGCGCGAAAGCGACCGCGGGGTCATGAGCGTCCGAGTTCCAGGTGGAAGTTCCGAGCACTGCGCCGAGGGTCGCAGCCACCTGGAAGGAAAGCAATGGCGGTGCCGCCGCGGACCTAACGTGGACCGCGGTCGGGCCACTGCGAGCGTGGAGTAAGAGCGACCGAACGACGCGGACACGCGACACCTGTTCGGGCTATTCTGACCGAACGTGAGTTCTGATGTGGAGGCTCACGAAGATGTTACCTGCGGACTGTGATCCGTGATGTGGTCTCGAACACGCCGCTGTCGCGGGAGTCCACCACACGTGAAGCTGCAGTGCGCGCACCGAGTGTCACGCTGCAGACCCAAACTGTTACACGCCAGTCACAATGACGTTAGGCAGTGGTCGGCGAGGCGGCCAACGCGATCAGCGGCGAGCGGGCGGCGGTGGCACGGCCTATCATGGCGCTGGCGTTCTGGGGCGTTGCGCGTCGTCGATTAACCGCTTCGTCCCTCTCCTCTTGACTTCAACAGGACCGAAGTGAATGTTCTCCTCTCGAAATCGTAAATCACACCCGATATCGAGTCATGGGCGAATCCTCCGCTGAGCCGCTTCGCGGCACCATCGACCTGCTCGTCCTCCGCACACTGTCGCTCGCCCCCATGCACGGCTGGGGAATCACCCAGCGCATCCAGCAGGTGACGGACGGCGTGCTCGAGGTCAACCAGGGCTCGCTCTACCCGGCGCTCCAGCGGCTCGAGCAGAAGGAGTGGATCGACAGCGAGTGGCGCGTCACCGACAACAACCGCCGCGCCAAGTACTACCGCCTGACGACCGTGGGGCGCCGAGCGCTCGCGGCCGAGACGCAGAGCTGGCGGCGCCACGTACTCGCGGTCGAACAACTGCTCCGAACCACCTAGGCCGAATCTCAGATGCCTTCTCACATACGCGGCACCCGGCGAATCGTGATGTGGCTCCAGGCGCTCACATCGCGGCGGCGCGTGGAGCGCGAGCTCGACGAGGAGATGCGCTTCCACATCGACATGGAAGCGGCGAAGCATGCGGGCCGAGGGCTGCCGCCGGATGAGGCGCGGCGACGTGCCAGTCTCGCGTTCGGCAGCGTGGAACAGCACAAGGAGGCCATGCGCGAAGGACGCGGCGTCCGCGGCATCGAGCGCGCGGCCTTCGACCTCCGTTTCGCGACGCGTCAGCTCCGGAAGACGCCCGGCTTCACGCTCGCCGCCGTGCTGACGCTCGCGTTAGGTATCGGTGGGAACGCCGCCGTATTCAGCGTCGTCAACGGCGTGCTGCTGCGCCCGCTCGCATACCCCGACGCCGATCGCCTCGTGACCATTGGCCATCGGACGCGAGGGGGTGACCTCCCGTCGCAGCTTCCGAACGCCACCGCGACACAGGTCGTGTACGACGGGAGTCCGAGCTTCGAGGCGATGGCGTTGTACAATACGTTCCAGGCCAGTCTCACCGGCGACGGCGCGCCCGACTGGATCGACGTCGTGTCCGTGACGCGCAGCATCTTCGATGTCCTGCGCGTCCCGCCAGCGCTCGGGCGCGCGTTCACTGAGGAGGAAGACCGGCCGAAGGGGCCACGGGCCGTCATCCTCGGGCACGCGCTCTGGCGCCAGCGGTTCGGCGGAGACCCGTCGATTCTCGGACGGACGGTCACGATCGACGGCATCGCGCGACAGGTCGTCGGCGTCATGCCCGCGGGCTTCGCATTCCCCACGCCCGCAATGCAGGTGCTGCTGCCGATGCGCGTCGACCGCAACGACCTCGGCGGATTCAACACGCCAGGGATCGGCCGGTTGCGCGCAGGCGTGACGCCGGAGCAGGCCGCACGCGATCTCGCCGCTCGACTGCCCCGCGTCGCGACACTGGTGGATTTCCTGACGGTCAAGACCATCCGTGATGCGCGGATCGTTCCCGACGTGCATCCATATCTCGACGACGTCGTCGGCGGCGTGCGGCCGGTGCTGTGGACGCTCTGGGCGATGATCGGGCTGGTGCTGCTCATCGCGTGCGTGAACGTCGCCAGCCTGCTGCTCGTCCGCGCCGACACTCGGCGCCGAGAGGTCGCGCTGCGCATTGCGTTAGGCGCGGAGCGTGGGCATCTGCTCGCACAGTCGCTCGCCGAGAGCGCGATGCTGCTGCTGGCCGGTGGCGTGCTCGGCATTCTCTTGGCGTGGGCGGCCGTCGCGCTTCTCCCCAGACTGGCGCCCGAGCTCGTTCCTCGCTTGGGCGACGTGCGCATTGACCTGGCCGTCGTCGCCTGCACGACGCTCGTTGCCGCCCTCGTAGCCGTGGCGTTCGGTGTCGTGCCGGTGGCCCGCAACCGTGCCGTGGCTCCGGCGTCGATGCTTCGGAGCGGTGATCGATCGGCGACGATCGACCGGCATAGTGGCCGGCTGCGACAGCTGCTCGTGGTCGCGCAGGTGGCGATGGCGACCGTGCTGCTCGTAGGGTCCGGCCTCGTGCTGCGCAGCTTCGAAAAGCTCCGGTCGGTCGATCCCGGGTTCCGAGCGGAGGGCGTCGTCACGTTCCGCATCGCGCTGCCGTATGCCCGGTACCCCAAGTCCGAGGCGGTCGCGCAGTTCCACTACGCCATGCTCGATCGCCTCCGCGCGCTGCCCGGTGTCGTGGCCGCCGGCGCGACCGGGAAGCTCCCGCTGGCGGGCTCGTTCTCCGAGATCGATCCGTTGCGTCTCGAGGGCAAGCCGATGCCGCCTAACGAGCTGCCGCCGCTGGCCGAGATGCGCGTCGCGACGCCGGGGTACTTCGAAGCGATGGGCATCCCGCTGGTGGCTGGCCGGTTCCTCGAGCGGTCCGATACCGATCGCCAGACGGGCGCGGTGCTCGTCACGCAGGCGATCGTCCGCAAGGTGATGGAAGGAAGGCCGGCGGTCGGTGCGCACGTCGCTCATGGAATGCCCGGTATCGCCAGTGAGCGGCCGTGGTCGGACGTCGTGGGCGTCGTCGGCGACGTCCGTGGCATCTCGCTCGACAAGGAGCCGATGGGTGCCGTGTACTACGCCATGGTGAACCGGCCGCGTGTCGACATGGACTGGCTCGCGTGGTCGATGGTCTATGCGGTGCGGACGAACATGCCGCCGGCGGCGCTCATCGCGTCGGTGCGCCGGGAGCTCGCGCAGCTGGACCCGTCGCTCCCGCTGGCCGAGACGCGGACGTTGGCGTCGGTGGTGGCGGCGGCGCAGAGCGGGATGCGGTTCTCGATGATCGGCTTCGCGATCGTGGCCGTGATCGGCCTGTTCATCGGCGCGGTGGGCCTCTACGGCGTGCTGTCCTACGTGACGGCGCAGCGAACGCGGGAGATCGGTGTCCGCATGGCGTTAGGCGCCACGCCGGCGTCCGTACGCGTGGCCGTGCTGCAGCGCGGCGTCGTGGTGGCTGGCATCGGGCTCGTGGCGGGAATTCTGGCGGCCATCTCGCTGCGCGCGTTGGCGACGCCGCTCCTGTACGGCGTCACGCCGACGGACCCGATCACTCTGGTGGTGGTGTCGCTGGTGCTCCTGTCGGTCGGCGCGCTGGCGGCGTGGCTTCCGGCGCGTCGAGCGGCGAAGCTGGATCCGGTGCGTGCGCTGCGGTGGGAGTAGGTGTCAGAGTTGCCATTTGATTCGCGTGTACGCAATCCGATATCCCTGCCGCTCGCCGTTTCGCTGTGACGCGCTCCCCGGGAGCGCGCCCATCATCGCGAGGTCACAGCCCGCCGACGCGGCGTAATCGAGTCGGATGTCGAGCAGCGCGGCCTGCGCGCCGCGGCCGCGGAATGCCGGATCGGTACTCGCTCCAGCGAGGATCGCCACTCCGTCATGGATCGCGATCGATGCCGCCGCGATGGGCGCGCCGTTCCACTCGGCGAGGAAGGACAACCGTCCTTGGCAGCCCGCGCTGATGCGTCCGAAGTCCAGCATGAACGCGCCGAGCTCCAGCGACTCGCCCCAGCCACGCGCCATCGTCTCGGCCCAGAGTGACTCCTCGCCTGGTTCGATGCGCCGCGCGGTGAGCTCCCGGGGCGACCGTCGGGCTCCGCCCGCGCGATCGCGCGTTAGGCGCATGTGCATGACCGACGTGAGCTCGATCGGTCGGTAGCCGCGCTCGGGGAGCACGGTCAGCACCGACAGGTCGGCGAGTGGGCTCACCTCGTGGAAGACGGTGGCGCCGCGATCGCGAAAGAACGTTTCGATCTCGTCGAGTTGGGCGTTGGTCGGCGGCGAGAAGAGTCCGAGCCCGAACGTCTGCGTGATCGGTGAGCCGACGCCGTCGAACATCGCATACGTGCCTCCGACGTCGCGCCATTCCGCGCCGACGGAGGGCGTGA
>Ga0310810_10012041_pt1 | contig 10138 bp, 8 predicted proteins | sample NCmetagenome_FD_207641 | JGI IMG/M metagenome (GOLD analysis project Ga0310810, IMG submission 207641) | Soil microbial communities from experimental microcosm in Duke University, North Carolina, United States - NC | ecosystem: Engineered > Artificial ecosystem > Soil microcosm > Unclassified ...
CGTCGCGCTCGGCTCGGCGCTTTCAGCGCCTCGGCCCCGCCCCTCTTCGCGGCGGCATCACTTCTTGATCAGCGACGTGAAGTCTTTGACGACCTTCGTCGGCGAGCCGGCGTTGATCGAGACCGAGAAGCTCTTCTTGATGTTGTTGGCGCGGTTGACGAGCGTGATGCTGTGCGAGCCCGGCGGCAGCGTGATCGCGCGCTGCGGGGTCGTGAGGCCGGTCGTGCGGCCGTCGATGATGATGTCGCACGGCGGCTTCGCGCCGATCATGAGCGTGCCGGTGCCGCCGCTGGCGACCGCGGTGCGCTTCGGGGCGGACGTCTTCTCTTTCGGCGCGGGCGTCTCGGTCTTGGCGACCGTCTTCTCGACGTGCTTGGGCTCGGTCTTCGCGTGCTTCGGCTCGGCCTTCGCTTTCGGCGCGGGCGCGGGCGCGGGCGCGACCTCCTCGACCGCAGGCGCGGGCGTCGGCGCGGGCGCGACGGCGGCGACCTGCGCGGTCGTCGACGCGGTGCCCGGCGTCGGCACGAGCGCGACCATCATGTCGGTCTGCGACGCGGGATCGATCGTCGCGATCGTCGCGCTGTAGCCGTCGCGGCTGAACAAGATCTGGTGCTGCGTGCCCGCGGAGAGCGACGCGACCGTCGGCGTCTTGCCGAGCTTCACGGCGCCACCGCCGTCGATCAGCATGACCGTGACGCCTTCCGGCTCGGACTTGAGCGTGACGTCGATGAGCGACCCGACGACGGGCCCAGCGGCCGCGGGTGCGGGCGCGGGCGCAGGAGCCGGCGCGACGGCGGCGACCGCTTCGGCGGCAGGTGCCGGCGCGGGCGGCGCGGCTTGATCGATCGGCGTGACGGTCGGCTGCGGCGCAGCGGCAGGCGGCGACACTTGCTCGACCGCGGCGATCGACGGTGAGACCGCGGCGGCCGGCGCAGCGCTCGGCGTCGGCGCGGGACGAACCTTCGCTCCGCCCGCGGCGGCGGCGATGTTCGCGGCGGGCGAGCCGGGCGCGGCCGTCGCCTTCGCATCGTCCGCGCTCATCTTGTTGTAGACGAGGTACCCGCCGGCGGCGACGAGCCCGAGCCCGAACGCGGCGGCGATCGCGACGACCGCGGAGCCGCGACGGCGACCGACCGACTCGGTGCCGAACAGCTCGTCGTCGGGGGCGAAGCGATCGATCGCCTCGCTCTTCTGGAACCAATCGCCGTTCTCCATCTCGGCCATGTCGGCGAGCGAGACCGGCGACGTCGGGAGCTCGTCGGCGACGTGGGGGGGCGGCATGCGGAGCGGCTGCGCTTGCGGCACCGGGACCTGCGCGCTGCGACGCGGCGGCAACGCCGCGACCGGCGGCGGCTGCGCGGGGCCCGCGACCGGAAGCGGCGGCAGCGGCTTGCCGCCGAACAGATCGTCGGCTGCGCTCGGATCGATCCGCTCCGGCATCGGCGTGCCGGCCGGGATCGCGGGGATCGCCTGCTGCGTTCCGGACGGACGCGTGCGCGGAAGCGGCGGCGGCGCCGCGTTCGGCTGCATCGCGGCCATCGGCGCGGTCGCGCGAGGCGGCGGAAGCGCGGCCTTCTTCGGCGGCTCGCTCTCGAACAGCCCGCCGAGATCGATATCGATCGGCTTCTGCTGCGCGAGCTCGATCAGCTTCTGGACCGCGGTCGAATCCTTAGCCATGGCAACTGCCTCCCGAGGCGAGAAACGTATGAGCCCACCCGGGGTTCGATCCAGGGAAACCGGCTTACAGGGTTGAGGCCTCGACAACTCAGGTTGGCTGCGATCTCTGCGCAGCACTGATCGGAAACTGCTCCGATCTGTTGACGGATCGTGACCATACACGTAACGTATCGTCATTCTTCCGCCGGTCGACCGATCGTTCGCGAAGCTCCGCCGCGTGGTGACGAGCTTCGACGAGTCTCGAACGAGCGCGCGCGACCGCGCGACGCTGCGGATCGCCGTCGAGCTCGGCGCGATCGCGGTGCCGGCGTGCGCGCGCGAGCTCGCGAGCGGGAGCCCGGCGCGGCGGGCGTGGGCGCGCGTGCTGCTCGGCGCGATCGCGCGAGCGCCTCGCGACGAAGAGCGCGTGCGCCGTTCGGTCCGCGAGCTGCTCGGCGGCGACGCGCCCGACGACGCGAAGATCGACGCGCTCGCGCTGCTCGCCGATCTCGGCGAGGTCACGATGCCGGCGTGCTTCTCGGATCCGGCGGCGATCCAGCGGCGCTCGGTCGAGGAGCTCGCGGGTCACCTCGGATCGGTCGAAGACGTCGCGAGCGCGGCGGCGCTGGTCGCGGAAGGGCTCGAGCCGCCCGCGATCGCGGAGCTCGTCGAGGGCTTGAGCGAGATCGCGCCGGCGGCGGCGGAGCGCTTGGTCGACGAGCTCGCGGCGCGCGTCGATGTCGATCCGATGTTGCGCGGCGAGCTGCGGCGGATCATCTCGCCGCTGAAGATCGCCCCGCCCCCGTTCGCCCTGAGCGAGGACCCGGAGGGTCCGAGTCGAAGGGCGACGTTGCGGCCCGCGCTCGTCGAGGTCCACCGCCACGCAGGCGGCAGCGCCGTCGTCGCGATCGCGCGGCGCGTGCCGGGGCAGCGCCGGTGGCGCGCGTTCAGCGTGCTCGTCGACGAGACCGGCACGCTCGCCGACGCCTGGTACGACGGCGATTGTCCGCCGCGCAAGGTGAGCGGCGAGATCCTCGCGCCGCTCGCGGGGCAAGGCTTCCTCGGCGGCGCGACGTCGCCGCAGGTCGCGCGCCGCTTGGTCGCGGACGCGGCGCGCAGCGCGGTCGCGCTGGGGCGCGGGCTGCCGCCTTCCTATTACCTCGGCCGCGATCTGCTCGAGCTCGGCGACGCGCACCTCGCGGGTCGCCCCGCGCCCGACGAGATCGTCACGGCGCTCGGCCGCGCGGTCGATCTGCTCGCGGCGGGCGATCCGGCGCGCGCGCGCCCGCTGCTCGAGCACTGCGCCGAGCGCGCGCCCGACGATCCGCTGGTCGCGTCGAGCCTCGGCTTGTGCCTGTCGGCGCAGGGCGATCCGCGCGCCGCCCTGCCCTGGCTCGATCGCGCGGCGCGGCTCGAGCCGGCGTGGCCGATCCATCATTGGAACCTCGCGGCGGCCGCGCATCAGGCGCGCGAGCTCGACGCCTGTTATCTCGCGATGACCGCGTTCGTCGCGCGCAGCGCGGCGGCGACGGTGCCCGATCCGGATCACGTCGAGCGGTTGGCGCTGGCGAAGCGGCTGATCGCGGAGCACGAGCGGTTGTGCAGGTTGGAAGGTCGCGCGCTCCCCAGAAGCCGGGCACGGGCAAGGGCACGGGCAGGGGCACGGAATCGATCACGCGGGTCGCGCGTTGATCGATCCCCATGATCCTCGCGATCGTCGCGCTGGTTCCCACCCACGTCATCGTCGTCGGCCGCGCGGCGCCCGACGCCTCCTGGACCGACGCGCCGACCGAGGCGCGCACGACCGATCACGCGGAGCTCGCAGTCGTCGCGATCGCGCGCGACGGCGACCGCACGGTCGTCCTCGCCGACGACGACGTCGCGCCGCTCGTGATCCGCGGCCGCACGATCGCCGCGCGCGAGCGGCGCGCGTGGCCGATCGGCGCGAGCGTGCGGTGGTCGACGATCGAGCCGTTCGCGTGGCACCAGCCGGGCGAGGTCGTCTCCAACGGCAACACCGCCGACTACCACTCCAACGTCTCGACCGAGCCGAAGGACTTCGGCCGCTGGCTCGGCTACGACCAGCTCCGCTACTTCGCGACGACGATCGCGGATTTCGGCGCCGCGCGCACGATCGCCGCGACGATCACGCCGCACGACACCGGCGCGTCGGCGGTGGACGGCGCCGGCACGATCTTCTACCAGGCGACGGTCCGGTTTTCGGACAACAGCGAGCTCAGCTCGCCGGGCGCGGAGGCGGTCGACGAGGGCGGCATCCAGCGCAGCGTGCATCGCGTCTCGCTGCGCCTCGCGGATGATTTTCTCGGCCGCCTGTCCGCGTATCTCCTCGTGCCGGAGGTGTTCGGCTCCGCCGGCGGCGGCGCGTCGAACCAGACCGATCGCTACACCGGCGCCGATTGCGCCGACGTCATGGTCGGCGCGCTGCGCGCCGAGGGTCACCGCGAGATCCAGTACACCAACGTCGCCGGCCTGCCCGCGCTGACGCGCGTGATCGCGAAGCCGACGATCCTCGACGATCAGGGCAACCCGGCGACGCCGATCACCGGCGTCGCGCGCGGCGATCTGATCCGCATCGACTACGGCGGCGACTACGCGAACATGACGCCGCGCGATTGGGATCACGTCGCGGCGCTCTGGGAAGATCGCAGCGATCCGGACGGCCCCGCGCACGGCGGCCCCGACGGTCAGCTCGACGGCTTCGACCTCGTGATCCACATGGGTCACCCGCGGCTCGTGATCGAGCCGCTCGCGAACCAAGCGCCCGCGACCGTCGACGTCCTGCGCTGGCGAGCGAAGGCGGCCGCTACTTCGCGGCCGGCGCGAGCTCGAACTTCGCGTTGACGATCGTCTTGCCCGGGATCGTGCGCGCGGGGAGCATCCAGCCCTTCGCCGCCTCGCTCGCGCACGCGCCGACCCGCGCGAGCCCTTCCTTGCCCGGCGGCGGGTTCGACGTCGCGCCGGCGACCTTGCCGGTCGCGTCGAAGTCGATCGTCAAGCCGAGCATGCCGGACACGCTCGCATCCGCCGCGAGCGCCGCCTCGTAGCACGCCTGGATCTCCTGCGCGTGCTGCTGCGCGAGCAGCGGGCCGATGATCGACTTGTCGTGGGTGCCGGTGCCCGGTTTCGCGGCCTTCTTCGCGGCCTCGAGATCCGACTCGTGCTTCTTCATCTCCTCGGCGTCGGCGCGGCCGGGCAGCGCGTCGTAGAGCTCGTACAGCTCCTTCGCCGGTCCGTAGAAGCGCTCGTCCATCGACGTCGCGTAGATCGCGTGGAACGTGATCGCGAGGCCGCGCAGCGCCTTGTAGCCGTCGTCGAGCTCCTGCGCGGTGCACTTGTCGCCGCACGCCGCGTACGCCTCCATCGCCTGCTTCTCGTACGACGCGACCTGATCGGCGGCGAGCAGGCGCACCGAGTACTGCGCCTGCTGGCTGCGGAACTTGGGCAGATCGTTCTTCGCGATCTGCTCCGGCACGGTCTTGATGATGTTCTCGAGCACCTCGATCGCGTCGGCCCAGCGACCGGCGTACGCGTACGCGTTGTGCAGGTTGTAGAGCACCGAGACCGGCGCCTTGCCCTGATAGAAGGCCTGCACGGTCTTCAGCGCGCCGTCGGCGGGCGCGCCGCCGCGCCCGAGGAGGATCAACAGATCGCGCACCAGCGCCGGCTTGTTGCTGCCGTCCTTCCAGCCCTGCGCCGACGCCGTGATCGCGGCGACCGCGCCCGCGTTGTCGCCGCCGCGCCACTTCGCCCACGCCATCACGTACGCCGCCTCGGGGTGCGCCGGGTCCGGCTGCAGGCCCGACAAGGTCGCGAGCGCGTCGGCGTTCTTGCCGAGGCGCAGGTAACAGAGCGCGAGCCACGCCTTGTCGTCGAGCGCCTTGTCGCTGGTCGGGAACCGCTTGAGCAGCTCTTGATAGACGTCGGCGGCGGCCGCGTAGTCCTGATCGATCATGTCGAACACGACGAGCATGCGGAGCGAGACCTCGTTGGCGCCGCCGGCCGACGCCGCCGCGGCGCGGATCTCGTTCAGGTCCTTCTTCGCCTCGTCGCGGAGCGCCTTCTCCTTGGCGTCGTCCTTCTGCTTCTTCGATTCCTGGTAGAGCGCGGTCGCGAGCACGTTGACCGCGAGCTTCTTGGTCTCGAGATCGGGCGCCTTCGCGTAGTCGGCGCGATCCTTGTCGAGGGTCTGCTTCTTCTTCTCCTCGACGAGGAGCATCGGCGGGCGCCCCATCGCCTCCGGCGTGAAGACGAGGCCCTTGAGCGGCACGACGTCGAGATCGATCGTGAGGTCGGTGCCGTTCGGCTTCTTGTCGGTGCCGCCGCCGGATCCTTCCGGCGTCGTGCCCGTCTTGGTCGTTCCGCCACACGCCGCGAGCGCAACGAATGCGCCCATCGCGAAGAGATGTCTCGTCCGCATGGCGTGTGGAATACCACGCCACCCACGGCGCTCGCCAACACGTGACGCGCACCTCCCGGACGGGCACCGCGCCGGTGTTAGGATGCCGGGCGTGTTTCGCGTCGTCTCCGTCGTGTTCCTCCTCGCGAGCGCGTGCGCCGTGGTGCGGCCGCACGAGCGCGAGAACCTGACTCGTCCCGGCATGACCAGCGACCGCGGGCCCGGCGAGGCGCGGTTCCGCCAGCACCAGACCGGCGCGCGCGAAGGCTCCGACGGCGGCACCGGCGAGCCGGGCGGCGGATGCGGGTGCAATTGATCCGCGCGATCGCGATCGTCGCGGTGCTCGCGGGGATCGCGCGCGCCGACGGCGAGGTCTCGGTCCGCGGCGTCTATTACAAGGAGCACGCGACCCGCGTCGAGCAGCCGATGATCGACGCGCGCTTCGACGCGGGCGACGGCGGCAGCGTCGACGCCCACTTCCTCGTCGACGCGATCACGTCGGCGTCGCCCGGCTCCGGCGCCGCGAACATGCCGTTCACCGAGAAGCGCTACGAGCTCGGCGGCGGCTTCACGCAGCAGCTCGAGGATCATCCGATCCGGTGGGGCGTGCTCGCGCGCGCGTCGGTCGAGCCCGACTACGAGTCCGGCTTCTTCGGCGGTCGCTTCGAGCACGACTTCGCCGACAAGAACTTCACGTTCGCGCTCGCCGGCGGCATCGGCTACGACCACATCACGAACGCGGGCGCGCAGTTCGCGGGCCCCGGCTTCACCGCGATCAGCGAGCACCTGTCGAACACGCTCTTGTCGGGATCGATCACGCAGGTGCTCGGCAAGAACACGGTCGGATCGCTGACGTACGACTTCGCGTACTTCTGGGGCTACCTCGCGAACCCGTATCGCACGGTGATCACCGCCGACGCCGGGCTGGTGCCCGAGCGCATGCCCGACTACCGCGCGCGCCACGCGTTCGCGGGGATCGTGCGCCACTTCCTGCCGAGCACGGCGACGACCTTGATCGCGGCCTATCGTTTGTACACGGACGATTGGGGCATGCTCTCGCACACACCCGAGGTGCGCGTCGTGCAGGCGGCGGGCGACGATCTCGAGGTCGGGCTCGGCTTCCGCTACTACCACCAGAGCGGCGCGTCGTTCTTCAAGCCGGTCTATCCGACCGTGCAGCCGCAGTTCGAGCCGTACCTCACCGACGATCCGAAGCTGTCACCGTTCGACGGCGAGACGATCACGGCGCGGTTCGCGGTGCTCGGGCGCGCGTTCGGCTTCGAGGGCAACTGGGGCGACGCGCGCGCAGAAGTGATCGTGGAGTACGTCGTCCAGCACAACCGTTTCGGCAACGCGGGGATCGGCCATGTCGCACTCACGGTTCCTTTCAGCGATTAGCGTCCTGGTGCTCAGCTGCTGCGGCAGTGATCCGGTCTGCGGGCCGGGCATGGCCGCCGACAACGGGCTCGAGCTCGCCGGCACCGGCGTCGACGTGCACTACAAGGATCTGCACGCGAGCGCGAACAACGACTGCCCCGATCCTTCGGCGCCGTCGGGCGTGATCAGCTTGACGATCGGCGGCTCGCAGGACGGCAGCGCGTTCCCCGTAACGCTCTGCATCCCGCGTCCGGATCGCTTGTCGTCGGGCGCGCTCGCGCTCGGCACCGACGTGAAGATCATCGATCTCGGCGCCGACATCGGCAACGGCTGCACGCTCGCGCGCGCGACGACGCCCGATCCGACCGGCACGGTGAAGGCGAGCGGCTTGTGCGGCAACGGCAAGGACCCGGCGGGGTTCGCGCTCACGTTCGAGAACGGCGTGGTCCCGATGAAGCGGACGTGCGGCGCGCAGGTCGATGTGCTCAATCTCGCGCTGACGGGGACGGTCGCGGTCGCGGGGCCGTGACTACGGCATCGGGTCCGGCCCCGGCACCTCGGTCGGATCGATCCGCGGCGCGCGCTTGTAGCCCTCGGTGAGCAGCCACGTCGTCGGCCGGACGACCGGCAGCTGATCGGGATGCGGCTCGATGCGCCAGTCGGCGACCGCGTGCGCGCTCGAATACGGATCGGTTCGCCACGCGACGTGTCGGTCGCAGCGATGGTGGCGCCAGTTGTTGACGATGTAGCAGATCGCGTTGCGCGCCTGCGTCGGGTTGGTGATCGCGGTCGCGTGATAGCGGAACGCGAAGACGTCGCCGCGCGGACGGCGTAGCTCGCGATTGAGCCGTCGCGCCGCGCTGATCGCGAAGCCCTGCATGCCGCTGCGGAGCGCGTCCTTGTCGTCGGCCTCGACGAGCAGGTGGATGTGATTCGACTGGATGCTCATGTGCGCGACGCGGAAGTCAGGACGCGCGCGGCATCGATCGATCGCGCGCCGGATCGCGCGATACGCGTGGCGCGTGCGCAGGCTCGAGACCTCGCGCGTCACGCGCAGGACGACATGCACCGGATGCTTGGGATCGTGATCGGGTCGCGTGCGATGGCGCGGATCCATCCGCTTGCCCGTTACCGGCCGGCCGATCTTCTTGCGCAGCGTGCCGCGCTTGGTCCGCGGGCGCAGATCGATCTCGAGCTGGCCCTTGCGCCGCTTGTTCCACGCCGACCTAAGCGCTTCGTCCTCTTGGGTTCCCTAGCGCCGGCATCGGCGCGGGCGCCGACGTTCGTGCGATCACGAGGCGTTCTGCCGCCGCCTTTTGAAGATTTTTCGGTTTCGGAGCGCGAGGGTCGACCAACCAACCGAAAAAAATCATGAGGCCGGCGGCGCGGAGTCTCGTGGTCGCGCGAAGGTCGGCGGCCGCGCCGATGTCGGCGCTCGGGAATGCAGCGCTCTAGCGGCTGCTCATCGTGCGGATGAAGTGCACGATCGGCGCGAGGCCTTCGCGCGCGACGCCGCGCAGCTCTTCCGACTGATCGACCACGCCCGCGACCGCCGGGCCCACGCTGTAGTAGGTCTCGACCGCGAGCTCGCCGAGGACGTTGCTCTCGAGATAGCGATCGCGGAAGCGGCGCAGCGTGTCGACGTCGTTCGCCAACAAGGATCCGTACGCGGCGGTCGCGACGAAGCAGGCGTCGACGTAGCCGCCTTGCCGATCGGTCGTCTTGGCTTCGACGACCGCGAGCGGGCCGTAGTTCTTGCATTCGTCGTAGGCGCGGATGCCGATGAAGTAGTCGGTCTCGGGCAAGAGGCTCGAGACCGTCACGGCCTGCGCGGCGCCGGGCCCGCGCGGCTGCAGCGTCGCGGCGACGGGGATCGAGTCGAAGAAGTTGCCGTCGGTGATCGTCGAGCCCGCGCGATAGCGCACCTCGAAGCCGGCGACCGGGCCGATCAGCCCGTCGTCGCCGGGCTCGACGAAGTCGATCGTCGCGGAGCGCTCGTCGACCGCGACCGCCTCCATCGCCTGCGGCGCCGCCGGCGCGATCGAGTCGTGCTCGGGCCGCGCGGTCACGCGCAGGCGGAACGTGCCGCCCTTGCCGTCGGCGGTGAGCTGCAGGCGCGCGACCGCGGTCGTGATCGTGTCGTCGGGCGGGTTCAGCTCGCCGTTCGCGCCTTCCGGATCGCCGTAGCCCGCGTAGTCCGAGGTCGTCGCGACCGTTTGATCCGAGCCGATCGTGAACGGCACGCGATACACGATCGAAGGTTGGCCGCGCGCGGGCAGCCCGTACTCCGACCACGGCAGCGGGCTGCCGTTGGACTTGGTCGGCGGCGGATACGACGTCGCGTTGTACACGTCGTTGAAGTCGAACTCCTTCGACACCTCGACGAACACCACGTAGTCGCCCGGCGCGAGATCGGGCGGCATCGGCCACGACGACGTGAAGTCCATGCCGCCGATCGGCGTCGCCTGCGAGACGGTGTCGAACGGGTTCAGCTCGTTGTAGGTCGCGACCGCCGGATCATCGACGCCGTCGACGAGCTGGAGATCGGCGCGCGGCGGATACAGGCTGGTGCCGGCGATCGGATGGCCCTTGTCGGTGTACACGCGCGACGCGCACGTCTGCTTGTCCCAGAGCGGATCGCCCTCGGGCGCGATCGGCCGGCAGAAGAAGTGCTCGAGCGACGACTGC
>Ga0310810_10012043_pt1 | contig 10138 bp, 10 predicted proteins | sample NCmetagenome_FD_207641 | JGI IMG/M metagenome (GOLD analysis project Ga0310810, IMG submission 207641) | Soil microbial communities from experimental microcosm in Duke University, North Carolina, United States - NC | ecosystem: Engineered > Artificial ecosystem > Soil microcosm > Unclassified ...
GGGGCAAGTGGGGCGTGAATTGATGCAAGCGCTCGCACCGCTAGGGTCTGTCATCGCGCTGCGGCGTGACGAGGCGGATCTGACGAAACCGCAAATGCTTCGTGATGTCATCCGGGCCGCGCGGCCCGCGGCCATCGTGAACGCCGCCGCCCTGACGAACGTCGACCAGGCGGAGCGCGAGCCGATGCTGGCCCGCGCCGTCAACGAGATCGCACCCGGCGTGATGGCCGAGGAGGGACGCCGAATCGGCGCGGTGGTGGTGCATTACTCCACCGACTACGTGTTCGATGGTACGGCCACGACGCCCTATGATGAACGGGCGCGCCCGAATCCCGTCAATCTTTATGGTCAGACCAAGCTTGCCGGCGAACGGAGCGTCGCCGCGGCGGACGTGGCGCACCTCATCATTCGCACGAGCTGGGTCTATTCCGCAGGCGGGAAGGGATTCGTGCCGACCCTCATCCGCCAACTGAAGGACAGCGCACCAGTGCGCGTGGTCGCCGACCAGATCGGGTCGCCGACGTGGAGTCGATCGCTCGCGCGCGTGACCGCGGCTATGCTTCAGTCGATTGCGGTGCCAGGCAGTTTTGACTTGCCGCGCGATGACTGGGGCATCTACCACCTTGGTGGCAGCGGCGTCGGGAGTCGGCTCGACATCGCGCATGAAATCATCAGCGCGCTGGCGCCCTTAGCGGCCGACTCCATGCCCGTGGTCATACCAATCTCTGCGGCAGACTTCAACGCCGTTGCCAAACGCCCGACGTACACCGCATTGTCCAACGATCGGGTGAGCCGCCGGTTTGGCCTTCGCCTCGATCCATGGCGGCTGGAAATACGCCGTATGCTCGGCACCGAGCTCGAGTGAATCGGGTACTGCTTCGAACATCTCTTCCATGACTTCCAGCGGTCCCGACTACTCGATCATCATCCCGACCTACCGGCGGCGAGATGCGCTCGCGCGCTGCCTCAAGGCCATCGAGGCGCTCGATTTTCCTCGCGATCGCTTCGAGCTCGTCGTCGTGGATGATGGCAGCCCCGTTCCGGCCGCCGACGTCGTTGCCTCGCTAGACCGGTCGCTCGACGCGCGACTGGTGTGCGCGCCCCACGGTGGACCCGCGGCAGCTCGCAACACCGGCGCGGACATGGCGCGCGGCCGGTACCTCGTGTTCACCGACGACGATTGCGAGCCTCGGCCCGATTGGCTGCAGTCGATTCATCGCGCGACTGCCACTAGTGGCCAGCCCTTAGCGTTCGGCGGCCGCGTGGTCAATCTGCTCACGGAAAACATCTACGCCGCTGCCAGCCAGGGAATCGTCGACTATCTGTACGAGTACTTCGGCGAGAACTCCGCGCCGAGACGCTTCTTCACGACGAACAACCTCGTCGTGCCGCGCGCGGAATTTCTCGAGCTCGGCGGGTTCGACGAGACGTTCGCGCTCGCGGCCGCGGAAGATCGCGATCTCTGCGAACGCTGGGTCGGTGCAGGGCGTGACCTCGAATATGCGCCGGATGTCGTCGTCGATCATGCGCACGCGCTCAGCTTCGTGCGCTTCAACCGGCAGCATTTTCACTACGGGCGAGGCGCGTTCGACCTGCATCGGTCACGCGCGGGGCGAGGGCACTCGTCGCTGCGCCTGGAGCCGGTTCGTTTCTACTTTGGCCTCATCACGTATCCACTGCGGCGTATTGGCGGCTGGCGTGGCGTGATGTTGGCGACCCTCCACTTCTGGTCGCAGGTGGCGTACGCCGCCGGATATTTCTACGAGCGCATTCAACGGGGCTGGAACGTCAGCGCGGGTGACCGTCCACAGCGGCCGCGCGTGCGCTCGCGTGAAGTTCGCGAGTACGACCTGGGGTCACGGCGCGAAGGGAGCTCGATGTCCGGCATCGCCTAACGACCAGAGTGGAGCGAATGACAGCGAGGCGCTCCACTAGTACTGTTACTTCACTCCCACGCATAGCGCCGCCGATGCGCCGGTCGCGCTGCAGCCCTGGACGCGTTCGGCCCGCCCGGGCTCGCCGCTCCACGCATAACGCGGCGCCGATGGCCGCCGAGATGTTCCGCTGCTCGTCCATCGCGCGCGAGACCCCCGCACGTCGATGTGAGCGAACGGACCGCTCGGGCCCATGCCGGCATAGAGACCGAGCCCTCCGACGAGCTCAGGGTACGTCCGCTCCACGCGTTCGACCGCGCGGAGAATCACCTCGGTATCACGGAAGTCGACGCGCCCGTCGCGATTCAGGTCGTCCATGCGACCATCGCGATCGTTGTCGATGATGATGTCGGACGCATCGCCGAACTGGTGGCGGCTTGCGCGCGCGGCACCTTCCGCCACGAGGCCAGCGTTGTAGTACGGAGCGCGGAATCCACTCAACACGTGGACGCTGCGCGTGGGCGTCCCCTGTGCTTCCATGGTCGTCAGCACCAACTCGAGCTTGTCGAGCAACGCTTCACGCAGGACGACGTACTTCGGCCAGACGTTGTTTTGATCGTGCGTCACGAAATCGCTGAGATGGAAATGTTCGGACAGCCGTGTCGTGCGGTTGTCGGGCGTGACCTCGATGAAGCCAACCGGGTTCTCGTAATTCGCGGCCACGATCGTGCGCTCACCCGGCCACCACCCCATCCGGTAGGGCCCGACGTACGCGCCCTGCTTGTCGTGCCACGGGCGCATCGTGATGAACGAGAACGCCTGCGGGTCATCAACGGTCGACATCGCCAGCACGGCCGGGCGAGCGATGGCGGCTGCGCCGAACACGTCCTTGAGGCCGGTCACCTGCTCGGCCTCGGTGTGGCCGAGGAGCCGGAAGCGTACCTTGCCGCTGCGGCCGAAGAGCGAGTCGTCGAGCACGACGACGTGATCCCGTGGTATCGAGACGGGAACGTTCACCAGCTCGGCAGGGGGCGGCGGCGGCTCCTTGAACAGAGAGCCGACTTTACCGCGAACCTCGCTCCCGGCCACGACTTTCGTGACCAGAATCACGAGGACGGGTACCCCGAGAAACAAGAGCGCGCGCCGGAGAACCGGCACGCGCATCGCGGAAGGAATCATCAATCCAAAGACTGAAGGCGCACACCGATGGTCACTGTATCGAAGGCCCGGCGATCCGCATCACCAAACGAGCGCATCCTGCGCACACATGTCCCCGCGTTCTTCCCCGCGAAGGGCTCGGTGTCCGCGCTCATCTTCGGTGAAGCGCCGGGGCCTAACGGGGCGGACAAGTCGGGCATTCCGTTCTTCGGCGACCGAGCGGGGCGGCCGTTGTACGAGGTGCTCGAGGCGGAGGATCGGTGCCGTTTCACTCGCCCGCTCGATGACGTGCGCTGGGATGGTGCGGCGCTCGTCGACGCTGGCATTCGCCCTGTCCTCACCGACGTTGCCTTGTCGAACGCCTACCCCGTCTGTCCGACCGACGATGGTGAACATTTTCGCGCGCCGACCAAGGCGGAAATGAGCAGCGCCGAAAATGTTCGGCGAGTGCGTGCGGAGCTCGCCAAGGCGAAACGACGCGGCCTGCGCAGCGTGATCGTTCTCGGACGCACCGCGGACTGGCTGCTCGGCACTCATCTCGGCCTCCGCGACGATCCGGACATCGCGTACCACCAGATCACGCACCCGTCGCCCCTCGGTCTCATGGGGATGGCGAAGCGGGCAGGGAAGGGCGTCCGCGTCTCGGCGATGAAAGAGGAATGGAAGCGCCAGGTGACCCGGATGCTGCAGAGCGGGCCGTAGCGTGGGCGGTGATTGACCCGATGCTGGTGCCGTAGAGGCCCCGTCGCGCGTCCTCGCAATGGCAGGTCACGGAACCATCATCGCGAGGCGCGCGTGCACACACCGCTTGCAGTCACGGCACAGATCGATTTCGCCCCGGCCCCGGCCCCGGCACGTCGCCCGGCGAGCGTCGTGCATTCCGCCGACCGGCTCTGGGATGCACTCGCGATGCTGATGATCGTCGCCGGCACCACGCTCTTCCTGCTCGCGCGGAGTGGGCTTGCATCGCTGGCGAACGGGACGCACGCGTTGCCCGCGGGCGTCACGTCGTACGTCCAGCGCGCTGACTACTTCAGCGCGCAGTCATCGCTCGGGCTGCTGATGATCGGTGCCGGCGTCGCCGTGGGCCTCGGCGCGTGGGTCCGCCACGCGCTCCGGCGCCGCGCCGCCTAACGTCGCAGGTAGGCGTCCGTCTTGTCGATCCAGTCCTGACGCGGTGGGCTGAACACGTCCACGTCGAGCGTATCCTCGAGCGCCTCGGCCTGATGCCAGACAAACGACGGGATGTGCAGCACCTCGCCGGCCCGCACGTCCACCGTCTCGCTTCCATCGTCCCCGATCGAGAAGCGTAGCGCTCCCTCGAGAATGTAGGTCAGCTGCTCGTTCTCGTGATTGTGCTTGGGTACGATGCATCCCTTCTTGAGATACACGTGCGCCAGCATCATCCGGCTGCCAGTGATGAGCTTGCGGCCGAGGAGCGGTGACAGGCGCTCCTCGGGGAGATCGGTCCAGCGATAGAAGCTGACGGAAGCCATCGGGCGTTGTCGTTAGGGCTCGTGAAGGCCGCACCGCCACGGGCGATCGGCGGCCAGGGAGCCGGATAGTATGGCTGCGCCGACCCGGCGGCGCTATTCGCACGCCCCCACTCTCCGGCTCTTTGCCGATCGGCCGATTGTAGTAAGATTCGTCCCGAGCCCAGCCGTTTTGCCGGGGACGAGTCCGGTTCATCTGTCCTCATCGGAGAGTGTACCGCAATGCGAGTGACCCGCCTTACGTCCGCGATAGTCCTGACGACGCTCGGAGCGGCGGCGCCCGCGGCCGCCCAGCAGTGGAAATCGGTGGAGCTCGGCGCGTTCGGCAAATACACGACCTTTGGCAACGTCCTCGAGCTGGACAACGGGCTCGGGGTCGGTGGCATGGCCGGCCTGTTCCTCCTCCCCAATCTCGCTGCAGAAGCCGACATCGCGTTCATGCGGACTGACGGACCGCTGAGTGGAAAAATCTCCTATCGTCCAGTCCACACTCGGCTCGCGTACCACATTCCGCTCACCCAGCCGCTGCGGCTCGCCGTTGGTCTTGGCTACACCCTCGGTGTCTATGGCGGCGACCCAACGCCGAACCAGTATGAGGATGCGGTCGGTGCCCTGGTCGGACTGAAGTACTACTTCAGGCCATCGTGGGCGTTCAACGTGGAAGCGCTGCTCGACAAGTTCCCGTCGCCAGCGAACCAGGCACAGCCCATCGACGACAAGGGCTACTGGAACAACTCCCTTCGCGTAGGCGTGAACTGGATCTATCCGCCGACCGAGAAGTGCGTACTGACGATCGATCCGCCTTCGGCCACTATCACCCAGGGCGACAGCCGGACGTTCACCGCGACGGCTCGCAGCGAGCGGTCCGGCAAGGCGTGTCCGGGCGCGGTGACCTTCGCGTCGAGCGATAACTCGATCTCACCCGCCGGCATCTACACGGCGCGTACTCCGGGAACGTCTACGGTCACCGCGTCCTACAAGGGTCGCGGTCAGCGTGCGACGGCGAGCGCGAACGTCACGGTGAACCGGCAGGTGCCGCCAACACCGACGCCACTCCCCGTGGTTCCATGCATCTCGGCCATCGATGTCACTCCTGATACCGCCACCGTCCTGCGTGGCGAGACAGTGCAGCTCACGGTTCGGGCGCGCACGTGCGGCGGGACCGACACCACCGTGGCCGCAACGTATACGGGCGGCAACGTGGATCAGGGTGGTCGGTTCACCGCTGGAAACGACACCGGCGTGGTACGCATCACCGCTACGGCGAACGTCGGTGGGCGATCGCTGACCGATGTGGCGAACATTCGCGTCGTGCTCATGCGGTCCACGGTCGTCAACTTCGACCTGAATGCCTCCGGGGTGGACGGTGCGGCGCGCTCTCGTCTCGATCAACTCATCGCGGCGCTCCGCGCGAATCCGCGAGTGACGGTCCGCGTGGAAGGCCACGCCGACACCATTCCGCCGTCGGGTGGCCAGAGCGCTGCCGCCTCTCGGCGCTACAATGAGCGATTGTCGCTGGCGAGAGCGGATAGCGTGACGGCGTACCTGCTTGGCCAGGGGCTCGATCGTTCGCGTTTCGAGCCGAGGGTTCGCGGGTTCAGCTTCTGTTCGCCAGCCGTGCCGCACCGGCCACCGTCTGACTATCAGAAGGACGCGCAGGGCCGCTCGCTTGGCGAGCGCGCGAACCGTCGCGTGGAGATCTTCGAGCTCGCGATGAACGAGGAAGAGCAGGTTCGCTGGGTGTGCGGCGGCAAGGCCGAACCTGTCACGAGGGCGACACCGACCACCCCGTAGTATGACGGCGCGGGCCAGGCGTGATGCCTGGCCCGCGTCCGTCGCCCGACATCAGTCGCGCGTTTGCGGGCGCACGATCCGCTTGTAGCTGGCAGGGTTCCATGCCGGTCGCTGCTGCGCGTTGCCGACTTCCAGCGTGATCAGATACACGAGTCGGACGATCCTCGATTCCTTCTCGGCGTCGATGCGGTCGGGCTCGTCGTTAGGCCCGTGATAATCCGGGTGCGTACCGTTGAAGAAGAACAGAATCGGCACGCCCTTCCGCGCGAAGTTGTAGTGGTCCGACCGGAAGTAGAAATTCTCCTCCGGCCAGATGTCGTCGATCGCCTTCATCCGGAGCTCGGGGTGCGCGCGATTGACGCGGTCGAGCGTCGCGCCGAGGTCGGAGTGCTCTTTGCCGATCACGACGATCGTGTCTTTCCAGTTGCGGCCGATCATGTCGATGTTCAGGTCCGCCACCACCTGGGACATCGGCACGGCGGGGTGTTCGCTGAACCACGAGCTGCCCCACAATCCGTGCTCTTCGCCGCTCACGGTGAGGAATACGACGGAGCGTTTCGGGCGCGCGCCGGGCATGCTCAACGCTTCCGCGAGCTCGAGCACCCCAGCGGTGCCTGACGCGTCATCATCGGCGCCGTTGTAGATCGAATCACCATTCACGGGCGCCGAGATTCCCACATGATCCATGTGGGCCGACAGGACGATGTACTCGTTCCTGAGCACCGGGTCGGAGCCTTCGAGGACGCCGACGACGTTAGGCGCGACGCGATCGCTTCTGTTCGAGCGACCTTCACGGCTGCCTGGGATCGGGTAGTGCTGTATGAACGTGCCGCTGTCGCCACCCGGCGTCAGGCCGAACCGTCGAAACTCGGATGCGATGTAGCGCGCTGTCGCGTCCAGTCCGCGACTCGGCGTGTCACGGCCAGCCATCGAGTCATCGGCGATGATTTCGATCCGCCGTTTCACATCGGCCGCGGTGATGGACTCGAGGGCGCGGCGAACTGCCGGCGAACTACTGGGCGCTTGTCCGTGCAGGGCAAAGCCTGACGACAGGGACAGTGCCGCTACGACTATGGCGCGCATGACCTTCCGGATCTGGTGGTTCGGGGACCGCTTCCGCCCCGATGGGCGGCTTGAACAATAGCCGCGTTAGAGCTCGACGACGATCGGGTTACCGATGGTCATTCTGAGCGGGGCACCAGCGGGCACGCACGTCTGGTATTTCGCTGAGGCTGCCGCGGCCGCTGCCCCGGCCGCCGCACCCGCCGCGGCACCGATGATCGTGCCCTTCGCACCGCCACCTCCCGCGACTCTCCCGATGATGGCGCCGAGGATCGCACCGCCGACCACCTTGTTCTTGTCGGATCCCTTCGTGTCGACGCGGGTCTTGTCCAGAGTCCCAGTGGCAATGACATCGCCGGTGACTGTGTGCGTGACGTCGTTTGCCGTGATCGATTTGACTCGGAACGTCACGGTCGACGAATCGGCGCTGCCGCTCTGTACGACGGTCGCGACCTCGATGACCACCGGCGAGCCCGCCGGAAATACGACGCCGTTCGTGCCTGTGACCGCCTCACTCGTGTGCGCGATCATCTTGTCGCCGGGTCGATTCGCGTCCGAACACGCGCGAGAGTCGAGCGTCAGGCCAACGATCGTTCCCGCTCCAATCACTCCAGTGCGCGTTGGTGCCGGCGCCGGCGCAGGTGAGGGCGTGGGCTCCGGCGTCTCAAGGACCGGCGCCGGGGCGGGGGCGGTAGCCACCGGCGCGGGCCGCTCTCGCACGGGAGCACGCACGGGTGCGGGCGCGCTCCGGACGACGGGTTCGCGCGGCATTTCCTCCACCGGCGGCGCCGAATCGGGAATGTCACGAAGCTCGGGTGTCGGGGCCGCCGCAGCGCTCGCAAGCGTGAGATCGCGCGCGAGCGCCGAATCCGTCACCGCCGCGTCGTCGCCCGCGCGATCGCGACACGCGCTCAGCGCGAGGGCCGCGGCCAGAACGAGAAGGGAAGATCGAGTATGCCGAAACACAAGGAAGCTCGTGGTCGAGGTCGTACGAACCGGGAAGGGGTGCTGCTGTCGGAAATCTGAGGTCGCTTCGCTAGACGGCTGATACACCACCGTCGAACGGAGGATTCCGCCTCTCCCCTGCCGCGCGGGATGCAATCCGGTCGCGCAGTGCCGCCGTACCGTTTGCAGCCGAGCGCACGACCCGCTCGGCTCGCGGCTCCCGCCAGCTTCCCGGCGCGAGCACGTCCTCGAGCGAGGCGGCCACGTTCAGTCCAGCTGGTGCGTGCCGGAGAGGTCGGCGTATCGAGGGGGACAAGCGGCATGAGAAACCTATTCAGCCGGCCACGCGCGCTGGCAACAGTTGCGGTTGTCGCGGCGCTGAGCGCCACGCTCGCCATTACACGGAGTTCGAGCGCCTCGGACCACCAGGACACTCCTGAGGTCGAGCTCAGCCCGCGCATGGACATGAACGACGTCTACGCGTTTCCGGGAGCGTCGGCCGACCGGATCGTGCTCGTGATGACGACGTCATCGCCGATCACGCCGGCGCAGTCGGCGTCAGCGTCATTCGACCCGAACCTGCTCTATCAGTTCAAGATCGACAACACCGGTGACGGCGTCGAAGACAAGGTCATTCAGGTGACCTTCAGCGGGACGGGCACGAGCCAGCAGATGACGGTGCGGGGGCCGGTCGCCCCGACGACCACCGGGACGATGAACACCGTCGTCAGCACTGGACCATCGCTGACCGGCGCGGTCAACACGAATCTCGGAAACGCGGCCAGCCTGCAGGCGTTTGCCGGCATTCGCGATGATCCGTTCTTCCTCGACCTCGAGCAGTTCTTCCGCATCGTGCCCGATCGCAAGCCGGTCACCGGCGCGTTGTCGAAGCTGCCCGATCAGCCGACGGCGTCGGCGTTCCGACCTGCGGGGCAGGCGGTGGATTACCTGCGTGGCATCAACGCGCTCGGCATCGTGCTCGAGATGCCGACCGCAATGCTGACGGACGGTGGCACGAAGAAGATCGGCGTGTGGGGCACCATCAGCCGCTGATCGCGCCTAACGAATCGACCTCAGACTCAATCGACAAAGGAGACTACACGATGCCTATTCGCAATCGCGTGCTCGCGACACTCGGCGCCCTGGCGCTGATCGCTGTCGCCGGCGCGTGCAACGATGACAACAACGACGTCACGAGTCCGCAGGGTGACCGCGTATACGTGCAGGTCGAGCGGCTGGGGAATCCGCTCGTGAGCGAGGTGTTCCTCGCCAAGCGGAACCACGGCTTCCACAACGCCGGAAAGCCGAGCACGGATGTCGCGAATCATGCCGCGGAGCTCGAGGCGTTCGTCACGACCGTGGCCGGCCGTGACGCGGCGGTGGCGAACACGCTCGCGACGGTGCTGCTGCCGGACATGCTCATCGTGCAGACGGACAAGGCGACGAGCAGTGCCGGCTGGCTGACGTGGGCGCTCGCCAACGGCTACGGCGGCCGCAAGCTGACGGACGATGTGGTCGACGCGGGCCTCTCGGCGATCTTCGGCAATCTGCTGAGCCCCAACAACGTCTCACCCGGCCTCACCACGGACAACGTGAACCAGAACGACAAGCCGTTCCTGACGACGTTTCCGTATCTGGCGGCGGCAAACTAGTTGACTGGGGACTGGGGACTGGGACTACGAACTGCGCGAACCGCCGCCGACGGCTGCACGCTGCGGCTGCTCGCTGCTCGCTGCTGCTATTACTGGCCGGTCGATTCCCGATTCCCGATTCCCGATTCCCGATTCCCGATTCCCAGTTCCCAGTTCCCAG
>Ga0310810_10012044_pt1 | contig 10138 bp, 9 predicted proteins | sample NCmetagenome_FD_207641 | JGI IMG/M metagenome (GOLD analysis project Ga0310810, IMG submission 207641) | Soil microbial communities from experimental microcosm in Duke University, North Carolina, United States - NC | ecosystem: Engineered > Artificial ecosystem > Soil microcosm > Unclassified ...
GCCGCATCGCTGACCGAGCGCGTCATCGGCCCGGCGGTATCCTGCGAATGAGAGATGGGAATGATTCCGGTTCGGCTCACGAGCCCAATCGTCGGTTTGATGCCGACAAGCGCGTTCGCTCCCGAGGGGCAGACGATCGATCCGTCGGTTTCGGTGCCAACCCCTATCGTGGCGAGATTCGCGGCAATCGCCGCGCCCGTGCCAGAGCTCGACCCACATGGGTTCCGATCCAGCGCATACGGGTTGTTCACCTGTCCCGCGCGCCCGCTCCACCCGCTCGTCGATTTCGTCGAACGGAAGTTTGCCCACTCGCTCAGATTCGTCTTGCCGAGAATCACCGCGCCGGCGGCGCGCAGTTTCTTGACAATGAACGCATCTCGCGTCGCCGGTGCCCCCTGAAGCGCCAGCGACCCGGCCGTCGTCAACATCCGATCGCCGGTATCGATGTTGTCTTTGATCAGAACCGGGATTCCGTGCAACGGCCCGCGCACGCGGCCCTTCTTTCGTTCGGCGTCGAGCGCGTCCGCAATCGAGAGCGCATCCGGATTCACCTCGATGACCGAACGCAACGTTGGACCGGCACGATCGATCGCATTGATGCGCGCGGTATAGAGCTCGACGAGCCGCCGCGCGGTGTAGCGGCCGGCAGCCATTGCGTCCTGCAGTTCCGGAATCGTGACTTCGTCGAGCGGAAACGCGCCCGCACTCGATCCCTGTTGCCCGCGTAAGGACACAACGCTGCAGATCGCCGCGGCAAGAAGCAGAATGAAAGCCTTGCGCATGGCGCGCATTGTATCCAATCGCAATTCGCAATTCGCAATTCGCAATTCGCGGTTCGCAATTCGCAATTCGCGGTTCGCAATTCGCGGTTGGCAATTCGCAATTCGCGGTTCGCAAATCGCAGTTCCCGTTCGTCCGCCTGCGCGTGTGGTCGGCTTCCGTTACGCGCTGCGGCGCGACAAGCGGGAAACTGGGAACTGGGAACTGGAAACTGGAAACTGGGAACTGGAAACTGAGAACTGAGACTACGCGCTCAGCCGATCGACGATTGCGCGCCAGGTCCGCGCGGCGGGAGTACTGTCTGCAGTCAGGGTCGCGCCACACATCACGCCGCCATCGGCTTCTGGGTGGCACCACACGTTCTCGACCGGCAACTGGAGACCGATGCCGGAAATCTCGATGTCGAAGGTCGCGGGCAGGCGGCCGCCATCTGGCACCTCAAGTCGCAGCCCGCCGTAACACACATCGACGACGGCGGCTGGCCGCCCGTTAGCGGTGACGCGGAAGCCACCGACCACTCGCTTACGCGGCCACCGGCGCTGACGACGGACATCGCCCAGACAGCGGGCAACGGTCTTCAGGAATTCAACCGGCTTGATCGGTTTGCGAACAAACTGCGCTCCGTATCGGCCAGCCTCGACTTCCATCATCGTCTCTTCATAGCCGGAGATGATGATGAGGCCCATTTCCGGGCGATCGCGATACGCCTGGCGAACCAGATTCAAGCCGTTGAATCCGCGCAGCCGGATGTCCGTAACGAGCAGATCGAAGGAGTCCGCGGCCAGCAAGGTTTTCGCGGAGTCGTACGTCGACGCGCCGGTCACGAGATAGCCCATCTCGCGCAGCATTTCGACGATGCCTTCGAGGGCCGAATCGTCGTCGTCCAGGACCAGGATCTTGTACGGCAATTTCATGGTTTCTGCCGGGAGCGGGCACACCAGTTCTACCGGGACTCCGGCAAACCGGGTGCCGCTGAGCCGGTATGCAAAACTCTACGCCAATCGAGAGTTTTTGCGGATTTTTTCCGAAAAAACCGCGCGGATCTGTAAGCCCCCGGAAAACTCTGCAATCCAACGGATCCGAGGTGTCCCATTAGTGGACGACGGGGGGCTTGGGGCTGGCGGAGGCCAGTGCCTGGCTAATCAGCGCATCGAGCTTCCGTTGCGGGATGTCAAACGGTCCGGCAACCGCCGCACCCGTGGGTATCTCGAGGGCGATGACGACGCCACCGTTTGCAGGTTCGACGATCCAGCTGAATCCGCGCAGCGCCACGTGCCGTTCTCCTCCGCCTGGGTTCTTGGCGCGATCGATTGCCAGCAACATCGACTTCAATACGTCGTGCACGTCGAGCTCGGTCCACTCGGCGGCTTCGTTGCCATCGTGCTCGAGACGTTGCGCGATTGCCGTGTCGCGATCGCGAAGGACGATTTCTATGTCGAAGGTCATTACTTCCTCAGTCAGCGACGTCCGCCGTCGCGCTACATCTGACTCTAAGAGAAAACAAGAGAAAGGAGAACGTCGATCGTGCCAGGGGTGTCATCTACGGTTCCAACTGTCTCGCCAACTCACCCGCCGTTCCGACCGGCTGACGGCAGGTAAAGTCGCGACAAACGTATGCGAGGGCTCCCGCACCAGCGGTCATCGACGTCGTGAATGGGAGCAGCTTCGACAACTCATCACGCGAACCAGCTGCAGAAATCGGGACGATGATGCTGAATGGGAGGTAATGCCGAGCAATCTCCGTCAGCAGAGGCTGCCTCGCGTTCGGGTCACCAACGATGACGACTTGCGAGTAGCCGGCATGCCACGCCGACAGCGCGCACAGCATCATCGGTATCGTGCGCCCGGCAGCGCCAATTCGCGGACCGTACCTGGCGAGCGTGCGCTCCGCCTTTCTGCGCAGACCGTCGTCGCCGGTGAGGTGCGACAGCGTCAGCGTGTTGAGCGCTGACACGGAACTCGCGGAAGGCTCAGCGCCGTCGTAATCCTCTTTCAGTCGCAGCAACACCGTCGGATCGTCACCGGTTGTGCTAAACCAACCGGCTTCGTCGTCATCCCAGAACCTGCGATCCTGTTCGGTCTGCAGCGCGATCGCCCATTCGAGCCACGCGGCGTCGCCCGAAGCCTGGAACAATTCGAGCAATCCCCAGATCAGATACGCGTAATCCTCGGCGTAGGCCGGAATCGCCGCTTCTCCGTCACGATACCGGCGCAGCAGTCGATTGTTTGCCCAGAGCGTCTCGCGGATGAACGATGCCGCGCGAATGGCGGATCCCAGGTAGCTCGCCGACGTGGGTCGGTCAGCCAACACTCGGGCGGCACGGGCGAACGCAGCGATCATCAAACCGTTCCACGCGGTCAGAATCTTGTCGTCGAGGTGTGGACGTGGCCGTGTCGCACGCGCCTCGAACAGCCGGTCACGAATCCGACCGAGGGCTGCGACGACGTCGTCTGCCGACCTGCCACTTCGGACCGCCACGTCTTCGATCGACTGATCGGTATAAAGAAGGTTCTTGCCGGTAAATTCCCCCTGAGGATCGTGAGGCGCGTTGCCTCCCGGTTCGATACCGAACCGCCGGCGGGCGATGTCCGCATCGTCGCCGAGCAGCCGTCCGATTTCATCGTCGGCCCAGATGTAAAACGCGCCCTCCGACTTGTGGGCGCCGGTGTCGTTCGCGTGTTCGGGTGGAACGCTGTCGGCGTCTTCCGCCGAATGGAACGCCCCGCGCGGATCGGTCAAATCGCGGCGGACGTACGCGAGCGTGTCTTCGGCAACGGCGGCGAAGAAATCATCACCGGTAGCCTGGGCGGCTTCGAGGTAGGCGAGCACCAGTTGGGACTGGTCGTACAACATCTTCTCGAAGTGCGGCACGCGCCATTCGCCATCGACCGAGTAGCGATGAAACCCGCCGCCGATATGGTCCCGCATCCCACCGAGCGCCATCGCGCGAAGCGTTTCGGTCGCCATGAGAAGCGGAGACTGCGACGTGCGTCCGGCGGCCTTTGCACGCGCGTGCTCCCGAAGCAGGAACAGCAGCTCAGACGGCCGGGGAAATTTCGGAGCGTCTCCAAAACCGCCGTGGCGATGGTCGAATGCGTGCTGGAACTGATCGACAGCCACGTCGAGGGCGTCCGCCGACGCCAGTTCAGACTCAGCCCGCCGAGAGCCATCCGTCGCCGTCGCCGCTCGCAACCGCTGCAACAGCTCCGTCGCGGCATCGTCGACGCGAGGCCGCTCTGTTTTCCACACCCCGAGCCCGTTGTCGCCTGGACGAACGACATATAGACGCGATCGACGTCCGGCCGCTCTTCCCGATCGACCTTGATCGAGACGAAGTCGCGATTGAGGAGCTCGGCGATCGCGGCGTTTTCAAACGACTCGTGTTCCATGACGTGGCACCAGTGACACGTCGAGTAGCCGATGGACAGGAAGATGGGTTTGTCCTCGCGACGGGCCCGCTCGAACGCCTCGTCGCCCCATGCGTACCAGTCAACGGGATTCGCCGCATGCTGCAGCAGGTACGGACTTCGTTCACGTGCCAGCCGGTTCACCGTCGCACCCAGGTTCTGCAAGGTTCTACCTGGTTCTGAGAGGTTCTGCTCGGTTCGCCTGCACGAACCTTGTAGAACCTAGTGGAACCCAGCAGAACCCAGCAGAACCCTCCGACCGTCATCCCGTCATCGTACCACCAGACAGTGGGTAGAATCCCCGGATGCCCGATGCGCCGTTGGGAATTGCCGTGCTCCTCGAAGACGGATTTGAAGACGACGAGCTGCGAACGTTGATCGATACATTCGATGCGGCTGGATTCCAGTTGACGTTGCTGGCCCCGTTCGCTCAGCGGACGTACAGCGGCCGGCACGGCCAGTTGACACTCACGTCAGACCTGGCCGCGCACAAGACCCGAGCGGACAGGTTTGCGGCCGTCGTGATTCCCGGAGGGTACGCCCCCGACAAGCTCCGCATGCGTCACGCGGTGCTCGATCTCATTCGTGACGGAGTGGCCGACGGCGTCACCATTGGCGCCATCGGGCATGGACCGCAAGTCTTGATTTCCGCGGCGGTCGTCGCTGGCCGGACCATGACGTCCTGGCCGTCCATTGCGATCGACCTCAAGAATGCGGGCGCACTGTACGTGGACCGCCCGGTCGTCGACGACCGAGGCATCGTGACCGCTCGAAAGACGGACGATGTCGGCGTGTTTGTGAACGCGATTCTGAGACGGATCGAGAATTCGCGCTGATCGCGCGGCGAACGATACAATCGGTGCCCATGCAGGCGGAGCTCGCCGTTCAGACCACCGGCCTCACACGAACGTTTGGCAACTTCCGCGCGGTCGATGGCATCGATCTCGCGGTGCCGTCTGGCAGTTTCTACGGATTCCTCGGACCCAACGGCGCCGGCAAATCAACCACGATCAAATGCCTGACCGGGCTGCTCCGGCCCACCGAGGGAAGCATCACGATCCTCGGGACCAATCCGCTTGCCGATCCGGTGTCGGTCAAACGGCGGATCGGCGTCGTGCCGGAGGATCTGGCGCTGTTCGATCGGCTGACGGCAGAGGAAACGCTCACCTTCGTCGCCGAAGTGCACGGCATCGATACGGCCACGGCAAAACAACGCTCGGAGGATTTGCTCGACCTCATGGACCTGAAGTCGGCGGGAACGACGCTCGTGACCGATTTCTCCCACGGCATGCGAAAGAAGTTGTCGCTGGCTGCCGCGCTCCTCCCGGCGCCCAAGCTGCTCTTTCTCGACGAGCCGTTCGAAGGGATCGACGCGGTCGCCTCGCGTCAGATCAAGGATCTCCTGCTGTCGTTCACCTCACGCGGAGGCACCGTCTTTCTCACGTCGCACATCCTCGAGATCGTGGAACGGCTCTCCACGCATATCGGCGTCATCGCCCACGGGAAGCTCGTCGCTCAGGGGCGCATCGACGAGCTCCGCGCCGGTGCCGGCAGCGGGAAGACACTGGAAGAGTTGTTCATCGAGCTCGTTGGCGGCGAGGCGCGCGTGCACGCGCTCGATTGGATCTGACATGGTGAGAATCCTGCGCGCGTTCGCCTGGACGCGATGGCGGATGTTCATCAACTCGCTCGAAAAAACCGGCGCCCGCGACACGATCGAGCGCTTTTCGGTGGCGATCGAAAAGCTCGGTCCAATCATGGCGGCGGTATTGATGATTCCTTCCGCATTGCTGCTGGGCGCGGCGGCTGCCGCCAGCGGCTTTGCCCTCGCACGAGGCGACCAACACTCGCTGTTTTTCGTAGCCGCCCGCTACTTCCTGCTCGTCATCCCCGTCGTCAGCATCGTTGGGCCATTGCTGTTGCCCGCGGCCGATCGCACCAATCCGATCCGGCTTCTGCTGCTGCCGATCCCTCGGAGCACGCTGTACGTCGCCCAATCGTCGTCAGCGTTTGGCGACATCTGGGTTCTCCTGACGCTGCCCATCGTACTGTTTCTGCCAGTTGGCCTGATCGCCGGCGGCGCGTTCGTGGCGGCGGTTCTTTCGCTCGCTGGCGGTGCGCTTCTCGTCCTCGTCGTCGTCGGACTCTCTTCGCTATCGACCAGCCTCCTTCACCTTGTCGTGCGGAATCGACGGCGAGGTGAGCTTCTGGCGCTTCTGTTCATCATGATTCTGCCAGCGGTCAGCATGCTGCCAGGCTTGCTGCACGGCAGGCGGCAACTGCGGCACATTGAAAGTGGTGCGCCTGCCGCAGAAGCGAAGACGCCCGCATGGCTGGTCAACGCCACGGCCCGGGCCTTCGCACTGTACCCGAGCGAGCTTTACGTGAGATCGGCACGAAGCGCCTCATCCGGCGAGGTCTCTACGGCGACCGGCGGACTCGTCGCCCTCGCCGCAACTGCGTTGCTCCTGCACAGCGTCGGGCTGTTCGTCTTTACGAAAGTTCTGGACTCTCCCGGCTCAACGGGCGCACGTCGAGCGGTTCCGACTCGAGCCGTGTGGGGACGAAGGTTGCCCGGTCTTTCGCCGGGCGCGTCAGCAGTGGCGCTCGCGCACCTGCGCATTGCGCTACGCACCCCGCGCGGGCGATCGATCATGATCACGCCCGTGTTGATGGTCGGGATCTTCTCGTTCGTGATGAGAAGACCCGCTTCCGGCCTGGACATCGAGCTCTTCGCCGGTCAGAGCGGCTTGTCGCTGGCCGCCTTCGGATCGTTCATCTGCCTGATGGCAATTCTGCCGATCGCGATGAATCAATTCGCCGTTGACGGCGCCGGCCTGACGATGGCGCTTCTGTCGCCACTGAGCGACCGTGAGTATCTGACCGGGAAAGCAGTCGGAAACGGCCTAATCGCAGCCGTCCCGGTGATGCTCGCGATTCTGATCTCATTCGCCCTGCTTCCTGGCGGATCCCTGGCGCTCTGGGTGGCGATCCCGCTTGGACTCCTTGCGATCTATTTCATCGTCGCGCCTGCCTCCGCCATCTTTTCCGCGCTTTTTCCTCGGACGGTGGATCTCAACAGCATCGGTCGTGGCAGCAACGCACACGGGCTCTCCGGCCTTTTGGGTATGCTCTCCTACGTCGCCGCCGCCGCGCCGTGCGTGCTGATCATCCTCGTCACGTCGGGTTGGCTCCGCCGGCCCTCGCTTGCGCCTGTGCTCCTGCTCGCATGGTGCGGCATCAGCTACGTCATCGGGTGGCTGCTGTTCATCCCGGCTCGACGGATCTTCGCGCGTCGAAGAGAGAACCTCGCGATGTTGATGTGAATCGTGTCGCCATTCGCAATTCGTGATTCGCAATTCGCGCTTCGGCGAAACAGCCTTCGCCTGAGTCGTGCGCGAAGGCTGCCAGGATCGATTCAGGCATTCAAGGATTCAGAGATTAGGGATTAAAGGATTGGCGATTCGGGATCAGTGATTAGCGATTAGGGATTCAGAAAGATACCCGTCGCTCAGCCCACCACCACATGGCGAGCGCGGTGACCAATAGGCAAACCGCCGCGATGTAAGTGTCCACAACCGGGAACATCTTCTGCGCAACCTGACCGCCGACTGTCGTCAGGGCGCTCCACGCGCCGTCGGATGCGGCGACGACGCCGCTCAGGTTCATCAGCGCAACCACTCCCAGCGCGACGATGACGAGCGCCGCGATCATGGCGACGTTGAACAGGCGGTCGACGTTCTGTTCCATCCGCCACCGTTCCCGCCGCACGCGGTGCAGCACCTGCGCCACGAAGCGATCCGGAACAGGCGGAGGACGATTGGCCGCAAGCAGCGCTTCCAGACGGACTGCCGCCGCCAGCGCCGAGGCACACGAAGGACAGGTTTCGAAGTGAGCGCGCAACTCGGGCGTCGGCTGGATCTCGTCAGCCGCAATCGCTTCGATGAATTCAGCGGCGTGCTGGCACGTCATTGAGCAATTCCCGTAGCCGACGTTTCGCACGATGGAGGTGCGTCTTCACCGTGCCAACCGGAATATTCAGCGCCTCGGCCAACGCCTCGTACTGGACGCCCTCAAGATAGTGCGCCGCAATCACCAACCGGTACTGGTCGGGCAGCTGTGCGATCGCTTTGTCGAGGCGATCTCGCAACTCGAGGTCGGCGAATGCGGCATCCGGGCTGCCGCGTTCGAGGACGCCGTGCGAGTCTGAAACCTTCGCGCTCCGAGGTCCGCGTGCTTCGCTGCACACATTCGACACGATCCGGAAGATCCACGTCGACAGACGGGCCTCTCCTCTGAAATATGGCAGGCCCCGATGGACCTTCAGGAACACCTCCTGCGCAAGGTCATCGGTCTGGGAACGATCGTTCGTCAGCCTCCAGACCATGCCGTAGACGAGGTGTTTATAGCGCTCGACGAGCTCGCCGAAAGCGATGTCATCGCCGGTTCGACACCGCTCGATGAGCGTCCGTTCGTCGAATTCGGTCATCCGCCAGCCTATTAGAGGCCCATCGAGCACCATTTGTTTCAAGAATCGACTGAAACAATTCGTCAGACCCGCCGGTCTAATCGCTCTGAATCGGCTGGGAGGACGAATCGCATGAGCGATACCGGACTTGTTCTTTTCCTACTAATGACGATCGTGGCGGGCGTGGTGCTGATGATCGTCGCGATGCAGAACCGCAGCAGAATTCGGGAGATGGAGCACCGCGAACGGCTGGCGATGATCGAGCGCGGAGTGGTCCCGTCCCCGGAAACCGACCCGGCGGCGTTCGAAGCGGGTGCCAGGTTCAACGAGTCGGATAAGGACGAGGTCACGCGACAGCAGCGCTATCGCACCGCCGGCGTCATGCTCGTTGGCCTCGGGTTCGGGTTGATGTTCGTCATCGGCGCCGCGGCCGGCGCACCCGGGGTGGCGATTGGAATCGGCGGCGCGTGGATAAGCCTAGGGGCCGCATCGTTGCTGAACTACTGGCTGATGTCGCGGCGACGGGACTCTGAACCCCGCGCGCATTGGTCGCCGCCGCCGACACGGCGGCCTGAGCCCCCCGCGAATACCGCGCCGTAACCACAGCCGTAGCGGCTCGGCGGGAGTATGTCGCGGCTTACACAGGCCGGACCATTGGGTGTGATACTCAGGTGACCGACGGTACAACCTCAACGGCACATCGCTTCACACAACGTAGAAATTCCTCGTGAAATGTCCAGTATTTCGTGAAATCGAGCTGGCACCGCGGTTGCTCTAAAGAGGGGTGTCGGGCGGCTTCAGCGGCCCGGCCAGCCGCTCCGGTGTTCCGCTGGAGCATCCGCCCTACCAACATTGCCTGCCTGGCTGCAGGGAGAGTCGAAAGGCACTCCCTGCCCCGCCATGTACAGGCGCAACGAATCAGTTTCCAGTTTCCAGTCGCCAGTTCCCAGCCGACACTGCCGCGACAAGGACTGGAAACTGGCAACTGGGAACTGGGAACTAGAACTGGGAACTAGCAACTGGGAACTGGCAACTCCAACTTCAGATCGTCGTCCGTGGCGCCGGGGCAGCCGGGATCTCTTCCGGCCGGCGCCGGCGGAGGCGTGCGTAGGCGGCGGTGACCTCGACGCCGTAGAGGAGAATGACGGCAGAGATGTATACCCAGACGAGGAAGACCACGACCGCGGCAATCGATCCATGAACGCTGAACCGATGCAGATCCCGCACATATCGTGAGAAACCAGCGAGCGCGACGCGCCAGAGCAGTCCCGTGAGGATGGCCCCTACCCAGACGTCGCGGAACCGCACTGCGGCATTCGGCACGAAATAAAAGATCAGGCCGACGAGCACGATGAAGATGACCGTGCTGGCGGACTTGATTGCCCAGCCTTGCAGGACGAGCAGCGCCGGTGCGCGCGTCAGGATGACGGCGAACCAGCGCGCTTCGGCGACATTGATGGCGCTGGCCAGTAGCAATCCGAC
>Ga0310810_10012045_pt1 | contig 10137 bp, 6 predicted proteins | sample NCmetagenome_FD_207641 | JGI IMG/M metagenome (GOLD analysis project Ga0310810, IMG submission 207641) | Soil microbial communities from experimental microcosm in Duke University, North Carolina, United States - NC | ecosystem: Engineered > Artificial ecosystem > Soil microcosm > Unclassified ...
GCCTCTCCCTTCGCGAGGGAGAGGGGAAGGTGAGGGTTAGGTCACGCGATTATCTTCATGAGAATTCACGAGACTCAAACTGCCATACGCCAACCCCTCACCTCAGTCCTCTCCCCTTGGCAAAGGGGAGAGGCGAAGAAAGTCAGTCCGTCCGCATTGCGGTGAGACACTGACGCAGGAACTATGGCGCCCCGTGAGATAAGGACGCCTTTATTTCGTAAGTCGAATAACGCGGCTCTATCTCACGGGGCTCGTCAAACTGCGCTGGCGGCCTTGCGGCTTTGGCGAAAAGAAAAGCGCTTCGCGGATTCCATTATCTCAGGATTTCTCGCAAACGCGGATCTCACTCCGTCCGATCGCGCGTTTGCCTTGGAACTGTTCTATGGCGTTTTGCGCAATTTAACGCTGCTCGATTTTTGGGTCGATTGTCTGCGCGCATCGCACATCGAGACCAACGTCCGCGACATCCTGCGACTCGGCTTGTACCAAGTTTTCCTTCTCAAAACGCCTGCGCACGCAGCCGTACACGAGACCGTTGCCATCGCCCCGCAAAAGCAGCGATCGATCATCAATGCGGTCCTTCGCGCCGCGACCAGGCAGGCAAGTGAGCTACTTGCACAGGCCGACGCGCAGCCATTGTTCGTTCGAACATCTCATCCGCGATTTCTTATCGAGCGTTGGCAACAACACTTTGGCGCCGGGCACACGGAAGAGCTGTGCAAATGGAACAATCGGTCCGCGCCGGTGTATGGCCGGATTAATCGAATAAAGACCGAGCCGGAAACCTTGCTGCGCCCAGACTCACGACCGCTACCTGGCAACGCAGGTTTTGTAGAATTTAGCTCTTTGCCGACGGCCGCTCTCGATTCTGGCCATTACTACATTCAGGATCCCAGCACAACAATCGCGTGTCAGCTTCTCGATCCGAAGCCAGGAGAAAGGATCCTCGACGCGTGCGCCGCGCCAGGCGGCAAAACGGCATATCTGGCACAGCTCATGGAAAACCGCGGTGTGATCATCGCCTGCGACCGCGATCGTGAACGACTCCAAATTCTGAAGGATAATGTCAGCCGGCTGGCTGCGACCATCGTTCGTGCTGTCTGCCACGATTGGACGCGCCATCATCTTCCACAAGAAATTTTGGCAATCGCACCGTTCGATCGGATCCTTTTAGATGCGCCGTGCACAAACACCGGAGTGATGCGCCGACGAATCGATGTGCGATGGCGACTGCGACCTGAAGATTTCAGCCGAATGTCCAACGAACAGTTGACCATCGCACGCGCTGTACTCCGTTTGCTGAAGCCCGGCGGCACTCTGGTTTACAGCACATGCAGTCTTGAGCCAGAAGAAAACGAACAGGTCGTTCGCCGACTCCTTGCCGAGCTGCCGGCCCTGGGTTTGGAAGCGGAAAGAGATTCGCTGCCTTTCCGCGACGGTTTTGATGGTGCCTACGCGGCAAGACTGAGCCGAAGTGCTTAGGGATTTCAACACCCAACGCTCAACGCCCAACGTTTAATGTTCAACTCAGACAGTTGAGCGTTGAGTGTTGGGCGTTGGACGTTTTCCCAACAGCTCCGGTTTGCATCCGTCGCTCCGAATGGAATGATAAGCGCCTATGCACGATGAGCGATTCGATAAACTCGCAAAACTCCTGGTGGAATACTCCGTTCGCCTTAAACGCAATGAGACGGTCCTGATCGAAGCATTCGACATTCCCGATGAAATGACGGCCGCGCTGATACGAGCGGCACGGAACGCAGGAGGCGTTCCGTTTGCGCAGGTATATCACGCGCGAGTGAACCGCGCGCTCGCTCTAGAGGCCTCGGATCGACAGCTAAACATTATGGCAACCCATGAACTGGCGCGCATGAAAAAAATGAACGCATACATCGCGATGCGCGGCAGCCACAATGTCACGGAGCTGGCGGATGTGCCGCCGGAAAAGATGCAGTTGATCGGCAAAAAGATGCGCCCAGTGCAGGATCAGCGCGTGAAACGGACGAAATGGGTCGTGTTACGGTGGCCGACCCCCTCAATGGCTCAGCTTGCAGGGATGAGCACCGAAGCGTTTGAAGACTTCTTTTTCGATGTCTGCACGCTCGACTATCGCAAACTGCAGCCCGGTATGAAGGCGCTTAAGGGACTAATGGAACGAACGGATCGCGTCCAAATCAAGGGGCCCGGCACGGATCTGAATTTTAGTATCAAGGGAATTCCAGCTGTCATTTGCGGTGGTGATCGCAACATTCCCGATGGCGAAGTTTTCACGGCTCCGGTGAAAGACTCGGTAGAAGGCCAACTGACCTTTAACGCGCCGAGCATTTATCAAGGCACGGCTTTCGACGGTATCCAGCTTAATTTCAAGCGCGGTAAAATTGTCGAGGCGGCGAGCAACGAGACCAAAAAACTCAACAAGATCCTCGATTCTGATACGGGCGCGCGTTACATCGGCGAATTTTCGCTTGGCTTTAATCCGCGAGTGTTCCAGCCGATGCGCGACATCTTGTTCGACGAGAAAATCGCCGGCTCATTCCATTTCACTCCAGGCCAAGCCTACGAGGAAGCCGACAACGGAAACCGAAGCCAGGTTCACTGGGATATGGTCAGCATTCAGCGGCCAGATTACGGCGGCGGCGAAATTTATTTCGACGGCAAATTGATCCGGAAAAATGGCGAGTTTCTTCCGAAGCAATTGCGCTCGCTAAACTGGCGATGACCTTTGACCAGTCAGACTTGGTCGAACTTGGCGTCTGTTAGGCGCGCTTCGGTCCGCCGAGCAGGTTCAGTTGCATCATGACGATTTCGCCGCCTTCGTTCAGCTCGAGATTAGCGATCTCGAACATTGGCGCGCCTTCGGTTGGGCCGGGCCCGCTGCCTGGCAACTGAACAACAACCTGCTTCGAATTTGAATTCAGCGTAACCGATCCAATTTCGAGCGTCGGAGAAAACTCGAGCGTGCTGATCTGGAACGGCACGGTAACGAATACAGATGCGCGTCCCTGCGGCGATGGGGTGAGTTGAACCGGTGCCGTCTCAGAATTTGGCACGACCTGCAATCCGGCCACGGCAAACGACGGCATGCCCCCCATGGCAGGCCGCTGTTGCTGGGATGGAACCACGCGAATGGTGCCGAGCGCACCCGCGACGGGCTGGATTTTCACGACTTCGAAGGCAACCTGCAAATTCAACGGAGATTGCGCGCGCTGAGGTGAAGGCAAACGCATGGTGACGAGCTTCGATATGGGACGGACTTTCAACACTCCCATCTTGAAGCTCGGCGTTAACTGCATCGCTGCTATCTCGAACGAGAAAGTAAGCTGCACAGAGGTTTGCATCCCGGCTGCAGGAACCGGCGCTTGCGGTTGCGGTTTAGGCACAGTCGGTGCCGGGGCTTTGGCTATCGGAGCAGGTGGTGTTTGAGTAGTTTCTGGCATGGTTGCAGGTATGGTTGGTTGAGGAAAGACTGGCTGGACGGGAACAGCAGACGAAGGCTGGAAATCAGATGCGTGTTCGGCAACAACTTCGCTGATTGGCGTTTCACGCTCTGTAAGGGACTCAGAAAAAGCGTCACGTGGAGCAAAATCCTCTTGCTCAACAAAAGCTTCACGCTCGGCAAAAATCGGTTCGTGCGCCTGATCGTTCTCGATAGGCACAGTTGTTAACTCCGCAGCGGCTTCCGGACCGGGCCATGCATACTCGCCCGCGCTGGCGAAGACTTCGTTCGGTTGCTCATAAGCGACCAAAGGTTCTTCCCTTGAAGGCTCGGAAAATTCGTCGACTTGCTGGCTGGCGAACACTGATTCCTGCGAAACCTCCAGAATGTCGCTATCCAATGATCGCGGCACAGTCGTGGAGGCCTCGGCAAATTCAGTGACCGGTTCGGAACCGTCCAATCCGGTTTCCTGTGGAGCAACTGCTGAGACAACTTCCGGTACTTGTTCGAGCACTGGGCCGACCGACTCAAAGAACGGCTCGATCACTGGAGCTGATTTCTCACGCTGCGGTTTTGTCTCACGCTGCGGTTCAACACCTGTTAGCACTGGACCGACCGATTCGAAGAATGGCTCGTCCACCGGGGGTTCCTGACGTTGCGGCTCGATGGGAGTAGGAAGACGTGAAGGTTTCGACTTCGGACCTTTCAACCGATTAAAAGCACCGCCAGCTTTCGGCAATGGTAGCGCAGTCTTCCGCACAGGAGAGGAGTTCCACGGTTTGAGCTGCAGCGAGACCTGACGTGGTCCCCCGGCGAAGCCGTTGCCTTGCACACCAGTCGTGTGGGCAGGCGCTGTTCTCGCTTTAAGAACCGCAGTGTCGGCGCTCGGTTCTGGTCGCGAGGAACCCGGGACCGAGAACTTGTACCCCCGGCGTAGTGCAGGCAGGATAGCAACGGCTATCAGCACCACAGCCGCCAGGAGTAGTCCGCCAACAATCCATAGTCTGCGGCTTGATGCGCCAGCAACGGTTGACGACGAGGCTTTGGCCGATGCTGTCCCAGCGCCCTCTTGGGGCTGAGCCTCTTGGGCAGGACTTGTTTGCGCGACAGGCTGTTGCTCAGCTTGATTTTGGTTGCTGGCAACAATCGAAGCGCTCGCCGTCTCAGCTGCGACAGGCTGCGACGACGCAGTCGTCGATTCGGCGCTCGCCGTCTCAGCCGCGACGGGCTGCGACGCAGTTGTCGATTCGCCGCCAGTGGAAGAGGATTGCGTCGCTGACTGCTCCACCGGCGAACTGCTTTCGGGTGCGGATCCCGTCAAACTCGTCTGGTTAGCGGTTGCTCCGGCGCTGGCAAGTTCCATTCCGCCGTCTGGCGCATTTGTTGATGGCGCCAGAGCAAGGCTTCCACTCCGCTTATCTGGGATTGGGCTCGGCTCTACTGCCGGACCACCGTCCGTCTGCGTCGCGCCGACATTGCCCGCATCAAAGGCGACGGCAGGAGCAGTTGTGCCTTCAGGTCGTTGCAACCACCCGACATCATAGAAAGCATCAGCAAAAACGCCGTTGAGCGCCGGCGAGTAAATCTTGTTGGCAGAGTTGGTCCAATCCTCAGCCTTTTGCCCATTATTGTGCTTGTACTCCCATGCTGCCTGCGCGTAATAGAGCGCGGGGGTATCGCCCGTGAATTGGAATTCCTCCATCATCGAATGCGCCCGGCTTTCTTTGCCCTCCATCAAAAGGGTCATGTAAATCTTGAACTTGATCAGCTCGGCCGCCTGGTTTTTGTCGCCGCCCGGTATGCGTTTATACAGGGTCTCGAAACGGTCGCGCGCTTTTGCGTACTCTTTCTTTTTGAATGGAATTTGAGCGAGATTGTATTGCGCATCGCGAAGCTTCGGATCCAACTTCGCCGCCTTTTTGAAAGCAGCCTCGGCACCGTCGAACTGCCCCTGCTGCATCAGAATTTCACCTCGCAAATTTAGGGTCGCGGGCTGATTGGCGTTCACTTTGTCCGCTTCGTCCACCAGTTTCAGCGCCGTAGCAAAATCGCGCTGTCGAAACGCCTGCTGCGATTGCTCGAATTTTGAACGGGCAAACGCCTTCGTCTTTTCCGTGCGTTCGGCTGCCGTCATGAGCGGTAGCGAAGCTCGCCGTTGACCAGATGGTTTTTCCATCCAACCCATTTCGTACAGCGATTCCACGAAAAGCTTGTTTAGCTGGGGTGAGTAATTCTTTTCCGCAGCGGTGATCCAATCCTTCGCCTCCGCTTCATTCTTCTGTTGGAGCGCGACCGCTGCCTTCACGTAATCAACAGCGGGTGTATCGGGCGAAAGCTCGAGCTTGGCCAGAATGGAATCGACCATGTTGCTCTTGCCCTCCATTAAATAAGTCAGCAAGATCTTGTATTGGATCAGCTGCGAAGCTTCTTTTGCCAGGTCTGACTGCCCGGTAGAGAGCAATTGCTCGAAGCGTTTCCTGGCCTCTTCCCAGTCTTTTTTGAGAAATGGAATCTCCGCCAGGTTAAAGCGCGCATTCCAAAACTTAGGATCGATCTTTGCCGCCTGGGTCAATGCGGCTTCAGCCTGATCATAATTGCCCTGCCGCATGAGGATGACGCCGCGCAGATTTTTAGCCGCGGCAAGATCGGGCTGGCGTGCGTCAATGGCGTCGAGTTGTTTTAGCGCCTCCGGAAATTTGCCCGCGTCGAACGCGCGGTAAGCGGTGTTGTACATCTCCTCCAACTCCGCTTTGGTCGGAGCAACATTGTCCGCAGCAAATGAAGTCAGCCCCAGCGCTGCGATCGCAGCGATCTTCCAGATTCTCATGAACCACCGATTCAAGCCCTGATTAGCATCCCTGACAAGTCGAAATTGCGTTCAGTGCGAAGATTTTCAGTTCGGTTCGGAAAAACATTTTCCTCGTACAAAAACACCGAACGCCTGCTCCGGCGCATAGCCGCGCGGTCGCGGGTCTTGGCGATTTAGTTCAAGTTCCCCACGATCCGCAGTCCTTCGAGAGTCAGGTGCGGATGAATCACCGCGACCTCTGGCACCCGGCTGGCGATAAGGCGCGCATAACCGCCAGTCGCAACGACGGCAACTTTTTTACGCGAAAACTGCTCCGCTTTGATTTGGGTCAGAATCTCCCGAACTAATCCACGGTAACCGAAGATGGCGCCGGAGCGCATTGCCTCAACGGTCGATTTACCGACGGCGCGGTGTGGCTCTTTCAGCGACAACCTCGGGAGCAGCGCCGCCCGTTCATAAAGGAAATTCGTAATCGATTCAAGTCCCGGCGCAATCACGCCGCCGATATACCTGCGCCGCGCGGAAACCACATCGAAAGTCACAGCAGTGCCGAAGTCCACAACGATCGCTGGCCATCCGTAAAGGTCGGCAACAGCTGCGGCGTTCGCCAGGCGATCCCCACCTATCGATTCGGGTTTGGGATAATCAATTGTGACACCCAGCTTGAGTTTCCAGTCCAGCCACAGCACTTGCGCTCTGTTGTGCGCGGCCTTCGAGATGACTGAGTTCTTTGCCGGCACGACTGAGGAGACAACGAGTTTCTTTACCTGTCGCCGCCTCAAAAATTCAGCGACCGCACTGCCTGAAAGCGCCGAGGTAGGGATCCGCGTAGGATTAGAGACTCGCTCTCTCGATGCGAACGCAAGTTTTGCATACGAGTTACTAACATCGATCAACAAATAATCGGAGCGACGCGCCACGGCTAAGATGCAGACACCCAACGTTCCGCGCCGTCAAGCATTCTGTCCCCGCATGTGCCTACGACAAATTCGGTGGCATCGCCTTACTTGATGTTCTTGTTTAGGTTCATTTCAATGTTAGCTCACATATGTGATCAAACATTGAAATGGAAAGAACGCTAAAAAAGCGGGGGACGTTCCTGCGCTTGCCACTGAATTTCCAACGCGTACTCTCCGGTTCATGCGAAGATTGGTTCATCGGCCGCGTCGGCTGCGGCGTTCCGCTGCCTTGCGAAACCTCGTTCGTGAGACGCATTTGACCATTCACGATTTTGTTTTGCCGCTGTTCGTCAGTGAAAAGTTGGATCAACGCCGGCCTGTCGCAAGCATGCCGGGAGTTTTTCAGTTGCCGGTGAAAGAGATTGTCGATGAAGCGCGGCGCGCTCAGGATCTCGGGCTGCAAGCTATCCTGCTTTTCGGAATTCCCGCGCGTAAAGATGAGCAAGCAAGCGGCGCTTACGCAGAAGACGGAGTGATTCAAAAAGCGCTCCGTGGAATCAAATCGAAATGTCCGGAATTGATCGCGATGACGGACGTTTGCCTTTGCGAATACATGAGCCACGGCCATTGCGGTGTCACCCGAATTGATGGCGATCATTTTCATGTTCTGAACGACGCAAGCGTCGAACTTTTGGTGAAAACGGCGCTCTCTCACGCCGCCGCAGGCGGGGACGTTGTGGCGCCAAGCGACATGATGGACGGCCGGATCGGGGCGATTCGCGAGGCGCTCGATGCGAGTGGATTCGATCAAACAGGCATCATGAGTTACGCCGCGAAATTTGCGTCGGTGTTTTACGGGCCGTTTCGCGAGGCAGCGGAGAGTCCGCCGCAGTTCGGCGACCGCCGTTCGTACCAAATGGATTTCGCGAACGCAAACGAAGCGCTGCGGGAAGCCGCGCTGGATGTTGAGGAAGGGGCGGACATTGTGATGGTCAAACCTGCCCTGCCCTATCTCGACGTCTTGTGGCGCGTACGTGAACGCTTCGGAAAGCCAACCGCCGTCTATCACGTCAGCGGCGAGTACGCCATGGTCAAAGCTGCGGCCGAGAAAGGGATTTTCGATGAGCGTGCTGCCGTTCTCGAGATCATGACGGCACTTAGGCGCGCTGGCGCAGACATCATCGTCACCTACTGGGCACGCGAACTCGTGACATGGCTGCAGGAGTAACAAGCCGCCACGGCGAAACGACGCAACACGCCCGGCTTAAGCAGCTCGCCTTTATTTGGGCGCAGTCGCACGGATTTTCCGCCTGCGCGATGGAAGTGACTTTGCCTCGGTGCCGATATCGCGCCGATGTGGCGGGCTATCGGAATGTCCCAAAGCAAGTTGGCTCGACGGCAGTGTTCGAATGTAAACAGGCGCTGTGCGATCTGCGACGAGACAACTGTCACACCGAGTCCGCGCGGCGGCGATTGGAAGCGATCTTTAATCGCCGTCAGATTCTCGAAACGCGGCTGCGCACGCATTACCCAAACCTGCACAATGGTGATTCGCTCTTCCCAGAGTTTGATTCCGAGAACTTCAGCGCGATCGGCCACCGCGGTTACGCGCGCCTTGTTCGTGAGTTGCGGACGCTGCAAAATCGACTCTACGATTGCACAAAGTTCGAGAAGCTAATTCGCTACCGCTGCGCGAATTTGTTTTTTATCGTGTTGCCCGAGCAATTATTCCGCGAATCGGAAGTGCCTGTTGGCTGGGGCGCTCTGGTCGAATCAAACGGCGCACTTATGCTCGTCCGCAAATCAATCTGGCACGAGTCCACAGCCGCCAATCGCCTCCACGTTTTGCACCGGATCGCCATGGCGGGAACACGGAACTTGAATCGAGAACTCTCGCTAGACTGGCACGATCAAATTGTGCCCGGTCATTTCTTTCGGTTGCGGCAAGCCGAGCAAAAATAAAAGAGTCGGCGCGACATCCGCCAGAATGCCGTCTTCGCAGCGGAACTTCGCCGCGTCTCTGGCGACATAAATGAAATGCACAAGGTAGCAGGTATGCGAGGTGTGCGGCGAGCCGTCGGGGTTGCGCATTTGCTCGCAGTTGCCGTGGTCCGCGGTGACCAACGCTTTTCCGTCGAGTTCCAGAAGTCTTGGGATGATGCGGGCGCAGCATGCGTCAACCGCCTCGACCGCTTTGATGCCGGCCTCGACAACGCCGGTATGACCGACCATGTCGGGGTTGGCGAAGTTTAGAACGATCAAATCGTACTCTGCCAAGCGCGGGAGAAGTTCGTCGGTGACTTGGAATGCGCTCATCTCCGGTTTCAAATCGTACGTGGCGACTTTGGGCGAAGGAATGAGTTTGCGGTCTTCACCCGGAAAAGGCTTTTCGATTCCGCCGTTAAAAAAGTAAGTCACATGCGCATACTTCTCCGTCTCGGCGATGCGCAATTGCCGTTTCCCAGCAGCGCTAACGATCTCCCCTAAAATGTGTTTGAGTTCTTCAGGCGCGAAGATGAACGGCGAAGAATACCGGACATCATATTGAGTGAGCGAGACGAAATGAATCTGCGGCCACACTTCGCGATCGAACCCTTCGAAGTCCTTCAATAAAAACGCTTGTGAGAGCTGGCGCGCACGGTCGGCGCGAAAGTTAAAAAACAAAACCGTGTCGCCGTCGAGGATCCGCTGTTCGTTCGGGAAGTCGAAAACAAGAGGAGGCATAAATTCATCGGTCTTGCTAAGCGAGTACTGTCGCTCCACAGCGTCAGCGGGTGATGATTCACAAGATTCACCACGACCAAGAACGATTGCGTCCCATGCTTTTTTTGTGCGGTCCCAGCGACGGTCGCGATCCATTGCATAATAACGCCCGACCACGGTGATGATCTTACCGCCGCTCTTCTGGAGTCCCTTTTCGCAAGTTCTCAAAAAACCCGCGCCGCCAGTAGGCGACGTGTCTCGTCCATCGGTGAACGCGTGCACAAAAATTT